>JAABUZ0100003109.1_pt1 | contig 25481 bp, 28 predicted proteins | sample 5562091 | NCBI WGS metagenome assembly JAABUZ01 (sample SAMN12813069, study PRJNA571459) | rock metagenome | isolation source: Antarctica rocks | place: Antarctica: Victoria Land, Linnaeus Terrace sud | collected 2015-12-21 | reverse complement strand
GTGGCCGCGACAGCGCCCCCAGCACCACCAAACCCTCCATCACGGTCGGTGAGGAATTGGTCGCCGCGGGCACGGTGAGCAATGGCGGGGCCACTCTCACTGCGACTCGGGTTTCAATCCACCCTAGCGGGCTCGGCGGCCACTAGCCGCAGGCGGTTCGCGCCTCGGCCGGCATGCTTCTCGTCGTCCTCCATCTCCCTGCGGTGCGAGTCCGGGTTATCGCCCGGACCCGCACCGTGCCTCCTTCCATCTCACGCGCGGTGTCTCTGAAGCGCTGGCCGTCGCCGGAATATTTCAAAAGCCTTTTCCTCTCACCCCAAATGGAAGAACATCTATGTACCACGCACGTATAGTCCAACCCCGAGGTCGCTTCGCTCTTTTGACCGTCTGCATCGCCGTACTGTTTGCCTCCACTGCCGGTGGGCGTCCTGCTGGGTCCGCGTTCGCGTCGGCGGCAGGACCGGCTTCCGGGATCCCTCGGTGGGTCATGCTGGCCGGGTCGGCGCCCCTGGTTTCGCACCAGGCGCAGCGTCTGCAGCCGGTACCGAGGGCGACGCAGGTGGATTTCACGGTGACGCTTCGCGTGCGCGATCAGGTAGCCCTGAATCGTTTCCTCGCCGATGTCTACAATCCCGCCTCATCCTCGTACCGGCACTTCTTGACCACGGCGTCGTTTGTCCGTCGGTTTGGACCGGCCGTCGGCACGCGCGCCCACACGGTCAACTGGCTGAAAAGCCAGGGACTGCGCGTGGTGGGAACGTCGAGCAACGGGCTGCTGCTGTCGGTGCGTGGAAACGTATCCGCTCTACAGAACGCCTTCGCGCCCTCGCTCTATACCTTCCGCCAGAACGGCCACCTCTTTTTTGCCAATACACGATCGCTGCGCCTCCCAGGAACGCTGGCATCCGATGTGCTGGCCATATCCGGCCTCGACACGGGAACGCAGCAGCGTCCGGCGGCCGCACTGCGCCCTCGCCAAACTGCTGCGCCCCACGGCTACGCGCCTGCTGACCTGGCCCACCTCTACGGGCTCGATTCGTTATGGACGCAGGGGATCGACGGAACGGGTCAAACCGTCGCGATCGCGTCGTTCGCCGATTACTCCGCGAGCGACCTGGCGGTGTTCGATCAGCAGTTTAGCCTCTCCGGAAGCGTAACCCGCATCGGGGCGAGCGACGGACGCTCTACCGGCGGGCTGCTCGGCGCGGAAAACGGACAGAATGAATCGGAAGCCGATATCGAAGTCATACGGGGAGTTGCGCCGCGAGCGGCCATACTGGTGTACGAAGCTCCCAATACCAATCGAGGAGCGGTTTCTCTCTACAATCGCATCGTCAGCGATAACCGTGCCCAGGTGGTAACCACCAGTTGGGGTGGAACGGAATCGTTCTTCTCCGCCGCCGACCTGAGCGCGATTCACCAATCGTTCCAGGAAGGCGCAGCACAGGGCCAGACCTTTTTCGCGGCTTCCGGCGATAGCGGGGCGTTCGACGGCGCGGGAAGTGGTCCCGGCAGCAGCACCACGCCGGCGGTAGATTACCCGGCGTCCGATCCCTGGGTCACGGGTGTGGGTGGAACAACGCTCACCGCCGGCGGCTCACAGTATCTCGCCGAGACCGCCTGGTCGGACGGTTCCGATCCGAGCACGCCTGTGGGGAGTGGCGGCGGGTTGAGTTCGGTCTTTTCCAGGCCGAGTTACCAGACGGGTCCCGGGGTAAGCAATCAATACAGCAACGGCATGCGTCAGGTGCCCGATGTGGCGGCGGATGCCGATCCGAGCACCGGCTACGCCGTCTACACTGTCGACCCGCGCAACACGCCGTCCTGGGACGTTGGCGGCGGTACCAGCACGTCGTCCCCACTCTGGGGCGGCTTTGCGGTGCTGGTCAACCAGACTTTGGGGCGGCGCGTCGGGTTTCTGAACCCGCTTCTCTACCAGCTCGGCCAGCGCGCTTCCACCTTTTCCGTGGGGCCGTACCACGATGTCGTCCAGGGCAGTAATCTGTACTACCCGGCGACACCGGGTTGGGATTTCGCGACAGGATGGGGCTCGTTCAACGGCGCGGCGTTCGTGTCCGCACTGAAGACGCTTCCCATACCGGCGGCGAAGGCTACACCGCTTCCCATTGCCACTGCCACCGCCACCGCGACGCCGAAGCCCGCGCAGCCAAGCGTGGCGATCAAGCAAGTCGTTTTGCTTCACAGCGTTAAGGGAACGCTGCAGAAGACCGGGACGCTCAAGGTTGGAGAGAAGGGTAAGATCGTGGTGCTCTATCAGACCGCGCACGCGAGTTCGCTCCCCACGTCGGGAAACATCGTCGTACGCGAGAGCGGCCACGTCCTGCGGACAATCGTGCTCAAGGCGACCCGGTATAACGGCAAGCCGGCCCTGACCGCGACCTTGCAGTTTACCAGCAAGAAGTACGTCGGCACCCTGCTGGCGCATGTGATGGTGAGCATTGGTCAGGTATCGAACGCGCTGAATCACGTCTTCACCCTGGCGCCGCTGAAGTAGGCTATGTCTATGACCACCTCCGACGCAGCACCAGGACTGGACCGAGTTGAGCACATCATGGGGATGCCGATTGGGATCGACGTGCGAGACCCGCTGCTCGATCGCGGCGCGCTCGATCGGGCGTTCGATTGGTTCCGCTGGGTCGATGCGACCTTCAGTACGTATACCGCCGACAGCCAGATAAGTCGGCTGAATCGCGGTGAGCTGACGCTGAGTGAAGCGCATGAGGATGTGCGTGCCGTGCTGGAGCGATGCGAGCAGTTGCGCTTTGCCACCAACGGCTATTTTGATGCGCGAGCCGCGTTCTCCTATGGCGAGGTCGGCGCCCGCGTTCCCGGCTGCTCTCCCTGGTCCATCGAGCCCTCCGGCCTGGTCAAGGGGTGGTCGGTCGATCGCGCCGCGCGCATCCTGGATGCCGCCGGTGCCCGTAACTACTGCATCAACGCCGGTGGTGACGTCCGGGTACGGGGCGCGGCACTGCCCGAGCCTCACTGGCGCATCGGCATTCTGCACCCCATCGAGCGCGACCAGGTGGCAGCGGTGGTGCAGGCCACCGACCTGGCCATCGCCACCTCGGGCGCCTACGCGCGTGGCGACCATATCGTCGATCCTCATAACGGGGACCTCCCGGCCGGCGTTCTATCCGTCACCATCGTGGGGCCAGACTTGGCCACCGCCGATGCCTACGCCACGGCGGCGTTTGCCATGGGCGAGGCCGGTCCGGCCTGGACGTCCCAACTGATCGGCACGGGCTACGAAGCGATGACCATTCTTAGCGACCAGAGGGTCCTCTCAACCCCGAACTTCCCGGCGGCATAATTTCAATTCTGGTCTACCCTCTCGCCTTCGGCACCCTTGGCGCCGTGGCCGGCTTGGCGGCGCTTCCACACCACGAGTGCCACCACGAGTACCGCGACGGCCCCTGCCACGCCGGCGATCCCAATGACGCTCACCACCTGGTGCAGCAGTGGAAGATTATTCCCCAGTAGGTAGCCGAGCATCCCGAAGACCGTGGCCCAGGCAACACCGCCGGCGACATTGAATAGCAGGAACTTCGACCATCGCATTCGATTGACGCCGGCCAGAAATGCAGCCCAGGCCCGCAGCACCGCGACAAACCGACCGAAGAACACCGTCCGGTCGCCGTATCGGTCGAAGAACTGTTCGGCGCGTTGCAGGTGCTTGGGCTTGATGCGAACGTATTTACCGTACCTGGTGACCAGGGCATGGCCGCCGTAGCGTCCCGCCGCGTAGCCGACGTTGTCTCCCACAATGGCGCCAACTGCGGCCGCCACGATCACCCAGACAATGGAGAGATGCCCAGCGCCGGCATACACCGCCGCCGTGATCAGCATGGTCTCCCCCGGAAAGGGAATGCCGCTGGACTCGATGGCGATGAAGAGGCTGACCATCGGATACCCCAGCCGGTCCAGGAGATGGGTGAGCGTGCTGGTGGAGAAGTTGAAGATGGCGACGACCAGAGAGAGCGTGTTCACGTTGTTGCTCTATCCCCACCAAAAGCTGGCGGCAATAATTGCATATAGGCCGATCAGGGCCAGTCCTTCGATCCAATTCGATGTGCCGTCGTACACGATGAAGGCGCTCAACACGGCGGTAAGGGCCAGCGCCACAACCAGCAAGGGCGCCAGTACCAGGGTCAGGTGGGCGCCACCAATGACCAAGCTCAGTAGTACCAGCACCGGGGTGAGCGCCAGCGCGACCTGCAGACTGCTATTGAGAATCACGCTGATGGCCAGATCCGGGCGATTGCGAGCGGCAAACTGAATGCCCACCACGTTTTCCACGGCATTGCCCGCGATAGCGACGATCACCAGACCCGCAAAACCCTGGGAGATCCCGAGCGCATGAGTAGCAGGCGTCAAGGCTTGCACGAACCAATCGGAGACAAAGGCGGCAGCCACACTCGCCACACCGAGCAATGTGAGGGCAAGCCAGAGGGGCCACGGTTGACGTGCGCGAGCCTCCGATTCGTCCTCCATCGATCCCACACCAAGCCGCCCCCCTCGTAGAATGAACGCGGTGCTCGCCACAAAGATCAGCAAGAGGATGACGGCAACCACCACGCTCAACTCTTCTTCATGGTGCTCCGCGGGTGCATGGACCTGGTATGCAAAGGTGGGAATCATGACCGTCGCCACGCTCAGCAGGGTCATCAGCGCGATCAGTTGCGGCGTTTCCGAGTGAAAGCGTTGCGTGCCGTGGCGCAGTCCGCCCACCAGAAACGCTAGGCCGAGCACCAGCAGACTGTTGCCCAAAATCGAACCAACCAGCGCAGCCTGAACCACCGTCACCAGACCTTGACGCAAGGCGAATATGGCGATAAACAGCTCCGGCAAATTGCCCAGAGCAGACTGTAAGACGCCGGTGGCCCCCGGTCCCAACCGGGAGCCGAGTTGATCGGTCCCCTCCCCGACCAGGGATGCCAACGAGGCCAGCGCAATGGCGGACGTTGTGAAAGTGAGGACGCTGGAGGCGTGGTTCAAGGTCAAGGCGGCGGCCAGAAGGGTTGCTATACCGGCCACAGCCGTGACGATGCGTGTCCGTGGTTCTACGAGTTGTCGTATCGACATGTCTGGTGACCTGTCATGCATCTGTTGTGCCATGCTGAAACGATCGCTCAGAGATAGGTGTGGGGCCGGTAGGGGCGGGCGGCAGCACGGCGGGGCGCCGATGCGGATAGTATGAACGGGGAGAGAGAGACGGAGGCGGGTGCAGTGAGGGTTCAGCTTAGCAGAAGCCTGTTGGTGATGTCGGCGGCGCTCGCCCTGGTCGCCGTGCTTGGCCTGAGTGCGGGCGCGGAATCGGCCGTGACGCATGCCGGTAGCACCCAGCAGTACCGGTATCCGATCCGGCACGTGGTTATCATCCTCAAGGAGAATCGCTCCTTCGATAACCTATTTGGTCGCTTCCCCGGGGCGAACGGCGCCACCTCGGGCGTGCTTTCCACCGGACAGACGGTGCCGCTGGGACACATGCCCGACCATTTCCTGTTCGATCTGGGACACGATGCAGACGCGGCACGGCTCGTCGTCCATGCCGGCAAGATGGACCGCTTCGACCTGTTAAGCGGCGCGCTGCAGGGAGGTCAGGACCTCGCGCTCAGCCAATACCAACGCCCCGACATCCCGGCCTACTGGAACTACGCGTCGCAGTACACGCTTGCCGACAGCTTCTTTTCGACTATCCTGGGCCCGAGCTTTCCCAACCACCTCGTGACCGTGGCGTCGCAGTCCGCGGGCGTGATCAATAATCCGGTCGATATCCTACACGGCGCCTGGGGATGCGATAGCGGAGCACTGGCGCGGGTCGAACGGGTGGATGCCGCGGGGAATCACTCTTTTGTGGCGCCATGCTTCGACTTCAAGACGCTGGCGGATGAGCTGTCGAACAGGGGTATCACCTGGGCGTACTATGCTCCCTCGATTGGGCAGCCCGGCTATAACTGGTCGGCGCTCGATGCCATCCGGCATATTCGGTATTCTCCCATATGGCATCGAAACGTTCGTCCCCAGACGGCGTTCTTTCAAGACATCGCGCGCGGCCGGTTACCGGCCGTGTCATGGTTGACGCCGGATGGGCTTCACAGCGAGCACCCGCCGTATAGCATGTGCCTGGGCGAGAACTGGACCGTGCAGCGGGTCAACGCCATCATGCACAGCCGCTACTGGCGCGATACCACGATTATCCTGGCCTGGGACGACTTCGGCGGGACGTACGACCACGTCTCGCCGCCCCGGAAGAGCCCGATTATGTTCGGCCCTCGTGTCCCGGCGATCGTCATCAGCCCCTATGCGCAGTCGCGCCATATTGACCACCACACCTACGATTACAACTCAATTCTGCGCTTTGTTGAGAGCTGGCTCGACCTGCCGGCTCTGACCAAGTACGACGCCTCGGCGACGAGCCTGGCCGGCGCCTTCGACTTCAAGCAGAAGCCGCTGCGTCCCCTGCTGCAGCAGACGCGAGCCTGCCCGGCGGGCGTCACCAAGATCGACCAGCGGTTTACGGGGAAGGTTGCCAGGGTTCGTGTGCGTGGTTCGTTCCCGACGATCACCGTCCGATTCACCACCCAGGAGATCGGTACCATGCAGATCCTCCCGTCCACCGACCTTCGGACCGTGGACGGCATCCGCATCACGCCCAGACTGCTGCGTCCCGAGGACGATGTTAAAGTCGTGGCCCGGCCGCAGCCGGAGCGAGCTCTCTTCTTCACCCTTGGCTCCCTGGTCGATCGCAATCTCAGGCAGGAGCGAGCCCTGCATGGAGTGGTGACGCAGCTCGATCGTTCGGCGGATCAGTTCGTCCTGCACACTGAGGGCAGCACGGATATCCTGGTGAACCTCCGTACCCCGCCGCGGATCACGCGCCGCGGCAGGCCGGTGCCCGATGTAGATCTCCTGATCGGTCAACGGGTGAGCGTGGCCGGCATACTGAACAGCCGAACCCACGAAATGGTCCGGGTCGATCGCATCGATATCGAACCGTAGCGTGCTCTCGGGCTCCGCCGCTCAGCCCTCGCGCCCTCAGGGAGCCTGCTTCGCCAGGGCGGTGGTGCGCGTATCGGTCTTTGGCTTTTCCAGCAGAATCACTGGTTGTCTGGGCGGTTGCTGAAAGTTAAAGTCCTTGACGAGATTGCCGAGAATGGCAGCGTTCTCCCGCACATCGGGTCTCCGATCTGGCCGGCCATCGGTCTTGGGATCGAGCCGCCGGCCGCCGAGGAAGTCATCCTCAATGAATTTGAGATAGGCGTCAAAGCTCAGCGTTTGATGATCCACATAATTCTTCCGAGCGTAGGGGCTGATCACCAACGCCGGGACCCGTAGACCGTAGCCATTGCCATCGACCTTGGGGGGGACGACATGGTCGTAGAAGCCGCCCCAATCATCCCAGGCCAGGAAAATAGCGGTGCTGTTCCACGCGGAACTCTGCATGATGGTATTGATCCAGAGGGTGACATTCGACTCGCCGGTGCTGATAGGCGATGGCGGATGATCGTTGTAGGGATCGTTGGGCACCAGCCAGGTGACCTCGGGCAGCTGTCCCTTTTTGACATCGGTATAGAAGTGCGCCACGGATTCAACGTTGCCGGACTGGCCATTCTGATGGACGTCGGTCGACAAGGGCAGCGTGTTCCAGATGAAGGGTGTGCCGGGATCGACGTAGTACCGCCAACTCACCTGGTGCTTATGCAGCAGGTCGGTGAGGTCGGTCCAGGCGATGCTGATCTTCCCCTTCTGGTACTTGGCAAACGCATCTGCCGGGGCGAGGACCGGGTCGTTGGTGCAGCTCATGGCCACGTCCTTCTTGGCGCAGGTGGCCGACCACCCGGACACCATGGCCAGGTGGGTGGGGAAGCTCCAGGAGCTGACAGGGGAGAACATGCGGTCCTGCAGGACGAATTGCCGGGCGTAGGTCCAGTAATTGGGGAGGTCGTTCCCATTGTGATACCCCATGACATCGACCGGACCGGATGATTTGCATTTGGGATGGACGACGGCGCCGCAGTTGCGCGGTTCGGTCTCGGCCACGGCCGCGAAGCCATCCATCTTGCCCCCGTCCACCACGCGGGCCACGTCGCTGAAGACGTGGTTGCCGCCGCCGTTGTCCGCTGTGGTGTCATGGTATGGCTGCTGACAATGATGGGTGCGAGGATCAGGAACGCACACCGTGAACTTCCCGTTCTTTCTCGGCAGTCCATTCACGCCTGGATAGGTGCCAAAGTACTCATCAAAGGAACGATTCTCCATCATCATGATCACCACGTGCTTGATCTTATGGATGCCGGTTGGCGCGGCGGAACTCGTCGCGTTCCCGCTTCCTACCGAGCAGGCGGCGAGTGCCACGCACAGCGCAGCACTCGCCGAGAGCGAGATAAGAGCGGCTCGATATGCTCGTCTGGACCGCATTCGGGCCTCCTCCGCCGGCCACGTTTGCTCACCGCTGAGACGGGCCAGCCCTCCGTTCAGACATCGTCTACGTATGCGTCCCGTCGCCGCACTCACTTGCGACGTTGACAATCATACAGAAGACTATCAGACTACCGGCCCGCAGTTCGGATCAATTTACCTGGCTATAGGGATCGCTCGATAATCACCGATACTGGTAGGTAACCCCCTGATTGGAAGGAAACAAGTCATGCCTCGTGCTTTGTGGAACGGAACAGTCGTTGCGGAGGCCTCGCCGGAGGAGGTGGAGACCGTGGAGGGAAACATCTACTTCCCATCCAACACGGTGAAGGGCGACTACCTCCAGCCAAGCCAGTACCACACCGAGTGCCCCTGGAAGGGCACGGCCAGCTATTACGACCTGGTGGTCGATGGTCAGGTCAATAAAGATGCAGGGTGGTACTACCCAGCGCCAAAGGATGCCGCCGCCGAGATCAAGGACCACGTCGCCTTCTGGCGCGGGGTGACAGTGGAGCAGTAGGACCTGCCGTTCTCCTACAGGTGGAGTGGGTCGGCTATGGGTGAGCCTGTTCGTCTTGGCTCCGTCCCAGCCGAGTTCCCATGGATATGCATGCCGGCCTGATAAAACCTCGAGCTCTCCAGCCGGGAGATACCATTGGCGTCGTGGCTCCCTCCTGGTGTGGCCCGGCCACGTTTCCGCACCGCGTTCAGCGCGGCGCTCAATTCCTGGAGTCGCTCGGGTACCGGGTCGTGCTCTCCCCTCATGCGTTCGGCTGCCAAGGATACGTCTCGGGGACGGCTGAGGAACGGGCCAGCGACATCCACCGGTTGTTTGCCGATCCCATTGTCACGGATATGGACTTCGGCCACACCGACCCGACGTTGACCCTTCCTATTGGCTGCCGGGCAATAATCGACGTGCCCAAGCAGCAATGCAGCATTGTGGAGGCTGCCGTTACCGGCGCCGGGTGACGATGCGCCCCACGCTACCCGTGATAGAGCGCTGTACCCACCGGCTGGTTCAGCCAGCCGGCCATCAGACGCCAGGACGCAGGGTGTGGACATGGCGGGGCAATCCGCGTCCCTTGCGGTCACCCGAGGTGTTGCGGAAGGGTACGTCCTGTGCCGGTAGAACAGACCCTGGTCGGCATTCTCCTCCTGGCACTGTGCCCCGAGTCTACCCCCATCTATCACTGTGCGAAATGCAGACTTAGAGCAGCCGGACATACTCTCGCAGATCGGTATCCTGCAGGGCGTTGCTGAGGCGCTCGTCGGCGGTAACCAGCGGGCAGTCCTCGCTGACGGCCAGCGCGAGGTAGAGCGAGTCGTAGACAGAGCGTTCGCACGCCAGAGCTACCAACAGTGCCCCCTGAAGAAGCTCACGTGACGGGTAGAGAGACACCGGACAGGCAGATGCCAATGCATCCGCTATCGCCGCAATCTCTGCTGCCGGTACGTCTCGCCGCCTCTTCCAGAGCACGTTCCCGACCTCGGGTATCAGAAGATCGGGCGCAATGAGACGCAGATCGGCCCGGAGCAGCGACGCCGCCCGGTCGCTGCCATTTTCCGGGATGTACCACTTGACCGCCACGCTCGAGTCGACGACGAGCGAGTCCTTCACCGCTCCCGATCGGCGCGGATCAACGGGGTGCTGTCTACGAAGCTAATGCCTTTCTCGGCCAGGCGCTCCCGAATCACTGTTGCAACTTCAACCGCCGTTGTTGGGGTAGGCTGCTCCGTCGCCTGCTCGAGAATCTCCAGCATCTCCTGTTGGAGGGATCGACGGTGATCGGCAGCCCTGCGCTTGAGGGTCTGGACCATATGCTCTGGTACGTCTCTGACGAGTAGGTTTGGCACACGAACCTCCTTGCTATCAAAATGATAGCATGCAACTCCGTCGGCTGTATCCGGCGAGCGATTAGCCAGGAGTGTTGACTACAATGGTCACAAAATAGGAGGTCATGTCGGGGGTGATGCAGGTAGGGATCGCCGAATTGAAGGCACACCTGAGCGAGTATCTGGCACGTGTTCAGGAAGGGGAGGAGATTATCGTGGCGGATCGCGGGCGCCCGGTCGCACGCCTGATCCCTCCAGTCTCGCAAAGTACAGATAAGGAGGATGCTCGGCTCCTGGATCTCCAGCGGAGGGGGCTGGTGCGACTCGGCTCCGGACGCCTCCCCAATGCTATCTGGACGATCAAACGGCCACGGGACGGGCAAGCAACAGTGCGGGCCGCGCTGGAGGCCGAACGCGCCGAGGGCCGGTAAGTGGCCCGCTTCTGGGAAACCTCAGCCGTGATTCCCCTCTAGGTGCAGGCGCCCAAGACCAACCCCATACTGGGTCTCCTTGGAGAAGACCAACACACGATCGTCTGGTGGGGGACAGAGGTCGAAGCCATCTCCGCTCTCGCCCGCCGGGCGCGGGAGGGCGGTCTTGACGGTGCGGGATACAGGCAGGCGCGCTCAATGCTCGTCCTCCTTGCCACCAGTTGGTCGGAGGTGCGACCGTCTCTTCGCGCACACTCCGTGGCGGAGCGCCTTCTGCAGGCACACTCCCTGCGTGCGGCTGATGCACTGCAACTCGCTCGCGTCGAGGAGACGGAGTGCTTTCTTGATGGCGCGACGGTCGGCAGGGGTGAAGTCCCGCCTGGAATACGTGTCGAGGAACGCCAGACTCCGATAGCTCGCTCCGCTCACTATGTCGAACCGTCGATTCGACATAGTGTACCGCTGCTGGGAGCCGAGCGGGCACGGCCCTGCTGTGTTTAACCCTTGGTGAAGCTGTCGCCTCCCTGTGCAACCGGGACATATTTCCCGGTTGCACAGGGACACTGTCTCATGACAGCGGGACAGCGTGCCCCCTAGTCTGTTCCAGGAGCCCCAAGTGCGGGACTCGTTCGATCACAACTCAGAGCTAAAGGGAGATTGTTATGACCGAGGTGAGATGGCTACGAATCGGGGCTATAGCCGGGATACTCTTCGTCGTGCTGCTGATTGCCGCACAGTTCATCGCGCCGAGTCCGAGCCCGAAAGAGTCGATCGGCACGATTATTAGCTTTTACGTTCACCATCGGAGCGCTGCACTCTGGAGTGGCTATCTCAGTGCGGTCAGCGCTGCAGTCCAGTTGCTCTTCGTTGCAGCCGTCTTCTCTGCGCTACGGCGGAGCGAGGAGCAATCGAGCATGCTGCCCATGCTGATGCTTGGCGCCAGCATCGCTCTCCTCCCCGTCATCCTCTTGAGCAGTTCGTTCTCCGTCGCTCTGACATGGAACGGAGCGCAATCGAACAATCCCGCTGTCGCTCGCGCGCTCTTTGACCTGAGCACTGTGACGCTCATCTTCTCCGATATGGTCATTGGAGTGTTCCTCGCGGCAGCGTCTCTTGCGACGCTGCGAACGCGTATTCTCCCGCGCTGGCTGGGCTGGCTCGGACTGGTGGGCGCGGCCCTCCTGCTTGCCGGCACAGCTTCTCTCTTCAACCCCGGCGGTTCGTTCGGAGGCGCGCCAGGTCTCCTGCTGTACCTGATCTGGGTCATTACCACCAGCGTCCTCTTGCTGCGGCGAGCCCAATACGCCGGCCAGGTCGAGGCTGTCCCCGCGCCGCAAACAAGCGCTGCGGTGGGATAGAATTTGCACAACTGGATAGGGTATCGTCCCGCGCTACGCTTGGAGTCGCAGCGCGGACAGGCAAGCCGGGGCGATACCGTTCATCGGTGGCTAAGCTTGAGGTCGGACGATGACTACGGACGATAACAGCAGGGGGATCACCATGGCTCTCCCAGGCGTAAAGATCCACGGGATCGCGGGCAGCGGCCCGGACAACGTGGCTGCCTCCTCGCTGCACGGTCGATGGCTGGTTCTGGCGCGGTGCTCGTGGGTGACGAGCGCCGTGCTGATCGTCCTGCTCTTTGTGGTTGCGATTCCGACATCGTTTCACTATCTCGCCACGGTCTGCACCCACCGCGACTGTTCTGGCCCGCGGCTCACCGTGGCGCAGGCACGGGAACTGAGTCGAGCTGGTGTCTCCGTCGATGTCTATGCGGCTACGATCCTGGCCCACGAGGTCCTCTTTGCCATGGTCTCCTTCGGAATCGCCACACTCATCGTCTGGCGCAGGCACGATGAGCGAATAGCACTGCTCGGCGGTCTCGCCCTGCTGGCCTTCGGAGCTACTTTCCCTGATACCCTCTCAGCGTTTGCCATCCTCCATCCAGCCGTTGCGCCACTCGTGCAATCTGTTGATTTTGTCGGCAAGAGTGGCTTTCTGGTCTTCTTCTACCTGTTCCCCGACGGCCGATTTGTACCGCGATGGGGACGATGGGTGGTGCCGTTGGTGCTGATTGGTCAGATCCTCCAGAGCTTTGCCGGCCAATCCCATCCCTCGACCCTGCTCTTCGTCTGGTTCCTGGCGGCACTGGGTGGATCTCTCGCTGCTCAGATCTATCGCTACCGCCGAGTGTCCGGTCCATTGCAGCGGCAGCAAACCAAGTGGGTCGTGGGTGGCTTGGTGGTAGCGATCCTCGGGTTCCTGGCCGTGATCTTCGTTCCCCTTGTCGTACGCCCCGCTGCACAGAACTCCGCGATCTCAACCTGGATCGCGATCAGCGCGAGTTACTGGCTCACCCTCCTCATCCCCCTCGCTATCGGCATCGCCATCCTGCGATATCGACTCTGGGACATCGACTTCATCCTGAATCGCACCCTGGTTTACAGTGTGCTCAGTGCCGGCATTGTTGGCCTCTACGTCCTCATCGTGGGCGGACTGGGCGAGTTCTTGCAGATTCGGGGCAATCTCCTCCTTTCCCTACTGGCGACCGGTGTCGTGGCAGCTCTCTTTCAGCCGCTGCGTGAACGATTACAGCGAGCTGTGAACCGGCTGATGTATGGGCAGCGAGACGAGCCCTACGCGGTCATCTCGCGGTTGGGACGACAGTTAGAAGGAACGCTCGCTCCCGATGCCGTTCTGGCAGCCATCGTCCAGACCGTGGCCCAGGCCCTGAAGCTGCCCTACGCGGCGATCGCCTTGAGGCGCGAGGATGAGTTCATGGTGGCGGCGGCAGTTGGTGCAGCGGCCGGCCATCCGCTGGTCCTTCCCCTGCTCTATCAGAGCGAGACGGTTGGCCAACTGATCCTCGGACCGCGACCCGGCGAAACCACGTTCTCGCCCGCTGACCGTCGTTTGTTGGATGACCTGGCTCGCCAGGCGGGAATCGCCGTCTCTGTGGTCAACCTCACCGCCGATCTGCAGCGTTCACGGGAGCGGCTGGTCACTACGCGCGAAGAGGAGCGAAGGCGGCTACGTCGCGACCTGCACGACGGTCTGGGGCCGGCCCTGGCCACCATGGCTATGCACAGTGAGGCGGCACGCGATCTGCTGACGAGCAACCCGAGGCAGACGGATGCCTTGCTGGCCGACCTGACCGAGCAGCTCCAGGCGGCTACCGCCGATATCCGACGCCTGGTCCACGAGCTTCGTCCTCCTGCCCTCGACGATCTTGGCTTGATTGGCGCCCTTCGAAATCAGATCAGCCGCTATGAGCAGGGCGGGGTCAGAATGACCTTCGACGCGCCCGAATCCCTTCCGGCGCTCCCTGCTGCTATCGAGGTGGCCGCGTATCGGATTGTCCTGGAAGCGCTCAACAACGCCGTCCGTCATGCGGAGCCTGAAACCTGCTGCGTCCGGCTCTCTCTGGAGGGGAGCGCAAGCCTGCTGTGCATAGAGATTAGCGATGACGGCCGGGGATTGATGGTGGAACGGCCGGCAGGTGTGGGGCTCTCCTCCATGCGAGAGCGGGCCAGCGAGCTAGGAGGGGTCTGCATGATCGAGCCCGGAGATGCGGGTGGGACACGCGTTCACGTAACTCTGCCGGTCACCCTTGATAGTCATCAGCCACATGGTTCAGGTTCGACGGTGCGCTGATGGTCGAGCCGATTCGGATCTTGATCGCCGATGACAACCCCGGCTTTCGTCAGGGACTTCGAGCTTTGCTCGATGCGGCGCCGGAGACCGAGGTGGTGGGCGAGGCGCCAACGGGAGCAGAGGCCGTGGCGCTGGCCGATCGCCTGCAACCAGACGTGATCCTGATGGACATCAAGATGCCGGCTCTGAATGGGATCGATGCCACCCAACAGATCCGAGAAACAAGCCCCCACATCGGCATCTTGATGCTTACCATGGTCGAGGATGACGACTCCGTGTTCGCCGCCATGCGAGCAGGGGCACGGGGATATCTGCTCAAAGGAGCGCTCAAGGCTGAAATCCTGCGAGCGGTTCGCGGGGTGAGCAGTGGCGAAGCTATCTTCGGTCCCGCTATCGCTCGCCGGCTGATGGACTACTTCGCCGCGCCCCGCTCGACAGCGAGCACTCGCGTCTTCCCCGACCTCACCGCTCTTGAGCAGGAGATCCTGAGGCTTATCGCTCAGCACCTAACCAATCCCGAGATTGCTGCTCGCCTCTCGCTCAGCCCCAAGACGGTGAGGAATATTGCGTCGAGTATCTTCAATAAGCTCCAGGTCAGCGATCGTGCCCAGGCGATCATGCGTGCCCGGGAAGTGGGGTTGGGACAGCCTGGCATGTAGCGGCGAGAGTTGTGAAGTCACCGGTGCCAGGGGATCGCGCGGCCAATGAGTTGCCGTGCTGCGTCCGGCGCTTTATCCCAACGATCACCGCGTTGCTGGTCCTCGCAAACCTCACCCGTCACTACACGCTCGACATCGCCCGCCGGCAGGTCGAGCACGGCATCATGCTGCCGGGTGCGCCCTGAGTGACGCCCCGGTGCGGCTCTTACCTCACCATCGTGGAATCGATGCAAAGGAGAGATCATATACGCTGATTTTGCTTATGTCAACAGCGTGGTACAGTGGGGGCAGAAAAGGACGGAAGCCTATGGCAGAGCAACCCAAATCGATCGATCTCAGTGATGTTCCTGACATTCTCCGCCTGGTGAAGAGGTGCGTCGCGTCGGCGAGCCTCGCGTCTTGCGCAGGGATGGGGAAGACCTGGCGGTGGTTATGCCGCTCCCGCGTGCCGGGTCGTCTCGCCTCAAGAAACCGACTAGCGAAGACCTTGAGGCGTTCCGTCGTGCTGCCGGGAGTTGAACAGATGTCGATACTGACCAACTGATCGAGGACATGTACCGCGCGGAGGGAGGGCACGCGTACCAGCGGTCGTCCATGAGCTATCTGGTCGACACCGACTGGATTATCGATGGGCTCCGTGGGCGACCGCTGGCGCTGGCCGTGCTGGAGGAGCGTCGAGACGAGGGGCTGGGCGTCAGTATCGTGACACTCGGCGAAGTGTACGAAGGTGCTCACAACTGAGGTGGGCCAGCGCCGCGAAGCGTGAGGAGCGTGTCCGGGCGCGTGGCATGTCGTTGGGTCAGTCATCCAGACGAGCGACAATCATCCCGATCGCGCGCCGTGGCCACATCCCGCACGTGGACCATGGCCAGGCCCCGATCGCGCGCCGTCCGGTTGTTCCGTAGATTGCACCTCGTCGATGGTTGCTATCGGGTGACCGAGCCATCCCGCGACGGCATGCCACTCGCTCGGGCTCAGGCACCCAGCATAGATCCTGGTGCCGCGCGTCGGTGTCCATGTTAGGGTGTTGACCGCTTCCGTTACCCCAGAGCCGCCAGAGAAACAGGAACTTTGGTACAGCATGGCTCCATGTACCGGACCGGGCGGTGTCACGGTGGCATACGGCCCTTGCCCCGAGGATCCAATCGTTACCTGCGGCGCAGCAGCAGAGGTCACCTCGACAGCTACCGCCGGCGTGCGTATCGTGGTTCGACTGCTGGCCAGGTGCACGGCAGCACGCAGGTATCTGCCGCGCACAATCACCTCTACACGCCAGGTGTGCTGCTGGCCCGGCGCAAAGTGCAGGGCGGTGAGTTGTTTGCAGGGAGAGGGGAATTCAACACGCAGGGCGGGCGGGTAGACCACCCGACTGGCTCTGTTCGTCGCCTCAATCCATGGGTTGATATCGCCACAGGGTCGTCCTCCGGACCGTTCAACGGAGACAGTGCCGTGTGAGACGTTCTGCACGGTGACGAACCCTCGCGTCAGGGTGTTCCGTGCGTAGCTCGCCTCGGGCACGCGAAGGGTGACACGCAAGCCGTGAGCCACGATGTGGGCGGTCTGTCCAGGAGGAGCCTGCAGTCGTCCCGCGGGCTCCGCGCGGGCGGGGACCAGCCAGAGAGCGACGGCGATTCCGAGGGCGGCAAGTGAGCGATAGCTCATCATCTGTCTCCAGTCTACGTTCCCTGCTTGAGTTGAGCCACACGCCCGGCCCGCACTCGGGCCATCAGCCGATGCAATTGCGTCTGGTCCGGGTCAGCCGGGTATGACAATTCGGATTTACCTGAAACGCCGGTTATGACGATGATACGCTTGTGGAAATACAGCCCGGTCACAGGGGCCGTTTCGTTCGTATCAACCGTAACCAGCCAGACCCTTTCATTTTATGGCGCTACTGGAACGGACGGAGGTGGAACCGACTTCAGTAGCAGTGGCGACCGAGGAGCGCGTCGTGCGAGTGGAGACTGTCGCCACGGGCGATGAGAACGCACGAAGAATTTACCCACGTCCTGGGACTTGTACCCTTCGGGTACCCAGAGCGCAAGCAATGGACGCCGGGCCGAGTCAAAGTCGGCCTGGCGCAAATGGCATCGCAACGAGCGTCCCATTGCCGGTAGTGGCCCGGTGTCTGCCCGACATTCTCGGTTGCTCGCGTCTAGAGGTAGAAGACCGAGGAGTCCAAACTCCCAGGGACAGGGGTGACCGTGGGAAATGGATTTGCCGCATCGTAGTTGTACGGCTGGGCGGTAATCAAGATCGGTAGAGTAACGACTCTCCCCTGCCGCTGAAGCACCACTGTTACCTGGCGTTCCCACTGGGGGACTAAGGCGTGAAAGAGCGCGCGAATGTCGGCAGTCGATGAGATTGTGGCAGGCACTTGCGCTGGCAAAACTGTATCACGTGGCAAGATACGCACGGTGCGAGGAAGAGGTGTATTGCCCAAGTTCCTGAGTATGTTTCCGCTCTGGATGCCGGCGCGCGCGGCAGAACTGCCTTGATCGACCGCTAGGACTTGCATCTGGGCGTTGATCAAGATACCGAGCTCGGGCGCAGCCTCCATCAGGTCGTGAGAACCGCGTGTGCCCGAAGCATGGTGGTTAACAAACAGCGTGACCATTACGAGCCACACCAAGAGAAGGACAGCTGTCCCCGCCAGTTGCCTGGATTGCCAAGTGATCGTATGCATCTGTCTCGCCTACGTTCCCGTATCACTGCTGCTGTGTGGCACATACCGACCGCGTGACCCAGTTCGTGCTTCGCTACTCCGTCGACCATGGCGGTCCCCTTCAACTCGTAACCCCACTTACCGTAACGTCTCCCCAGACTGGTTTGTAACAGGCGAGATCATGGACTACGTGCGTAGTTCTTTACCGTAGTTGACTGCGCTTCACTCCACCTTGCGCGCTCCGCGGTGGCACATCTCCTGCGCCTGTTCCGATGCGAATCCTCGACAACATTGAGGGTCAGTGCGATACACCCAACACAAGCAAGGAGAGACCGTGAGAGCAGTCGTCTATAAGGCACCGTGCAAGGTCACGGTGGAGCAGGTCGAGGACCCACGCATCGAGCAGCCAGGCGATGCCATTATCAAGATCAGCACCTCCGCCATCTGTGGCAGCGACCTGCATATGTACGAGGGCCGGACCGCTGCCGAGCCGGGGACGGTCTTTGGCCACGAGAACATGGGGGTGGTGGAGGAAGTCGGTCCCGGTACCACCTCTATAAAGGTAGGCGATCGGGTGGTTCTGCCCTTCAATATCGCCTGTGGCTTTTGCTACAACTGTCTGCGCGGCTATCCAAATGCCTGCCTGACGGTCAACCCAGCGGCCCCGCACGCCGCGTACGGCTATGCTCAGATGGGGCCCTTCCGTGGTGGTCAGGCGGACTACCTGCGGGTGCCGTACGCCGACTATAACTGCCTCAAGCTGCCTGGCCGGCCCGGCGACCAGTGGGAGGACGATTTTATCACCCTCGCCGATATCTGGCCCACCGGTCATCATGGGGTGGTGCTGGCCGGCGTGACCACGGGTAGTACGGTCGGTATTTTCGGCGCCGGCCCGGTGGGACTGATGGCTGCCCTCAGTGCAGTCATGATGGGCGCCGCCGAGGTGTACGTGATCGATCGCGTGCCGGAGCGCCTACAAGCCGCCGTCAAACTGGGCGCCACCCCGATTAACTTCGCCGACGGTGATCCGGTGGAGCAGATCAAGGAGATGCGGAGCAGCAACGCCGCGCTCCAGGGCCGGCTGCGACCGGGTGAGGAGAAGATGTCCGGCGCGGACCACGGAATCGACGCCGTCGGCTACCAGGCGCGGGACGACGACCAGGATGAGGACCAGGAGAACCCGACGCAGATCCTCGAGAACCTGGTTCGCCTGGTCAACCCCACGGGAAAGCTGGGCATCGTCGGTGTCTACATGGCGAAGGACCCGAAGGGCGTCGATGCGGAGGCCAAGGTGGGGCATCTCACTCTGCCCTGGGCCGAGATTTTCGAGAAAGGGTTGCAAATCGGGATGGGGCAAGCGCCGGTCAAGAACTACAACGAGTTTCTACGCGACATGATTATCGCCGGCCGGGCCAAACCCAGCCAGATCATCAGCCATCGACTGCCGCTGGAGAGTGCGCCGGACGCGTACCGGGCGTTCGACCAGCGTGGAGGTGAGTACACCAAGATCCTGCTCAAGCCAGACCTACCGGCTTCGGCTGCCTAGCCGAATCTAAAGCTGGAGAACGTTTCCAGGAAGGGTGTGAAGGGCGGCAGGGTCGCGGTGGAGAGGGCGCCTGCCGGCACTTGAAGCCGCGACTTTAGCCGCCCGCCCCGTGAAGCGAACTCACAATGAAGCCAAAGAGAGATTGGAGTTGTGGGCCGACAGGCGATAGCGGCCGTCGAGATCATGCTGAGCAGCAGCGCATATTCCACCATGTCCTGGCCGGCCTCCTCGGAGGCGCGTCTGCTGAGGGCGTCGTGCCGGCGGGTCGCCAGTCAAAATCCTGGACGAGATGGGGGAACTCGCTGGTGCGCAACGACACCGCTGGCCCGGCGATGCTTACTCCGGCTCAGCGTCCGTAGACGGACACGTGTCTGCTGCTGGTGGAGTTGAAGGGTTCTCGATCCCAACCGGCCCAACGGTCCCTCAGGCGCAGCCCGGCGATCCGCGCCATGAGATCGATCTCGCTCGGCCAGGCGTACCGAGTGACAATGGGGTACAGGCGCACGCCCTCGCGCGATAGGTGCACGTGGCTCTCATCCAGGATCTGTGTCACGGGATCGTAGCGACCCACGTCGAGACGCACCTCGTCGACTCCGATGCCTTCGGCATCCACGTATTGATCGTCGCGCAGGCGGGTGAGAAAGGTCGGCACCTGGGCTTCCACCACGAACGAGCCGTCGTCGGTGAGATGGGCGGCGACGTTCTCGAAACAGCGCACCTGGTCGTCCTGGGTCAGCAGGTTAAACAGCGTGTTAAACACCACGAAGATCAATCGATACGTGCCCTGCACCGGCACATCGGCAAAGTCGCCCATCGTGACCGAGATCTGATCGCCGCCGGGCTTGGCGCGCAGCCTGGCAACCATCGCGGGCGAGATGTCGATGCCGTCGACATGGACACCCCGAGCCGCGAGGGGTAGGGCGATCCGACCGGTGCCGATGGCGAGTTCCAGCGCGGGACCACCGCGTGCCAGTTGCTCGAGGAAGGCGACGGTCGCCACCTCATCCCCACGGCCGGCGTGGTCGTAGATCGCGGCGGCGTCCTCGCCAAAACTCAGGCCTGGCTCGTAGTGCTTCATACTTCGATCTCAGTCCTCCCACGTCGTCTGACGCCATCGACTTCCTTCAAGCACAGGAAGAACCTCTCGACGCGTCGCCACTTCTACAACTATACTGCCTCCTCGCCAGGTTGCCGGCCCGATCTCGACGACGAGGGGCGAGTCCACGGTGAACGCCGCCCACCATACTCCCGACATTGCTACACTCAATTCGCTATGAGTCGAGTCCTCTGTTCTTTGCAGTGCTGAGGTGGGCGGAATGATGAAAAACTCGCAGTTCATGCCCAGCGCAGTCGGGTGGGCGTCGGTTTATCAGTGAGACGACTGACTACGAGAGGAAATTGAAGCCTCTGAATAACCGCCATCTCACCTCCCGGCGTGGAATCCTTGCTGCTGCCGTGGTGCTCGCGCTTCTGGTTGCCGGCGTAATGATGGCTCTCGCCGCGCGCGACTCCGCCGGTTTGCATGGGACGGTACAGGTGCCGCGCGCAGTTACCACGCTCGTACTGCATCCAACGTCCGTCTTCCAGCGGCGAATCGTCGGCGAGCCTGCATGGAATGGCGAATGCCGTGCGATTGGACAGATCGACCGCCAAGCGTTGGAGGCGCCGTGTCTTCTGGACACCTATCTGGAGATGAAGGAGAAGGCACCGGTTGTAGGCGGGTGGCGGGTCGGCTACGCGTCGCTCGAACTCTGCCTTTCCCGGCCTACACTGCGCCCTGCGAAAACGGGTTGTCTGGATTGGATTCAGCACTGCTTTACGCAAGCGAGGTTACCTCAGTTGCCGGGGACGGACTGCAGTCTTCTCTGGTACGCGAAGGTCGCAACCGTCTACCAGTACAACGGCAAGCGCGTGAAACGGGCGTGGGTCGATTGTTCGTTATCGGGTTCGATTCGCGTGACCGTGCATGTCCGTTGGTGCGGGTCTATGCATGGACTTCCGCCCTTCGGTCTATCCGATCTCTCGGTGGGCGAGAACGTGTGGGTGGTGGCAAAGAACATTCTCGAGACCACGCATCTGGGACGTATGGAGATCAGCCCGACCGGCCGCGTGGGTTACTACGGAACATGAGTCCTCGCCGCCCACCACATACGGACCTGCCGGACGAGAAACAGCACCGCCGTCCACGAGGACCGACCTGCTCTCCGCCCGCGAGAGCCTGAATCCCAGGGGTCGGACGGTCGTCGGGGCGGTGAACAATGACGCTTGCGGCTCGGGTACGTGTCTGCAGCAGCCATAGCAGCAGCGTTGCCATGACGAGCACCGAGAGCTGGATCGGGACCTAGTGTGAGAGTGGGATACCGGCCAGAGCCACAACATAGCCGGCATGGCGAACGGCGATGGCTGCGGGAATGAGCAGCAGGGACAGGCCATGCACCAGATCGTGGGGATTGACCAGGAGGGCAGTCACCGTGGCCCCTGCAAATGGTAGGTCGGCCGGCCGGCAACGACGTGCGATGACGGCCACGGCAGCGAGCGGCGCTACGCTGCATGCCCACTGGAGCACGGTGGCGACCGGCGCCGCGAACAACAGCCGGAAGAATCCGGCTAGATTCTGGTTTGCCTGCGCTGAGAACCCTCCCGTTGCCGCATGCCAGCTGGCAGCCTGGCGGATATAAACCTGATTGATCGATGTCCCGAGAAAGGCCATGGGAAGCACCGCGAGCGCCGCCGCCGCTGCGGAGAAGCTGGCCAACGCACGCCAGCGGCCTTGCACCAGGAGCAGGAAGGGAAGGACGTAGGGCGGCTTGAGCAGAGCGAGCGCCAGGGGCGCGCTGGCTCAACTCTCGCGCTGGAAGCGAAGTGCCAGGAACGAGGCAGTCAGCACGGCCAGGAGCACCACGGACACCTGGCCCTGTGCGAGCGAGGGGAAGACGGGGAAGACGGACAACCAAGCGAAGGCATGTCGTGCTTACAGGATCTCCTGGACGAGTACCAGCTCGGCTCACCACGCCGTGTATGGCCTGAGAATATCGTGGACGCTCCTCGGGTGCACGCTATTATGAGGCCATACACGGCGCAAGTGGTGACGTGCCAGTCGACCGTATATGTCGTGATGCTGGGGTCCCGCTGCCACGCAGCCACCTCCACTGTAAGGGTGTCGATGTGTGGGATACCCCGGTCAAAACATTGCTTCGACAGAATTGCCCGTTCGATCTCTTGGATCAGGCCCGATCCGGCTCGCCCAGGTTGCCGTCGACAGGCCGGCCGAGGTATGCGGCGAGCCGGTCGATGGTGGGGGCATCATCGGCCACGCCTTGAGCAGGGCCGAACGGGTGACCGCTGCGGGGGACGTCGGGAGCGCTCAGGCCACGGGCGAACGCGAGTTCCTCTTCGGCCAGGTCGTCGGGCAGGTGGGCGGGTTGTCCGGTGGCGCGGGCCAGGTCCCAGCCGTGGACCAGGAGTTCGGTGATGCGTAGGTGAAGCAGCACGGCGCCTGGGGCGGGGCCAATGGGAGCCTGGAAGACGCGCTCGAGCACAGACGGTTGACTGAACGCAGCCTGCAACGCGGCGCCGGCTTCCCGATAGGCCTCTATCGGGCTATCTTCCAGCACATCTGTACCTTGTAACTGCCGGAGTTTCGCCAACTCGGCGGGCGGCTCGCCGTTCAGAATGCTTGCGAATATCCGATTGCCAACGACGAGATGGTTGACCAACATCCGAACATTCCATTCCGGGCACGGAGTCGGGTTGGACCATTGATCGTCCCCCACCCCGCCTATCAGCGCGCCGGTAGCGTCCAGCGCCCGAGCCAGCCGATCGACAGGTGCTGCTGTGGACATCAGTTCCTCCTGCGGTGACCATGCAAAAAAATCTATCGATTCAACAGGATACTAAATCACCGGCACCGGTATGTTCAAGAGGTACATGGACGTTACCCGGAGACATTGGCAGTGCGGCGCCCGAGCGGGGACGCGCCACCTCGTCGGTGATCGTTGAGCCCTGCTTATCGTCCGCATTACCTTTCCCTCCCCGTCGGCGTTCTACGTATGAACACTCGCTCCTACAGGAGGCCTCACGTCCTCTATACGGCCACTGCTGCCAACCAATCCGCCATCCACCGTGCACCGTCATACCGCTGTATCGCCTGCGGAGGCTACGTTCCCGGCCGGTTAGCGACGAAGGTGCGGAATCAAAGGGGAGACGATCGTGGTTTGAGGCATGGTCTTCGATTCAGGAGACATGCTCGTTCGTTCACTGAGCGGGGATGGTTTTCAAGGCACCGCGTCGCCGGGATCGTGCGCGCCGATTAGCGTGCCAGTGGTCGGACGGATCTCCCCTAAAACCATTCCTACAGAGTGTTATGCGGCTCGGGTGGATCGTGCAGCGCACCCAGTCGACCAGCTTGACGCAGCCATCCCACGTCGTGTGAGGTCTGGATGCGGCGGATCGAGTGCGAACGGGAGCGCATGGCCAGTGAATCGGTGTGAATGCGATTGGGACCATAGGTGACACCATCTACCAGGTCGCCGGCGCTGATGCCGGTGAGGGCCAGCGACACATCCTGGCCGCGGCAGAGATCATCGATACCCAGCACGCGACCCGGCTCGGAGCCCTCCTCGCGCAGCAGCCGCTCCTCGGCCTCATCGCGCGGCCAGAAACGTCCCTGCATATCGCCGCCCAGGCAACGACAGGCACACGCTCCGACCACCCCTTCGGTGACGCCGCCGATCCCCATCAGCACCTGAGCTCCCTCGAAATCCTCCAGCGCCGCCATGATAGTGCCCAACACATCGCCGTGCAAGATCAGGCGCAGCCGCGCTCCGGTGGCGCGAATCTCCCGCAGCAGATCACGATGGCGCGGTCGATCCAGCACCACCACCGTGAGGTCACCCGCGCGCACGCCCATGGCGCGTGCGATGTTCCGGAGGTTTTCGCCGGCGGGCGCGGCGATATCGATCGCGCCCCGAGCGGCAGGGCCTACCACGATCTTCTCCATATAGGCCACATGCGAGCGCATCATCGTGCCGCGCTCGGCCAAAGTAATGACCGACACTGCGCCCGGCATCCCGTTAGCCACCAGGGTTGTGCCCTCGATGGGATCGACGGCGATGTCCACCACCGGGGCATCACCGCTGCCGACTCGCTCGCCGATGTAGAGCATGGGCGCCTCGTCCTTCTCGCCTTCGCCGATCACCACCTCACCATCGATATCCACCGAGTCGAGGGCGCCGCGCATGGCATCGACGGCCATCTGATCCGCCAGTTCTTTGTCGTCCCAACCGAGCACGCGACCGGCGGCCATAGCGGCCGCCTCCGTGACCCGGACCATCTCGATCGCGAGGTTGCGATCGAGGGGCATGTGGTGCGGCGCCGTGGTCATGACCTTACCTCCCCAGAGCGCTGTGCCGTCGACCGGCGGTTACACACCGTCTACCACAAAGATAGTCGCGGTGGAGTTTCGTCGCCGAAACGGGATGGCCGCCTGGAACTCCGGTGAGTTCCACCAGCGTTTCGCCTGTTCCAGCGTGGGGAATTCCATCACCGCCACCCTGCCGGGTGTGGCATCGCCCTCCAGCGTCTCGCTCTCTCCGCCGCGCACCAGATAGCGACCACCGTACTGCGCCACCGATGCCGCGGCCAGCGGCTTGTATTCCTCGTAGCCCTCAGCGTTGGTCACGTTGATCTGCGCTACGATGTATGCCGGCATCTGATCCTCCTACCAACTGATGGCTTCCCACCGGGTGGGTCGTTTTCATTCTACGGTCCCCGGGAGAAGCGAGGCGCTCCGTGCGGGTCCGCCTTCGAGTTGGCGCTGGACCCGCGAGGCCGCCTCTACGTGGCCCCGCCCCTGGGAGGGGGAGTAGGTACCATGCCCCTCGTCGACTCACCTACCCCCCCCCAGCACGAGAGGGCGTGCTCCCCGCTTCCACGATCGCCCCCGCAGGGAGGACCCGCCCTCTGGCCCTCCGCCCGCGGGCAACCAATGCCCCTGCTTTCCTGCGCCACGCCTTCCACGGACACCGGATACGGTTGCGTGTCGGTGTGTACCCCGGAGGCAAGTACCCTGGCACTGGACCGTTAGACCTACGCCGACGCGGCGCTACGGCGCAGTACTGCTGCGGTCCATGCCGGCGCCGGCGCTCTGGGGCGGCGCCTCCCTCACCATACTGCTTTCTCCCGCTACAATCGAGCACCATGCCAGAGATTACTCCCGTCCTCTTCCTGCCGGTGCGGGAGCTATTTGGCCG
>JAABUZ0100003108.1_pt1 | contig 25485 bp, 25 predicted proteins | sample 5562091 | NCBI WGS metagenome assembly JAABUZ01 (sample SAMN12813069, study PRJNA571459) | rock metagenome | isolation source: Antarctica rocks | place: Antarctica: Victoria Land, Linnaeus Terrace sud | collected 2015-12-21 | reverse complement strand
GGTACCTTCTGCATGGCGGTTCCTCCTGTCCTCTCAGACTTGGTTGGCGCCTGTCACGCTCGCAACGCGAGCGGACAGGGCGGGAGGACCGCCACTCAAAGCTCTACGAGAACCCGGACAACCTCGGCATGCCGCCTGGCTGAGCGAGCGCTCTCGCCCGCTGCGAACAGAAGCGCGCTTTACCGCAAGCAAGCAGTGGACCGAAGGGGAGGAAGGCCGAACCGCCGGTGGTGGGTTGAGGCTCTCCGAAAAGCACTTCAAGTTCGCTGATGTCTCGGTCGAGAAGCAGCTCCGTCGGCCCGCTTTTCGATGATGCGCCGATACAGGCCTTGACGTCAAGTCGAGTTGGAACCTGATGCCCTGGGAGTAAGCCGGAGTGAGCATCACCAAACGCTTCCGGCACGCCATGGGCCCTCCTCGGACCGTGAATGTACCCGACCCCAACGTCCGGCGGTAACGACTAAGGGGCCACTCCCCGGAGCGGTAGCTCGTTCTGCCCCCGGTTCTCGCCACTCAGCTCGCGTCCGGGCGTAACCGCGCGGTGAGGAAGGTCGTGGTGAACCACGGGGGCTCAACCGCAGCCTCAGCTTGGCTTGTCGAGAACGGGTCGCGGAGATCCCGTTTGTATTGCGCTGCTATCTGATCTGCGGACCGCTCGTCCGTTTGCCAACCACTAGCCTCGAGGAAGGCGCGAGGATCGTCCGCTTCGCCGCTCGACAGAAGGTGATCCATCTGGATTCCCGATCGCTTCGCGAGCCTCTCAGCCCGGCCACCAGCCGTCACGTCCCCGGCGATGCGGTCGAATGCAAGAGTGCTAGTAGGAGCCGAGCACTCGCTCATCCGCTCGAGCAGCTTCGACTGGTCCTCGGGCGAGAGATAGGGAAGCAGTCCCTCGGCAATCCAAGCGACCGGCGAACTCTCGTCGAAGCCGAAGGCCTTCAGCGCGCTGGGCCAATCGTCGCGCAGGTCGAGACCGATGGACATGCGCTGACAGCGCGGCTCGGTGCCGCGCCCGCGCAGAACACCGTCTTTCCAATCGAGCACCTCGGGCTGGTCGATTTCGAAGATCGTGAGTTTGGGCGGGAGGCTCAAGCGGAACGCCCGGGCATCGAGCCCCGCGCCTAGCAGCACCACCTGGAGGACCTTCTGCTGGGCGGCGGCGAGTAGTTGGTCGTCGTAGAACCGGGTACGGAGGCCGATGTAGCGCGACCCGTGCAGGTGGAGAGCCTCTGCGTCCGAAACGGCCTGGCCTGGCGATGGCCAAGTTGTGAGCATGGGAAGCTCAGCGTCGGCGGCCTCGAAGAGTGAGCGTGCGAAAGGGTCTTCGACAAGCCGATCGGACCTGCTCGTTTCGACCGACCTCGCGGCGGCGAGCCCCAGGGCGGTAATTCCTGGACCGTTCGTGATGCCCCAGTCGTGGCTCAGCCTTACGCCGTACGGTGTATCGCTCATGCCGTACACCGTATCGCAGCTCTCGGTGGCGCTGGGACTCACTACGCTCGATCACGTGCCCAACCGCGCAGCCGCCCGCTCCAAGCCACTCACGGCCGCCCGCTCCAAGCCAGTCGCCGCCGCCCGCTCGAAGCCAGTCGCAGCCGCCCGCTCGGAGCATCGACGGTCGTCCTCTCTAACCCTCGAGGACATCCTCAAGGCCGCGCTCGTGCTCGCCGACTCGGGTGGCCTTCAGGCGGTCTCGGTCCGGCGGATAGCAGAGCGCCTTGGCGTTCGTCCGATGAGTCTCTACACCTATGTCCCTTCCAAGGGAGTCCTGCTCGATCTCATGGCCGACGAGATCGTCAGGCAAGTTGTCGAAGAGCCCGCGCGCGCAGGAGACTGGCGGGAAGCAGTGAGCGCGCTCGCGCGCGGGCTGCACCAGGCGTTCGTCGAGCATAGTTGGGTTGTCGCTGCCTTTCAGGAGGGACGGCAGCCAGGGCCTCACACGCTCCGTTACGGGCAGCTCCTAGCCCAGGCCGTTTCGCCGCTTGACCTCTCAGCCCACGCACGATGGGCGCTGCTGGGCATCGTCAACGACTACACGATCGGTCACGCCCTGCGCGTCGCTACCGCCGGAAATGCCCGGACGCTCGGCGGTAGCGGGACTGCTGTACCCGACCTCGACGCACTGCGCGAGGTCGACGCTGCGCGTACCTCCCCAGCAAGCTTCGAGCTAGGCCTTGCGACTGTCCTAGACGGCATAGAAGCCCGTTTCGTCAACTGAAGGTTGAATCACGAGGAAACGACGCCGAACCGAACATGCCCCACGGTATCCACATGCTCGCGAGCGACGCGCACCTCAGGGCGCGGGGCGACCCGATCTGGGTCTATGGACCCAAGGGAACGAAGGTCGAACCGCCGGTTGCGTACGAAGGCGTTGCTCGACTCCTTGTTGCCGGTCGGACTCTGCGTCTGTCGGCTTGACACACCGCTGTCCGAGCCAACAGGGTCACGCCCGGGAAGAACCCGCCAGCAAGCGCGAGCCGAAACATCGGCGGCCGCTTGACGAGTCTGCATGATGCACTGGCATCGCTGGCACGAGCGAGGACCGCTTGTCGTGAACATCCGCACTTATCTATCCGCGCTGTTCGTCGCGCTCATCGCCGTCTCCGGCTGCGGGTCGGCTGCTACGCGCGACGACTCGTCGCCCGCAACAGCATGCCGCGGAATCGACCCGTCGAGCCGAGCATCCGGCAAACAGATCAGCGACGGCGTTTCGGCTCGCGCACTCTGCCGCGCCCGCGGTCGTCCACGAACGGTGTTTCGACAGGGCGAGACGGTCGTATGGGATTACGGGTGCGGTGTCACATGGCGGGTCACTGGAGGTTTCGCCCAGCTTGAGGTGACCAACGCGGCCGACTTTTTCTGCACCCCGAAGGGCGCTGCTTCGCCTCGTCCCCTTCCAGTCGCACCGCCACCAGATCTCGGCGCCCGAGAGCGGACGCGGTTCGTGGCAGGAAGCTATGTCGCAGCGGCGACCGGATGCCTTGCGTGCCATCGAATCGGTGTCAGGGGTGTCGATGCGCCCGGGGGGGATCTCAGCTCGGTCGGATCACGACTGCCCGCCGCCGCTATCGCGCAGGTCCTGCGTAACCCGTCGACGCCGATGCCGTCGTTCGCGAGGCTGCCACGCCGGAGGTTCGCAGACCTCGTGTTCTTTCTCGCCGCCCTTCGCCGGGGCCGCTGAAGATGGAGACGGCGGGAATCGAACCCGCGTCCGCAGTCGCGTGGACGCAGCGTCTACGAGCGTAGCCGGCGCTCTGATCTCGTCCGAGGCTCGCCTCGCCGGCGGGGTTGCCTCGGACCAGCCCCCTTGATGTCCCCGGGTCGGCGAGGGCTGACCTTCCCGGGCTTAGCCCACTTTCTGATCCCGGCGATCCCGACCGTGGGCGAGTCGGGGCCAAGACCTCACGGCTTAGCTAGTGGCTAAGCGGCGAGGGCGTACTCGTGAGAGTCCGCACTTATTGGTTTTCCCGGTTGTTTTACGAGGCCGACCGGGGACCTCGGCTCGCAACTACGCCCACGAAAACGACCACGTCGAAGCCTGTCGTCCCCGGGAAACGCTCCTTCATCCTAGCTCCTCCCGGCATCCCGTCCGGTGGGCGCGACCCTGCTGCCACACTGTGTGGCATGGACCCTCAGAGCCAGTGGTCATCGCAGTCGCCCACTTCGGCGCCGCCTCCAGGCTACGCGGAACCTGAGCGCCACCCGCCGCCGAGTCCGTTCGGGCGCAGCGCGCCCGAGCCGCAGGGCTCGCCCTTCGGCAACAAGGCCAAGCGGGGCGGCGGCCTGCTCGTCGCCCTCGGGGCGCTGCTCGCCAAGTTCAAGGGCGTCCTGCTCCTCCTCCCCAAGCTGAAGCTCCTAGTCACGTCGGGCTCCATGCTCGTCTCCATCGCCGCCTACTCCCTCATCTGGGGATGGACGTTCGCGGTCGGGTTCGTCGCGCTACTCTTCGTCCACGAGATGGGGCACGTCATCCAGCTCCGGCGTGAGGGGATCAAGGCGAGCGCGCCGATGTTCATCCCCTTCATGGGGGCCTTCGTCGCGGCCAAGTCGCTGGGCGAGAACGCGCTGGCCGAAGCGAGGGTCGGGCTCGCCGGACCGGTCCTCGGCTCCGCCGCGGCCGCCGCGCTCATCCCCGTCTGGCACGCGACCGGCAACGAGTTCTGGCAGGCCCTCGCCTTCACCGGGCTCTTCCTCAACCTCTTCAACCTGCTGCCCGTCCTGCCGCTCGACGGCGGCCGCGCGATGGCCGCCATGGCGCCGTGGATGTGGTTCCTCGGCTTCGGGGCGATGGTCTTCCTCGCCCTGCGCTTTCCCAACCCGATCATCTTCATCATCCTTCTGTTCGGGCTCATGGAGACCTGGCGGCGCTGGAAGGCGCTGCGCTCGGGCGACCGCACGCAGCAGGCCTACTACAAGGTGAGTCCGCGCAACCGGCTGATCGTCGCCGCGGTCTACGTCGGGCTGATCGGATTGCTGGCCTACGGGATGTACGCGACTCACCTCGTGCGCCACCTGCCGGCGTAACACCTGGGCCCAGCTCGGGGACTGGCGAGAGCCCCGTGCCCGAGCCTGCCGCCAAGCCTCCCGCCGTCCGCCTCCGCCAGGGGCTCGCCCTCCTGGGCGGCGCGGTGGTGGTCGAGCTGCTCCTCGGCGTCGGGCCGCTCGACTTCTTCTGGACCCCGCTCCTGGTCGGCCTCGCCTACCTCGCCGCCGCTGCGCTCGGCGGCCGCGCCAACGGACACTGGGCGACGGCCGTGGTGCTCGTCGCCTTCGGCGCGGTGGTCGTGCTCCTCCACGAGGTCAACACCGGCATCAACCTCCCGGCCAGCTACCTCCTCGGCGCCGGCCTCGGCGGGATGGGGGCGGCGGCCCTGGCGCCCCGCGGCTTCTCGGTCGACGCGCTCGGCGTGGCCGGCGCGATCGCCGCGGCGGGCCTCTTCCTGTTCCTCGTGGACGACTACCCGAGCGTCCTCGGGCGAGCCGAGGCCTACGCCGTCCTGCTCGCCCTGGTCGGTGCGGCGAACGTCGCGTTTGCGGGCCGCGATCGGGCGGCAGCCACCTCCGCCTCCTAGCGATTCGCCTCGCGCAGCGCGCGCTGCATGTCGCGCTTGACCTCGCGCTCGCGGATCGTCTGGCGCTTGTCGAAGCGGTCCTTGCCTCGGGCCAGCGCGATCTCCACCTTCGCGCGCGGGCCGGAAAAGTAGAGCCGGGTGGGCACGAGCGTCAGGCCGCGCTCCTTCGTCGTGCCGATCAGCCGCTCGATCTCGCGACGGTGGAGCAGGAGCTTGCGGTTGCGCTCGGGCTCGTGGTTCTCCCGGCTCGCGGGCGCGTAGGGGGGGATGTGCATGTGGTGCAGCCACACCTCGCCTTCCTCGATGGAGGCGTAGGCGTCCTTGATCTGGGCCTTGCCGCTGCGCAGCGACTTGACCTCGGTGCCGGTCAGCGCGATCCCGGCCTCGAAGCGCTCGAGCAGTTCGAAGCGGTAGCCCGCCTGGCGATTGGTGGCCACGTCGCCCGAGCGGGCGGGACGGCCGGATCTCCTCGCCATTCTCGGGCTCAGAGCTCCACGGGCAGGAGGTCGACGCGCCCGCGCGCGGTGTCGACCCGCTCGACCTGCACCGTCACGGGGTCTCCGAGGCGGATCGCCTTGCCCGACCGGGTGCCGAAGAGGATCGTGCCCGGCTCGTTGAGCTCCCACCACTCGCCCCGCAGGCGTCGCACGGGGAGCATGCCCTCGTAGCCCTCGCCGAAGGCCACGAAGGCGCCCGCGCCGATCACGCCCACCACCTCGCCCTCCCACTCCTGCTCCCAGCCGCCCTCGAAGAGCGCGCGCTCGAGCAGGAAGCAGCGGGCCACCGCGTCGCCCGCGCGCTCGATCGACATCGCGTCGCGTTCGCGGGAGGAGCACCACACCGCGGCCTCCTCGAGCGCGGAGGCGAGCGGCGCCTCCTCGCCGGCGCCGACGAGGGCGAGCAGCGCCCGGTGGCAGACGAGGTCGGGATAGCGACGGATCGGCGAGGTGAAGTGGCAGTAGCGCGCGGACCGAAGACCGGCGTGGCCGAGGTTCTTCGGGTGGTAGGCGGCCTGCTTGAGCGAGCGGAGGATCAGCGTGGTCAGCGCCTGGCGTCCATGGCCGACGCGCCGCACGTGCCGGTCGACGAGCACGGAGATCTCGCCGACGAGGTCGGCCGCCTGCTCGGGGCTCAGCCGCTCCGGTGCCGACGGCGTGGACACCTCGAGCGACGCGAGCTGCTCGATCAGCCGCTCCACCGCCGGCCCGTCGGGACGCTCGTGGACGCGGAAGAGCGCCGGGGCCCTGGCCTGCTCGAGCGCCGTCGCGACCTGCTCGTTGGCGGCGATCATCAGATGCTCGATCAGCCGGTGGGACTCCGTCTGCTCGACCGGGTGACCGGAGACGACGTGGCCGGCGGAGTCGAAGGCGAACTCAGGCTCACCGCTATCGACCACCAGGGCGCCGCGTCCCGCCCGCGCCGCGGCGAGCGCGCCGGCCGCGGCGCGGGCCGCGGCCAGCGGTGCGGCCCACGGCTCGAGCGGCGGCTCGGCGCCCGCGAAGATCCGATCGACGCGGTCGTAGTCCAGGCGCTCGTCGGAGCGGATGACGGAGCGGTGAAACGCCGCACGCTCCACGCGCGCCCCGTCGAGGTCGAACTCGACGGTGACCGCCAGGCGGTCCTGGCCGGGTACGAGTGAGCACGCGCCGTTCGAGAGCGAGCCGGGGAGCATGGGCTCGACCGCCCCGGGGACGTAGACGCTGGTGGCGCGGCGATGTGCCTCTCGGTCGACGAGCGAGCCCGGCGGCACGTGCGCGGCCACGTCGGCGATGTGCACCCACGCTCGCCAGCGTCCCGGCCCGCGCTCCTCGACGGAGATCGCGTCGTCGAAGTCGCGCGCCGAGGCCGGGTCGACGGTGAACGTGGGCAGGTGGCGCAGGTCGCGGCGGGCGCCGTCCGGCCTCACCGGCGTCTCCCCCGCCGTGCGCGCCTCGCGCTCGACCGGCGAGTCGAAGCGGCGGCGCAGGCCGCGCTCGAGCATGAGGGCCTCGATCACGTCGCGCGCGACGTCGGGGCGCCCGATCACCCGCTGCACCGCGGCGGCCCCCCTCCCGCGGGGCCCGCCGCGACCGCCGCCCCCGCCGTGGCCGTCCCTTCCCACGAGCACGAGATCGCCGGCCCGTGCCTCGCGCGCGCCGCGCGCCCGGGTGTCGATCGCCATCCGTCCCCCCCGGGCGAAGAACGGCTCGGCGGTGAGGAAGCGACCGCGCCTCTCGAGCACGGCGACCGTCGCCGTGCCCGGTGCCCGCTCCTCGCCCCTCATCGGATCTCGGCGTTGAGCGTGCGCTCGGCGACGAGGAGCGCCTCGTCGCGCCCGAGCGTCTTGGGGTCGTCCATGGCGCGAATGTCGGGAGTGAGGCCCTTGCCCTCCCTGACGCCTCCGCCCCCCAGGTTGCGGCCGTTCGGCGTGAAGTACTCCCCCACCGTGATCTTCAGCGCGCCGCCGTTGGGAAGGTCGCGCACCTCCTGGAAGACACCCTTGCCGAAGGTGTTCGTACCCACGACCTTGCCGCGGTGGTGATCCTGGATCGCTCCGGTGACGATCTCCGCCGCCGACGCGGTGCCCCGGTCGACCAGCACAACCAGCGGGATCCTCGCCGAGACCGTCTGCCCCTCGGCCTCGTAGACGTGCTTCGCGCGCACGCGCCCCTGCGTGGAGACGATCACGCCCTTGGGTATGAACAGGGTGCTGACGAGCACTCCCTCGTCGAGCAGGCCCCCGCCGTTGCCGCGGAGATCGAAGACGATGCCCTTCGCCCCCTGCGCCATCTCCTTGCGCAGGGCCTTGGCCACCTCCGCGTGGGCCCCCGAGGAGAACTGGTTCAGGGCGACGTACCCGAGCTTGCGCCCGGCGGCCCGGAGCGTCCGCGACTGGACGATGGAGGACATCAGCGCCCTCACGACGCGCTTGGTCAGCCGCCGGCCGCCGATGACGAGCATCAGCTCGACCGTCGTGCCGGGCTTGCCGCGGATGAGCCCGGTGGCGAAGCTCGAGGGCCGCCGCGCGAGGGACCTGCCGTTGGCGGCGAGGATCAGGGTCCCGGTGACTATCCCGGCGCGCTGGGCCGGCGAGCCGTCGAAGACGCGCGCGACCCTGAGCCCACGCGGATCCGGTGCGACCGCCACGCCGATCCCGGCGAACGGCGTGCCCTGCTCCATGCTCTGAAAGCGCGCGTAGCTCTGGGGGTCGAAGTACTGCGAGAACTCGTCGCCGAGGCTCGCCACCGCGCCGTCGAGCGAGCGGTTCACGAGCTGGCTCTCGGGGATGTTGCGGTAGTAGTCGTCCCGGATGGCGGACAGCCCCTCGCGCAGCACCTGCTCCTGCTTGTCGCCCACGAGCGGATCGCGCACGAACCCGGGCAGCGCGCCGGGGTGGGCGCCGAGATAGATCCCCAGCAAGAAGAGGACGGGGATCAGCACCGCCAGCACGGCGGCGAGCACGGGGAGCAGCGGGCGGCGCCGGGACACGGCCGAGAGCCTACCGACGGGCCGGATGCGCTCGGAGGCCTCCGTGCCCTCGCTACGGTGTCGTTCGATGGCGCGGATCGCCTCCACCACGCTCTCCAACGGCCTGCCCCTGCATCGGGTCGCCCTCGACGGCACCCGCGCGCTCACCGCGCTCGTGGCCTTCGACGCCGGCGCGCGCACCGAGCGCCCCGAGGAGAACGGGATGGCGCACTTCCTCGAGCACCTCGTGTTCAAGGGCGGCGAGCTCTACGACGACTACCGCAAGGTCAACGAGACCGCGGAGCGGATCGGCGCCCAGCTCAACGCCTACACGAGCCACGACCTCGTCGCCTTCCACATCACCGCACGCGCGGAGAAGGGAATGGAGGCGATCGACCTCCTCACCGACTTCGTCGGGCGCCCCAAGATCGACGCCGAGGAGCTCGAGCGCGAGCGCGGCGTCGTCATCCAGGAGATCGCGCGCTCGGAGGACCAGCCGGCCACGGTCGCCGAGCACCTGATCGACCGGGCGGCCTTCGGCGACCATCCGCTCGGACGGCGCGTGCTCGGGCCGCCCGAGCACCTGCGCACGTTTTCCCGCGAGGCGATCGTCGCCTTCCGCGAGCGCCGCTGGGCGGGAGAGCGCGGCGGGGCCTTCGTGGTGGGCAACCTCGACTCCCTCTCGATCAACGGCGCGCTCGGCGAGCTCTTCGGCCGCTTCCCGACGCTCGCGGCGCCCGAGCCCTTCGAGCCCGCGCCGGGCTTCTTGCCCCAGACCCTGGTCGAGGAGCGTGACTCGAACCAGTCGCACCTGCGCATGTCCTACCGCCCGGCGATCGATGCCGCCGACCTGCGCGCACGGGCCGCGCTCACCATCTACTCCACCCTGCTCGGCGGCTCCATGGGCTCGCGCCTCTTCGACGAGATCCGTGAGCAGCGCGGGCTGGCCTACTCGGTCTACGCGCTCGCCCACGCGTTCGCCGACGTGCCGATCCTCCAGCTCTCCGCGGGTCTCGACTCGAGCAAGTGCATCGAGGCATACACGCGGATGCGCGAGATCGTCACCGAGCTGCGCGACGACGGGCCGACGGAGGAGGAGGTGGAGCGCGCTCGCGCCTACGCCGCCGGCGCGCGCGTGCTCGGCTTCGAGAACACCAACGCGGTCGCCCGCTACGCGGCCCAGCAGTCCATCGTCTTCGACGACTCGATAGACGTCGACCGCGCGATCGCGGCGCTCGACGCGGTGACCTACGCCGAGGTCGCGGAGATCGCCCGGGGCGTGGCCGACGAGCTCTCGGTGGCGTGCGTCGGACCCCACACGGTGGCCGACTTCTCCTGAGAGGGGACGCGCGCGGGGTCGGCCGGTCAGACGCCCGCCGGCCAATGCTCGACAATCAGCTCAGCCATCGGGAAGTGTCGCGGATTGCCGGTGGCGAGGCGGGCGCCGATGGACAGCGCCGCCGCGGCGATCAAGCAGTCCGCCTGGGAAAGGGGGCGTCCATGCCGAGCGTGCTCAGCTCGCCAACCCCCCGCGCGCCAGCCTTCGGGCTCGCCGAGGGGAACGATGCGCAAGCCGGCGAAGAGCCCGCGGGCGGCCGGGTGCTCAGTGGGGCGCAGGCCCCTGGCGGTCTCCTCCACGTTGATCGCGCAGGCACAGGCTTCGTCTCGCGAGCTGCGCAGCGCGCGCAGGCGCTGCACCGCTTCCGCCCGGCCGCGCAGCACGTCGATGAGCACGGTCGTGTCAAGCAGCACCGCCGCCATCAGCCGAGGCGGCGGTCATCACCACCTCGCTGAGTCCGCACCCACTCCGCGGGGTCCGCATCCCACTCGTGGCCCTCGCCCGGGATCGAGCCGACCGAGGACGCGATCAGCTCCCACCGGCGCTCGTCATCCAGGGCCTGGCGGACGGCCCCGGAGATGAACGAGCTTCGTTGCCGAGCGCCGACACGTCGGTCGAGCTCGCCGACGAGGTCGTCGCTCAGGCTAATGTGCACACGCATGGCCACAAGCTAACACACGCACGTACGACAGGGCGCTTGGACCACACGGCGGGTGGCGCGCGACCTCCTGGCTCAGGTCGTGGCGAAGCGCCCGACCGTCGCCTCCGTCGCCACCCCGCCCAGGACGGCGGCGAAGATCCGGTAATAGGCGAGCTCCTCGCGCGAGCGCAGCGGCGGGTCCACCTCTTCTCGCTCGCGCTCGAGGTCCTCCTCGCTCACCGTCTCGCTCATCGCCTCGGAGAGGACCGACGAGGCTCCGCTCCCGTCGCCGAACTGCGACTTCTCGCGCCACAGGAACTCCTCCGGGAGCCACCCGGCGAAGGCCTCGCGCAGGAGGCGCTTCTCGAGCTGGCCCTCCCCGGCGAGCTTCCACCCGGCCGGCAGCGCGAGCCCGAGGGCGATCATGTCGAGCTCGAGGAAGGGCACCCGCGCCTCGAGGCCGTGGGCCATCGTCACCCGGTCGGCACGCTGGAGGTTCAGGTTGTGGAGCCCCTCGATCGTGCGCTCGAGCTCGGCGTGAAGGTCGTCCTCGGTCTTCAGCTCGCGCAGGTACTCGTAGCCCGCGAAGATCTCGTCCGCTCCCTCCCCGGTGAGCACGACCTTCACGTGCTCGGCCGCGAGCTCGGCGAGGAGGTAGTTGGCCACCGCGCTGCGCACGAGGGAGGGGTCGAAGGACTCGATGACTCGGACGACGTCGGGCACCGCCCCGAGCGCCTCCTCGGCGGTGTAGACCCGCTCGCGGTGATCGGTGTCGAGCGCCTGGGCGACCGCGCGCGCGGCGAGCACGTCGGCCGAGTCGGCGAGGCCGACCGCGAAGGTGTGCAGCCGCTGGCCGCGGGCCCGCTGGCGCTCGGCGGCGATGGCCGCCACCAGGCTCGAGTCGAGTCCCCCCGAGAGGAACACGCCCACCGGCACGTCGCCCATGAGCTGGCGCTCGACGGTGGCGATGAGCGCCTCGCGCACACGCTCGAGCATCGCCGCGGGGATCGGGGCGCCCGGCGTCGCCGGTCCGTCGAAGGTCTCGAGCGCCTCCGGGGGGACCGCGTTGGCGAAGCGCCGCAGGCCGCCCTCCGGCGTCCAGACGTGGCCGGGGGGGAAGACCTCGACCTCGGGCTGCCAGTCGCGGTCGAAGGCGCGCATCTCCGAGGCGAAGCGCGCGGTGCCCTCGCGCCGGGCCCAGTAGAGCGGCTTGATGCCCACGGGGTCGCGCGTTGCGAGGAACGAGCCGTCCCGTCCGGCGATGGCGAAGGCGAACATTCCCCTGAGCTCGCCGACCGCGTCGGGGCCACGCTCGTGCACGAGGCGCAGCGCGACCTCGTTGTCGGAGTGGGTGAGCAGCCGCCGGTCATCGAGCGTGCGGCGCACCTCCTCGTGGTTGTAGACCTCGCCGTTGCCCACGAGGAAGCGCTGGCCGTCCGAGGTGGGCAGCGGCTGATGCCCCCCGGAGACGTCGACGATCGCGAGCCGCCGGTGTCCGAGCCAGGCGTGGTCGAGGGCCAGCGTGCCCGCGTCGTCCGGGCCTCGATGCACGAGGCGGCGGAGCATGCGCTCGCCGGCTTCGGGATCGGTCCTCCCGTACTGGGCGACGATGCCGCACACGGCGACTCCTAGGCCGCCGCGAGCGCGGGGCTCGCGATCGGGGTCTCGACGGGTGAGGCGTCCGCCCGCCTCGCGGCGTGATCACGGTAGGCGGCCGGACGGCGGTCGGCGAGGTGGGAGAGCAGGGTCCGCGAGGCCGACACCGCGCCGCGTGCGTCGAGGCGCGCGGCCGCGAGGCCGGGCCGGGCGCCGGTGCGAGCCAGAACGCGCCCCTCGGGATCGACGACCTTCGCGTGACCGAGGAAGCGCAGGTCGCCGAGCGTGCCGGTCTGGTTGGCCGAGACCCACACGACCTGGTTCTCGATCGCGCGCGTTCGGTCGATCAGGTCGAAGTGAAGCGTCTGGCGATCGCGCTTCAGACGGCGGGCGGGGTTGACCCGGCAGACCGGCCAGGCGGCCATGGAGGCGATGATCTCGGCGCCGTCGTCGGCCAGCGCGCGAGCCGACTCGGGGAAGACCTTGTCGTAGCAGATGAGCATCCCGAGGCGGCCGACCGGGGTGTCGAAGGCGGCGAAGCCGTCGCCCGGCTCGTAGACGCCGATCTCGCTCGGGGGGAGGTGGACCTTCCGGTGGTGCCCGAGCACCCCGTCGCCGCTCAGGCACACCGCGCTCGAGTACGGGCCGCCCGGCGCTTCCTCGGAGAAGCCGACGCAGACCGCCGTCGGTCCGGCGAGACGGACGAGCTGGGCGATCTCCGGGCCGTCGAGCCGGAGCAGCGGCGGGGAGGCGGGGTTGCCCTCGGCTCCGGGCACCTTGCCGGGATAGCCGCCGAGCGCGCACTCCGGGAACACCACCAGGGAGGCGCCCCGGGCCCGCGCGCGGGCGAGCGTCAGCGCGATGTCGGCGAAGGCGGGCTCGAGCGCCCGCCCCGCGGGGGCGGCCACGGCGGCGATCGCCCCCGGAAGCACACGATGCTCGGCGACCCTCCTCATGGTCAGAATGATCGCCCACCCGGGCCGCCGCCCATATCGACCGGTGGACAAGATTCCCGCCGCGCCGTTGGACCGGGTGGCGGCATCGCTCGAGTACTAGGAGATCGCGACCATGCGCTCGATGGGCAGGCGGGCTCGTGCGGCGATCTCCTCCGGGACGCGAACCTCCGGGCGCCCGTCACGCAGGGTGTCGCGCAGCTTGGGCAACGTGATCATCTTCATGTAGCGGCAGCTCGCCGCCTCGTTGGCCGCCACGAAGTCGACCTCCGGCGCGGCCTGGCGCAGGGGATGGAGCATGCCGGTCTCGGTGGCCACGATCGCCGTGGTCCCCGCCTCGGCGCGGCCGGCGTAGTCGAGCATCCCGCCGGTGGAGAGCATGTGCACTCCCTCGGCGTCGACGTCGCCCGCGGCCACGTACTCCATGACGCTCGTCGAGCACCCGCACTCGGGGTGGATGAGGAAGTCGGCGCCGGGATGGGCCGCGCGCGCCCGGGTGACGTCGTCGGGCCGGATGCCCGCGTGCACGTGGCACTCGCCGTCCCACACCCGCATCGGCCGACCGGTCATCTTCTCGACGTAGGAGCCGAGGAACATGTCCGGGCCGAAGAGGATCTCCTGGTCGCGTCCGTACTCGCGGTAGATGTGCTCGACGACGCCCACCGCGTTGGCCGAGGTCACGCAGAAGTCCGTCTCGGCCTTGACCTCGGCCGAGGTGTTCACGTACATCACCGCGAGCGCTCCCGGGTGCCGGGACTTCCACTCGCGCAGCTGGGCAGCGGTGATCGAGTCGGCCAGCGAGCAGCCGGCGTCCAGATCCGGCAGGAGGACCGTCTTCTCCGGCGAGAGGATCGATGCGGACTCGGCCATGAAGTGCACGCCGCAGAAGACGATCGTGCGCTGCGCGACCGCGGCGGCCTGGCGCGAGAGCCCGAGCGAGTCGCCCACGTAGTCGGCCACCTCCTGCACCTCGGGGAGCTGGTAGTTGTGGGCGAGGATCACCGCATCGCGCGCACGGGCCAGCGCGCGGACCTCGTCCTGGAGCGCGGGGATCGAGTCGAGCGACAGGAGCGTGCCGGACGTCGCCGCGCCGCCGGGCTGGATGACGGGAAGGCTCACGAGGTCAGCGGCTCGAGGAGGAGGGAGAGGTCGAGCGCCGGCGCGGAGTGGGTCAGCGCGCCGACGGAGATAAAGTCTACGCCCGTCCGGGCGACGGTTCGAAGCGTCGTGGCCGTGATCCCGCCGCTGGCCTCGAGCGTCGCCCGGCCGGCGACTCGCGCCACCGCCGCGCGCAGCTCGTCCGGGGTCATGTTGTCGAGGAGGATCCGGTCCGCCCCGGCCGCCAGCGCCTCCTCGACTTCGCCGAGGTCCCGGCACTCCACCTCGAGCGGCAGCTCGGGGGCCGTGGCGCGGCCGCGCGCCACCGCCTCCCCCACACCGCCGGCCAGCGCGGCGTGGTTCTCCTTGATGAGGACCATGTCGTAGAGGCCGGCGCGGTGGTTCACCCCGCCGCCGGCGCGCACCGCGGCCTTCTCGAGCGCCCGCAGGCCCGGCGTGGTCTTGCGGGTGTCGAGGAGGCGCGCGCCGGTGCCCTCGAGCTCGCGGCCGAGCAGCCCGGTGAGCGTCGCCACGCCCGAGAGCCGGGCCAGGAAGTTGAGCGCGGTTCGCTCGGCGCTCAGGAGGGCGCGGGCCGCCCCGCGGGCCTCGAGCACCTCGCCGCCCTCCCGCCAGACGCCCTCGGGGCCCAGGCGCTCGAGTTCGACCGCGGGGTCGAGCGCCCGGAACGTCCGCTCGGCGGCCTCGAGCCCGTAGAGGATCCCCGGCGCCTTCTGCACGATCCGGGCTCGCGCCCGGGCCTCGGCGGGAACGATCGCGCGCGCGGTCACGTCGCCCGAGCCGAGATCCTCGGCCAGGGCGCGCGCGACGAGCGCGTCGAGCGCGGCGACGTCGTCGGGGTGCACCGGGGTCGGCGTCATGGCGCGAAAGCCTAGGCGGCTCGGCGCCCGGCCCGCGTATAGGGTGCCGCCTCGATGGAAGAGGTCCTGCGCGAGGCGGTCAGCTACGTCCTGGTGGTCATCGACGGCATCGGGGCGTTCATCGTCGCCGTCGGTGTGCTGAGCGCCTTCGGCGCCTATCTGCTGAGCGAGCTGCGAATACGGCCACGCTCCTACGAGGACGTGCGCCTGTCGCTGGGCCGCTTTCTCGCCCTCGGCCTCGAGTTCCAGCTGGGCGCGGACATCCTCGGCAGCGCGGTCTCCCCCTCCTTCGCGGAGATCGGCAAGCTCGGGGCGATCGCGGGCATCCGGACGGTCCTGAACTTCTTCCTCGCCCAGGATCTCAGCCGCGCGCGAGCGTCGAACGACCCCGGCTCCACCGAGCCCCCGCCCCGCTCCGCGCTGGCGGGCGCGCTTCGCGGCCCGCGGCGCTCCTAGCTCGTGAGCTTCGCCCACCTCGTCACGGTGGCGGCCGAAGTGCCGCTGGCGTGTGCGGTCCTCGTCGCGGCGGTCGGGGTGCTGCGGGCGGTTCTCACCCCGGGCTTCGCCGGGGACGTGCTCGCCGGCTCCTTCAGCCTGACCCTCGAGCTGCTCCTCGCCGCGGGCATCATTCGCCTGGCTTCCCGGCCCGGCGCAATGTTCCTCGGCCTCGTCGCGCTGATCGTGCTCATCCGGCAGGTCATCGGCGTGGGCCTGCGCTTCGGGCGCCAGGCGCTCGCGGGGCCACGGGCTCCCGCCTCCGGACCGCCGGCGTGAGCCCGTCGCGCTAGCGCGCGGCGACCTGGAGCAGGTAGGCGCGCACGAAGGGATCGAGGTCGCCGTCGAGGACGCGGGCGGCGTCGCCCGCCTCGACGCTCGTCCGGTGGTCCTTGACCAGCGTGTAGGGGTGAAGGACGTAGGAGCGGATCTGCGAGCCGAAGTTCACGTCGAGGGCCTCTCCTCTCTCCGAGGCGATCTCCTCGAGCCGGCGGCGCTCCTCGAGCTCGACGAACCGTGAGCGCAGCATTCCCATCGCCACCGCCCGGTTCTGGGTCTGGGAGCGCTCGTTCTGGCATTGGACGACGATGCCCGAAGGACGGTGGGTGATCCGCACCGCGGAGTCGGTCTTGTTCACGTGCTGCCCCCCCGCTCCGCTCGAGCGGTAGGTGTCGACGAGGAGGTCGTCCTCGTCGATCTCCACCTCACCGGCGTCCTCCACCACCGGCGAGACCTCCACGCCGGCGAAGCTCGTCTGGCGGCGCTTGGCCGCGTCGAAGGGCGAGAGGCGCACCAGGCGGTGCACGCCCTTCTCGGCCGCGTAGAGCCCGTAGGCGTTCTCGCCGCGCGTCCGGAACGTCGCCGACTTGATGCCCGCCTCCTCCCCCGCGCTCGCCTCGAGCAGCTCGGTGGAGAAGCCGCGCTTCTCGGCCCAGCGCATCTCCATGCGCAGCACCATCTCGGCCCAGTCCTGGGCGTCGGTGCCGCCCGCGCCGGCGTTGACGGTCACGAGCGCGTCGCCCGCGTCGTAGCGTCCGGAGAAGAGACGCTCCTCCTCGAGGGCGTCGAGGCGCTCCTGCACCGAGACGATCTGCTCCTCGAGCTCGGCGGCGAGCTCGGGATCCTCCTCCGCCATCTCGGCCAGCGGCTCGAGGTCGGCGAGATCGGACTCCAGCGTGCGGAAGGCCCCGAGCTTGCGCGTGGCGCGGGCGTGCTCGGCGCTCGTGCGCGCGGCGCGCTCCTGGTCGTCCCAGAAGCCGGGGAGGCCCATCTCGCCCTCCAGCGCGCTCGCGCGCGCGCTCAGCGCAGGCGGGTCAAAGATAGTCCGCGAGCAGCGCGAGCTGGTCGCGGAGAGCCGACAGCCGCTGCGGCGTCGGCTCGGAGGCGGAGGGCGCGGCGGCCATGACCCCAGCCTACCTGTCCCCGGCGTGGGCCACTCGCCTCGCCGAGCGGCGAGCCACGTCCCGCCGTCGAGGGACTTCGCGCTCGGCGGCCTAGGCGCCGTGGCACTTCTTGAACTTCTTGCCCGAGCCGCACCAGCACGGGTCGTTGCGCCCGATCTGCTCGTCGTCGGCCACCCGGCGCTGGGTGACGGGCGGAAGGGGGTCGAGCTCGGCCTCGGCGTAGGCCTCCTCGGCCGCCAGGCCGGGCCCGGCGCCGGCGCGCGCCATCTCCAGCGCGCTCGGCTGGTCATAGGACCCGCCGGAGTAGGAGACGCGGGAGCCGCCGGTCGCAGATCCGCTGGCCGACCGCGGTCGCGTCGGCTCGGACGCGGGCAGCAGGCCGGCCCCGGCGCCGTTCTCGCCCTCGACCTGGACCTCGACGTTGTAGATCATCCGCGCGAAGTCGGCCCACACGGAGTGCATGAGGTCGGTGAACAGGTCGAAGGCCTCGTTCTTGTAGGCCACGAGGGGGTCAATCTGGGCGAACCCCCGGAGGTGGATGCCCTCCCGCAGGTAGTCCATGTCGTAGAGGTGCTCGCGCCACTTCTGGTCGATGATCTCGAGCAGCAGGTAGCGCTCGAGGGCGCGCATGAGCTCGGAGGAGAGCTCCTGCTCGCGCTGGTCGTAGAGCCGGCGCGCCTCCTGCACGAGGAGGCGGGTGAGCTCGTCCCGGTCGAGCGCGTCGGGGTCGAGCTCGTCGGGGCCGAAGCCGATCGGGAAGATCTCCTCGAGGCGGGCGAAGAGCCCGTCGAGGTCCCACTCCTCGATGTAGTCCCCCGGCGTGTACTCGGTGACGAGCCGCTCGAGGACGTTCTCGATCTCCTCGCGCGCGGGCACGCCCATGTCGCGGCCCTCCAGCACCTCGTCGCGGTAGCGGTAGACGATCTCGCGCTGCTGGTTCATCACGTCGTCGTACTCGAGGACGCGTTTGCGGATGAGGAAGTTCTGCTCCTCGACCTTCTTCTGCGCCTTCTCGATCTGCTTGGAGAGCATCCCGGCGGAGATGGGCTCCTCGTTGCCCTCCTCGTCGGTCGAGCCGAGGCGGTCGAGGATCTTGTAGATGCGGTCGCCGGCGAACAGCCGCACGAGGTCGTCCTCGGCGGAGAGGAAGAAGCGCGACTCCCCCGGATCGCCCTGGCGGCCCGAGCGCCCGCGGAGCTGGTTGTCGATGCGCCGCGACTCGTGGCGCTCGGTGCCCACGATGAAGAGCCCTCCGGCCTCGAGGACCCGGTCGCGGTCGGCCGCGAGGCGGCGCTCGATCTCGGGAAGGACGTCGGCGTAGCGCTCCTCGTAGTCGGGATCGCCGGGCTGCAGGCCGAGCTTGGCGAGCTCGAGGTGCGTTAGGTGCTCCTCGTTGCCGCCCAGCTTGATGTCGACGCCGCGGCCGGCCATGTTCGTCGCGATCGTCACCGCGCCCGGGCGTCCGGCCTCGGCGATGATCTCGCCCTCGCGCTCGGCGTACTCGGGCTTGGCGTTGAGGACCGTGTGGTCGATGCCCTTCTTGGCCAGCCGACCACCGAGGAGCTCGGAGACCTCGACGGAGATCGTGCCCACGAGCACGGGCTGCCCGCGCTCGTGGCGCTGCTCGATCTCGCGCAGCACCGCCGCCCACTTGCCGTCCTTGGTCTTGTAGATCTCGTCGTTGCGGTCCTCGCGGATCATCGGCTGGTTGGTGGGGATCTGCACCACCGGCAGCTTGTAGATCTTCATGAACTCGGTCGCCTCGGTCAGCGCCGTGCCGGTCATGCCCGAGAGCTTCTCGTAGAGGCGGAAGAAGTTCTGGAGGGTGACCGTCGCGAGGGTCTGGTTCTCCTCCTGGACGCGCACGCCCTCCTTGGCCTCGACGGCTTGGTGCAACCCCTCCGACCAGCGCCGGCCGTCGAGGATGCGGCCCGTGAACTCGTCGATGATCTTCACCTCGCCGTCGACCACCGCGTAGTCGACGTCGCGCTTGTAGAGCGACTCCGCCTTGAGCGCCTGGTGCAGGTGGTTGACCAGCGGCCCGTTCTCGGCGCGGTAGAGGTGGTCGATGCCCATGAAGCGCTCGGTCTTGGCCACGCCCAGCTCGGTGACCGCGACCGTCTTGTGCTTCTCGTCGAACTCGTAGTCGAAGTCGGCGACGAACTGCTTCTTGGCCTTGGGATCGAGGTTCTCGGGACGCTTGCCGGCCACCATGCGAGGCGCGAGGCGGGCGAACTTCGCGTAGAGGTCGGCGGCCTGCTCGGGCGCCCCGGAGATGATGAGCGGGGTGCGCGCCTCGTCGATGAGGATGTTGTCGACCTCGTCGACGATGGCGAAGTTGTGCGCGGCCGAGCTGCCGTCCTCGGGCTTCGCGCGCCCGCCGTGCTGGACCTTCTCCTCGAGCGAGCCGGCCATGTTGTCGCGCAGGTAGTCGAAGCCGAACTCCGAGTTGGTGCCGTAGGTGACGTCGGCGGCGTAGGCGTCGCGCTTCTCCTCGTAGGGCTGCATGTTCTGTAGGACGCCCACGGACACGCCGAGCGCGTCGTAGATCGGGCTCATCCACTCCGCGTCGCGCCGGGCCAGGTAGTCGTTGACGGTGACGACGTGGACGCCCTGGCCGGCGAGCGAGCCCAGCACCACGGCGAGGGTCGCGGTGAGGGTCTTGCCCTCTCCCGTGCGCATCTCGGCGATCGAGCCGCCGTGGAGCACCATGCCCCCGATGAGCTGCACGTCGAAGTGGCGCATGCCCATCGTGCGCTTGCCCGCCTCGCGGACGAGTGCGAAGCACTCGGGAAGGAGGTCGTCGAGCTTCTCCCCCCCGCGCGCGCGCTCGCGCAGCTCGTCGGTACGCTCGCGCAGCTCGTGATCCTCGAGCAACTCGAGCTCCGGCTCGAAGGAACCGATCCGCTCGACCCGCTTGGCGTAGCCCTTGAACTGCTTGGACTCGCCCATGCGCAGGGCCTTGTCGAGGATGGGAAGCGGCATCAGGAGGCTGGGTGATCGGGTTCGGGTGAAGCGGCCGTGCAGGCCCCCCGACCTCTCGCTGGCGTTTCAGCGTAGCAGCGGTTCGGACGTCCCTCGGGGCCTGTATCGGCGCGTGCGCGGGTGGGCTAGAGAGGGCTCGAGGCGCGCTGCGCGGACGGTGCGCCGGCCCGGGTCCGGGCCTCGCGGCGGCGCCGGCGCTTGTCGCGGTGGCGCTTGACCTGACGCGCCAGCTCGTCCGCGCAGAGGTTGACCGAGTGCACGAGATCGGGCGAGGCGTCGTGCGCGCGCAGGGTGACGCCCTTGAGAAAGAGGGTGGCCTCGGCGACGTGGCGGTCGGCGATCGCCGGGTTCCGCTCCTCGCAGATCTCGATCTCGAGCTGGGCGAGCTCGGAGACCTGCTTTCCGATCTTCTCGAAGCGGCGCTCGACGTGGGAGCGCAGGTCGTCGCTGACGGGCAGGTTTCGGCCCTTGACCTCGATGCGCATCACGTGTCTCCCTTGCTCGGATGAGATGAGCTGTCAGCTATTGATCGTAGGGGCACCGGCGGACTTTGTCAGTGGCTCATCCGTCCACTCGCCGCAACGTGCGCGCGTAGGTGACTGCGGCGACTTCGCGGGTGCCGGCCGCGCGCAGGGCCCGAGCGCACGCTTCGAGGGTGGCCCCCGTGGTGTGCACGTCGTCGACGAGCAGCGCGCGCTCCGGCGCGCGCCCGACCACCTGGACCTCGATCCTCCCCGCCGCCCGCCGGGCGGATCGGCCGGTCCCGAGCTGACGCGTGGGCGCTCCCCGACGACGGAGGCACGCCGACACGGGGGCTCCGGTGCGGCGCGCCAGAGCGGCGGCCAGAAGCGCCGCCTGGTCGAACCCCCGTGCGCGCCGGCGCGCGGGATGCAGCGGTACGGGCACGAGCGTCGCACCCTCCAGCAGGTGGGTCGGCGCGCCCACCGCGATGGGCGCCGCCATGACGTCGGCCAGGCGGAGGGCGCCGCGGAACTTGAGGGCGCCGACGAGCGCTCGTGCCGGGCCCTCGTAGGCGAGCGGCGCCCACGCGGCGGAGAACGCCGCGGTGCGCGCCGGGCACCTCGGGCACGGCGCGGGCAGGCCGCAGCGCGCGCAGCGAGAGGCGGGGAGCCAGGGCAGCGCGCGCCGACACGAGGCGCAGAGCACGTCGTGGCCGGCCCGGAGGGGCCTGCGACACGCCAAGCAGCCGGGCGGGGCCACGAGGGCGAGGAGCTCGGCGAGCGGGCGGCGGAGCATCGGTGCCGCGAAGGCTGCCGATCGGCCCGTGAAGCGGAGCGCACGGACTGCGACAATCCCGCGCGGTGTCAGCGGACGCTTCGTGGACCTTCGCGCCTGGCGTCCTCCTCACGCTCGCGGTCGCGGCCGGGCTCTACGCGGAGCGCTGGCGCCGCGCCCGCGCCGGGGCCGCCGCCCCTAACCTCGCGCGGCTCGCCGCCTTCGCAGGCGGCCTGCTCGCGGTGCTGGTCGCGCTCGTCTCGCCGATCGACCGGCTCGCCGAGCAGCTGCTCGTCATGCACATGGTCCAGCACGTCCTGCTGCTCGACATCGCGCCGGTCCTCCTCATCCTCGGGCTGACCAAGGTGATCCTGCGCCCCCTCACCCGGCGCGTAACGGCGCTCGAGCGCCGCGCCGGTCCCCTGGCCCATCCCGGCTTCGCCGTCGCGCTCTACGTCGTGACCATGTGGGCGTGGCACGTGCCCGCCCTCTACGACGCCGCGCTGCGCCACGACGCCGTTCACGTGTTCGAGCACGTCACCTTCGCCGGGGCGGGGGGGCTCTACTGGTGGCACCTCCTCTCTCCCATACGTGCGCGCGCCCGCCTCGGCGGCCTCGGTCCGGTGGCCTACATGGTCTCGACCAAGCTCTTCGTCGGCCTGCTCGGGATCGCCCTGACCTTCGCGCCCAGCGCGCTCTACGCCTTCTACTCCCACGGGCCCCGCTTCTGGGGCCTCTCCGCCACCGAGGACCAGTCCCTCGCCGGGCTGGTGATGGCCCTCGAGCAATCGGTGACGATGGGAGTGGCGCTAGCGGTGCTCTTCTTCCGGATGCTCGCCGAGTCAGAGCGCGAGGAGCAGCGCGCCGAGCGCTACGGCGCCGCGTGACGAGGCCGCAGGCTCGGGACGATCCCCGTGTGTCCGGCGATCGCCCCGATGAGGATCGCGTCGGGCGCCACCTCGGTGCCGGGCAGGACGATCGAGCCCTTGAGCGCCGCCCCGTCGCCCACGCGGACGCCGTCGCCGAGCACGAGCGGGCCCTCGAGGCGGACGTCGGCTCCGATCTGCACGTTGCGGCCGACCCATACCGGCGGCTCGACCATGGCCACCCCCTCGAGCGAGGAGCCCTCGCCGACGAGGAAGCCCTCCTCGACCCGCTCGCCGTCGAGCTCGAGCCGCAGCGCCCCGGTCAGCGCGTCGAAGGTCCCGGCCTTGAGCTCCTCGAGCGAGCCGACGTCGTTCCAGTACTCGTCGATCTCGTGGATGAAGAACGGAACGTCGTTCTCGAGCAGGGCGGGAAAGACGTGCTGGGCCCAGTCCACGAACGGCTCGGCCGGGAAGTAGTCGAAGATGTCGGGCTCGAAGACGTAGATGCCGCAGTTGCCGAGGTCGGAGAGCGCCTCGGCCGGGTCGGGCTTCTCCTGAAAGCCGGAGATCCGCCCGTCGGAGTCGTGGAGCACGACCCCGTACTCCCGGGTGTCCGCCACCCGCTTGACGGTCAGCGTGGCGATCCCTCCCGCCTGCTCGTGGCGGGCCAGGAGCCGGTCCAGGTGGATGTCGGTGAGCGCGTCGCCCGAGATGATCAGGAAGCGCTCGGAGCCGAAGAAGTCCGCGCAGTTGCGCACGCCGCCGGCGGTGCCGAGGAGCTCCTCCTCGAAGCGGTAGGTCAGGCGGTCGCCGAAGTACTCCCGGATCGTGTCGGGGAAGTAGTGGAGGTTGGCGATCACGTCGTCGATCGCGTGGCGGTCGAGGAGGTCGACGATGTGCGCCATCACCGGCCGGTCGAGAACCGGAACCATCGGCTTGGGGATCTCGTAGGTGAGGGGCCGCAGGCGGGTGCCGAGACCGGCGGCGAGGACCATGGCCTTCATGCGGGCGGGGACGGTAGCGAAGCGCGCGGCGCGAGCGCCTCGCGCAGGGCGCCGGCGACCTCCTCGAGCGCCGCTCCGGCCGCGTCGGCGACCCTGAGCCAGCGGACGAACCCGTGCACCACTCCGGGCCAGCGCCTGAGCGTCACCGGCACGCCGGCCGCCTCGGCTGGGCGGCGTAGGCCTCGCCCTCGTCGCGTCAGGCACTCCTCTACCCGGCGCTCGACCCCGCGCTCGCCTCCGAGTCGTTCCGGACGCTGGGCGAGAGCTACATGTGGAGGGGGCATCGGGGCACGCCGTCGAGCACGGCCCGGATCTGCGGATCGAGGGTCACGTGCCCTGGCGCCACGAGCGCAGGTACTCCTCCTGCGCGAGGCTGAGCCCGTCGATCTCCACTCCGAGCGCGGCGAGCTTGAGGCGCGCGAGGATCGTGTCGATCTGCTCGGGCACGGCGTGGACGCGCCGCGCGAGGCTCGCGCCGTGGCGAGCGAGATGCTCGACGCACAGCGCCTGGCTCGCGAAGGCCATGTCCATCACCGAGGCGGGGTGCCCCTCCCCCGCGGCGAGGTTCACCACGCGCCCGTCGGCGAGGACGTGGATTCGGCGCCCGTCGCCGAGCGTGAACTCCTCGACGAAGGGACGCACCTCGCGCCGCGCGACGGCCTGGGCGCCCAGCTCGATCAGGTCGATCTCGACGTCGAAGTGCCCGGCGTTGGCGAGGATCGCTCCGTCCTTCATGCGGGCGAAGTGCTCGCCGGCGAGCGCGTCGCGGCCGCCCGTGAGAGTGATGAAGACGTCGCCCGCCGCCGCCGCCACCACCGCTCGCCGCACGGCGAAGCCGTCCATGGAAGCCTCGAGGGCGCGCAGCGGGTCGACCTCGCACACGACCACCTGCGCGCCGGCGCCCTGGGCGCGCCGGGCCACGCCCCTCCCGCAGCGTCCGTAGCCGAGGACGACCACCACCCTCCCGGCGAGGAGGACGTTGGTGGCCCGCAGGATCCCATCGAGCGTCGACTGGCCGGTGCCGTAGCGATGGTCGAAGAGCTCCTGCGTGCGCGCCTCGCCGACGGCGATGACCGGGAAGCGCAGGCGCCCCTCGGCCTCGAGGGCACGCAGGCGGATGGTTCCCGTGGTGGTCTGCTCGGTCCCGCCGACGATGCCCTCGACCAGGTCCGGACGCTGCCCGTGGACGTGGGAGACCACGTCCGCCCCGTCGTCCATCGTCACGTGCGGGGCGGGATCGACCACTTCGGCCAGATGGCGATGGTAGGTCTCGAGGTCCTCGCCGAACACCGCGTGGACCTCGGCGCCGTGGCGCTCGACGAGCGCGGCCGCCACGTCGTCCTGGGTGGAGAGCGGGTTCGAGGCGCACAGCGCGGCCTCCCCGCCGCCCGACCGCAGAGCGCGGATGAGGTTGGCGGTCTCCGCGGTGACGGGCAGGCAGGCGGCCACGCGCATCCCCGCGAGGGGCCTCTCGCGCGCGAAGCGCTCGGCGACCGAGCGCAGGACCGGCATCTGCGAGTCGGCCCACTCGATCCGCGTCTGGCCCGCAGGGGCCAGCGAGAGGTCGGCGACCTCCGAGCCCCGCGACGTCACGGCCGTGGGCGCCACTGGTCCGCCGTGCCGGCTCAGTAGCGGTACTGGTTGGACTTGTAGGGCCCCTCGACGGGGATGCCGAGGTAGGCCGCCTGCTCGGCGGTTAGCTCGGTGAGCCGGACGCTCAGGGCCCCCAGGTGCATCCGGGCGACCTTCTCGTCGAGGTGCTTGGGCAGCACGTAGACCTGCTTCTCGTACTCGTCGTTCTTGGTGAAGAGCTCGATCTGGGCGATCGTCTGGTTCGTGAACGAGTTGGACATGACGAAGCTCGGATGGCCCGTCGCGTTGCCGAGGTTGAGCAGGCGTCCCTCCGAGAGCACGATCACCGCGTGCCCGTCGGAAAAGCGCCACTCGTCGACCTGCGGCTTGATGTTGATGCGCTCCATGCCGTCGAGCTTCTCGAGCCCGGCCATGTCGATCTCGTTGTCGAAGTGGCCGATGTTGCCCACGATCGCCTGATGCTTCATCCGCGCCATGTCCTCCGTGGTGATGACGTCCTTGTTGCCCGTCGCGGTGATGAAGATGTCCGCCGTTCCCACCAAGTCGTCTAGCGTCTTGACCTCGTAGCCCTCCATCGCCGCCTGCAGCGCGCAGATCGGGTCGATCTCGGTGATCACGACGCGCGCGCCCTGCCCCCGCAGCGACTCCGCGCAGCCCTTGCCCACGTCCCCGTAGCCGCAGACGACGGCCACCTTGCCGCCGATCATCACGTCGGTCCCGCGGTTGATGCCGTCGATCAGCGAGTGCCGGCAGCCGTAGAGGTTGTCGAACTTCGACTTGGTGACCGAGTCGTTGACGTTGATCGCGGGGAACAGCAACTGCCCGGTCTCCTGCATCTGGTACAGGCGGTGTACGCCCGTCGTCGTCTCCTCGGTGACGC
>JAABUZ0100003107.1_pt1 | contig 25487 bp, 20 predicted proteins | sample 5562091 | NCBI WGS metagenome assembly JAABUZ01 (sample SAMN12813069, study PRJNA571459) | rock metagenome | isolation source: Antarctica rocks | place: Antarctica: Victoria Land, Linnaeus Terrace sud | collected 2015-12-21 | reverse complement strand
TCAACTCAACCAATGAACGCCGATCTTTTGGACGAACGGCAAGACGAACTGCGGGGCGATTCGGCATGACTCAATCCTAACGCCTAATTTCACAATAAGCAACCCTATTTATGGGTCAGCACACTAGGGCGCTCGTGCTCGTACAGCAACTCGGTAACGGCATCTTTCTCGGCGCCGTCTACGCGCTCTTCGCCATCGGCTACACGCTGGTCTTCGGCGTGCTCGATATCCTCAATCTCGCGCACGCCGCGATCTTCATGGCCTCCGCCTTCGCCGCGCTCGCGCTCGTCGGTACCGGATTGGCGCTCGCGCCGGCGTGCCTCATCGCCATCGTGTTCGCGGGAATGCTCGGCGTCGCGCTCGACCGGATCGCATTTGCCCCGTTGCGCAAACGCAACGCGGGAACGCTGGTTCCGTTGATCTCATCGATCGGCGTCGCGATCGCAATCGGCGGCGTGGCGCGCGGCCTCTTCGGGCCGGGCGAGCATCGCTTCCCCCCGGGGACGCTCGGCACGCTCGGCACCACGCACGTCGCGCTCGGCCCGCTCGCCGTAACCGGACTCGATCTCGCGATCCTGGGGACGGCGCTCGCACTCATGGGCGCCTTGAGCTACGTCATGCGTCGTTCGCCGCTCGGTCGCGCCATTCGCGCTGTCGCCGAGGATCGCGTTGCCGCCGCGCTCCTGGGGCTCGATCTCGAACGCACGATCGCGCTTACCTTCTTCATCGCCTCGGCACTGGGCGGCGCCGCGGGGATATTGATCGGGCTTCAGTACGACAGCGTGAGCCTCGAGATGGGCTCCCGCATCGAACTCAAAGGTCTGGCGATTATCATTCTCGGCGGCATGGGTAGCGTAACGGGAGCCGTGATCGGCGCGTTCGTACTCGCGATCGTCGAAACGCTCTCCGTAGCCTACATCTCGTCGAGTTATCGCGATGCCGTCGCCTTCGGCGTCATGTTCGCGATCCTGGTACTGCGGCCCAGCGGCCTGCTCGGCAAGCGCGCCTCGCGCGCCGCATAGCGTGCTGCATTTTTTCGCGGCGCATTCGAAACTGATCGATCAGATCGGCATCAACGCCTTGCTCGCGCTCTCGCTTTCGCTCAGTCTGCGGGCCGGGGCGCTCGCCCTCGCGCAAGCCGCGTTCATGGGCATCGCGGCGTACGTCGGCGCGATCGGTTCGGTCGAAGCACACGTGCCGCTGATCGCCGCGATGGCGCTCGGAACGTTCGCCGCTGCGATCGTCGCGGCGATCCTCGCCTTACCGCTGAGCCGGCTACGCGGTGTCTTTCTCGCGATCGCTACCATCGGTTTCGGCGAGATCGCACGCATCGTCGAGATCAATGCAAAAGCCACCGGCGGCGCCGAGGGCTATTCGAATATTCCCAACGATGCCGATACCGCGTGGATTTACGGAACGCTCGCACTCGCCGGCGCGGCGCTAACCTTTTTCGCGCGCACGAAAGGCGCGCTCGCGCTCGCAGCGACACGCGAAGACGAGCGCGCGGCACGCGGCTGCGGCATCGACGTCGCCCGCGTGCGGTTCGCGACGCTGGTCGCCGGAGCAGCGCTGGCCGGTTGCGCGGGCGTGCTTTACGCGCACGGCAACTTCTTTATTACGCCGAGCGACTTCGGGTTCGCGCGCATGGAGCAGATTCTGGTCGCTTGCGTGATCGGCGGCGCGACTAGCTCCCTCGGTGCCGTGCTCGGCGCGATCGTCATGACGGTACTCCCCGAAAGCGTGCGTTTTCTCGCCGATTACCGCGAGGTTTCGACGGGCGCGATTCTGCTGGGAATCGTGCTGTTCGCGCCGGACGGCATCGCGGGACTCTGGCAGCGGCGTTGGTGAGCTTGGCGGAGGGCACGGGCGCCGCGCTGGAGGTCGCGGACGTTACGGTGCGCTACGGCGGCGTCGTCGCGCTCGACGGGGTCGGCCTGCGCATTACGCGCGGGACGGTCGTCGGGCTCATCGGACCCAACGGCGCGGGGAAAACGACCCTCATCAACGCGATCGCCGGCATCGTGCCGCTCGCGAGCGGCACGATTGCCCTCGGCGCGCGACGGCTCGAGGGTCTATCGCAGCATCGACGCGCCCGCGCCGGTATCGCACGGACGTATCAGAACGTGCGGCTTTTCGCGCGTTTGACCGTCGGGGAAAACGTCCGCGCCGGCGCGTACGCGCGCCCGGCGACGCTCGATGACGCCCGCACGCGCACGCTGCTCGAACGCACCGGTATGACGGAGACCGAGCTCGAGCGTCCGGCCGGGACGCTTTCGTATGGCGAACAGCGCCGTCTCGAAATCGCGCGCGCACTCGCCGCGGAACCCGCCATCTTGCTGCTCGACGAACCGGCCGCCGGCATGAACCCGCACGAAACGAAGGCGCTCCGCGACGTGATCGCCAGCGTCGCGCGCTCGGGCATCGGCGTGCTGCTCGTCGAGCACGATATGTCGCTGGTCGCGGCGGCGTGCGATCGCGTCGTCGTGCTCGATTTCGGTAAGAAGATCGCCGAAGGAACGCCGCAAGACGTCGCCTCCCATCCCGCCGTCGTCTCAGCGTATCTGGGCTCGTGAGCCTCCTGGAAGTCGACGATCTGCGCGCCGGCTACGGACGCATCGAGATACTCCACGGCATCTCCCTGCGCTTAGAGGCGAGTACGCTGTGCGCGATCGTCGGCGCCAACGGTTCCGGAAAGACGACGTTTTTACGCGCGCTTTCGCAACTGGTCGCCGTGCGCGGCGGCTCGATCCGCTTCGACGGGCGCGAAATCGCGCGCGCGCCGTCGCACGTCGTGGTCCGAGCCGGAATTTCGCACGTACCCGAAGGTCGTCGCATGCTCGCCGCTATGAGCGTCGAAGAAAATTTGCTCGTCGCGAGCGCGCTGCGTCACGACCTCGACGCGCGCGTCGAAATCGCGGCCATCTTCCAGCGCTTTCCGATTTTAGGCACGCGCAGACGGCTCGCGGCCGGTTCGCTCTCCGGCGGCGAACAACAGTTGCTCGCAATCGCGCGGGCGCTGGTGGTACGACCCAAAGCCTTGCTGCTCGACGAACCGTCGATGGGGCTCGCGCCCAAATTGGTCGATACGATCTTCGCCATCGTCGCCGAAGAGCGCGCGCGCGGCACGTCGATTCTGCTGGTCGAACAAAACGCGCGACGCGCGCTGGCACTCGCCGATTACGCCTACGTTCTGGAACGCGGCAAGATCGCGCTGGAGGGGCGTGCCGCGGAATTACTCGACCGACCCGAAATCGTCGCCGCGTATCTGGGCGACGCCGATCGCAGCAAACTACTGTAAGGCCCCTCGAGGCGAACGTTTCGAGCTCCGGCGGCCGGCCGAACGAGCACCCGCTGCACGAGTTCCATGTCGGCAACGTGATTTGCCGAGGGGCCGCGCTCGTGGTTGCATCTCGATTCTCCTGTCGTAGTCGTCGCTGTCGAGCGACGATGTGCTGATCCTACCAGCGACGCCATGGCTCACGTCTCGAGAAACGTTAGAGCTTTATTACTGGCCCTTCCAATCCGTGAATGGCGCGGGCTTCACATACGGCGGACCGGCTTCGAGCGTGATATCCGTATGCTGGGTCAGCTCGACCTTACGCACGTCACCGCGGTACTGCGCGCCGTTGACATACACGCGCAGCGCGCCGCGCCGAACACGCGCCGACGCGACGGCAGTCGGCGACAGCGGCTCGCCCCACACGTCGAAAAAATTGCCGAGCGTCAAGCTGCGAACTTTCGGCGCCTCGACGTGCACGAGACCGTCCGCCGCATGCGTGTGGATCCAGTAGAGACAGGCCTTCACCAGCGGACGGCCGACGTCGCTCGGAATCGGGACCGCACGACCGCGATCGAGAATCGTTAGGTGCTGATGGATGTGGAAGACGGCGCCCTCGGCTTCGTCGCATGTGATGCCGTCGATCGGTGCGCCCGACGGCATGGCCATGGCTCCTTCGCCCGAACGTACGGCGCCCGACACGGCGAGTGCGACACCGAAAACCGAAGCGAACGTCAGAGTCGCGCTACGGCGCGCAAGACGAGATACGCTGGGATACATGCTGCGTCGGTTCGGCGCGACGCCCGCGCGTTCCGCGTCGTCCGTCAGCCCCGGCCGTAGCGTGCGACGATCTCGCGCGCGAGACTTGCGGCCGCGCTGCGAACGTTTGCAGGCGCGACGATCTCCGCTTCGGCGCCCCACTTCATCGACCACCGAACGAATTCGTTCGGATCGGCAACCGAATACTCGATCTCGATCGCGCCGTCCCCGATCTCGATGACCGTAAACTCGCGCACGACGCGGTCGGCGCGTGCGGCGCGTGCGATGACGGGTGAATAGCGGACGCGCACGTGCGTCACTTCGTCGGTATGCATGATCCCACTTACCGAAGTCGCGGCAAACGCCTCGATATCGAAGTCGTCCGGGATGGAATAGCGCTGCGGCGCCATGCGAACGCTCGAAATATTGTCGAGGGCGAACACGCGTTGCGCGCCGCGACCGCGGTCGTGCGCGACGGCATACACACGACCGCCGGAAACCACGAAGGCGTACACGTCGACGTGCCGTTCGGAACGCTTCCCGGCTTTATCGACGTAGGCGAAACGCACGCTTTGCTTTTCGCGTTGCGCGCGCTGCAGGGTATCGAAGTAGGCGCTTCGCTCGCCGTCGAGATGTGGATCGGCCATGTGCACGCGCACGGGAGATTTAGCCGCAGAGCGCGCGCTCTTATCGCCCGCGACGCGCGTCAGCTTCTCGGCGACCTCATCCATCGACGCGCCGATATTGCCGCCGAGCGAATTCGCGATACCTTTGAGCGCCAGTAAGCCGAAGAGTTCGTTACCGCTGAGCTCCAAGCGTCGTAACGAATAGCCGCGCTCGAAGACGTAGGTGCCGCTTTCCCGGTCGTACCGCCAAGGAAAACCGGCTTCGGCGAGCGTTGCGAGATAGCGCCGGATCGTGCGCGTGCTCGGGGGATGCTCCGCATCGAGACGGATTTTCAAACTCTCGAGCGAGTGCTTGCCTTCATCGATCGCCGCTAACAGCCGCAGCAGCTGCGCGATCTTCGGAGTGCTTGCGACTAGACGAGGTCCGCGAGCGTATAGCCGGCGAGCGGATTGCGCGAACGGCGCGACGCACAGGCGCCGGTCGCGCCGACCAGTAGCGAGCGATCCGCGCGACCATAGCGTACGACGCTGCGAAGTCGGCCGGCGGTAAGGGCGCGCCGCGCCGTCCCCGCTACGGGGCGCGTCCCCAGCGGCAGCGCTGCGAGCGCGACGGCGGTAAGAGAGAGGAACGACGTGCGCTTCATAGGACTCCTACGCAAACGAGGTCTGGGCGGATAGCGTGAATTTCGCGATTTTCGCATCGGGCACCGCGAGCGTCGTTGGCGTGTCGGCGGATTCCGCGAGGTAGAGCGTCTTTCCGAGTTCGACGTCGGCGAGCGCCGTCATCATGGAGGTGAAGAAACGAAAATTCTTCAGCGTCTTGGTGAGCTTACCGTTTTCAATCAAAAAGACGCCGTCGCGCGTGAGACCGGTAATCGTACATTCGCGCGGGTCGACCATGCGCGTGTACCAAGTGCGCGAAATGAGAATGCCGCGCTCGATGCTCGCGATGAGTTCTTCGCGCGACTTCGTGCCCGGCGTCACGACGGCGTTGATCGGATACCCGTCGTGGCCCGTGTTGGGCACGCGGAGTTTATTGGCCAGATACGTCGAGCTCACGTAACGTTTGGGTACGCCCGCCTCGATGAGCGTTAGTTTTTGCGTCGGCGTACCGTCGCTTGCGAACGGTGCGTTCGCGAGTAAGGGATGGCTCCAATCGTCGCGCAGCGTGAAGTTGGGCGAAAGCACCTGCCGGTCGAGCCGATCGATGAGCCACGAATTCTTCTCCTCGAGCACGCTTCCCACGTTCATGCCCTCGAGGACGTTGTTGAGGCAGTCGACGAAGGCCGGGGGTTCGAGCAGCACCGTGTACGTGCCGGGGGGAAAGTCGTGCGGTTCGCTCGAGACCGTTGCCTTGCTCGCGGCGCGCTCCGCGCGTTCCGCCGCATCCACGGCGGCATAGTCGCGCGAAAAGAATTCGGCGAAGCCGCTCGTGTTCGAGGCTATGGCCTTGATCTCGAGGCCGCCGTACGTTTCGACGTGAGTCGCATCGACGCCGAGCGAATTGACGACGGCGCGGGCGCTGGTTTGCGTGGTCGTAAAGCCGGAACTGGAAAGCCGCGACCGTTCCATGCGCGCGAAGACCGGCAGCAGTTTATCGATGCGCGCGTCCGGCGTCGCGTCGCTCGTCGCCGCATAGACGCTGCGCACGGGAGCGGGGATCGCTGCGGGCAGGGCGAGCGAAACGAATTCGCGATTGACGGGGACGCGGGCCGCGATTTCGCGGGCGTCCGCGATCGCTTTGCGAAGGCTAGCCTCCGAAAGATCGCTCGTGGCGACCGTCGCGAGGTGCTTGTCTTTGACGAGCGTGACGCGGGCTTCGCCGCGCGACGTGGTGAGGTTCTGCACGACGTAATTGCGTGCAAAACGCGCGTAGGCGTCGTCGCTGAAATCGACCGAAACTTGCGCTTGATCGGCACCCGTCGCAAAGCCGAGGACGCGCTTGGCGAGCGCGCGTGCGCCCGCCACGTCGCGCGGGACGTCGTTACGCATCGGCTTTCACCCCGACGAGTACGTTCGCGAAGCGCGCGTGCGAGCACGCGTGGGTCGTGCGTCCGATCTGTTCGGGCTCGCCCTTGCCGCAATTGGGCGTACCCCAAGCCACGAATTCTTCGGGCCCGGCCACGCGATCGAGGTTGCCCCAGAATTCCGGCGTCACGCCGGTATACGTCGGCTTTTTGAAAATTTTACCGCGCTTGCCGTTCTTGATTTCGTATGCGATCTGCGGTCCGAACTGAAAGTTGAGCCGGTGATCGTCGATCGACCAAGACCGGATGCCGTCCATGAGCACGCCGTCTTTCGTATCGGCGATCAGATCGGCGAGCGTGCCGGTGCCCGGCTCGAGCACGATGTTCGTCATGCGGACCATCGGCACGCTGGCCCAATCTTGCGCGCGGACCGACGCGGTGCGTGGAAGCTTGGTTTGCGCCGCCGTATCGCGCGAGGACAGATAGCCGCGCAGGATCCCGCGTTCGATCAGCGGCACGCGCTGCGGTTTGACCCCTTCGTCGTCGTAGCCGACGGTCGCCATGCCCAGCGGCAGGGTATTATCGGCATAGATCGTCATTTTGTCGCTGCCGTAGCGCAAGCGGCCGACCTTATCGGGCGTCGCCCACGAGACGCCCGAAAAATTCGCTTCCCAGCCGAGAGCCCGGTCCAGTTCGAGCGGATGGCCGACGGATTCGTGCATTTGCAAATTGAGCACCGCACCGGTGAGGATCACGCTGGTCTTCTGCGTCGGCAGCACGGGCGCGCGCACCAATTCGACCACTTCCCGACCGTATTCCGGCGCCCGCCGTAAGAGATCCGCCGCCTCCACGACCTCCCAGCCGCCGCCTTGAAAAAGACCGAAGTCGCCCGGTCCGCCGCGAGTCTGCGCGTCGCCGTCCTTGCCGACGGCATTGGCACCGATGCCGGCGCCGCTTTGCACGAGCCGCTGCGCGATCGCGCTGCCGCTGCTGGAGTAAAATTCTTTGTCGGTCACCCAGATTTGCGCGAATGCGTAGCCGGATACGATCGCCGGATCGACGTGCAACGCTTTCTCGGCCGCGAGGAGCGTTTCGGCCCTCTGCGAGAGCGACACGCTGGCCGGGTCGATCATCACCGGCGTCGCGTAGGTGTCGACGTACGATTCGGTCGGCGCGATGGCGCGGATGCGTCCGGCGACCCGGGCCGAGGCTTTCGCCGTCGCGGTGGCGCTCGCGGCCGCCGCATCGAGTTCAGCGTCATCGAAGCGGTCGCTTCCGGCAAATCCCCAGCTGCCGTCGACGAACGCGCGCACCGCGTAACCCAGGGACCTCGACGTCGAAACGCCGCGAACGACCCCATTGCGCACCTGCATGCGGTCCGCGACGACGTTCCAGAACTGCACGTCCGTGTACGTCGCACCGCGGGCGCTTGCTGTGTCGAGGACGCGTTTTGCGGCGACGTGATAGACGCTGGCCATACGCGACTGATACGGCCCGCTTATCACGGAGTCATCTCCAGTGCGCGTGTAAGCATTTCGTGACCGTTCCCCGCCGCTCGCGCGAGGGGAAAGGTTTCGCTCGGTGCTACATCACTCGTGAAGAAAGTTAATCTGGTTGCTAAGCTTAGGAAAGTGAACGAATGGACGAAAAAAGCGACGCCGGTCTATCCCGGTCCGAATTTCTACGGCGCACCGGAGCTCTCGGCATTGCCGGCGCTGCAACGCTGGGCTTCCCATTGCTCGAAACGCGCGTCGCAGGTGCCGCACCGCTCGCTCCGGCCCGCGACATCATCGCTGCCGGCGGCGGCGCCACGGTCAAGATCGGCCACATCGACGGCTTTTCGGGCGTCTATGCGGCCGCGTCGGAATCGCAGCAGTCCGGCATGCAGCTCGCCATCGACGAAGCCAACCGCAAAGGCCGCATAAAATACGCAATTATCCGCGGCGACGATACCAATCAGCCGGCCGTCGGTTCGACCGAAGCGAAGCGCCTGATCAGCCAGGACAAAGTCGACGTCCTCGCCGGCTGCCTGTCCTCAGGGGTGGGCCTCGCCGTCTCCGCGATCGCCCAAGAAAACAACGTTTTCTTCATGGCCGTCGGCACGCACGATACGAACATCACCGGTCCTAAGGCGCACAAAGTCACGTTCCGTGCTACCTGCTCGAACAGCATGCTCGCGAGCGCCCTCGGGCCCGCCTTGCTCAAAAAGGGCAAGAAGTGGTATTTCATCACGGCGGACTATGCGTTTGGCAACGACGCCCACGACCGGCTCGCGAAGATTCTGTTGGCGGCCGGCGGACAAGAGATGGGCAACGACCGTCATCCGCTCGGCCAGACCGACTATTCGTCGTATATGACGAAGGCCCGGAACACCGACGCGAACGTGCTGGTATTCTGCAATTACGGTCCCGACTGCCAAAATGCGACCAAGGCTGCAGTCGGTTTGGGGCTCAACAAAAAGATGCAGTTCGGCGGCATTTTGTGCGGCAACGAAGTCGCCGTCGGTATGCCCGTGGACGATCTCGTCGGCTCCCTGTGGGGCTACGTCTGGGGTCCCGAAGCCGGCGGCGCGTCGACCACGAAAATTTATAACGCACTCAAGCCGATGGCGAAGGGCTTCCCGCCGAACTGGCGTCAGTATCTCGGCTACATCGGCGTCGCGCAGCTTATCGATCGGCTCAACGCTGCGGGCTCGACCGATACCGCCAAGCTCGTCAGCGCTTTCGAGGGTCATCGCTTCGACGGCGGCAAGAAGGACACGTCGTACTGGCGCAAGTGCGATCATCAGAACGTTCAGAACACGTATGCCGGTGAGATCGTCGCCAAATCGAAACGCCGAAGCGAAACGGAATTTTTCCGGATTGCCTCGACCGTCGGCGGGGAATTCGCGGCCGGTCCGTGCTCGAATCCCGATAGCGAGAAAGCTGCGTCGATCTTCGCTTCGGAGAAAATCTCGCCGCGCCCCGATTACACCGTCGTCAAGACACGCTAGTCGCGTCTCCGGTTCCCTAAGGAAGTCGGCCGCGTTTCGCAACGAGCGAGACGCGGCCGTTTCTTACGCGGTAACGATCGACGCGGCCGATTGCAGACCGAGCTCGCCCGTCGAGATTTCGCGCATCTTGTATTTTTGTACTTTTCCGGTCACCGTCATCGGAAACGCGGCGACGAAGCGGACGTAGCGCGGGACCTTGTAATGTGCGATCTTACCGCGACAGAACGCCTTGATCGCTTCTTCATCCACGTCGTGGCCGCGGTGCAAGACGATCCACGCGCAGAGCTCCTCACCATATCGTACGTCGGGAACGCCGATGACCGACACGTCCTCGATCGCCGGATGCGTGTAGAGAAATTCTTCGACCTCGCGCGGATAGACGTTCTCGCCGCCGCGAATCACCATATCTTTTATACGGCCGGCAATGTTGACGTAGCCATCGTCGTCCATCGTCGCAATGTCGCCCGTATGCATGAAGCGAGCGGGATCGACGGCGAGCGCGCTGCTCTGCGCGTCGTTCCAATAGCCGAGCATGACGCTGTAACCGCGCGTGCAAAGCTCGCCCGGCGTGCCGCGCGGAACGATTCTGCCTTCTTCGTCGACGATCTTCACTTCCAAATGCGGATGCACGCGCCCGACCGTTCCCGTACGTTTGTCCAACGGATCGTCGACGGCGGTTTGCGTCGAGACGGGCGAAGTCTCCGTCATGCCGTAGCAGATCGTCACTTCGGGCATGTGCATCTCGCTCTGCACGCGTTTCATGATTTCGACCGGACACGGCGAGCCCGCCATGATGCCCGTGCGCAGGGTCGTACAATCGTACTTGGCAAAGTCCGGCAGAGCGAGTTCGGCGATGAACATCGTCGGCACGCCGTAGAGCGCCGTGCAGCGTTCGGCGACGACGGTTTGCATCGTCAGCTCGGCATCGAAAGAGTAATTCGGAATGACGATCGCCGCTCCGTGCGTCACGATGGCGAGATTCCCCAGCACCATTCCGAAGCAGTGGTAAAAAGGAACCGGCAAGCAGACGCGATCGGCGTCGGTATAGCGGCACCCTTCGCCGATGAAGAAGCCGTTGTTGAGGATGTTGTGGTGCGTCAGTGCCGCGCCCTTGGGAAAACCCGTCGTTCCCGAGGTGTACTGAATGTTGATCGCTTCGTCGAATTGCGTAGCCGCCAGCCGTTCCGCAAGCCGCTCCCGCGCGACGTTCGCGGCCGCGACGTTGACATCGTTCCAGCGCATCGCCCCGGCCACGACCGCATCGAGTTCCTCATCGCCGATGAAGACGATCGTGCGCAGATCCGGTACCTCGTCGCGTATCTCGCGCAAGATGCGCGCGTAATCGCTCGCCTTATGACGAATTTGTACGAGCAGCACGCTTACGCCGCTCTGCCGCAAAACGTAGGCCGCTTCCGAGCTGCGGTAGGCGGGGTTGATGTTGACCAGAATGGCGCCGAGCTTCGGCGTCGCGAACTGCGCGATCGTCCACTCCAGCGTATTGGTCGACCAGATGCCGACGCGGTCGCCGTGCTTGACGCCGAGGGCGATCAGCCCTCGCGCGAAAAGATCGGTCGCTTCGCGCATCTGCCGGTACGTCATCCGAACGTGTTGGTGGACCGCGACCACCGCTTCGTTGTCGGGATAGCGCTCGGCGACGCGATCGAAATACGCGCCGATCGTTTCGCCGATCAGCGGCTGCGTACTCGCGCCCGACGCATAGCTCGCGTGGCCCATGCGGCAGATTCCTTCGTCTCGCGCGTCGCCCCCTTGGCCCACGTTCGCATTTGTCGCCCGTACTCTTAATTACATAGTTGACAAGCGGCGAGCACCTGGTTTACGATGGCGGCGTGGCGCGCAAGAAATCACCCAACCTCACTGAGGCCGAGCTCAAGCTGATGGACGTGCTCTGGTCGCGGGGTGAGGGCACGGTGAGCGCGGTCGTCGAGGCGTTGGGTGACCCGCCGCCGGCGTACAACACCGTCTTAACGACGCTACGCATTCTCGAGCGTAAAGGGTTTCTCAAACACCGCTCGATCGGACGTGCATTCGTGTACGCGCCGAAGATCGGTCGCGACGAAGCACGCTCCAGCATCATCGATTACGTCGTCGCCCGCTTCTTCGATGACTCGCCGCGGGCGCTGATGCTCAATTTACTCGAAACCGAACGGCTCGACGATGCGGAAACGCGCCGGATACGCGCGCTGCTCGAAGACGGCGAAGGAAAGTCGGCATGAACGTGCTCGCAGAACTCGACCCGATCGCGGCAACCGTCGTTCGCGCGCTCGCCTGGGGCGTGCTCGAATCGACGATTATCTGGGTCGCGGTCGGGCTTTGGATTCGCATGCTGCGGCCGAGCGCAACGACGCGCTACGTCTTACGCTGGACGATCCTAGGCGCCAGCCTTCTCTTGCCGCTCGCGAGCATCGGCAGTTCGCTAGGCCGCATCGAGCACGTCGCCGGGGCGCAGCAGAACGGCGTCCGCGAATTCACGAAGCCTCGAGGCCCGGCCATGAGCGCCCGCGCGGCAGTCGCAGTCAAACCTTCAGCACCCCTTGCGAACCAGGTCGCCACGGCAGCCCCCCGCGCGTGGGAGCCGGTACGCGCGTCGCAGGCCTCGAACGGTACGCCCCAGGCCGCATTCCGACGCATCGGTGCTTGGCATTTTCTCTCACTGTCGCTCGTGGGCATATGGCTTTTCGTCAGTGGAATTCGGCTAACGCTGCTTACCCTCGGTCTCGTCGCCTTGGCACGCATCAAGCGAATCGCCCGTCCACTCGACGTAGATGTAATTCGGAAACTTCGCCGATTTCGTTACGAAGCGCGATCGGGTCGCGTTGCAGAAATTCGCGTGTCGGACGATGTCGATGTCCCCGTCGCGATCGGTTTCCGCCGGCCTGCCATCGTTTTTCCACGCCCGGTTGTCGAACGCGAATCGATCGCCGACCTCGACCAGATCGCCATGCACGAATACGCTCATATCGAGCGCTACGACGACTGGAGCAACCTCGCGCAACGTGCCTTCGAAGCGGTGCTGTGGTACCATCCCGTCGTCGCGATCATCGGCCGTTCGATCTCGCTCGAACGCGAACTCGCCTGCGACGATTACGTCGTCGCGCATACCGGACGGGCGCACCGCTATGCGGCTTGCCTTTGGAAACTCGTGGAGTCTTCGAAGCTGCCGGCGCGATCGATCGTCGCGCCAGGCGCCCTACTCTCGCCGAAAGCAATCACGGTCCGCATCGAAGCCTTGCTGGATTCGAAGCGCAACGCCTTACCACGGCTCTCGCCGCTCGCCGCCATCGGGATCGGAGCGCTCGGCATCTGCATGGTCGTCGTCGAAGCGCAACGCGCTCCCGCGATCGCAGATTCTTCATTCGCGCCGGCGGCTTCCCGTCACTTCGTCGCGGCGGAAGCCATCTCGCCAAGGTCCTCGCCCGCGAAGCCGGGCCCACAGCCGACGCCGACGCCGACGCCGATGCCGACGGTGAAGCCGCACGTCGCGGCGGCAGCGTCCGCCGATCGGCGGTTCATCTTCGTTCGCGTCGATGCCGACGCCACACCGCAAGCGCTCGCTAGCGCCATCGCGCGCGAAGTCTCCAAGCGCGCGCGTACCGCGTATAAAGCGACGGTCGAACGCGCGCTCGTGCCACTGCCCGGGCGCAAACATGTTCCAAGGACGACTGCCGGATCCGGCGTTCCGCTCAGCCGCGCGGATATCGAGCGCTGCATCGGCTGCGAACTGCGCGGCGCCGACCTACACGGCCTCGACCTTCACGGCCTGACGTTGATTGGCGCGGATCTACGCGGCGCTGATTTGCACGATGCGAATCTCGCCGGTACGGCCTTCGTCGGCACAAATCTCCGGGCGGCGAACCTTACCGGAGCAGACCTTCACGGGGCGAGCTTTAGCGGATGTGATCTGCGGCAAACGTCGCTCGAACGCGCGAATTTGCGCGGCACGCGGATAATCGGCACGAGCGTACGCGGTACGAATCTTCGCGGAACGCAGATGCGATCGCTGATCGACCGTTGTTCGGGTTGCGATTTCCGCGGGCTCGATTTACGCGGCCAAGACCTGCGCGGGATCGTGCTCGAAGGAGCCGATTTTCGCGACGTAGACCTACGCAATGCCGATCTCACGGGGGCTCGCTTGAACAGCGTCGATCTGCGCGGCGTACGCCTGAGCGGAGCCGATTTAAGCGATGCAGTCTTCGTCCGCTGCATCCTGAGCGGCGTCGCCCTCGGCGATGCGACGACGACGGGTGCGAGCTTCGAAACGTCGGATGTCGGTACGAACGTTTACGCGTCACAACGGGAAGCCGTCCGCGCTTCCCTCAAGGCGATTGCGGCGTTGCACGAACAGTTGGGGGCGTTTCACGATGGGCGAGCATACCGTCGGGAATGGGCGGCCCAATTGGCCGAAGCGAATAAAAGCATACGAGAACTGCAAGAAGCTGCGATGTTGCAAGCGTCGAGCACCGCCGCGGCCGTGAGTGCTCTACGCGGTGCGCACGACGTCCGAGCGTCAGAAGCAGTGACGCAACAAGTTCGGGCGATGCAGGCGGCAATCGCGGCTCGAGCCGCACGAGCCGTACGCGAAGCGCGGCAGCTTCAGTGGGAGGCTGACGATGCCGTACGAGGGTTACGAAACGTTCCAGCCGCTCCAAGCCCTTCGAGCGCCGCAACGGCAGGTCCGTAATTCCGACGCTAAGGGCCTCAGCGAAACATCGGCATTGCGAACGCGCTACATTGTTATACGAGCGCTTGAGGAGGCTCGGCAATATGCTTCACCCCCGTAACGATGACCGCCACAACGAACCGGTACGGCCAACCGTCCCGCAGCCTAAAGCCGAAGCAAATTTTAGCGGCTGGGGACCACGCCTGCGCTTCTAACCGTACGTGCCGCGCCCGCGCTACTCCGGATCCGCAAAGAGCATCTCGAGATCCTCGCGAGTCAGTGCCTTGGCGAGGGCGCCGTCGGCTTTGATGATATTGCGGGAGAGACTCGACTTCCGTTCCGCAAGCGCGCGAATCTTCTCTTCGACGGTACCGGTGGTCACCAAACGATAGGCCGTCACCGCGCGCAATTGTCCGATCCGATGCGTACGGTCGATCGCCTGACGCTCGACCGCCGGGTTCCACCACGGATCGTATAAGATGACGTAGTCCGCGGCGGTGAGCGTCAGCCCGACGCCGCCCGCTTTGAGCGAACACAGAAACAACGGCGGCCCGTCCGGCTTCATGAAATTCGCGACTTCGTCCTGACGGTCTTTATCTTTGGTGGAGCCGTCGAGATAACCGTACGCGATATCGCGCTTGTCGAGCGCAACCCGCATGATCTTGAGCATCGACGCGAAGGCGCTGAAGACGAGTAGGCGGTGGCCGCCGGAAAGAATCTCTTCGACGGTTTCGAGGAAAGCTTCAAACTTCGCGCTGGCTTCGGGATCGTCGCGATATTCTTCGAAGAGCAAGCCCGGATGCGCGCAGATCTGACGGAGTCGCGTCAGCGCCGCCAAGACGTGCACGGTAGCACTTTCGATGCCTTGTTCTTCGACGACGGCGAAAACGTCGCGGCGCGCCGCTTCCGCGACGCCACGATAGAGGCGCCGTTGGAGCGGCGAGAGATCGCACGCGAGCGCGACCTCGGTACGATCGGGCAATTCGGGCGCGACGTCTTCCTTGGTGCGGCGCAGCAAGAACGGTTCGAGCCGCGAGCGCAAGACGCCGATCGCCTTCTCATCGTTATCGGCGATCGGTATTTCGAAACGTCGCCGGAACGACGTCTCGCTGCCGAGTAACCCGGGTTCGACGAAAGCGAAAATCGCCCACAAATCACGCAACGAATTCTCCACCGGCGTTCCCGTCAGCGCCAGACGGTGATCCGCATGCAGGCTCCGGACGACGCGCGCGATCTGCGAGGACGGATTCTTCGCGTTCTGCGCTTCGTCGAGAATGAGCGTCCGGAAGTGATACTTCGAGAGCTGCTGCGCATCGAGCCGCGCCAGCGCGTACGACGTGATGACGATGTCGGCCTCGGGCACGTCCTCGTAACGCAAAGCGCGTTCGCTCCCGCTATGCAGGCGCAACGTTCGCAGCTCGGGCACGAAGCGCGCGATCTCGTTTTCCCACGTGTGTGTGACCGAGGTCGGCGCGATGACGAGCGACGGTGCCGGCCCATCGATATGTTTGCGACGCAACAGATAACTCAGGACCTGAAGCGTTTTGCCCAGACCCATTTCGTCCGCTAGAATGCCGCCGAAGCCGAACTCGGAGAGATACGATAAGAAATCGAGTCCGAGCTGCTGATAGCCGCGCAGTTCCCCCGTGGCCAGCGCCGGCGCTTCGACGGGCGGAATTCCCTTGAAGTCGCGCAGCTTCTCGCGCATCTTCTCGACTTGGGGCGGCAACGAGACGTTCCCGAAATTATCGTGCAGTTCGTCGCGAATGGCCAGCAGCGCGGCCAGACCGCTACGCCGGCGTTCGGAGATATCGGTCAGCAGTGCGTTACGTTCGCGCAGCTTTTCGACATCGACGAGCTTGCCACGGACCTCGGCAAAACGGCCACTGGTGGAGAGCAGTGCGGCGAGCTCTTTCTGCGTGAGCGCGTCGCCCGATCCACCGACGAAGACGTCGACTTTGAGTTCGAACCAGTCGGCGTCTTCCACCGATCGTTCGGCGATGACGTTGATCCCAAGCTCGGTGTCGCCCCGCACGAGGTCCGTAAGACCGGGGTCGAGCCGGCGTTCGAGATCGTCCCACGCCGGCAGTATCTCGCGGACGAAGTTTGCCGCGCGATCGGCCCCATGCAGCGCGAAACCGTCGGTCGAGCGCGGCACGAAGCCCGCTTCGATAAGCCTCGCGCGTAAGCGTGCTGCGGCTTCGCCCGTAAATCGCACGAAGCGGTCGCCGTGCGGCGCGATCGCGCCGAGTGCGGCGTACGGCGCTCGAGCACCGGTCGCGCGGTCGATGAACGTCAGGGTCGCCACCAGGGCCCCGCTCGTCCAACCCATCGCGATCTCGGCGGACGCATCGGCGGCGTCGGTGATGCCGAGCGCGCCGCGATCTTCCTTGGTAAGAAATGGCGCCACCCGGGCGATCGTGCGTGGCGTTAGCGGGCCGCCGGACGCGGAGCCATTTGCGGCGCGGGCCGCATCGATCGCGCGCTTGGCATCGAAAGTTCCATCGACGAGAAACGCCGCTTGCGGAGTCGCGACCCACGTCGGCGGGCCGTCCAGTAAAAAGACGTCTTGCGGCGAGACGCGCGCACCGTCCACCGTTTCGAACAGCGGCAGAAAAGCAGTCCCGCGGCGCATCGCGCGAAGCTGGAGACCGCGCAAATCGATGCGGAAGTCCGGCAAGTCCGAGGGATGCCGTGCGGCGCTCGGATCGGCGTCGAAGCGCAGCCGCGGATGGCGCGAGAGTCGGAAGAGCGCACGCGCGAGCGCTCGTTGCACGAAGCGGCCGGCGAACGCTTCCTGCACCGCTTCGTCGCGCATCAGTTCGCGATCGACTTCGTCCCAATCGTCGTGCGGCGTCGCATCCATCATCGCAACGATGGCCGCGGCGTCGCGCACGGCACCGCGCAACCGGGGCGAATCCAGAACGAGTGTGGCCGAAATCGTTTGACCGTCCGCCGACGCAAAAACGGGCCATACGGAGCGCGCGCGGAGTCCTCTGGATTCGACGCGTTGGACGGGCAACCAACTCAGATCGGCTTCGGCGGCGGAGGGTACCGCTTCATCGAGTTCCGTTTGCGACCGGACCGTTTCGAGCGTTGCGACGACGTGTTCGCACATGCCGCTCCCGCCGCACGAACATACCGCCCGTAGTGCGAGGGGGCCGGTGCCCGTGCCCCACTCGACCATGACTTCGCGCATACCGCGCGCATCTTTCACCGTCGATTCCAGTTTGAGGTCTTCGACGGCACGTAACGTGACGGTCTTTGCATCGACGAGGACGAGCGCGGCGCGAACCAGATCGCGGGCGAACCACGATCCGATCGTCGCGGGCAGGCGCGAGCGCCATGTAGCGAACGGCGTCAGTTGAGGTTACTCCCGGCCACGAATGCGCGGCAAAAACGGAGCGATGCCCGCAACGCTAAAACGTTGCGGGCATCGGGCGTAGCATCGTGGGATCTTACCCGACCGTCAGTTCCGATGGCGGAACGGCGGGCGGCTCGAGCGAGGGGATCTTCGAGAACCGGAGCTTCTCCGGATTGTCCGGCGAGATCTCCGCCAGGATCCGGTCGCCGGCCGTAAAGTTCCCTTTAAGTAACTCCTCGGCGAGCTCGTCTTCCACTTCCCGTTGAATCGCTCGGCGCAGCGGACGCGCGCCGAACTGCGGATCCCAGCCCTTACGCGCCAGCAGGGCCTTCGCTTCCTCGACGACTTCGAGGTGCATCTCCTGCGCTTCGATCTCGCGCACGACCTTGGCCAGTTCGAGCGAGACGATCTGTTCGATCTGCTCGCGCGACAACTGGTGGAACACGACGATCTCGTCGACCCGGTTGAGAAACTCGGGCCGGAACGTGTGCTTGACCTCATCCAGCACTTTGGTCTTCATCTTCTCGTACTGCGCCTGATCCATCTCGCTGCTGGTTTTCTGCGGACGGAAGCCGATGTCGGTGGTGGTTTGCATGCCGCTGGCACCGACGTTGGACGTCATGATGATCACCGAATTTTTGAAGTCGACGACGCGCCCTTGAGAATCGGTGAGCCGGCCGTCTTCGAGCACTTGCAAAAGCAAGTTGAACACGTCGGGGTGCGCCTTCTCGATTTCGTCGAGCAGAACGACGCAGTATGGTCTGCGGCGAACCGCTTCGGTCAACTGCCCGCCTTCTTCGTATCCGACGTATCCCGGAGGCGCCCCGACCAGACGCGAGACCGCATACTTCTCCATGTACTCCGACATATCGATTCGAATCATCGATTCGCTGTCGTCGAAGAGATACTCGGCGAGGCTGCGCGCGACTTCCGTTTTCCCGACGCCCGTCGGTCCGAGGAAGATGAACGAGCCGATGGGACGCTTGGGATTCTTGAGGCCGGCCCGCGAACGACGGATCGCGCGAGTGACGACCTCGACGGATTCATCCTGACCGATAACGCGCTTGTGCAGCTCGTCCTTCATCGTGAGCAGCTTCGCCGTCTCGGCCTGCGCCAGCTTCGAGACCGGGATGCGCGTCCACGCGCTGACGATATAGGCGATATCGTCTTCGTTGACTTTAATCGTACGTTCGCCGAGCGCTTTCTTCTCGATCCAATCTTGTTCCAGGCGTTGCTTCTCGAGGCGAAGTTTCTCCTCACGGTCGCGAATCGCAGCCGCTTTCTCGAATTCTTGGCTCTTGACGACCGCTTCTTTCTCGACTTTCACTCTGCGGATCTGTTCGTCGATCTCGCGGACCTCCGGCGGGGGCAGCGTCGCCTGCAAGCGGACTCGAGAACTCGCTTCGTCGATGAGGTCGACGGCCTTGTCGGGCAAGAACCGGTCCGAAATATATCGATCCGAAAGTTTAGCCGCCGCGACGAGCGCTTCGTCGGTGATGGTAACTTTGTGGTGCGCTTCGTACCGGTCGCGCAGGCCTCGGAGAATTTCGACCGTTTCGTCGATCGAGGGTTCGCCGACCATGACGGGCTGGAAGCGGCGCTCGAGCGCGCTATCTTTTTCGATGTGCTTACGGAACTCGTTGAGCGTCGTCGCACCGATACACTGCAACTCGCCGCGCGCGAGCGCCGGCTTGATGATGTTCGATGCGTCGATCGCGCCTTCGGCGGCACCGGCCCCGACGAGCGTGTGGAGCTCGTCGATAAAGAGGATGATTTCGCCCGACGCCGCGCGGATCTCGTCCATGACGCGCTTCATGCGCTCTTCGAATTCACCGCGGTATTTCGTACCGGCCACGAGCCCGGCTAAATCGAGCGTAATGACGCGGCGATCGCGCAGGGGTTCGGGAACTTCGCCCTTGATCACCCGTTGCGCGAGACCTTCGGCGATCGCCGTCTTACCGACGCCCGGCTCGCCGATGAGCGCCGGATTATTTTTCGTTCGGCGGGCGAGAATTTGAATCACGCGTTCGATTTCGCTCGCGCGCCCGATAACCGGATCGAGTTTGTTATCGCGCGCGAGCGTCGTGAGATCGCGACCGTATGCATCGAGCGTCGGCGTCTTCGATTTGCCCTTCGGCGCGACGGGCTGCCCTTCGGCGCCGAGCAACGATGTCGTCTGAACGCGAACTTTGGCCGGATCGACCCCGAGGTTGGTCAACACGCGAGCGGCAACGCCCTCGCCCTCGCGGATCAACCCGAGCAACAGATGCTCGGTACCGATATAGTTATGGTTGAGCTGGCGCGCCTCTTCAAAGGCCAGCTCGATGACGCGCTTGGCGCGCGGTGTGAAAACCATCTCCTGCTGCACCGTCTGGCCGCCGCGACCGACGATCGCTTCGACTTCCTGTCGAACTTTCGCCAGATTCACGCCGAGCGTCTCGAGAACTTTAGCCGCCAGGCTCTCACCCTCGGAAATGATCCCGAGCAAGATATGCTCGGTCCCGATATAATTATTTCCCAGGCGCTGCGCTTCTTCTTGAGCGAGCACGATGCTGCGTCTCGCTCGCTCGGTAAACGGTTCCCACATTGACATACGTATCAGACTCCCTGCCGCCCGCCTCGACTCGCTTCACGCACGGCTTTTTTGGCGACTTGCCGGATTCGCAACCTATACCCTTTGTCGGCAGCGGTTGCTCGAAGGACCATGTGGTGATAACACTTTACGGGTCGTCGTAAGTTTCCAAGCTTCGTAGAACGGGTCGAAAGACCGCGCGCAACGAACCGCGCGGCGGGGCCGGAGCGCCGTCGCAGGAGCTAGCGCCGGTATTTGGTTGGGTCTTCATGCGAGCGAGCGGCTACGGACCATCGCCGCCCGTAGCTTCCGCGCCTGGTTCGCCGGAAGAATCGACCGGCACGTTGTAAGGGTCCGATTCCGTGTAAAGAGAAGGCGACCGCGTGCTGCATCAATTCAGCGATCAACTTTTCAATGGCATCACCCTCGGGATGCTCTATATTCTGGTCGCACTCGGCCTCAACATCATCCTCGGCCTCATGGGGGTGATCAACTTCTCGCACGGCGCGTTTTTCATGCTCGGCGCGTACGTCGCGTACACGCTCGCACCGCACGTCGGATTTTTTCCGAGCATCCTGCTCTCGGCGGTCGTCATCGGACTGTTCGGCATGCTCTTCGAAGCGATCTTGGTGCGGCCGCTCTATAATCGCTTGCCCGAGTACACGCTGCTGCTCACGTACGGGACGGCGCTGGTTTTCGAGCAGATCGTTCGGCGCATTTGGGGCGACGACGCCGTGCGCTATCCCGGCCTTCCGGACTGGCTGGCCGGCTCGGTGACGGTCGGCGCTTATTCATTTCCAGTGTATAAAGACGTTTTCTTAGTGGCCATGACGGTCGTCATCCTGACGTCGGTCTGGCTCCTGATCAACAAGACCAATATCGGGGTCATCATTCGCGCGGGGACGCGCGATGCGGAGATGGTCAAGATTCTCGGCATCAATATGCCCCTGATGTTCACGTTCGTCTTCGGCATAGGATCGTTCATGGCGGGACTCGCGGGCGCACTCGCGGCACCGGTCTACGCGATCATTCCCAACCTCGCGTCGCAGTGGATCGTGCTGACGTTCGTGATCGTGATCGTCGGCGGTATCGGCTCCTTTTGGGGCGCGATCGTCGGCGGCCTCATCATCGGCATCCTTTCGAGCTTGATGGAACTCATCTACCCGTCCGCAGTCGAGCTGACCGGCTTCATCATCATGGGCCTGATCCTGCTGATCCGTCCCCGCGGCCTCTTCGGCGTCGAGGGACTCTTCGAATGATCCGCCCGCTCGCCGCTCGCCCGTGGCTCACGCTCGTCGCCGTCGCCGTCGCCTTTTCAGTGCTGCCGCTGTTCATGCCGGGCGGCACGTTCGATCTCTATCCGCGCGCCGGCGCACGGTTTCCCTTCCACGCCGGCTTCATCGATCTCGCCACGACCGTACTCGTTTTCTCGTTGTTCGCGCTCGGCTTCAACCTCTTGTTCGGACATACGGGTGAGTTGTCGTTCGGACACGCGATGTTTTTCGCGCTCGCAGCGTACGGCACGGCGCTCTTTACCAAAGGCTTCGACGTCACGGTCGGTCACGCGCACCTCGCATTCGCGGGCTCGCACAACGCGCTTCTCGCGCTCGTCGTGGCGCTCGCGATCGCCGCGCTCTGGGCCTGGGGCCTCGGGCGCATCATCATCCCGCGCTCGAGCGGCATCTATTACTCGATGATCACGCTAGCGTTCGCACAAGTGATCTATTTCGTCGCGTTCCGCTGGAGCGAGCTCACCGGCGGTGAAGACGGCTTACAAGGCATCTCGCGCCCGGAGTTGCCCGGCTTTCCGGCGGGCTGGTTCGACGACGCGACCCACATCTACGTCTTCACGGCCGCCGTAGCGTTTGTCGCCGTCGCCGTCAACTATTGGATCGTCCACTCGAAGTTCGGCTCCGTGTTGCATGCGATCCGTGAGAACAAGCAACGCGCGCGCTTTCTCGGCTACGACGTCAACAAGTATCGCGTCAACGCGTTCGTACTCTCGGCGCTGTTTCCGGCAGTCGCCGGTTGGCTGTGGGCGTACTTTCAGCAGTCGATCAATCCCGACGCCGGCTCCGTCGATTATTCGGGACGCGTCGTCATGATGTCGCTGCTGGGGGGGATCAATACGTTCGTCGGACCCATGATCGGCGCGTTCGTCTATTGGGATCTGCAGAATCGCGTTGCCGGGCTCTCGAAGTATTGGCCGGCGACCATCGGTATCGTGTTCGCGTTTTTCGTCATCGTCGCGCCGCGCGGCATCGGCGGCGGTTTCGAAGAGCTCCGGCGGTATGGCATCCAGGCCGCGTTCCGGCGCATCTTCTCGCGCCAGGCGCGCATCGAAAGCGAGCTCGCCGAGGAACGCGCCGTCGCTGCCGCCACGGGGCACGAGGGGTCGCTATGAACGCGAGCGCCGATTACGCGTTCAAAACCGAGCATCTCTCGCGCTCATTTTCCGGCTTCAAAGCCGTTAACGACGTGACGATCGAGATACCACGCGGCGGCGTGCGCACGATCATCGGTCCAAACGGCGCCGGAAAGACGACCTTCTTCAACTTACTCTCCGGACTCTTGCCGCCCAGCAGCGGCAAGATTTATTTCGACGGTCTCGATATCACGTCGTACGAGCCGTATCGCCGCGCACGCTTAGGGCTCGCGCGCTCCTTTCAGATTACGAACATTTTCGCCAAACTCTCGGTATATGAAAACGTGCGGCTCGCCGTGCAAGCCGTCTACGACGGCAAGGCCAGTTTCTTCTTTCCCTCGCGCGGAGCGATGGGCGATCTGGCGGCGAAGACCGAAACGATCCTGCACGACATCGGCTTGACCGCCGTCGCTGCGGGGCTCGCGGAAAATCTCTCGCACGGGGATCAGCGGCGCTTAGAGATCGGGCTCGTTCTCGCGCGGGATCCCAAAGTGTTGTTGCTCGACGAACCGCTCGCGGGCATGTCGCCGACCGAAACGCACGCGACGGTCGAGCTTATCGTGCGAATCGCGCCGGGCCGCACGATCCTCTTAGTGGAGCACGATATCGACGTCATCATGGCGATCTCCGAAACGATCACCGTCTTACAAACGGGACAGATCCTCGCAGTCGGCACGCCGCTCGAAATTCGGCAGAACGAAGCCGTGCAGCGCGCGTATCTCGGCGGGCACGCATGAGCGACCGGTTGCTGGAGATCGAATCGGTCAACGCCTATTACGATAAGAGCCACGTGCTGCAAGACGTTTCGCTCGCCGTCGACGCGGGCGAAGTCGTCGCGCTCCTGGGGCGTAACGGCAGCGGGCGTTCGACGACGCTCAAAGCGATCATGGGGCTCGTCGAAGTGAAGACGGGAACGATTCGCTTTCAGGGCAAGCCGATCACCAACGCCTCGCCGTTCAATCTCGCCAAACTCGGAATCGCGTTCGTTCCCGAAGATCGGCGCATCTTTCCCAATCTCACGGTCGGCGAGAACCTGCGCCTCGCGGCGCTTGCGGGACGCAAAGGGGCGTGGACGGAGAAGCGGATTTACGAATATTTTGCCGTTCTGGGCGAACGCAAAGATAAGCCCGCGAAGCTTTCCGGCGGCGAACAGCAGATGCTGGCGATCGCGCGGGCGCTCATCGCGAATCCCGCGATCATTCTCTTGGACGAGCCGATGGAAGGGCTCGCGCCGCTGATCGCACGCAACGTCGAGGAAGTCGTACGCCGCATTCGCAGCGAAGGCAACACGATTCTGCTGGTGGAGCAGAACGCCGGGGTCGCGATGGGACTTTCCGACCGCGGCTATATCCTTTCGAACGGCCGCGTGATGGCGTCGGGGCAGATCGCGGCCCTGCGCGAGGATACGGAAGCGATGCAGCGCTACCTCGCCGTTTGACGGTGGAATCTTGCGCACGGGCGGCGAAGCCATGCCTCCTATGCCGACACAAGAAGAAATTCGCGAAGCGCTCAAGACCGTTGAAGATCCCGAATTGCACATCGGCATCATCGATCTCGGCTTGATTTACGGTATCGACGTCGCGGGCGAAGCGAATGACGACGTCAACGTCAGCATGACGCTAACGTCGCCGATGTGCCCCGTCGGCCCGATGTTCAAGCAGGCGGTAGAATCCAAAGTCATGTCGCTCGAGGGCGTCAAGACGGCGAAGGTCGAAATCACGTTTACCCCACCGTGGGATCCGCGCACGATGGCTTCCGACGACGCCAAGGTCATCCTCGGTATCTGGTAGCGGCTCGAGCCCGCTCAGATCCGAATAGCGTCCAGGAGTGTATGGAAGATGGACGGGACGAGGATCGAAGGCATTTGAAAAGCGATCGCGGTCGCGAAGGAGATCGTGACGTTGGCATGCGATCCGCGCATGTTCGCGCGTAGTGCCATAAGCCAAACAACATCGCCTGAACAAATAGCGCCCAGGCCGGCGGCACGATCAAACCCACGCTAAACCCGTTCGAAAACGTGTTTCGCAGGAGCTTTCGCGCAACGGCCGGGACGCTATAAACGCCCGCCACGACGTTGTAGCCCAAGAGCGCGATCGCCTCCAGGTGAACGCGGACGAGAGGTGAGAGGGATGAGCCCCAGAGTGGACGCCGTCGGTTCCCCAACCGGCGGCGATTCGATTTCTAATCGGTCATTGCGACGATTATCTCTAGCAAGGTCGCGAGCCGCGCAACGATTCGCCGAGAGTCCGTTCCCACGAGATACCGTCCCTCGATTTGGGCCCCGACCGTGACGCGGACGCGATACTCAAGCCAGTCATTTTAAGCTCGAGCAAGAGATACTCTCAAAAGCCGCGGCCTGGTTCGCGCGCGAGGCAGACACGATTCCGCGGAAGTTTTCGGATTCGTGAAAGCTTACCAGGCCGAGTACAGCATTTCGATGCCCTGCCGTGTTCACAACGTTTCTCTTAGCGGTTTCTATGCGTGGTTGCAGCGAAAGCCGTCGCGCCGCGCGCTCGCGAATTCTTGCGCTCGGCGATCGCGTCGAGGCGATTCATCGCCAATCTTGCTCGACGTATGGACGGCCACGAATTCAAGCAGAACTTCACGATTTGGGAGTTCGGGCTGGCGATCGACGTGTTGCTCGATTGATACGCGAGCGCCAATGCTACGGCGCTTCGCGGCGCAAGTTTACCACAACGACCCTCCGTGTCAACATCAGCTGAGGCCAGCCCAACGGGCTTAATTAAGGAGGGCGTGAAAGGTCTCACGTAATGACAACCGCTTCCTCAATTCCCGATCCGGAGGTTCCGGCAAAGGCGACCCGCAG
>JAABUZ0100003106.1_pt1 | contig 25502 bp, 23 predicted proteins | sample 5562091 | NCBI WGS metagenome assembly JAABUZ01 (sample SAMN12813069, study PRJNA571459) | rock metagenome | isolation source: Antarctica rocks | place: Antarctica: Victoria Land, Linnaeus Terrace sud | collected 2015-12-21 | reverse complement strand
CGGCTTGGCCTCGCATTACGGTTGTGGTAAACAGTAATACGCAAGCCGATGGCTACTTTTGCCGATGGCTACTTTTCAAGTAATTTTGACGGCTTTTCAAGGCTAGGCTAAACTAGCACCAATGGTTATTTAGACTGGTCGCAAGAAATGCCTGCGGCTTCATCCATGACAAAAGACATTTTGCAGATGGTACAGAATTACATAATGGCCGTGCCGCGCACAACGGCCCGTGCCGCATGGATGGCAGGAGACATGCTGGGAGAGCATTGGAATGAATACGAGGCAATGCCGGTGTTGATCCAAGCTGCTCAGGCCGCAAGATACTCCGTAGGGAGACAAACCGGCCTGTTAGGATTGGAAAAAATGCTGGGGCGGCTTTCGGCAAATGAAACGGCTTATGCTGACGCGCTGGCATCAATATCTAAAGTTTCTATACTAGACCGCAGCAAATATGTCAAAGAAGATGCAAACGCTGTTTTGGATCGCCGGCTCAAGAGAAATTGAATGGATAACGAAGAACAAGCGTCGGAAGCGCTATCGGACGGTGAAATCCTGTTTCAATATCAAGGGCCGATTTACAACCGCCCGTGCGGGCGCGGCATTTGCTTGATTGACACCGAGCCGGAGAACTATTTGGAGTATGTTGTCGATGGAGGCCACTACTATCTGGAGGTTGTCTTGCGGAAGTTGCCTGAGACTTATGTCCCTGAGCCATAAAAAAGCCCCAGCGCATGATGCGCTGAGGCCGTTTTGCATCTACTTCTAGCGGCGGCGCAGGAAGGCGGGGATGTCTACGTCGTTGTCGGCGGGCTGGCGCTGGGGGGCCGGATCGGGGGCGGACTGCACAGCCGTGCCGCCGCTGCCGGCTTCGGCGGGACGAGTGCCGGCGGCGATGGCCGTGCGGGCGGGCGCGGGCGGGCGCTGCTGGTCAAACCCCGTTGCCAGCACGGTGATCCGCACTTCGTCTTTCATGTTGGGGTCCTGGACGATGCCGAAGATGATGTTGGCATCCTCGGCGTCGGTGGCCTGCTGGATCAGCTCGGTGGCTTCGTGGACTTCGGCAAGCGTCATGTCCGGGCCGCCGGTGATGTTGATCAGCGCGGCACGCGCGCCCTCAATGCTGGTCTCTAAAAGCGGCGAGGCGATGGCGGCCTGGGCGGCGTCCACGGCGCGGTGATCGCCACTTGCGACGCCGATGCCCATCAGCGCAGTCCCCGCGTTCAGCATGATCGCCCGGACATCGGCAAAGTCCACGTTGATGATGCCGGGAATGGTGATAATGTCCGAGATACCCTGGACGCCCTGCCGCAGAACATCATCGGCCTCTTTAAACGCTTCCACCAAAGTAGCCCGCTTTTCAACGACGCCGAGCAGCCGGTCATTCGGGATAATAATGACCGTGTCCACTTTGTCTTTAAGGTTATCCACGCCTTCGTCGGCCAGGCGCGAGCGGCGCGGGCCTTCAAACTTGAACGGCTTGGTGACCACAGCGACCGTGAGTATGCCTAAGTCTTTGGCGATCTCGGCAATGACCGGGGCAGACCCCGTGCCGGTCCCGCCGCCCATGCCGGCGGTGATAAAAACCATGTCCGCGCCTTCCAGCGACTTTTTAATGTCGCTTTTGGACTCCTCGGCGGCGTTCCGGCCCACTTCCGGGTTGCCCCCCGCGCCGAGGCCGCGCGTCAGGTTCTCGCCGAGCTGCAATTTGTAGTCGGCGGCGGAGATGTCCAGCACCTGAATGTCGGTGTTCATGGCGATAAACTCGACCCCGGTCAGGCCGGCATCAATCATGCGGTTGACGGCATTTGTGCCGCCGCCGCCGCAGCCGATCACTTTAATCTTGGCGAACGGCGTCAATTCCTCGCGATATCCGAGTGCCATATCTAAATCGTCTCCCTTGAAATCGTCCTAATTTTTTGTTTTAATAAGTGCAATTGCTTATAATACCGCAAATTGGGCGCAAGTGCAACCTTCAGGCCGCATGGCTCATGAGAGAACCTAGCTTAATTGATAGAGAGCGTTGTATTCTGCTTGGGCCTGTATTTCTTCCAAGCGTGCCGCACGAAGCTCCGCAAGCGCCTGCTGCTGCTCGTCTTCGCCTTCCGCCTCAGCCGCCGCATCAGCCGCGTTGTTTTTGCGCTCTCGCGATCTCCATAGCCGCTCCCAGACTGCGTTCTGCGCGGGGCTTTTTGCGGGAATGAGATTGATCGGCGGATCAGGACGAGGCTCCTGATCATTCCAGGCAATCTCAAATTTTTGCAGCTTGACGGCGTAATCGTAAGCGTCTTTTCCGTCCGGCAAATACGCGGGTATGTAGAGATAATGACCTTCCATGCTAGCCTTGTCGGCATACACGACTAGGTCAATGCCAAGTTCTTCGGCCTGGACTTGCAGCCATCGGTAAATCTCTTCTGGCTCGTACTTGCGGGTCTCATTTTTAGGAATCTCTAGTGTCGTTGTCATATCATTCTCCTGAAACAATACTGCTAACTGTTCTTAGAAAAAAGGCAGCGCTCCGAACGACGATCCGTAAACCCGATGGAGTGATGTTCTCTTCACTTCGATAGTCTGCGATTAGCCGCATTTCGTATAACCGTCTGAGACGCCTCTCTAAGTCGCCTTGAGTTACGGAAGGAACAATTTTTGGTGGCAAATTGTTCAGAGCTTCCGGCGTTCCCTCGTGGCTCCATGCCTCACGTCCGGCAGGCGGTATCTGTTTTGCGTATAGCAGAAGCGCGGTTGCAGCTTGGTAGGCCGCGTAATAGGCGCGGCTGACGCTTGACCTTTGTTCCCCAAACACCTCAAGCTCTTGGGCTGCCTTGAGAGATCCCTGCGCCATATTCCACCATAATTCCCAAGCCTCCATGCGTTTATTCCTATTCTGCTATTATTCAGCCGCCGATGGCGCGGGACATGATGCGGGAAAAGAAGCGGTGAAACTTGCCGAGGAGAGAGTTTTCCGGCAATTGACGGCTCTGGTGATGATGGCGAGCGCCGTACTGGACTAGGCCGACTGCAGTCGCGTAGAGGGGGGAGCGAAGCTCATTGGAGATGCCGTGGACATCGCGGGGGCTGCCGATCCGGGTCGGCATTCCGGTGACTTCACGGCAAAGCTCGGCGGAGCCGACAAGCTGAGAGCCGCCGCCGGACAAGACAATGCCGGCGGGAAGCGAATTGTAGTACCCGGATTTGAGGATTTCCTGGCGGACCATCAAGAACAGCTCGTGCATCCGAGGTTCCACGATCTCGGCCAAAATGCGCCGGGGCAAGAGGCGCGGCTCGTCGCTGCCGAGGCTTAACACTTCAAACAGCTCGTCCGGGTCCATCAGCTCGGCAGTCGCGGCCGCCTGCTCGCGCTTGACCCGCTCGGATTCGTCGAATGAGGCCCGGAGGCCGACACTTATATCATGGGTGACATGGTTGCCGCCGACGGGAATGGCAGACGAGTAATAAATGTCGCCGTCCACAAAGATCGCAATGTCGGTGGTTCCGCCGCCGATGTCGGCGATGCAGACGCCTAAATTTTTCTCGTCCTGTAAGAGAACTGCCTCGGCGGTCGCAATCGGCTCCAGCACGGTCGCTTCAATGGTCAGGCCGGCTCTGTGGACACATTTGGCGACGTTTTGCAGAAAAGTGACCGCGCCGGTGACAATATGGGTTTCCACTTCCAGCCGCGTGCCGGACATGCCGACAGGGTAGCGGATACCGTTCTGGCCGTCAATGGAATACGAGCGCGGGATCGCGTGAATGATTTCGCGGTCGGGCGGCAGTACGATGACCCGGCTCTGGTCCTGCACCCGCTCGACATCGTCCTGCGTAATTTCGCGGTTCGCGTGGGTGATGGCAATGACGCCGCGCGAGTTCAGCGACGCCACATGCTCGCCCGTGACTCCAACGACAACACGGTGGATTTCATAGCCGGACATGGCGCGGGCTTTTTCGACGCTGTCCACAATCGCCTGGGCTGCGCTGTCAATGTCAATCACGACCCCTTTGCGGATACCGTGCGACAGGCTATTGCCGACCCCCACAATGCTGATGCGGCCCGGCTCTTCAATTTCCGCGACAACGGTGCAAACCTTTGTCGTCCCGATGTCCAGCCCGACGACGCAGTCCCTCGCCACCTCCTATGCTCCCCTCATCCCGCCTACGATTAGTATAAATTCAACGACCTCACCCCGGAACTGCGTTCCGACCCTCTCCTTGTTAAGGAGAGGGTGGTCACTTGTGACCGGGTGAGGTACATGTTGCCCACAGTGTCAAGACTGCGGCTGCCGTTTTTGCTGGCCTTCGCGGCCTTCCATCCAGTGCCGACGAATAATGGAGAGATTGACGAAAATCCGGCCGCCCAGCGCGACCACCGCCGCCAGGCCCAGCGGCTGGCCCAGCATCTCGCCGAGATATGCCAAAAAGGCCGCCAGCAGCGTGTTTGTCAGAAACCCCGAAATGAAAACATCGCTCTTGAACTTGCCTTCGGTTCCCGCCCGGATGCCGCCAATTAGCGAGTCCAGCCCTGCCAGCGCCGCCAGCGACAAATACTGTCCGTACTGCGCCGGCAGCGTCGCGCCCGACAAATAAACCAGCCCGAAGCCGAGCGCTCCCGCCAGAATTGCGAACCAGGCCATGATGTTACTCCCCGGTCTTTTTACCTGCGTCGGCGGTTTGCTGAACGACAGGCTTTGCAAACTTCGGCTCGATTGCGCCGGAATAGGCAGGAATGAGCAGAGGCTGTTTGGCGACCTGGGTCGTGAACATGGCCGGGTCGTAGTCAACGATGCCTTTGGTCACGCCGCCGGGCAGGTTCACGCCGGTCATCAGAGTCTTCGAGTCGCCGATAGCTTTGATGACAAACGGCGGACCCTGCGGCGTAAAATTTACCATGATGGTCGGGCCGACGCACCGGATCGGGCTGACCGCGACGATGCGCTGGCCGTTGATGGAGATTGCCTCCGCACCGGAAGCCTTTAGCTCGTTGACGACGTTACCGATGTCGGTATCATGAATAATGTTGGGCGGCGCGAAGCCGGCCGGCATGTCCACCGAGGGCTTGTGGCTGTCGTTGAGCGTCACGATGACGCCCGGCCCCTTCACGTCGGTCAGCCCGGCGAGAAAGTTTGCTTTGGCCAAGTCTTTCGAAATCAGTTTGATCCGCGCGGTGTCCGACGGCGCGGAGACCGCAAGCTGCGTATTATCCTTTTGAAGCTGGGCGACTCGCAGCTGAAGGTCGGCGTTGGCCCTGACCAGCACCTCGCTGCCCTGCATCTGGGCAATCGTGTCTTCTCGCACCTTGACGGTCTGCGTGCGGACAGACAGGCCGAGCATCGCGCCTAAAACGGCGCACAGCAGAAACAGCGTCAGCCACCAGGCACGGCGGTCCTGCGGCGGTGCGATGTCTGTCTGGGTTTCGGCCCCCATCGGTTCCGGCGGTAGATTGATGTTACGGTTTATGTTCAGCGCCATGCGTTCAGCCTCAGTTATTTCTTACGCTTCTTATGCTAGTTATTTCTTACGCTTCTTATTGCTGCACTCGGTGCGGCGCGGGGACGCCAGACGGGCTGCTGCGGGCAGCTCACATCAATATACGCCGCCCGGTGCGAGAGCGCCCCGCCATAGGCCGACAGCGCGGCATCGGCCAGCGCCATCTTCCAGGGCAGTGAGTCGGACTGCCCCAGGCGAATCTGCGGCATATCCTTTCTATTTAAGCACATATTCAGGTTTTGGTCAACTGCTATTTTCGCACGGCTCAACTTCGGATCGGTTTGGGCCAGCGCCAGCAGGCGGTAAGCATCCGGCAGCCACTCCGCCGCAAGCGGCCGGCCGGGCGTAATCGGGCCGGACAGCGCGGCTTCGGCGGCATCAATCACCGGCAGATGGGCAGGCGGTCTGCCTAGCTCGCGGTACGGGACGCCTTTGGGGTCCAGCAGCCAGAACTGCCGCTCTCCGTTCTCCGTGGCCGCAAGAACCGCAAACGGCTGGCGTTCCGTGATCGTCAGCACCAGCAGATTGGGCAGGCGTACCGAGCGTTCGGCATGGTCAATCACCGGGTCCGCCGTCAGCCGTTTGGTCAGCGGCTGGCGCAGCATCCAAAACAAATTGGTATGGTTCGGCACCTGCGCTTCTTCAAACACCTGCTGCGGCGTCAGCGTCTGGGTCCCGTCCACGCGCACGCGGGTCACGCGCAGGCCCGGCGCGAATGCCAGCGCCGCGAGGTCGCCAATGGCAAGAAAGACGGCAAAAAGCTGGAGCGTTCGGTTCCAGTTCCGCCGCCGGTTGGCCTTCCGGCGGGGAAGCAGGGGTTTGGCGGTGTGGTGCGCCCGGCTTTCGGTGACTTGGAGATGGGTGCGTTTGTGCATAAAGTTGTCTCGAAACAAAAACGAAAATCAAGAACCATGACATAAATGTCACGGCTAACCAGCGAAGACGCTAAGAAGTACCGCTTCTGCACTGGCAGACCTGGAAGGCGCGGCACTGGGATTTTTTAGGAACTAACTTCTTCTCTTAACCCCGCGAAGCGGCGTTTGTTAGCGTCTGCGCTGATTAGCCGTGTCCTTTAGGACATGGTTCAGGCAGCATCGGCATTCACTCCTCCAGCGCCAGCCCAATCAGCTTGTCCAACAGCTGCGGGAAACGAATCAGCGCCGCGTCCGCCGAGCGCGGCAGCAGGCTGGTTGGGGTCATGCCGGGAATGGTGTTGATTTCCAGTGTGTAAATCTCGCTTTGGGCCGTCACAATCATGTCCGCGCGCGACATTCCCCGGCAGCCGAGCGTTTGATGGCACAGCTTGGCAATGCGCCGCGCTTCCACAGCTACGTCATCGGGAATACGCGCCGGGACAATCTCGTCGGTCTCGCCGGCCGTATACTTGGCTTTGTAGTCGTAAAAGCCGCCGCTGGGGACAATCTCGACAATCGGCAGGATTTCCAGCTTGTTATTGCCGAGTATCGGCACGGTAATCTCGGTTCCCGTGATGAACTGCTCGACTAAAACCGTGTCGTCGTACTCGAACGCCGTCGCCAGCGCCGCTTCCATCTCGCTTTGCCGGCGCACAATCGTCATGCCAATCGTGGACCCCTGCGCGTTCGGCTTGACAATCAGCGGAAACGGCAGCGATCCCGGACGCATTCGCTTGCCGCGCCGGAGCGCAAAGTCTTCCGGCACCCGGACGCCAACGGTTTTCAAAACGCGCTTGGACATGGCTTTGTCCATCGCCAGCGCACTCGCCAGAACCCCGCTGCCGGTGTAGCGGATGCCGAGCAGGTCAAGCAGGCCTTGAAGGGTTCCGTCTTCGCCGCCTTTGCCGTGCAGAGCAATGACGGCCACTTCCGGGCGGTCGTTACTTAGCGCGGCAAGCAGCGCGGGAACGTCGGACGTATCCAGCGACGTAACGGCGTACTTTTCCGGGTCCAGCGCGTTCAATATCTGCCGCCCGGTAGATAAAGAAACGTCGCGCTCGGCGCTTGTGCCGCCCATCAAAACAGCCACTTTGATTCGGCTCATAGCGCCAGAAACCCTTCCCCCGCAGAACGGATGTCGCCCGCGCCAAGCGTCAGCACCAGATCGCCGGGGCGGACAATCTCAGCAAGGCGGCTCGGCAGGCAAGATTTGTCGGCGACATAAGCGACATGGTCTGCGCCCCGGCGGTCGGCGGTCAGCGCGGCAAGCCCCGCGCCGGTGACGCCGTCCATCGGCTGCTCGCGGGCCAAAAAGATGTCGGTCAGCACCACATGGTCGGCGGCGGCGAAGCTTTCCGCGAACTCGGTCTTGAAGTCGCGGGTGCGGGACGGCAGATGCGGCTGGAACACGGCCACAATCCGGCGGTCCCCGTAAGCCCGCCGGGCGGCGGCAAGCGTCGCTTTAATTTCCGTCGGGTGGTGCGCGTAATCGTCAATGACCAGCACGTCCGAAGCCGTCACGCCGAGGCGCTCAAAGCGGCGTCCGGTGCCGGTGAACCCGGCCAATCCTGCCGCGACTCTGTCAAACGGCACGCCGAGCGTCAGGCCGACGGCGGCTGCCGCCAGCGAGTTTGTGACCGTGTGCAGTCCCGGCACTTGAAGCTCCACCCGGCCCAGCGGCTTGCCGTGCCAGATCGCCGTGTAGCTCGGCGTTGCGCTGTCAATCATAATGTCTCGTGCCGACAGCGTCGCATCGGCATCAGCCGCATAGGTCACGATCTCCGGCATTGGTTTGGTCCCGTGCATTTCTTCGATGACGGCTTGAATGTTGAGATCAGTGCCATGCACAATCGCCGTTCCCGTCACCTGGGACAGAAACTTGCGGAACGAGCGCAGGACATTGGCAAGATCGCCGTAATAATCTAAATGGTCGGCTTCAATGTTCGTGACAACGGCGATTTTGGGGTCTAAATCGAGAAACGAGTCATACGCTTCGCAGGCTTCCGCCAGAAACACGTCGCTGCGCCCAAGCCGCGCGTTGCCGCCGTAAGCAGGTAAATCGCCGCCAATCAGCACCGTCGGGTCTAAATTACCTGCTTCCAGTACCAGCGCCGTCATGCCCGTCGTCGTCGTCTTTCCGTGCGTCCCGGTGATTGCCACCGACCGGGAGTAACCTGCCATCAGCCGCCCCAGCATCTCGGCGCGGGAGATGACCGGGATGCCCCGTTCCCGCGCGGCGGCGATTTCCGGGTTGTCTTTTTTAACCGCCGCAGACGCCACCACAAGCGTCGCCCCATTGAGATTTGCCGCCTGATGCCCGGCGTCCGCCCGAATGCCGGATTCACGCCGCAGAGCCGCCAGCGTCGGCGACTCCCGCAAATCCGACCCGGTGACAGCCGTTCCCTGCCGGGCCAGCACCCGTGCCAGCCCGCTCATCCCCGCGCCGCCGATGCCGACAAAATGAATAGATTCGCTTTGAATAATTTGACCCACAAGGCTCCCACGCTTCCTAGAGTTTTTGTACGCCATCGTACATTGCTTTAGTGTACCCGAAGTAGGTTTCTATTCGCCCCGGCCAGATTTACCCCGGCCAGCGCCAGAAGCGCCGACGCCAGTTCCGAAGCCGCGTTCGGCGTTGCCAGCGTCAAGGCCGCCCGGCCCATCGCCGCCAGATGCGCCGGGTCTGCCAGCAGTTTTCGGATTTCTATCAGCAGGCGCGGACCGGTCAGCTCCGAACCTGGCAGGATAGTCGCCGCCCCGGCCTCTCCCGAACGCCTCGCGTTTCGAGTCTGCTCATCGCCTCCCGTCGGAACCAGCGGGATAAACAGCGCGGGCCGACCGACCGCCGCCGCTTCCGTCACCGTTCCCGCGCCGCTGCGCCCGGCAATCAAATCACAAAGCGCGAAAATATCCGCGATTTCGTCCCCGACAAACGGAACAGCAAAGTAACGCCGCTGCAACTCCGGCAGCCCAGCCCGCACGGACGCAAAATGCTCGCCGTCCTGCCGCCCGCACTGATGAACCACCCGGCAGCTTTGCAGAAGTTCCGGCAGCACGGCCTCCACTGCCGCATTGATGCTTTTCGCCCCCAATGCCCCGCCGGTGACATAGACCGTTGGCAAGCTGTCATCAGCCGGGTCAAAGTCAAAACGCTTGACGGCCCGCGCTTTGTTTCCGCCGAAAATCGCCAACCTGACCGGGTTTCCCGTCACGAACGCCTTGCGGCGCAGGCTCGGCGGCAGCTCTAACGCCGCTCCCTCAAACGTCAGCGCGATACGGGTCGCAAACCGGGCGGCAATCTTATTGGCAAGGCCAATCTGCACGGTTTGCTCATGGATCAGCACCGGACGCCGCAGCAGCCCGGCGGCGATCACCGGCGGCACGGACACATAGCCGCCGGTCGCCAGCACCACATCGGGCGCAAACCGCCGGACTTCGCCAATCGCCTGCAGGATGCCGACCGGAACCCGCAGGGCGTCCGAGAAGTTTTTGAGCGTCAGCAGCCCGCGCACTGTCGCCGCCCGGCGCAGCTTGCCGCTTTGAACGCCGACAAACGGAATGCCCGCTGCTTCCACCAAGCCTTGCTCGACCCCGTTTCGGCTGCCGACATAGCGAAACTCCGGCGTCCAATCCGCGCCTACGGCCAGCGCCTGCACCGTCTGAATGACCGCCAGCGCCGGGCTGACATGCCCGCCGGTCCCGCCCCCCGTCACCAGGATTTTGATGGTTCGCATAACACCAAGACCTCACCCCGCCTCGTTCCTATGCCTTCGGCATTACTTCGTATCTGGCGACCCTCTCCTTCAGAAAGGAGAGGGTAGGAAAAGAGAATAGACCTCTTGCGTAAGTCCCCCGCCCTAAACGGCGGGGCTACAAAAAAGCAAGCCCCCGCCTACGCGGGCGAAGATTTTGGTCCCTCCGCTGCCCGCGAAGGCGGGGAGTTGCCCTTCTAAAGCCCAGGGGTTCAGCCCTAGGAAGACTTACGCAAGAGGTCTAATCAAAGGAAAAGAGCTAGAGAGCAGACGATTCAAAGCGTCGTTTTCGCCCTAATCACTCTTACCCTCTCCTTTCTTAAGGAGAGGGTCGCCAGATACGAAGTAATGCCGAAGGCATAGGAACGAGGCGGGGTGAGGTCTCCTACTCCTTGAACGCCCCTTTGTCATACCGGGACTTGTCCAGCCGCGAACGATCTAAACGGCGCACGGGCGACGGACGCGGGGCAACCGCCGGCGCAGCGGTCGCGCGGTCCCAGCGGCGGTTCCAGTCGTCCTCGTTCGGCGGGGTGACATCTTTCTGTGGGCCTTCCGGGCCGTCGGGATGGCTGGAAATGTTCAGCAGAATGCCGATGCCGAGCAGCATCAGCACCAGCGACGAGCCGCCATAGGAAATAAACGGCAGCGGCACACCCGTGTCGGGAATGGACGCCGTCGCCACCGCCATATTGATCAAGGCCTGCACACTGATCAGCGACGTAATCCCCGCCGCCAGCAGTGCCCCGAACGGGTCCCGCGTGCTATACGAAATCGCAAACCCCCGCGCGGCAACGCACACAAACAGCAGAACTAAGGCTAGGGTTCCAATCAGCCCCCATTCTTCCGCAATCACCGGAAAGATAAAGTCAGTGCGCGGCTCCGGGATAAACAGCTTTTCGCGGCCTTCGCCCAGCCCCAGCCCCGTCATGCCGCCCGAACCCAGCGCAATCAGCGCGTGCCAGACTTGATAACCTGTGTGATACTGATCGGCTTTTGGGTTCAGAAACGCCGTAATGCGTCTAGCCCGGTACGGCTCTAAAGCCACAAAGACCGCTACTAATGCCGCCGCCGAGCCGACAATGCCCCAAATATGGGCCGGACGCGCCCCGGCGAGAAACAGCATGATCAGCCCGGTCATCGCCAGCACCATCGCCGTGCCGAGATCGGGTTCTTTGGCGATCAGCGCCGCCAGCAGGCCAATCACCAGAAGCGGCGGCACCAGCCCTTCTTTGGGCCGCGTCTTGATCTTGAGATTCCCTGCCAGCACCCGCGCCAGATACAGCACCAGCGCCAGCTTCGCAAACTCCGACGGCTGCACGCGCACCCCACCGTGTCCAATCCAGCGCCGCGCGCCGTTGACCGCGATCCCGACATGGGGAATCAGCACGGCCAGCAGCGCAAAGACTGCCAGCGCCAGCCCGATCACCGCGACTTTCTTCCACTGCCAGTACGGAAGGCGTGTTGCTCCCCAGAGCGCGGCCAGCCCACCGACCGCCCATTCCATCTGCGCTTTGACAAAGTGAAATGAGTCGCCGTGCAGCTTTTCAATGGCGATGGCATAGGACGCATCATACACCGAGACAATGCCGATGCCGAGCAGCAGAAAGGTCAGCCACAGCAGCAGCTTGTCCATCGGCTGCCGGTAGGACGCCGCCAGCGCCGCCTGCGCTTTGGCGGACTGGGACTGCGACGCATAAGAAAGTCCAGAATTAGAAACGGGTGGTTTGGTCATGCTCATAATGTTTTTGGAACCCCTCCCGCTCGTGCCTCGCTCCCTCCCCTGTTAGGGAAGGGCCAGAGAGTACGGAGCAAAGACGCAGGCGCTTTCGTTTTTCCGGCCTTGTTCTTAATTGCCCTTCCCTAACAGGGGAGGGAGCGAGGCACGAGCGGGAGGGGTTCTTAATCCCCGCACCGCCGCCTTGAACTGATCGCCCCGGTCCTCAAAGTCCGCGAACATGTCAAACGATGCACACGCCGGGGCCAGCAGCACCGTCTCCCCCGGCTGCGCCAGGCTTGCCGCCAGCGTCACCGCCTCGACCAGTGTCCCAGCCTGAGAGACCGCGCCGTAGCCCGCTGCCCGCGCCGCGTCTTCGATCTGCGGGGCCGAGCGCCCAATCAGCACCAGCGCTTTGACGTTGTTTTGAACCACGGCGTCCGCGACCGTCGCCACGTTGCCGCCCTTGAAGACGCCGCCCGCGATGACCACTTTCGGCTCCGGCAGCGCTTCCAGCGATTTGGCGAACGCATCGGCGTTCGTACACATAGAGTTATTGACGTATTTCACCCCTGAAATCGTTTCCACATATTCCAGCCGATGCACGACGCCCGTAAACGTCGTTGCCACTTGGCGAACAGGTTCAATGCCAATACCGAAGCCAAGTGCCATAGCCGTCGCTGCCATGATGTTTTCGATGTTATGCCTGCCGGGCAACTTGATCTCAGATACTTGGCAGAGTTCATACTCTGGCACGGGTGCATTGCGCGTAAACTCCACGATGATGTTTTCGCCGAAGCTATACACCATAAACTCGTCAGATTGGTCCAGGGCAAACGTCAAGCCGGGTGCCTTCTTTAGCTTAGAATTAGCCGAACGATCTAAGTCATCAGAAATTACAGCGCAATCTTCTTTCGTCTGGTTCTCAAAAATGCGCCACTTGGCGGCGACGTATTCTTCCCAGGTCTGACGGTCGCCGTGGTCGGGCGAGATGTTCAAGAGGGCCGCGACTTTCGGGCGGAACGTCGAAATCCACTCAAGCTGAAACGACGAAATCTCGGCGACAATGGCGGCGTCGGGCGGGGCGTCAAACGCCGCCTGAATGAGCGGGAGCGCGATGTCACCCGCCGCGATGTTACCGGCGATGTACGTCTTTATCCCCGCCGCTTTCAGCATCTCGCCCAGCAGCATCGTCGTCGTCGTCTTGCCGTTCGTGCCGGTGATTGCGAGAATGGGCGCACGGGCGATGCGGTACGCCGCTTCAATCTCGCCCAGCACCGGAACGCCCGCCGCTACGGCATCCTGCAAGACAGCGGCGTCTTTGCGGACGCCGGGGCTGGTGACGACGTAATCCAATTTGCTGTAGTCTAAGACCGCGCCATCAGTCAGCGGCGAGAGGCCAAGCGCGGACAGATGCGCCACGGCTTCGGTCAGAAGGGCGGCGGGCTTGCCGTCATACGGGATGACGTGTGCGCCTAATTGTGTCAGCACGTCGCAGCAGGCCAGACCGCTCCGGGCCAGGCCAATGACGGCGATGGTTTTGTTGTTGAATTCGGTCATGGCACCTCACCCCGTCACTCCGTGCCGACCCTCTCCTTAAGAAAGGAGAGGGTAAGAATAGTTGGAGTAGGACAACCACGCGGCTGTAGTTCTTTGATCTTTTCCTACCCTCTCCTTTCTTAAGGAGAGGGTCGGCACGGAGTGACGGGGTGAGGTCTAAAGCCACACATACATCAGCGGGGCCAGCAGCAGGCCCAGCACCAGCGCGAGAATGCCCAAAATCCAGAAGCGGGCGACGACCTGCGTTTCCTTCCAGCCGGACAGCTCAAAATGATGATGGATCGGCGTCATCTTGAACATTCTTTTGCCGTTCGGCTTGCCGCCGGTGGCTTTGAATACGCTGACCTGGATCATCACGCTCACGGTTTCCATCAAAAAGACAATGGCGAATAGTAATAAGAGAACCTCTTGTTTGCCGATGAGCGCCAGCGCGGCGAAGCTGGAACCGAGAGCCAGCGAACCCGTGTCGCCCATGAACACTTTCGCCGGATGGGCGTTGTACCACAAGAAACCCAAGCACGCCCCGGCCAGCGTGAAGCCGAACTCCGGGAGCTGTGCGAAGTTTGGATGCGTCGTCAGCGCCAGGCCCAGCAGCGTAAAGATAGACAGGCCGCCCGCGAGACCGTCCAAGCCGTCAGTCAGGTTGGCGGCGTTGGACATGCCGATTAAGAGAAAGAACGCCAGGATATAGTACGCAAAGCCGAAGTCTACATGCTGGTCGCGCCAGAACCAGACCTGCGTCGTAAACTCCGGCTGGGCGGTCAAATACAGCCAGCCGACAAACAGCAGGGCGATGACAACCTGCCCGGCGAGTTTTTGACGCGCCAGCAAACCGAGCGATTTGCCGCGCCGGGCTTTCAGGAAGTCGTCCAAAAATCCTAAACCCGCATGGGCGGCAAACACCAGCACAACGGCGGCAAGCTGCGGGCTGACCGGGCGCAGACCCGGCACGGCGACTAATTCAATGCCGAGCGTCAGCAGCAGGCTGAGGGCGATCAAAAGCCCGCCCATCGTCGGCGTTCCCTGCTTTGCGGCATGGCCCGGCACATGCTCATTGATGTTCTGACCGAACTTCAGCACCCGCAGAAACTCAATCGTGCGCGGCCCCAGCAGGACAGCGATCAGAAACGCGACTAGGAAGCCCGCCAGCGCATACGGGTCAAGCCGGGTCAAGAATCCACCTCCCCGCGCACGGTCAAACCGACCTCACCCGGCTCGCTCAGGCTCCCCACCCTCTCCTTGTTAAGGAGAGGGTATGCCGAGGACGGCATTACTGCGTATCTGCCGAGGAACGAGGCGGGGTGAGGTTCCGCCAGCGCCGCCGCCACCTCCTCCATCGCCATCGCCCGTGAGCCTTTGACCAAAATCACGTCACCCGCTGTCAGGTCTAACGTCCCACGCGCAAACTCCGCCGCGTCGCCGCTGTCCCCAAACCGCTGCGTCGCGTTTGGAATGAGCGCCGCCAAATCACCGACCGTGTAGAGCGCATCCAAACCGCCGAGCGCGTCAATCGCCGGGCCAAGCTCTCGGTGCGCGTCTTCCGCCCGCGCTCCCAGCTCACGCATGTCGCCCAGAAACGCGATCTTGCGCCCGCCCTCATACGCCGCCAGTGTCTGCAATGCGCTGGCAACCGACGCAGGCGCGGCATTGTAAGCGTCGTTTAAGATCGTCCCGCCCCACCCTGTTTTGACGATCTGCATCCGCATCGGCGGCGGCGCGTAGGCTCCCAGCGCAGCGGCGGCAGCGTCTAAGGGAACGCCGAGCGCATTGGCGACAGTCAACGCGGCAAGCGCGTTACTGATGTCGTGGCGAGACACGCTGGCGATCTCTACGGGAGCGCCGCCCACAGTGAACTTCCAGCCGGTTTCGGTCTGTGTGACGTTCTCGGCATTCCCATAAGTGATAACCCGCGCCGCCGTCTTTGCTTGCAGACGCGGCAGGTACGGATCAACGGCATTCAGAACCGCGAGACCGCCTTCGGGCAGGCTTTCCAGCAGTTCGCCTTTGGCGTCGGCGATGGCGTCTAAAGAGCCGAGAAGCTCCAAATGGTTGTCGGCGATCACGGTCACAACGCCGATGGTCGGGCGGGCGATGCCGCACAGGTACGCAATCTGGCCGGGGCCGCGCATTCCCATCTCGACCACTGCTGCTTTATGCTCCGGCGTAAGCTGCAAGAGCGCTTTCGGGACGCCGGTTTCGTTGTTCTGACTCGCGGCTGTCTTTAGAATAGAACCAAGCGGGGACAGCGCGGCGGCAAGCATTTCTTTGACGGTCGTTTTGCCGACGCTGCCGGTGACGCCGATAACCGGAATGTCAAAGCGGTCGCGCCAGAAGCGGGCCAGCAGGCCGTAAGCGACCTGCGTGTCTGGGACGCGCAGTACGGGGATGCTGGGCGACGCGACGACAGGCTGCGAGACGATTAATCCCGCCGCGCCCGCCCGCAAAGCCGCCGCGATATGCTGATGCCCGTCAGTCTGCGGTCCCATCAGCGCGACAAACAGGTCGCCGGGCTGCAAGCTCCGCGTGTCGGTGGAAATGCCCGAAAAGACAACGCTTTCGCCGCCGCTTGCCGAGCCGTAATCCAGCGCGGCGTAGACATCACGTAAAGTTAAACGCACTCGGCCAGCGCCTCCCGCGCAACCTGGCGGTCATCAAACGGAATCGTTCGGCCCGCAGTCGTCTGTCCGGTCTCGTGGCCTTTGCCCGCGATGACGATCAAATCGCCGGGCAACGCCAGCGTGCAGAGGGCGAGCTTAATGGCGGCGAAACGGTCTACTTCCGACAGAACGCCTGCACTTTGGGCGTCGTCAATGCCCGCCAGAATATCCGACACAATCGCGTCCGGGTTCTCCGAGCGCGGGTTATCACTCGTCAAAATGGTCAAATCGGCAAGCTCCGAGGCGATCCGGCCCATCAGCGGGCGCTTCAGCGGGTCACGGTCCCCGCCGCAGCCGAAGACGCAGACCAGGCGCTTGGGGTCTAAAGCGCGGGCCGACTTCAGCACGTTTTCCAGCCCGTCGGGACTGTGCGCGTAATCCACAATCACGGTAAAGCCTAGCCCCGGCGTCGGAACCAGCTCGAAGCGGCCCGGCACACCGGTCAGCGCTTCCAGGCCGTTCACAATCGCGGTCGGCGGGACGCGGCGCAGCAGGGCGACGCCAATCGCCGCGAGGGCATTGGCGACTTGAAACAGCCCGCCCATCTGCAAATTGACGGCGAATGTCACGGCGCTGCCCTGCGGCGGCTGATAGGTCACGGTAAACCGCGTCCCGTCAGGCCGGGCCTCGTCAATCGTCGCCCGCAGCGGCGCTTCGGGGTCACGCAGGCCGTAGCGCAGCACTGTCCGCCCGAACACTTCCAGCGCCTCGGCAACGCGCAGGCCATACGGGTCGTCGGCGTTGACCACCGCCGTAAACGTCTTTTCCGGGTGCGCCGCCGGGTATTCGGTAAAGAGGCGCAGCTTTTCGGCAAAGTACGCTTCCATTGTCCCGTGGGCGTCCAGATGATCCTGCGTCAGATTGGTCCAAACGCCGGTGTCAAACGCGCATTCCGACGTTCGCTCCATCAAAATGCCCTGCGAGGAGACTTCCATGACGCACCGGCGCACACTTGCCTGAACCATGTCGGCAAACAGCCGCTGCAAGTCCGGCGCTTCCGGCGTCGTCCGCTCCAGCGGAACAGTTTTGCCGTTAATCATCGCCCCAATGGTGCCAATCAGGCCCGTCCGCTCGCCCAGCGTTCGGAAGATGCTTTCAATCATAAACGCCGTCGTCGTCTTGCCGTTCGTGCCGGTGACGCCGATGAGGTCCAATTGACGCGACGGTTGCCCGTAAAACTCCGCCGCCAGATGCGGCAGAATGGCGCGGGTGCTGGGAACAACCACGGTCGGCAGCCCGTGTGCGCCGTACCAGCCTGCCCGGTCGGCATGGATCATCAGCGCCGCCGCGCCTTTGTTCAGCGCCTGCGCGATGTAATCATGGCCGTCGGAGTGTGCGCCGCGCAGGGCGATAAAGAGTGCGCCGGGCGTGACCGAGCGGGAGTCATAGGCAAGTTCCGTGACTTCGGCATCGTCTCCCTGCCGCTGTGCGCCGGGAATAATTTGGACAATTTCGCTGAGTTTCATAGAGAAGATAGTACCCGGACAGAGACCTCACCCCAATAAAACCTCACCCCGTCAAGAGACCTCACCCCGCCTCGTTCCTCGTCGACCCTCTCCTTCAGAAAGGAGAGGGTAAGAATTAAGAGGGTAAAGCCTATGAACAATCGCCTGTTTGTCCTCTCCTGACCTTCTTCTCTTACCCTCTCCTTAACAAGGAGAGGGTCGACGAGGAACGAGGCGGGGTAAGGTCTCTTGACGGGGTGAGGTCTTCTACCGCCCCGCCCCAACCTGCGAGAAATCCGCCGGGTTTGAGAAATCCGCCGGGCTGCTTGGAACCGCCCCCTGCCCTGTCCGTGACCTACTTCGGGTCGCCACCTTCAAATGGTCATCCCAGTCCACCCGGCCCGGCGCATCCGGGACAACCTGAAGCTCAAGCATAGCGGCGCGGGCGATGTTATGCACGACCGGCGCGGCGACCGCCGCCCCCCAGTGGATGCCCTGCGGCTCGAAGATCGCGCACAAAATCACGAGGCGCGGGTGCGACAGCGGATACAGGCCGCAGAACGACGCCACGAAATGGCCCGATTCATAGCCGTGCGGCCCGGCCACCTGGGCCGAGCCGGTCTTGCCGCCGACCGTGAAGTCCGCAATCTGAGCGGACTTGCCGGTGCCATCGGCAACGACCGTTCCCAGCATCGAGCGCACGGCGGCGGCGACTTCCGGGCTGACCACGCGGCGTACCGGCTCCGGCTGGGTGAGAGTCTCGACGCTGTCTTTGCGGATGGCCCGGATAATATGCGGGCGCATCAAAGTTCCGCCGTTCGCAATCGCGCCGTAGGCGGACGCCAATTGCAGGGGCGTCAGCGAAATGCCCTGGCCGAACGAGATGTTCGCTAATTGGATTTGTGACCAGCCGATGCCGCCGGTGAACCGATTGGGCGCGTCCGGGGCCAGCAAAAACGACTTCTGCTCGCCGGGCAGGCCGCTGCCGGGATAATCCAAAAAGCCGAACTTCTGCTCGTACTTGTAGAGGCGCGTAGCTCCGAGACGCAGGCCGAACTGGGCCATGCCGACATTGGACGACACGCGCAAAATGCCGCGCAGGTTCTGCGACCCTAAATTGTTAGTCAGGGCGTCGGCGGCTTCATGGATCGTATGCTTGCCGATTTGAAGGGTCGGACTGCAATACACATGCTGGTCCATTTCGCCCAGCCCCTGCTCCTGCAGGACCGCCGACGCCGTGATGGTTTTCAGCGTGGACCCCGGTTCGTACAGGTCGGAGACGGCCCCGTCGCGCCAGCGGGCGGCGCACGCCAATGCTGCCGCCTTTGAAAGCCGGCCGGCGGGACGCGGCTGGTTCGGATTGTAGGACGGCGCTTCCGACAGCGCCAGAATCTCCCCGGTGCGCGGGTCCAGCACCACCGCAACACCGTGTGCGGCCCCGTGCGCGGCCACAGCTTTGGCAAGCTCCGTGTCCGTCACCTGCTGGATGCGCTGGTCCAGCGTCGTAACCACATCGGCCCCGTTTTCGGCTTCCACCAAGTGCCGTGTCGTGCCGGGCAGGAAGCGTCCGTCGTTGTCGATCTCGGCGACGATTTTGCCGTCATGGCCGCGCAGCACGCTTTCCTGGCTATGCTCTAAACCCTCTGCGCCGACGCCGTCTCGGTTGGTGAAGCCCAGCACAGTCGCGGCGAGAGAATTATCGGGGTAAGAGCGGCAGGTATCGGGAACCACATAGATGCCCGCCAGCCCGGTCTTTTTGATTTCTGCCGTGAGGACCGCAACCGGCGGAGTCAGCGTGTTCGGCACCGCCAGATGCCGCTTCAGCAGCATATAATGGACATGAACCGAGCGCGGGGTCAGCAGCTTTTGCAGCCGGGCGGGGTCGTCATGGAGCAGGGGGGCAAGGAGGGCGGCGGCGGCGGCAGGGTCAGGGACTTCCTGCGGGTCGGCATAGACCGCCGCCGCCGGGACATTGGCGGCCAGCACGAGGCCGTCCCGGTCCAGAATCAGCCCGCGCTGGGCCGGCAGCAGGCTTTTCGAAACCCGGTAAGCATCGGCCTGGCCCTGAAAATAGGTGTGCCGGGCCGCCTGAAGATAGACCAGACGCCCGGCCAAGAGAAGATACAGCACGGCGACGAAGACAAACAGCAGCGTCGCACGCGGTTTAATGATCCCTAGATGCTGCTGCGCCGCTGTCTTCTGTCGTGCCACCGCTGCTCCCCTGCTCCCAGTCCGACGCCACTTCGGCGTGATCCTGTGTTATGCCCACTTGTTTCGTATCGTTCTGTGCCGCAACAGAGTTTTGCGCGGTCACAGAGTTTTGCGCGGTCACATAGTTGACCGGCGTTGCGCCGCGCGGCGTCATCCCCTGCGCCGCCGCCGCCGTTTCAATCCGCTGCGGGCATTCCAAAGAGTTGCGCTCGGCCTGCAAAAGCTCGCTGCGAATCTGGTTTTGATGCAGATGGGATCGTGCTGCGGCCTGCGCGATCCCAAGCTGGGTCACATGGGCGTAAGCGGCAAGATACACCAGCAGCAGGGCGCAGGCAACGGCGGTGCAAGCGGTCGCAAAGCCCATCAGCCGCATTTCCGACCGGGCCAGGCGGCTGGTCCGTGCCGACGGCAGCGCCCGTCGAACGGGTTCCACCGCCGGCTCCGGCTGACGCAGGGCAGAGGCGTGCCGCGCTTCCGGGCGCAAATTTGGTCGCACATTCGGGCGCACTTCGGGCCGCGCCGAAGAAGGGGATCGGCGCGGCCGGGTGGAGATCGGCGTCATTCTCGTATCCAGCATCGCGTTTCCTTTGGTCTTTACGGGCTAACAACGGTAAGAGCGTGGGAATAAATTCCTACGCTATGGGGCGCAGACGCCTACTGTCCGCCTGCGCGGACAAAGAACAAGACATGTGCGTAAGTTTTCCGTCTCGACGAAGGTCAGATACGAAGTAATGCCTTCTTAGGCATAGAATGGGCGCTTCGCCCCATAGCGTAGGAATTTATTCCCACGCAAATCATTCTTGCCTACAATTTGCGGACTGCACGAAGGCGAGCGGAACGCGCACGCGGGTTGGCGGCGACTTCCGCCGGTTGCGGCTCTACGGGCTTCCGGGTCAGCAATTCTACAATCGCCGGGGGCGGCGTCCCGTAAATGCCTTCGCCGGGGCCGCGCCCGGACAGCCGGGCGAACTGCTGCTTAACAATTCTATCTTCGAGCGAATGGTAAGAAAGCGCCGCTAATGTGCCGCCTTTTGCGAGGCAGTCTCCGGCGCGTTCCAGCGCGTGTCCGAGAATGGTCAGCTCGTCGTTAACGGCAATCCGCAGGGCCTGAAACGTCCGGGTCGCCGCGTGCTTGTCGTCGGGCCGTGCTTTCACGGGGATCGCCGCATGAACCGCTTCAATCAGCTGCCCGACAGTCCGAAACGGGTCTTTTTGACGCCGCTCCACGGCAAACCGGGCGATCCGGGCCGCCCAATGCTCGTCCGAGTTCTCTCGAATCAGCGTGGACAACTCCCGCTCGCCGAGCGTATTTAATAAATCCGCCGCCGTCGGCGCGCCGGACGCCGGGTTCATCCGCATATCTAAAAGCGCATCCGGCTCCTTGAACGAAAATCCCCGCGCGGGGGTGTCCAGCTGATGCGACGACACGCCGAGATCAAATAAAGCGCCGTCTACGCGGTCAATGCCCAGGCTGTCCAGCACCGTGCCGAGCGCATCAAAGCGGGCCTGCCTCAGAACGACCGCCGGGCCAAACCGTTCCAGCCGCGCTCCGGCGGCGGCTAAAGCGTCTCCATCCTGGTCAATGCCGATCAAGCGCCCGCCCGGCCCGATCTTTTCCGAAATTGCCTGTGCATGGCCGCCGCCGCCCAGGGTACAATCCAGAAAGATGCCGCCCGGCTGCGGCTGCAGCACGTCCAGCGTTTCCGCCAGCATGACCGGGACATGATAGGGAAGCTCGCTCATGCAGTTTCAATTACGCGATCTTTAGTCATGCAATGCCCAGCTCGCGGGCCGACTCCGTAATCATTTCCGCCGTCAAGTTTTCGTTGTAGACCGCCCAGGACTGGCTGCTCCAAATCTCGATCCGGCTGCCGGTTCCGACAATCACGACCTCATCGAGCAGCGCGATTTTGGCGTATTCGCGCAGCTTGGCGGGAATGGAAACCCGGCCCTGACTGTCCGCCAGCAGCTCGGATGACGTAAAAAACCGCTGCAGGCGCATCGTATGCTCGTCCAGCTGCCGCTGCCGCGAAAGCGTCTCGCTCAGGTCCTTATAGGCGGACTCGGTATAAACAAAAAGGCAGCCGCCCAGTCCTTTGGTCATGTAAAAGCGCTCTCCCAGCGACGAGCGAAACTTGGTCGGAATGATGACCCGGCCTTTGTCGTCCACGCTATGGTCGAATTCGCCCTGAAAAATCACATTTTCCCCACTGAGTCACCACTCGCCGCCACTATGACTACAACTATACGGCATCACGGCGCACTTTGTCAAGTAGCATTTGGGATTTTTTGCGCGATTGTTGCGGGTATTTTTGCGCCCTTTTGCGCTACATGTGGTCAGCGGGGAAACTGTGGCCCCAAATATAGGGCCGCACCCGGTAAAATTCCCTCCCAGCGGCGATCTGCGGCTTAGAGAACACACCGTTAAGACATGGGACATGCCCCCACCCTCAAACCGGCGGGCAGGCACAAAAAGACGCGCCCCGGCAATAAAATTGCGAGGGCGCGTAGGAACCTACCCCGGTTCGTTCCTCACCGACCCTCCCGAAACGGGAAGGTGAAGAGTGAGAGACGCAGAATGTAGGGGCGCTGCTTGCCGCGCCCTCTTATTCTTTGCGCCCTCTTTTTTCTACCTCCTCACCTTCCCGTTTCGGGAGGGTCGGTGAGGAACGAACCGGGGTAGGTTCTTCAGTGATGCCCGCTGGCGTGGTCTCCGGTCGCGGCGGTCTGTGAACGCTCGATTTGGCGGCGGCGCTGGCGCTGGATTTGAAGGGGCTGCAAATCCACGCACATCACGGTCACGGCAAGGCCGCTTTCCGCAGCCCCGTCCCGCAGGCGCGGCAGGAGCGTATGCTCCACAAAATCCGCGTACATCTCATTGTAATTGTACGTCTCGACGGCCACAGTCCACTTGACGCCGAGGCCGCGCTCACCGGACGGGAAGTAAAACACGTTCGGCCCCGTGCCGGTGCTCCATTCTAAAATGACTTTCGACGCGCCGTGCGCCTTCCACGCCCGGCACTTCTCGGCCAGCGTGTCCAGATCAAAGTGTGGTTCCTCGTGCAGCTTTCGCTCCATGCGATGTCTCCTCGTGTGCTTCCCATTGTTACGTTGGTTCCATTATAGCACACGCTCCGGCCTCCTATACCATTCTTTCTCATGTGTCGCCCTTCAGCACAAGCATCTCAGCGTACACGTCGCGGCGGGAAAGCTTCAGGTCGGCGCTGACCTGGCGCACGGCGTCGCGCTCACTGAGTCCGGACGCAAGCGCGGCTTGCAGGGCTTCGGGAACGGTGGGCGGCTCGGCGGGAAAGGCTTCGGCGGGAATCTCGTCGTCGCCGCCCAGCCCTTGAACGACAACCGTAATCTCGCCCCGCGCGGCATGGGCGGCAAAATGCGCGGCGACTTCGGCCAAAGTCCCGCGCACGAACTCCTCAAACTTCTTGGTCAGCTCGCGCCCGACCGCCGCCGGACGCTCCGGGCCGAATGCCGCCGCCATTTCGGAAAGCGTTTCCGCCGCCCGCTGCGGCGACTCATAGAAAATCAGCGTGCGCGTTTCCGACTGCGCCAGCGCGGATAGCTTGGCCCGGCGCGACGATTTCGTGCGCGGCAGGAACCCTTCAAACGCAAACCGGGCCGGGGGCAGGCCGCTTCCAACCAAAGCGCACAGAGCCGCGCTTGCGCCGGGAATGGGAACCACGGCGACTTTTGCGGCCAGCGCGGCTTTCACCAGCTCCACGCCGGGGTCGGATACGCCGGGCGTCCCGGCATCGGTGACAAGCGCGATGGTCTGGCCTTCTTCGGCCATGCGGCGGACTAGATTGTCGGTGCGGCCTGCGTCGGAGTGCTGATGGTAGGCGAGGAGCGGGGTGTCAATGCCGAAATGCGACAGCAGCATTCGGGTATGCCGCGTGTCTTCCGCCGCCACTAAATCGGCTTCTTTGAGCAGGCGCAGCGCCCGCAGGGTGATGTCTTCCAGGTTGCCGATGGGGGTTGCGACGATGTAGAGGGTTCCGGGCATGGGGTGTAGAGGGCTTAGGAAAAGCATCAATGCACCGGCACTTCCAGTGCCGGTGCATTAAACTCATTGATCGCGGCTTACTGCCCCGGCTTCGGAGTTGGCGGCACGACCACATGCACCGAACCCGCCGGCATGACCGAAGCGCCGCCCGAAGGGGCGGCTCCCGGCTGGCCCGGCATCTGCGGCATTCCGCCGCCGGCGGGCGACACGGGATGGGCTTTGGCATACTGCTTCAGCCAGTCGCCTTCTTTGGCCGCGAGATCAGGCCGGCCTGCCTGACCGAACAGCGACAACAACTGGATATGGGTGCTTTGGTCGTTCCAGGCAAGCTGCGATGCTTTCTGGAAGTGCGCGACCGCCTGGGTGTTCTGCTTGGACTGCAAAGCGAGCTGCCCAGTCGTCAGTTCCAGCGCCGGGTCATCCCGCAGGGCAAGCGCCGCTTCGTAGGCCGTAATCGCCTGCGGCGTCTGGCGCAGGGCTTGATACACTTCGCCGAGGGCGGCTTCGAGGGACGCTTTTTGCAGCGTTGGCGGATTGGCTTTGAGCGCCTTCTGGTAATCGGCCAGCGCGGCCTGCAGCTGCGGCTGAGAGAGGGACGGGTTCCCGGCCTGGCCGGCCTGCGCGAAGGCCCGGTCTCCGGCCAAAGCGGGGTCTTTGACATCAATCTTTGCGCTTGACTTCAGGCTCGCCATTAGCGCTTGATATTTGTCCTGCGCCTTCTGGGTCCGAATCGTGTCGATGTATTTGGCCTTGTTCTTCTCAAAATCGGCGGGCAGGTTGGATTTGACGGCGTCCAGTTTAATCACAAAGTAGCCGAACTGCGGCGACGCAACCGGGTCGGGCGTGATTTCGCCGGGCTTGAGGCTGAACGCCGCCTGCTTAAACTCCGGGACATAGGGCGTAGTCTCGTCAATAAAGCCGTCGTCGCCGCCTTTGTTCTTTGTGCCGGGGTCATCGGAATACTGCTTCGCCAGCGCGGCGAAGTCTGCGCCGGGCGCTTTGGCTTTGGCGATAATCTGGATCGCCTGCGCTTTGGCCTGGGCATCGGAGCGGGTCTTGTTATCAATGAGAATATGGCGCGTATGGTACTTGGTGTAAAACTGCTGCGCGTCGGCGTCGGTGACGACTATAGAGTTCAGGAGAGCCGTCTGCAGCTTGCCGGGCTGACCGCTTTGCGGGTCGCCGATCAAGATAAACTGGCGCAGGGTGTCATCGGGCAGCCGCTCTTCAATCGTCTGGCTCTGGGCTTTCGTCAGGGCCGCGTCAATATCAGCCATCGACGCAGTGGCAGGCAATCCTAAGCTCTGGCGGAAGCCAAGCTGATCTACGATCTGGGCGCGTTTCTGGGCGATTCCGGCATCGGAGACTGTCACGCCGCTTTTTTTCGCCTGCTGCAATTGCAGCTTGGCCCCAATCAGCTGGTCCAGAACCGCTGAGTTCAGCAGCGGCTGCTCCGCCGCCGTGACCGTGCGCCCCGTCTGCTCCAGCTGGCTTTGCAGTGTGCTTTGGGCCGTCGTAAAGTCTCCGCGCGTGATGGCGTCGCCGTTGACGGTGGCAACCGTGTCTTCCCCGGTCTGCGCGGCGGCCTGCGTGCCGCTTAGGTTGCCCAGATTGGTTCCGAGGCCGGAGAAGACCAGGCTGGAAACCAGCAGGGCGCTGACCGCAAATAAGATCCATTTTCCGATGGGGTTGCTGGTAATGCTGCCCAGCCCCGTGCGAAACGAGTTCAATGACATAGAAGGTTGGTATT
>JAABUZ0100003104.1_pt1 | contig 25534 bp, 28 predicted proteins | sample 5562091 | NCBI WGS metagenome assembly JAABUZ01 (sample SAMN12813069, study PRJNA571459) | rock metagenome | isolation source: Antarctica rocks | place: Antarctica: Victoria Land, Linnaeus Terrace sud | collected 2015-12-21 | reverse complement strand
GGTCGACGCGGATGCGCCCGGGCGCCGGAGCGCGGGTGGTGACGCGCTCGACGGCGATGGTGCCCGGCGCTGGCAGCGGCGGCATAGGGGTCTCCGGGGACGAGGGGATGCGGCGATAAGGGAAAGGGGTCAGCGCACCCGTGGGGGGGCGCCGCGGGAGGACCAGCGCTGGGCCGCGCGGCGGGCCAACCCGCGGACGCCACGGCGGGAGTGGACCATGGTGACCCGCACCCCGCCGTTCGGCGTAGCTGTCGCCGCGTCGAAGCGCTCCAGCCCGACCCGGAACTGCTCCGGGTCACCGCCCCGGTCGGGGTGGTGGTCGCGGATGAACGCGCGGCGCTCGCCGCCGTCCCCCCGCGGCGTCACGCCAGCACGTCAGTCACGTCGGTCACGTCGGTCACGTCGATGTCCACCCCGCGACCACCGGCGAGCGGTCGGACAGCCGCACGCACCTGCGCCGCCGCCTCGAACACCGTGGATGGCCAGCGCAGCACCAGGTGCACCCCCACCCTGTCGCCGACGACCATGCCATCGACCCGACTGCCGGGCAGGTACGTCGCCGGGGAACTCGCCAGCCCGGCCACGGCGGGACACGCCAGCACGGCGGCCGCGAGCAGCGCCGGGTCGGGCTCAGCCGTCGGCACCGGCACCACCTGCGCGGTGGTCACTGGACGCGCGGGGGCTTCTCGGTCTCGTCATCGGCCGGCTCACCGATGTAGACGTCGTCGACCGCGACGTTGACCTCGGTGACCTGCAGGCCGGTCATCCGCTCCACCGAGGACTTGACATTGCGCTGGATGCTGCGGCCGAGGTCGGCGATGCTCACGCCGTACTCGATGGTGATGTCCAGGTCGATCGCGGCCTGGGTCTCGCCGACCTCCACGTTGACCCCGAGCGCCGGGTTGGGGCTGCTGGACGAGCCGGGGATGCGCTGCTTGATGGCGCCGAAGGCACGTGACGCGCCGCCGCCCATGGCGTGCACGCCGGACACCTCGCGGGCGGCCAGACCGGCGATCTTGGTGACGACGCCGTCGGCCACGGTGATCTTGCCGTCGCTGGTGGCGAGCGCGCTCTTGGGCGCCTCGCTGGCCGTCGTGCTAGCGGTGGCGGGCAGGTTCGACGAGCCGGTGGGCTGCGACATGGGGTCTCCTGGAGGATGTGCGCTGGTGCGGGTGCGAAGGCGACGCCGCCGCCCAGGGAGTGTCCCGGCCGAAACGGCGTAAACCTGGGGAGCCGACGGAATACCGTCAGGCCGCACACGCAGCCGTGAGGAGGAGGCCGGTGAGCCAGCAGCCGCTCGGCCGGGCCGAACCGGGCCGGCCGTCGCAGTCGCGGGCCGGTCGGCTGGACCGCGTCAGCATCGTCATCGCCGCACTGGAGATGATCGACGAGCAGGGGCCCAGCTCGGTGAGCATGCGCCGCCTCGGAGCCCGGCTGGGCGTCGAGGGGATGGCCCTCTACCGCTACCTCCCCAGCCGTGACGATCTGCTCGACGCCGTGGTGGAGCGGGTCGTCGACGAGCTGTACGCCGATCCGGGGGTGCACCTGCTGCCGCGGGATGACTGGTCCGACTACCTCGGCCGGCTCGCCCGCGGGGTGCGACGGGTGGCGCTGGCACACCCGCAGGCCTTCCCGCTGGTGGCCACCCGGCCGCCGGTGGCGCCCTGGATGCGACCGCCGCTGCGGTCGCTGCGCTGGATCGACGCCTTCTTCGCGGCGTTGCGCTCGCAGGGCTTCACCCCGGGCGGGGCGGTCTACGCCTACCGCGCCTTCACCTCGTTCCTGCTCGGGCACCTGCTGCTGGAGGTCGCCGCGATGGGGGTCCAGACCGGGCCGGTCGATGACGTGCGCGACGACGGCTCGGCGCCACCATCGGCGGACGAGGGTCCCGAGCTTGCCGACTTTCCGCACGTGCAGGAGGCCGCCGAGGCGTTGGCGGAGGACCACGCAGAGGAGGAGTTCGAGGCGTCGCTGGCGAGCCTGCTGGAACGGGTCGATCGGGCGGCCGGGCCCCGGCGCTAGCCCGCGCTACGTTTGCTACAGTCGTAGCATGGACGTGATCGCCAGCCGGGAGCTTCGCAATGACACCGCAGGGGTGCTACGCCGAGTCGAGGCTGGCGAGCAGCTGACGGTCACGTCCAACGGCCGCGCGATCGCCCAGCTCGTGCCGATTGGCTCCCCGCGCCGCAGCTGGCTCCCCCGCGCCGAGCTCGTGCAGCGACTCCGTCATCATCAGGCTGACCCGGGGTTGACGGCGACCCTGCGTGACCTGCTGCCCGAGACGACCGACGATCTGGGTCTGGTCGAGTGATGGTGGCCCGGGGGCTGCTGGACACGAGCGTGTGGATCGCCGCGGAGTCCGGTCGCTCGCTGGCAACGGAGCTGCTTCCCGCCGAAGCGGCCATCTCCGTGGTCACTGTGGGCGAGTTGGCCGCAGGTGTGCTGGCCGCCGTGGACGCCCGGACCCGCGCTCTGCGGCTGCGTACGCTCAGCGATGTCGCCGACATCGAGGCGCTCCCGGTCGACGTCGATGTCGCTCGACGCTGGGCCGAGCTGCGTGTGCAGCTGCGCAGCGTCGGGCGTCGGGCAGCTGCCAACGACGTGTGGATCGCCGCGACCGCGCTGGTCCACGGGCTGCCGATCGTGACCCAGGACGACGACTTCGCCCCTCTCGCCGACGTGGTCGAACTCGCCGTCATCCGGGTCTGAAGGGCCGACGGGCCGACCGCTTGATCAGGCGGGGGTGCTCAGGCGGGGGTGCTGAGCACCACGAGGCTGATCCCGGCGTACTGCAGGGCGGCGGCGATCACGGTCAGCACGTGGAAGACCTCGTGGTAGCCGAAGACGGTGGGCCGTGGGTCGGGGCGCCGACGGGCGTAAACGACGGCGCCGACCAGATAGGTGAGGCCGCCGACAGCGAGCAGGAGGAACGGCGCGACCCCGCTGCGCTCCCACACCATCGGCAGCACGCTGGCCGAGGAGATCCCCACCACGGCGTAGACAGCCGCGGTCCATGCGGAGGTGGCGTGGTGCCAGACCATCCGGACGGCGACGCCGGCGGCGGCGGCCCCCCACATGCAGGCAAGCAGCAGCACCCGGAGGCGGCCGTGCGTCTCGGTCACGGCCAGCGGGGTGAACGTGCCGGCGATGAAGACCAGGATCGTGCTGTGGTCGGCCCGCCGCAACGCTGCCCGCACCCGGGCGGCCCAGGTGCCGCAGTGGTAGGTCGCGCTGATGGTGAACAGCGCCGTCATCGAGACGGCGTAGACCAGTACGGCGAGGCGGCGGTGCGACGGGGCGAGGATGGCGAGGACGACGCCGCCGGCCAACGCGACCGGAGCGGAGGCCCGATGCAGGTGGCCGCGCAGCCGGGGCTTCAGCACATCCGGCAGCGTCGGCATGTTCACCCGCGGTCTCCGCCCTGCTGGTCGTCCTGGCTGCAACCCCCGGCGACGCGTCAACGAAGATCCGGCCGCTGGGGTTCCGGTGGGGTTCCGGTGGTCATGCGTCGGTGCCGGCGGTGGCTGGGCGGCCGCGCAGCGGGAGCCGGCGCAGGCCCGCGGCGTAGGCCTTGACCCGGTCGGTGACCGCTGTGGGCGCCAGCTTCTCGGACAGGACCAGCCCGACGGCGTCCAGGCCGACCAGATAGCGGGGCAGCGGGACGGGATTGCCGAGCGCGACCCGCACCACGCGGGCCACCCAGACGGGGTCGGGGAGCAGGGCGCCGAGCCGCCCGGTGCCGGCATTGGCGCGGCGGTAGGCGTCGGCGTACGGCCCATCGGCCTGCGCCCGCGGCAGCCGCCGCTGCCCGTCGTCCCAGATGCCGGTGCCGAACCCGCCCGGCTCCACCAGCACGACGCGGACGCCGAACGCCTCGACCTCCATCCGCAAGGCGTTGCTGGCCGCTTCCAGGCCGGACTTGCTCGCGCAGTACCACCCCATCATCGGGGTTCCCACCCGCCCGGCCACCGAGCTGATGTTGACGATGCGCCCTTCGCCACGCGCGCGCATGGCCGGCAGCACCAGCCGGGCGATCCGCACCGGCGCCACCAGGTTGACCTCCAGCTGGTGGCGGGCCTCGTCGTCGGTGACGTCCTCCAGCGCGCCGGACTGGGCTATCCCGGCGTTGTTGACCACCGCCCAGGGGCCACCGTCGGTCAGCGCCGCGATCTCGGCGAACGCCGCCTCGGTGCCGGCCGCGTCGGCGACGTCGCAAAGCACCGTGCGCACGGCGACACCGCGCTCGGCGGCCGCCGTCAGCAGGCCGTCCGCCTTCTCGGCGGTGCGAGCGGTGCCGATCACGTCGTACCCGACCCGGGCCAGCTCCAGCGCCGTCGCCCTGCCGATGCCCGAGTTCGCGCCGGTGACCACCACTGACCTGCCCATGCGCCGGCTCCTACCCACGGGTGCTGATGCCGACCTCGACGTGATCGACGACCCTTGCCCGGTCGCCAGCAGCGGCGCATGATGGAGAGGTGATTACTGAGTTGCAGGCCAGCTCCATCCGGGTCGGCGATGCGGAGCGGCAGGAGGTCGTCGCCGCGCTCGGCGAGCACGTGGCGGCCGGTCGGCTGGACCTCGGGGAGTACGACGAGCGGGTGGTCGCGGCCTACGCCGCCAGGACCCGGGCCGACCTCGCGCCGTTGCTGGCGGATCTGCCAGCCGCCGAGCGCCGGTCGCACCGGCCGCCCGCGATGACGCGTGCGGCCGGGCTTCCTGTTCCGCTGCTGGTCCTGCTGGTGGTCCTCGTCCTCGTCGCCGTCACCGCGGTGGCTGGCTTCCCGCCGTTCTTCCTCGTCCCGGCCCTGTTCTGGGCCTCGCGCGGCCGGCACCGGCACCAGCACCGGCAGGCGCGCCGCAGCTGACCTTCCGTCGCTGCTGACCAGGACCGCCGGTCGGCGATGTGCCCCAGGGTGCTACCCGCGGTGGGTGTCACGCGCGCTGGCCTGGTCGCGGGGGAACAGGTCGATCCGCGCGGCCACGACGTGCGGCGGCCGGGTGACCGCCCAGGCGATGGCGTCGGCGACGTCCTCGGCGGTGAGCGGCGTCAGCCCGGCGTAGACCCCGGCCGCCCGGCCCGCGTCGCCGTCGAAGCGCACCAGTGAGAACTCGGTCTCGACCATCCCGGGCGCCACCTCGATGACCCGCACCGGCTGTCCGAGCAGCTCGACCCGCAAGGTGTCCACGACGGCGGCCGCGGCGTGCTTGGCCCCGGTGTACCCGGCCCCGCCGGGGTAGGTCTGGTGCCCGGCGACGCTGGTCACCACGACGACGCGGCCGTCACCGGAGGCCACCAGCGCCGGTAGCAGGCCGCGCACGGTGCGGGCCATGCCGAGCACGTTGGTCTCCCACATGGTGCGCCAGTGCGCCTCGTCCAAGGCGGCCACCGGCTCGACGCCCAGCGCGCCGCCGGCGTTGCACACGACGACAGCGGCCGAGGGCACCGATGAACAGAACGCCGTCACGGACTCCGGGTCCGTCACGTCCAGCGGCAGGGCCCGTCCGCCGACCTCAGCGGCGACCGCGGCCAGCCGGTCGGCCCGCCGCGCGCCCAGGACCAGGTCGAAGCCCGCCTCCCGCAACGCGCGGGCGGTCGCCGCCCCGATGCCGCTGCTGGCCCCGGTGACCACAGCCGTGCCGTGTCGCTGTCCGTGTGCCTGCACTCGCCGGCCTCCTCTGCCCGTGTCGGACGCCCTGCTTACCCTGGTCGGATGGTCGGGTTGGTAGCGCTGCGGCGGCTCCCCGTGCCGCGCCTGCCGCTGGTGCGCAGCGATCCCCGCGGCCGCCCGGGCCTGCTGCTGCAGGTGGCGCTGATCACGGCCTTCCTTATCGCCTACGACGCGCTGCGCAACCTCGCCCCCGGCCGCTTCGGCCTGGCGCACGCGCACGCCACGTCGGTGCTGGCCCTCGAGGGCCACCTGAACCTCGACGTCGAGCACGCTGTCAACGACTGGGTCGCCGCCCGCCACCTGCTCGCCCTGGTCGCCAGCACCTTCTACGACTCCGCGCACTACCTCATCACCCTGCCGCTGCTCGCGCTCGTCTACGTCCGGTGTCCTGAGCACTACCGCCGGGTCCGCGACGTCCTGGTGGTGACCAACCTCGTGGGGCTGATCGGCTTCGCCGCGTACCCCTTGGCACCCCCGCGGTTCCTGCCCGGTTATCACGACACGGTGCTGGAGACGCAGGCCCTCGGCGGCTGGGGCAAGACGATCGCGACCGAGGCGAATGAGTACGCCGCGATGCCCTCGCTGCACGAGGGCTGGGCGCTGTGGTGCGTCGTGGTGGCCTTCACGGTAACCGCCAGCTGGTGGCTGCGCGCCCTCGCGCTCACGCACGCGGCGGTCACCCTGGTCGTGATCGTCGGCACCGGCAACCACTACGTCCTGGACGCCGTCGCCGGCGGCGGCGGCCTCGGGGTCGCCCTGGTCGTCGTGTGGGGCGCGGGTGGTGCGCAGGCAGCGGGGGCGCCCCGACGCCCTGCCCCCCGCCAGCGCCGCCGCGCCCCGCGCCGAGAGTCGAGAGCCCGCCTGCACGGGGTGAGGCGCACCCATCCTGACAATCCCCGACGCGCGTACGGCGCCGTTCAACCCTGCCTCACATGTGCCACGGGCTATCATCGCCTGCTGCACGCGGCCTCCTCCGGGGCCGTGATCCCTGCGTGAGGAGCTCAGCCCGTGCGAGGCAGTGACGCGCGACCCGGTCGCGTGGTGCGCTCCGCACAGGACGCCCCCCGGCATGTCCTGGTGCTGTCCGCGAGCATGGGCGCCGGGCACGATGGGGCGGCCAAGGAGCTCGCGCGTCGGCTGGAGGAGCGCGGCCACACGGTGAGCGTGCGTGACTACCTACCAGCGATCCCGCTGCGGCTGGGCTTCTTCATCCGCTGGTTCTATGCCATGCAGCTGCGGCTCGCCCCGGCCAGCTACGAGTGGCACTACCAGCATTGCGAGCGGCGCGGCCCGGTGCTGCGGGTGAGCCTGTGGTTCGCCAACCTGGCCCGCCGGCGGGTGCGCCGCCTGGTCCGCCGCGAGGACGCCGCGGTGGTGGTCTCGACCTATCCGCTGGCCAGCCAGGTGCTCGGGACCTTGCGGGCCCAGGGCCGGCTGGCGACGCCGACGGCGACCTTCATGACGGACTTCGCGCCGCACTTCCTGTGGGTGCACGAGCGGGTCGACCTGCACCTCACCGTCAGCCCCGCCACCGCGGCCGAGACGACCCGCATGACGGGCCGCCCGGCCGTCCCGACCGGCCCGCTGGTCCCGGCGCGCTTCGCTGAGCGGTTGGCGCCCGCCGACCGCACCGCCCTGCGCGGGGAGCTCGGACTGCGCGACGACGACGTGGTGGCCCTGGTGGTGGCCGGGTCCTGGGGCGTCGGGGACGTGCGCACCACCGTGGAGCGGGTCACCGCAGGCGGGCGGGTGCGCTGCGCCGTCGTCTGCGGCCGCAACGAGGAGCTGCGCGCGGAGCTGGCCACCATCCCCGGCGTGGCCGCGCTCGGCTGGCGCACCGACATGCCGCAGCTGCTGCAGGCCGCCGACGTGCTGGTGGAAAACGCCGGGGGGCTCACCGCCATGGAGGCCTTCGCCGTCGGGCTGCCGGTCATCAGCCACGAGTGCCTGCCGGGACACGGCCGCGACAACGCCGCCGCGATGGAGGCCGCCGGGGTCAGCACCTGGGTGCGTGCGGCGGTCGACCTGGTACCGACGGTGCTGGCGATGACCGGCGAGCTGGGCCGGAGGCAGGCAGGGGTGGCCGCGACCGTGTTCGCCGCCGACCCGGCAGTGGTCGTCGCGACGCTGGCCCGCACCGGTGACGTCAGCGCCGCGGTGCGCTCGGCGGGGCTCGCGAGCGGGCTCGGCCAGGTGCCGGTGCTGGCCCGCCCGTCACGCCGGGCCCGGGCCCGTCGACGGGCGAGCTTGGCGGCGACGGCGGCCGGGACGCTGCTGCTCACCAGCACCGTCGGGGTGTCCGCGGCGACCGCGATGGGGGTGGGCGTGGCGCAGGGCAACACCGACCACCCCGACGCCGTCTACCTCGTGGTGCGACTGGCGACCGACGACCTGGGCACCGGCGGTGACGTCAGCCCCCGGCTGATGCGCGCCCTGCACGACACGGCCGCCACCGTCGCCGTCGACACGGCCCTGGTCCGCGACCACCCGGCAGCACTGCGCGCGCTGGCCGCCGAGGGGATCACGCTGGTCAACGCCGGGTGTGGCCGCGGCACCTCGCTCGACCCCCGCTCGGCGCAGCGCGACCTGGTGCAGGCCAAGCACTCGCTCGACACCTTGCCGGGGGCGCAGCCCTGGGTGTTCGTCACCAGCCGGCGGCTCACGGCGCTGGACCTCGGCACCTCCGTGCTGGGCGACGACATCCTGGTGCGTCCGGACACCACGGTCACGTACCAGCGGACGCCACAGCTGAACGGCGGCAAGGTCGTGCTCGTCGACGGTCGGGGGCTGGACGCGGATCGGCTGCCCACCGTGCTGACGGCCGCCGCCGCCGATGCCGCGGCCCGGCATCTCACCCTGCGCCCGCTCCGGGATCTGCTGCGGCCTCCGCACTGATGGGGGCGGTCTCCCGGGCCCGCAGGGCCGCTGCCGGGATGCTGCTCGCCGGTGCCGGCGTGGGAGCCGTGCAGGTCGCGCCGTTGGTGGGCTGGCAGCCGGCGGTGCGCCGGCGGCTGCCCCGGCTGCAGGGCAGCGGGCGGCCCGACCACGTCGCGCTCACCTTCGACGACGGGCCCGACCCGGAGTCCACCCCTCAGCTGCTCGACCTGCTCGACGACCTCGGGGTGCGGGCGACCTTCTTCGTGCTCGGCTCGATGGTGGTGGCGGCGCCGTCGCTCGCCCGCCGACTGGTGGACGACGGGCACGAGGTCGCGTTGCACGGATGGCACCACCGCAACAGCCTGCTGGTCTCCCCCCGGGCGCTGCGCGCGTCCCTGGCGCGGGCGCTCGACACGGTGGACGAGGCAGCGGGGGTGCGGCCCGACCTCTACCGGCCGCCGTACGGCGTGCTCAGTGCGGCGACCGCCTACGCCGCCCGGTCGCTCGGCCTGAACACCGTGCTGTGGGGCGCGTGGGGGGCCGACTGGGGCGTCACCGCGACCCCGGCCTCGGTGCTGCGCACCCTCGCCCCCGACCTTGCCGGCGGCACGACGGTGCTGTTGCACGACAGCGACTGCACCTCCTCGCCCGGGTCGTGGCGGTCCACCCTGGGGGCGGTGCGACCCCTGGTCGACGGGCTCCGCGCGCGGGGGCTCACCGTCGGGGCGCTGGGCGAGCACGGGCTGCCGGTGTGAGTTCGGGCGGGGTCGTCGCGGGGGTGGCCGCCGTCGGGGCGGCCGCCTGCTACGCCGTCTGCTCGGTCCTGCAGCACCGGGAGACCAGGTCACCGAGAGTGGCCTCGGCCTGATGTGGCGGCTGTTGCACCGCCCGCCTTCCTCGTCGCCGTGGTCGTCGAGCTTGCCGGGCTGCTCCTGCAGGCCGTGGCCCTGGACCTCGGGGCGGTCATCGCCGTGCAGCCGCTGCTGGTCACCGGGCTGCTGTTCGCCGTACCGCTCGGGGCGGCGGTGGACCACCGGCGGGCGACCGGGCGCGAGCTCGCGGGGGCGATCACCTGCGTGGCCGGGCTGGCGGTGTTCCTCGTCGCGGCCGGCCCCGCCGTCGGGCGCGAGACCGTGTCGCTGCGGGAGGCGGCCCCGCTCGGTGGTGCGATCGTCGCTGTCGCCGCGCTGCTCGCCGCCGCCGGGGTGCGGGTGCCGGCCCAGCGCGGCGTGTTCCTCGCCGCCGCTGCGGGGTCCTGTTACGGCGTCTCGAGCGCGTTCTTCAAGGTGGCTGCCGACGGTTTCGACCACCGGGGCCTGGCGGTGCTCGCCAGCTGGGCTCCGTATGCCCTGGTCGCGGTCGGGGGGTTCGGCCTCGTGCTGACCCAGAGCGCCTTCCAGTCCGGGGGGCTCGGGGCCCCGCTGGCCGTGCTGACGCTCGCGGAGCCGGTCTCGGCGGTGGCGTTCAGCCGGGTGGTGCTGCAGGAGCACCTCGCCGGTGGCATCGGCCCGCGGGTCGCCGAGATCGCCGCTGCCCTGGTCGCGGCCGGCGGGGTGGCGGTGCTGTCGAGCACCCCGTCGGCGCGGCTGCGGGCCCCGGTGGCCTGACCTCGCGCGGGTCAGGCCAGGGCGAGCTGGCGCAGCCGGGCCGCGCGCAGGGCGTCGGCCGGGTCCGGCCGGTCCAGCGGTGGCAACGGCGCGCCAGTGGCCCAGCTCAGCAGCAGGTCGGCCAGCGCCGGGTTCTGCGCCAGGGCGGGACCATGCAGGTACGTCGCGAGCACGCGGCCGGCACCCACCCGGGCGACCCAGCCTTCGGCGCCGTCCGGCGTGCCGTTGCCCACGCCCCGGAGCACCCGGCCCAGCGGCCGGCCGTCGGCGCCGGGGAGGGGCTCGGTGCGGCCGCCATGGTTCTCATAGCCGGTGAGCACCGGCAGCACCGCCCCGTCCAGCGCGGCGGGGTCGGCCTGCACGGCGAGGTCGCCGACCGCCCGCGGCGGCAGCGGCCCCTTGTCGCCAGGGGCGTCGTCGAGCCGGCGCCGGGTGCGCAGTGCGAGCAGGCCCAGTCCGTCGTGCAGCCGGCCGTCCGCGCCGGGGAAGCTCTCGCCCACCACCTGCAGGCCGGCGCAGACCGCGAGCAGCACGGCCCCGCCCTCGACCGCCCGGCGCAGGGCAGCTCCCGCGCGCAGTCCCTCGGTAGCGGCGACCTGGGGCTCGTCCTCGCCGCCGCCGAGCAGGTAGACGTCGCAGCCCGCCGGCACCGGCGCGCCGGCCGGCACCCGCACGATCTCGGCCGGCAACCCACGCCAGCCGAGCCGGCCCGCGAGCACCTCGGCGTTGCCGCCGTCGCCGTAGGTGCCGAGCAGCTCGGGGTAGACCAGCGCGATCCTCATCAGGCGAGCCCCGTCGCGACGAGCAGGTCGCGGAAGGCGGTGTAGGTCGCCAGCACGTCGACCGGGCCGTTGCCCGGTGCGGCGGCGACCGCCGCGGTGGCGCTCGCATGCCGGGTCGCGGCAATCCCGGCGTAGGCGAGGCGGAGCACCACATCCTCCGCCCGGTCGCCGGCGACCAGCACCGGCCGACCGGCGAGCCGGTCCGCCGGCACGTCCCACACCCAGCTGGGGTCGCGGCCGTCGGCGACCCTGGCGTTGAAGTCGATCACGACCGGCCGCAGCGGGCCGGCGTCGAGCAGCTCCAGCATCTCCACCCAGCCCGCCGGGTTCTTGGCCAGCAGCAGTCGGGCGTCGCGGCCGCCCAGGTGGACCGTGGCGTAGCGGCCCGCGACCGCCTCGACGTCGGCCATCGCCGCCAGTGCAGCCGCCGGGTCGACGCCGAGCCGGGCGGCTGCCGCGACCGCGACGGCGGCGTTCGCGACGTTGCAGCGGCCGGGCAGTCGCAGCGCCGTCGGGTAGCGCGCGCCGTCCACCGTCACCGCGTCCAGGCCGTCAACGGTGACGGTCGGGGTGGGCCTGGCGAGCCCGCAGCCCGGGCAGGACCAGTCGGTGCCGCCAGCGGCCGCGGCCGCCGGGTGGTCCCCTCGCCGCAGCAGGTGCCCGGAGCGGGGGCAGACCATGGCGTCGGAGGTCCAGACCTGACCGGCTCCCACCCACACGACGTCGGCGAACCCCTCTGCGGCCCAGGCGACGAGCGGGTCGTCGGCGTTCGCGATGGCGGTGGTCGTCGGCAGGTCGGCGCCGAGCCCGCGCCAGAGGGCGGCGATGCGGCGGGTCTCGCTGGAGCGGTCCAGCTGGTCGCGGGACAGGTTGAGCAGGGCGACGACCGCCGGCCGGGTGGCGCGGGCGACGGCGGGCAGGTGCAGCTCGTCGACCTCCAGGACGGCGGGCGCGTCGTACGGCGCAGTGGCGAGCGCGGTGAGCACGCCGGGCGCCATGTTGGCGCCACCACCGTTGCTGACGACCGGGCCCCGGGTGCCCAGCGCGGCCGCGAGCAGCCGGGTGGTGGTCGTCTTGCCGTTGGTGGCGCTGACACAGGCCACGGACCGGGGCGCCGCCAGCTCCGCGAGGCTGCCGGGGGCCAACCGCAAGGCGATCTTGCCGCCGACGATCTCGCCGGCGCCGCGCCCGAGCTGGCGGCTCGCACCCGCAGCCAGCCGCCCGATCCCCACGGCGGCGCGGGTTCGCAGGGGGGGCGGCACCGGGCCGATTCTAGGTTCGCCCTCCACCCAAGCAGGCAATGCATACCTCGCGACGTCAGCAGCCGACGTTGACCCCCCGGCATTGCCTGCTGCTGACGCCGCCGCGGGGCCGGAGTCAGGCGCTGGGAGTGAGCGCCCTGACCTTGTCGGCGAGCTCGGTGGCGAAGAACTCCATGAAGCCGTCGGGGTCCGGCCCGGCGTTGAGCAGCACGATCGTGTCGAAGCCGGCGTCGAGGTAGGACTGGATCACGTCGAGGTGCCGGGCGACGTCGGGGCCGCAGGCGAACCGCCGCCGCACCGCGTCCTTGGTCACCAGGTCGTTGAGGGGCTGGAAGTTGGCCGGGTTGGGCAGCTCGCTCATGATCTTCCACCCGGAGACGAACCACGCGTTCTTCTCGTGGGCGGCGTCGACGGCGCTCTGCTCGTCCGGCGCCCAGGCGAGCGGGATCTCGCAGTAGGTGGTGCCGGTGCCGCCGGCGCTGCGATAGAGCGCTGGCAGCTCGGGCCGGGGCTCGGTGCCGAAGATGCCGTCGCCCAGCTCGGCGGCCAGCGTTGCGGAGGCCTTGCCGCTGATGGCGACGATGATCTCCGGCAGCGTCTCGGGGAGGTCGAAGACGCGGGCGTCCTCCAGGCGCAGGTGCTTGCCGTCGTAGCTTTGATAGCCGCCCTGCCACAGCAGCCGGATGATCTCCAGCGACTCGCGGAACCGCTCGTGGCGCTCCCTGGCGGCGGGGAAGCCGGTGCCGACGACGTGCTCGTTGAGCCGCTCGCCGGCGCCGACGCCGAGGGTGAAGCGGCCGCCGGAGAGCAGCGCGACGGTGGCGGCCTGCTGGGCGATGATCGCGGGGTGGTAGCGGGTGTGCGGGCAGGTCACGCCGGTGACGAGGCCGACCCGCTCGGTCTTGGCGGCGAGCGTCCCCAGCAGCGGCCAGGTCGCCGGGGAGTGGCCCTGCACGTCGAGCCAGGGGTGGAAGTGGTCGCTGATCTCGACGAAGTCGAAGCCGGCCTGCTCGGCGGCGACGGCCTGGTCGACGATGTCGAGCGGGCCGAAGCCCTCGGGGGCGAGCTTGTAACCGATCTGCATGCGCTGGGTTCTACCTCACCGGCTGACCTTCACTCCGTGCTGCTCGAGCCAGACCAGCGGGTCGGTCAAGGCCCCGCCGATGTGCACCTCGAAGTGCAGGTGCGGCCCGGTGGACTCCCCCTCGCTGCCCACCAGCGCGATCGGCTGCCCGGCCGCGACCGGGGCGCCGGCCGCGACCAGGATGCGCTCCATGTGGCCGTAGACGGTCTGCACCTGGCCGGCGTGCTGCAGGACGACCTCGTTGCCGAAGCCCTGCGCCGGTCCGGCGTAGACGACAGTGCCGGCGCAGGCGGCGTAGATCGGCGCACCGAAGGTCGCCCCGATGTCGATGCCCGGGTGGAAGCCGCTGCGGCCGTCGCTGGCGAGCGGATTGGCGTGCGCGCCGAAGCCCTGCGTGATCGGGCCGACCGCCGGCGGCACCCAGGTCAACCGCCCGTCCCCGGTGGTCGGGACCCGCAGCGGGGTGGCCCGGACCGTGTCGCCGAGGGCCTGCTGCACCAGCGCCGCCGTCACCACCGGGTCGGACCCGGGGGCGGCGATCAGCAGCGCGGCATCGTGGAGCAGCCCGAGGTCCGCGGCGTACCGATCGTCGACCACCACGCCGACCCCAGGCAGGCCGGTGGTGGCCAGGGCGCCCACGCGGAACGTCTCGCCCGGGTGGCCGTCGGCGGCGATCGCGGTGCGCCCCCCGAGGGGTACGGCGAGGGCGGCCGCGACCGTGTGGGCGACGGCGATGTCCCCGCCGGCGACCCGTTGCCACAGCGGGGTCGACTCGGCGGTGCCCTGCGGCGCGTAGGGACGGAAGCGGGAGGGGTTCACGCCGAGCGCCGTCGTGCTGCCCTTGCCGAGCGAGACCGCGCCGACGTCGACCAGCGTCGCAGACGTGCCGTGGGTGGTCAGCAGGACCTTCTGCACGTCGGCCGCGGTGAGGGGCCGGGGGGCGAGCGCGAACACGTCGGGTGTGATGCGAGCGGCCAGGGCCGCGACGGTGGCCGGGGCCGAGGTCGGCGCGGGCGGTACGCCGGCCGGTGGGCTCACCGGACCGGCCGGGGGGGTGGTCCCGGCGGTGGTCCGGGCGATCGTGGTCGGTACGGCGCTCGGCTCGGTGGGAGCCGACGCGCGGGCGGGTGACGCGGGGAGGGTGGACGTGGGGACGGTCAGCGCGGGGACGCTCTCCGTGGGGACGGTCGGCGCGGGGCTGGTGGGCGCGGGGCTGGTGCGACGGGGCGAGGCGGCGCGATGGCCCACCACTACGCAACCGGTCAGCAGCACGCCCGCCAGCCCGGTCGCCACCAGAGCGTGGACGCGGCGGGCGGAGCGAGGGGGCACGGTCGGCGTCTCCGGTGACGGCGGGTCAGGTCTGCGGCCATGATCCCAGGTCTTCGACACGCTAGGCATTGGGGTCCCCCGGACGGCCCCCGGGCGGCCCCCCGGACGGCCGACGGGGCCGCTGCCAGGTGCGGCAGCGGCCCCGTCGTGGCGCCGTACAGGTGCTGGTGGTGCCGAGGTCAGACCTTCAAGGCGGGGAAGCGCAGCACCTGGCCCGGTCTGATGATCGAGGGGTTGCTGCCGATGGCGCCGGCGTTGGCCCGGTAGACCTGCGGCCACGTCGCGGCGATCTGTGCCGTGGTCGCGCCCGGGCCGAGGGCATTCTTGGTGATGGCCCAAAGGCTGTCGCCGGTGCCGACGGTGACGGCGGAACCAGCGGTGGGGATGCTCAGCCCCCCGCTTCCGGGCCGGGTGCTGGTGGTCGCGCCCGAGCCGGTTCGCGCGGGCGGAGGCACAGCGGACCTGGTGGGTGCGGCGGCCGCTGCCGCCGGCTTGCTGGCCGCCGGAGGTGTGGGTGCCGGTGGTGTGGGTGCCGGTCGTGTGGGTGCCGTGGCCGCCCGGGAGGGCGCCGTGGTGGTCGGCGCCGTGGTGGTCGGCGCCGTGGTGGTCGGTGCGGTCGTGGTCGATGCCGCCGCCGTGCTCGGCGCCGGCGCGCTGGTCGGGCCGGCCTGCTTGTTGGAGGAGCCGCCGTTGAGGCTGATGACCAGCACGACGGCGAGCAGGGCGAGGGCACCGACCGCGCCCAAGATCAGCGGCAGCCCGCTCCGTTTCTCGCCGGTGGCCTTGCTGCTGCCGGCGGCGGAGCCGCGCCGCGGGGGGCGGGCACCTCCGGCAGCCGTGCGGGGAGGCGGACCGGGGGGACGGCGTGAACCGCTACCCCCCGAGCTGCTCCCTGGTCGGCGCGGCGGCGGTTTCTTCTGGGCCACGGTGCCTCCCTTCCGGGTCGGGGAGGCCCGGCGGTCGCGACGCGGGTGCGCGCGGTCCGGGCGCTCGCTGGCGCGCGGATCGTATCCGCCGGATCGGGCGGGACAGGCCGGTCGGGACAGGTCGGACGAGCTGGTCGGGCGGCTCGGTCAGGTCGCGCCGGTGAGGGTCGGGTGATCGTCGTCCACCGGATCGTCGACAGGGCCGTCGACAGGGTCGGCGGATGGGCCCTCCACGACGTCGGCGACCCGCTCGCCGATGGCCTCGCCGACCACCTCGAGCACCGGCTTGTGCCCGCGCAGGTGCCGCACGACCAGCACCACGACGGCGAGCACGACCACGGTGCCGGCGGCGACGACACCCGCCGTGCCGAGGGCACCCTGCACCCGGCGCCAGCTGTCGCCGGCGGCGTACCCGGCCAGCACTATCGTGACCGCCCAGAGCGAGCCGCCCACCGCGTTGGCCGCCGCGAAGCGGCGATACGGCATCCTGGCCATCCCGCAGAGACCCGGCACGAGCGCCCGCAGCGACGCCGTCCAGCGGCCCGCGATCACCGCCTTGACGCCGAGGCGGCGGATGAACGCCTGCCCCTTCTCCAGCCGGGCGGCGTCGAGGAACCGGTCGGGGATGCGCCCCAGCACCCGCTCGCCGTAGCGCGCCCCGACGACATAGCCGACCTGGTCGCCGAGGACCGCCCCCAGCACCGCCGCCACGAGGACAGCCGCCAGCGAGATGCGGCCCTGGCCAGCGAGCACCCCGCCGAGCAGGACCGCGATCTCGCCGGGGACGAGCACGCCGATGAACGCCGACGCCTCCAGGGCCGGGAGCGTGAACACGACGACCAGCGCAGCCCAGGGCGGGATCGAGAGGATCTGCTCGATCACCCCCGACAGCATGGTCCGAGGTTAGTCCGCACCCGCCGAGCCGGCCTCGAGGACGAGAGCGTAGGCGTCGGCCCGGCGGTCGGTCACCGTGGTCGGCAGCTCGAGGTGGTAGGCGCCGGTCGGGAGCACGCCCACCGCGCCGCCGCGCTCCTGCAGGCGCAGCTGCAGCACGACGTCCTCCCCCGCGTGCCCGGCGGGCAGCTCGGTCCAGAACGCCCAGCCGCCGGCGTCGAGCACCGCCTGCCGGCGGGCCAAGAAGCAGCCGGCGGACCAGGCGATCCGGTACGCCGTGTAGCCGGCGCCCGGCTCGGGCGGGTGGTGCGCGGCCAGGTGGGTGGGGTTCGCCGCGTTGTGCAGCCGCCAGCGCTCCCAGCCGGGGGCCTGCTTGCGGACCCGCTCGGGAACCACCGGCCCGGTCACCCGCTCGAACGTCACCCACTCGTGCGGCCGCTCGTCGGCGAGGTAGGACAACCCGGTGCTCGCCGCACCCACCATCGCCGGCCCCAGCTCGGCCTCGGCGCGGAGCAGCCGGGCGAGCGCCCCGGGGCCGAGCAGCACGTCGTCGTCGAGCATCAGCAGCAGCTCCGCGGTGGCGGCCTCGAGCAGGGCCTGGCGGTTCTCCGCGACCCCGCGGCGCTCGGGGCGGTGCAGGACGTCGACAGGAATGGCGTGGTGGCGCAGCACCCGCAGCACGCCGGCGACGACCGGATCGCCCGCCGCCGGGGCGACGCCCTGGTCGCCGACGACCACGCGGAGCAGGGCGGCGTCCGCCTGGGCGAGCAGCGCGGTGAGCGTGACGGCCAGGGCAGCGGGACGGTCGCAGGTGGGGACCAGCACGTCGACGTGCTGGCGGGTCATCGGCGTACGACGGCGGCTCTGCGCGGGTCGCCCTGGCCGGGATCCAGGTAGGGAAGCAGCACGATCCGGCCGCCCTGCGCCTGGACGACCGGGGTCTCGGGGAGCATCTCGGGGGTGTAGTCGCCGCCCTTGGCGTAGACGTCGGGGCGCACGACCTCGAGCAGCCCGGCCGCGGTGGCGCCGTCGAAGGCGACCACGTGGTCGACGCAGGACAGGCCGGCGAGCACGGCCGCCCTGTCCTCCACGGGGTGCACGGGGTGCCCGCCCCCGAGCAGGCCGCGCACGCTGGCGTCGCTGTTGAGGCCGACGACGAGGACGTCGCCGAGGGCCTTGGCCCGGTCGAGGTAGCCGACATGGCCCCGGTGCAGGCCGTCGAAGCAGCCGTTGGTGAGCACGATCCGGCGCCCCCGGAGGCGGTGGGCCCGGACCACCGCGCCGAGGCGGGTCAGGTCGAGCAGCGGGCTGCCGGTCTCCAGCAGGGTCGCGCGCAGCTCGTCGGCGCCGCAGGCGGTGGTGCCGGGGGCGGCGACGGAGACGGCGGCGGCGGCGGCGGCCAGCTCGGCGGCGGCCGGCGGGGCGGCCCCGGTGGCCAGCGCCACCGCGAAGGTCGCGGTGAAGGTGTCCCCGGCTCCGGCGGCCTGTGCGTGCGGGGCGCGGCGGGGGGGCCAGAGTCGGTGCGCCGGCTGGCCGGCCTCCAGCAGCACTCCGCCGTCGACGTCGAGGGTGACAGCGGCGAGGCGTGCGCCGGCCGCGGTCAGCAGCGCGGCACCGCCGGCCTCCACGGCGGCGGCGCGGTCGACGGCACCGTGCGGACCGGGGGCCGGCCAGCCGCCGAGGAGGGAGGCGGCCTCGACGGCGTTGGGCTTGACGGCGGTGGGCCGGGCCGGCGCCCAGCGGGCCGGGTCCCGGGCGTCGACGACGAGCAGCCCGGGCCGCACCCGGCCGAGCAGTGCGACGGCCTCGCCCGACAGCGTTCCGAGCCCGTAATCGCTGACGATCACCACGTCGGCCTCAGCCGCGAGGGCAGCGAGCCGCTGCAGCAGGCGGCCCTCGTCGGGGGCCGGCAGCGGGCCCTCGTCACCCTCGTCGACCCGCAGCAGCTGCTGTCCGCCCGCGGTGACCCGGCGCTTGGTGAGGGTCCGCCGTCCGGCGACGACGAGCACGTCGGCGTCTGGCACCCCGCGGACGGTCAGCTCCCGGCGCAGCAGCGCACCGTCAGCGTCGTCGCCGACCGCGGCGAGCAGCCGCACCCCGGCGCCGAGGGCGGCGGCGCTCACGGCGGTGTGCCCGGCGCCGCCCGGCACGGTCTCCGTCGCACCGACGGCCACCACCTGCACGGGCGCCTCCCGAGACAGCCGCACCGAGTCCCCGCGCAGCCAGCCGTCGAGCAGGGCGTCGCCGACCACGAGCACCTCGGCCCCGCGGAAGCGCTCGACCAGACGCAGCAGATCGCTCATGATGGTCCAACCCTGTGCAGCAGGTCGATCCACTCGGCGGCGAAGCGGTCCATCCCGAAACGCTCGGCCGCGACCTTGCGGGCGCCGACGGACAGCTCGGCCGCCTCATCGTGATCCTGCAGCAGGCGACGCGCGTGGGCGAGCAGGCGCGCCGGGTCGGTCTCGACGTAGCCATTGACTCCGTTGCGCACCGCGGTCGCCATCTCGGTGGTGGCCAGGCCCAGCACCGGCAACCCGAGGGTCATCGCCTCCACGACCGCGAGGCCGAGGCTGGTGTAGCGGATCGGGTTGAGCAGGAACCGGTACGCCGGGAGGCGGGCGTGCAGGGTGGCGTGGTCGAGGCTGTCCACGCCCTGGGGCAGATCGGCGGCATTGATGCCGTAGAGGTCCAGCGGGATCTCGGCGGCCAGCCGGGCGAAGACGTCCGCGCCGAGCCGGCGACCCCGCCGGGTCAGGTTGTTGACCACCGTCACGCCGCGCTCGAGCTCCCCGGTCCAGGCCAGGCCCGGCGGCACCAGCGCGCCGTGCTCCACCACGGCGGTCGGCGTGACGCCCGGGTCCCACATCAAGGCGTTGAACGGGGTGACGTGCACGAGCAGGGCTGCCTCGTCCTGGACGGGGTGCAGCGCGTCGTTGGGCCAGGCCTGCGGGGGGTCGTGCTCGAGGTGCACGGCGGGGATGGCAGTCAGCCGGTCGGGGGAGAGCAGCCGGTGGCGGTCGGTGTCCCAGTTGCGCCGGCTCTGGGTGAGCACCACGTCGACGTCGAGATCAGCCACCGCGCCGGCGTCCACCTCGTGGACGTTGTCGGGCCATCTGTAGGAGGACGTCCGCCCGCCGTACCCCTCCCCCCGGTCCGGCGTCACCGGCAGCAGCCAGTCGACGGGCACCTGCGCGAGCGCCGCAAGGTAGGAGCCGTGCACGTGCCAGGTCAGCACCCTCACGCGGCGACCTCCCGGGCGACGAGCTCCAGTGCCGCGGCGGCGACCACGTCGGGGTCGAGGTCGAGGCAGGGCTGGCCGCTGCCCCCCGTCGCGTAGGGGCAGGTGAAGCTCCGGCACGGGCTGCAGGCCGTGCTCACCTGCAACAGCCGGTGCGGGACGCCGCGGGGCGCGTACTGCCCCGGCGTCTCGGTGCCGGCGAAGGCAGCGACGACCGGGGTGCCGAGCGCGGCCGCGAGGTGCATCGCGCCGGAGTTGTTGGCGACGACGACCTCGGCGCCCTGCACGGCGGCGGCGAGCTGCGGCACGTCGAGGTCGCCGGCGAGGCCACGAGCGCCGGGCGCAGCGGCAGTGACGGCGGCGACGAGGTCGCGCTCGCGCTCGGTGCCGACGACGAGGACGGGCAGGCCGCCCTGCAGCAGCGAGCGGGCGACGGCCGCGAAGCCGGCCGGGTCCCACCGCCGGGAGGGGGCGCTGGCGCCGGGGGCGAGCAGGGCGTACGGCGGGGGCAGCGGGGTTGCCGTGCCCGCGGGCACCCGCAGCTCCAGGTGGGTCCCGGCGGTGGGCACGCCGACGGCGGCGAGCTGGTGCAGCATGCGGTCGACCTGGTGGGCCTCGGTGTCGTCCGGGCCGGGATGCACCCAGTGGGTCAGCAGGCTCCCGCCGAACTCCCGGCTCATCCCCACCCGCACCGGCACCCTCGCCAGCGCCGCGGCGTATCCGGCAGGCCACGGCGACTGGCTGAAGCTGGTGAACACCACGAGGGCGTCGTAGCCCCGCATGCGGTCCACGACGGTCGCCTCGGCGGCCGGGTCGACGGGGTGACCGGACGCGTCCTGCCAGGACGCCCGCAGCGAGTGGGTGGCCGCCACATGCGGGATCAGCGGTCCGACCGCGGCCCCCGCGGGGCTGACCAGCAGGTCGAGTCGAGCCTGGGGGGCGGCGTGCGCGAGGGCGCGCAGCGCCGGCGTGGTCTGCACGACGTCGCCGAGGTTGTCCAGGCGCACTGCCAGGATGCTGTCCAGCCTGGCCCAGTCCACCGGGGCACCGCCGCTGGCGGGGTGGCTGACGGGAGGCGGCACGCCGAGCGGGTGCCCGGTGGGGGGCCGCGGCAACCGTTGGTCGACCGAGGCCGGCGTCTCCCGTTCACCCCGGCGTGCCACTGTCTCGGGTCATGAGCGAGCTGACCCGCCGCACGTTCCTCACCGGCGCCGCGGCGGCCGGTGTCGTTGGCGGGTTGCCAGAGCGGGCGCGGGCGGCCGACCGGGCGGCCGACCTTGCGGCCCAGCCGGTGGGGGAGCCGGACGCGACGTTCCCGGTCGGCCTCCCCGGCCTGTTCGCCCACGGGGTCTCCAGCGGCGACCCGCTCGCCGACCGGGTGATCCTCTGGACCCGCGTGCACGTCCCCGGCCGGACCGCGCCGGTGACCGTGTCCTACGAGGTGCGCTCAGACCCGGCCATGACCACCCCGGTGGTCAGCGGCGGCAGCGTCAGCACCGACGGGTCGCGCGACTGGACGGTGAAAGTCGACGCCGGCGGCCTGAGCCCGCAGACGACCTACTACTACCGCTTCACCGCGCTCGGAGAGACCAGCAGCACCGGCCGCACCAGGTCAGCGGTCACCGGCGCGGTTGCCGAGCTGCGCTTCGTCACCGTCTCCTGCGCGTCCTACTGGTCGGTCGTGCGCTGGGACGGGATGCGCCGGATCGCCGAGCGCGACGACATCGACCTCGTGCTGCACAGCGGCGACTACGTCTACGACTACCCCGACGAGGACGAGTGGGTCCGGGCCAGGGGCCGCACCGACCCCGCGACATTCACCGAGACCGATCTGGACTTCCGGCGGTGGCGCACCCTCGCGGAACTGCGCCGTCGCTATGCCCTCTACCGCTCCGATCCCGACTTCCTCGCCCTGCACCAGCAGCATCCGGTCTTCGTGCTGTGGGACAACCACGACCTGTCCACCGGCGACGACGCGCACCCGGTGCCCGAGGAGCAGGTCATCCAGGCCTTCTGGGAGTGGACGCCGACCCGGCCGCCCCGCAGCGACGGCAGCGGCGGCTTCCCGGCGGCCAGCAGCGAGAACATCACGCCCCAGGACCAGAACCTGGTCTACCGGCAGCTGTCCTACGGCCCGCTCGCCGACGTCCGCTGCCTCGACGTCCGGCACATCGCCTCCGCCGCCGAGCGCGGCGACGGTCACCTGCTCGGGTCGGCGCAGCTGAGCTGGCTGCAGCAGTCGATGCTCGCCTCGCAGCAGGCCGGCACGGCGTGGCGGCTGGTCGTGAACGGCTACCCCTTCGGCCAGTTCAAGGTCGTCGACCCGCCCTCGGCCGCGGCCCCGTTGCTGCCGGCGCAGCTGGCCGGCGGCGTGAGCGCCTACGGCGCCTGGGACTCCTTCCCGGCCGAGCGCGCCCGGGTCGTGCAGTTCCTGCGCAGCCACGACATCGGCGACAACCTGGTCCTCACCGGCGACTCGCACGGCAACTTCGTCTGGGATGTCACCGACGACGACACCGCCCCCGGCTATCACAAGGCCACCGGCACGGGAGCGACGGGCAGCGTGGGCGTGGAGATCCAGGCCACCAGCCTGGGTCGCGGTGGCGCGACCGAGACGCTGGCCGCGACCGCATACATGGCCGCCCACAACGGCATGCACCCCTACGGCGACCGGGCCGGTTTCGCGCCGTACCTGGCCGCCGCCCCGGCGGGCTCGGCGGCACTGAGCGCCGGACTGGTGGCGGCGAACGCGAGCATGCAGTACGCCGAATGGGACAGCCATGGCTACGGGATCGTGCACCTCACCGAGGCGCAGCGGTCCTGGAGCTGTGGTGGCAGCCCATCCGGTCACCCTCCGACACCGAGACGCTGGGCGCCCAGTTCATCGTGCCCCGCGGCGCGAACCACCCCACCCGGGTGCCGGCGCCGACGGCCACCAGCGGCAGCCGACGGGCCGCCCAGGCTCCCCCGCCCGCGGAGACCGCCCCGAACGGGCTGCCGGAGGTGACGCTGCCGGCGGGCCTGCTCGTCGCCGGGGTGGCGGTGGGCGCGGCCGTCGCATGGCGGCGACGAGGCGAGACCCCCGCCGGCTGACGCTGGCTGCGCCGACCGCTGCCTGGGCCGACCGCTGGCTGGGCCGACCGCTGTCTGGACCGACCCGCCGCCCCCGCGGCGTACCGCTCGGTCAGAGGATGTTCTTGACCGCCGTCTGTGCTGCCGCGCCGATGGTCGCCGGGTGCTGCACGACGTCAGCCAGCCGCCCCGCGATGCCCTTGGCCACCTCGGTCGGGCGCTGCTGCTCGCCCTGGTAGACGTTCGCCACGATGATCCCGCCGGTCAGCGCCGGGATCAGCCACTGCAGCGCCTTGAGCTGCTTCTGCGCGGCGGCGACCTCCGGAGGGGTGCCGGCGGTGGGCTCGGTGCCGCCGGCGATCGGCACGTCGCCGGCCTTTTTCATCTTCCCGCCAAGCACCCGGCTGTAGGCGGTCGCGCCGAGCGCCGCGGCGGTGATCGCGGTCTTCACGGCCGTCGCGGCGGCGACGCCCTGCTGGGCGGCGAGGCGCCCCTTGTTTTCCTGGACGATCAGGGCACCGCCGACCAGGTGGGCGCCGATGGCCGCGGCGTTCACCGGGGTCCACTTGGCCCAACCGGCGTTGGCGACCCGGCTGGCCTGGCGGGGGTCGTCGACGGCTGCCGCGGCCCCGTTGACCCCGATGGCACCCATCAGGGTCCCGCCGAACCAGGCGGCGAGGCCGACGTCGTGCAACGTGCGGATCGTGGTGGCTCGAGTCATGGGAGGTGCGTCCCCCCGCTCATCGTTTCCCACACCGACACGCGCGTGCCACGATCACGACGGGTACTGGCGAGAGGAGCCGGGGTGAGCACTGGCGAGGACACGGTGGTGCTCGTGACCCGGCCCGGCGACGCCTGGGAGCTGGAGCGGCTGCCCTCCCGGCTCGCGGACGATCTCGACGCGTTGGTGGCCGCGTTGCGCCAGAGCGGTGGCGGTTCCGGCGCCATCGGGTTGGTCGACCTCGACGACGACGTGGTGGTGCTCGTGCGGGTCGCCGGCGGCGGCCAGGGCAGTCCGGTGCGCCTGGTGCTGTCCGACCTCGCGGCGGCGCTCGACTTCGACCTCGCCGGCGACGTGGCGGACTCACTCGGCCTGGACGTGCCCGAGGACGACGACGGCGCCGCCGGCGTGACCCCGGTGGGGGACCTGGGCATGCTGGCCGAGTTCGGGTTCGACGCGACGTCGCTGACCGGGCTGCTGTCGGACGAGGATGCCTACGCCTCGGAGCTGCTAGCGCGGCTGGCGACCAGCCTGGGGTTCGGGTCCGCGTGGGCCCGGGTAGTCGCCCCCAAGCCGGCCCGCTCCACGCGCTGACCTCCGGCCCCGACCAAAGGACGTCGCCCCGTGGCCCACAGTGCCCTCGCCCTCGCCCCCACCCCGGCCGGCTGGCAGGCCTGGGACGTCGACCTCGCCGAGGTCGACGACCTCGACGGCGTCAGTGAGCTGCTGCGGGAGACCGCCGAGCCGGCGACGGCCGTGGTGCTTTTCGTCGAGGAGAACGACGAGTGGTTCGGCATCGTCCGCGTGGTGGGCGAGGAGGATCCGCGGGTCTACCTGTCCGATCGCCGGGCCACCACCACGAGCGACCTGGCGTCGCGGGTGTTCTCCGACGCGCTGGCCGCGCCCGAGCCGGGTGAGGACGACGACGAGAGCAGCCGGCCCGAGATCGAGCCGGCTGGAGACGCCGACCTGCTCGCCGACCTGGGCACCAGCGGCGACAAGCTGGCAGAGCTGACAGCGGAGGAGGGGCTGCTCCCCGGCGACGTGATCGCGGCCCTGACCGAGGCGGCGGGGGCCCTCGAGGTCGTCGAGGCGCTGCGCGGGGCATGACCGACGGGTACGCCGAGGGGCGCGGCGGTCTCCCGGCGTACGAGGCGTGGATCGGGCTTGCCCTCGCCGAGGCGGCCGGGTGTCTGCTCACCGGGGACGTGCCGGTGGGTGCCGTCGTGGTGGCGGCGGACGGGTCGGTGCTCGCGCGCGGGCGCAACGAGCGGGAGGCGAGCGGCGACCCGACGGCCCACGCCGAGGTGCTGGCGCTGCGTCGGGCGGCTGCGGCGCTCGGGAGCTGGCGGCTGGACGGGTGCACGCTGGCGGTCACCCTGGAGCCCTGCACGATGTGCGCGGGCGCGCTGGTGCTGGCCCGGGCGGCGCGGGTGGTCTACGCGGCGCCGGATCCCAAGGCCGGTGCGGTCGGCTCGCTGTGGGACGTGGTGCGCGACGGGCGGCTCAACCACCGGCCCGAGGTGGTCGCCGGCGTGCGCGCGGAGGAGGCGGCCGCGCAGCTGCGTGCCTTTTTCGCCGAGCGTCGGGCGCGGGTCCGCTAGGCTCGACCACGGTGGAGTCGCGTAGTGGCCGAGCGCGCACGCCTCGAAAGCGTGTGAGGGGGCAACCTCTCCGTGGGTTCAAATCCCACCTCCACCGCCAGCCAGCCAGCCAGCCGGGCTAGAGACGAAGGTCCGCGCCAGCCAGCCAGCCGGGCCGCCAGCATCCGGTTTGGACCCCGTGCTCACAGAGTGGTCACAGGACTTCTGGCGTGCCCGGAGGTGGGCGGCGCGGGCCGCCTTCCCGAACTGGTAGCTGATGGTCTGGGGTGGATCGGGGGGCCGTTGATCTGGCAGACGACGAGGTCCTGGTCCTCGTACTCAGCACCCATCCCGGCTCAACCTGGATGCACCGTTAAGTATTGATGTTGTTGGGCGTGTTTGTGGGCAGATGCCCTGCGCTGCTGGCACTCTGGGTCTTGCTAAGGGACCAAGAGGGCCGAGTGAGAGGGCATCTGCCGGATGCGAG
>JAABUZ0100003103.1_pt1 | contig 25536 bp, 17 predicted proteins | sample 5562091 | NCBI WGS metagenome assembly JAABUZ01 (sample SAMN12813069, study PRJNA571459) | rock metagenome | isolation source: Antarctica rocks | place: Antarctica: Victoria Land, Linnaeus Terrace sud | collected 2015-12-21 | reverse complement strand
CCTCAGGTTGAAACTTTCTGGCGCTCAGTGGCAGCCGGAAAATGTGACACCCATGCTACAACTTCGCTGTGCCTATCTCAATGGTCAACTTGCTATCTGATGTTTTTGCATAAATGGGATGCTCCCTCAGATGTCGCTGTGGCTCACACCATCTTAGTGATTGCTTATTACTTGCTCCTAGTACCAGTGATCTCACCCGCGGCATAGCCAGTATTTTCATAAGAGGAATGAGGAATGATGACAAGCAAATTGACGTCGAATTCGAGTCTTCCTCCGACTTGGCTGCGGTTTTTAATTGTCGTCCTGTTGGTACTGGGTATATTTTTTCGATTTTTCAATCTTGACAAAAAAGTTTACTGGTTAGATGAGACTTATACCTCATTAAGAATATCTGGGTATACAACGTCAGACTTGTCCCAGCATATAACGCAGGTCTTCGATGGTCATGTATTTGGCGTCGAAAATTTCAAAAATGATTTACAAGAATATCAGTATATTAATTCTAAGAATGGCTTAATTGATACCATTAAATCTCTGGCAGTAGAAGATCCTCAGCATTCACCGCTCTATTACATAATGGCGAGATATTGGGTGCAGTGGTTGGGAAATTCTGTAGCGGCGATCAGAAGTTTGTCTGCACTCATCAGCTTGCTCGTGTTCCCTTGTATTTATTGGCTATGCCTAGAACTATTTGGAGCGTCGCTGGTAGGCTGGATAGCAGTGGTATTGATAGCTGTCTCGCCATTTCACGTCCTGTATGCGCAGGAAGCGCGAGAATATAGTTTATGGACGGTGACGATCTTGCTATCGAGCGCTTCACTTTTGCATGCAATGCGGTTAAAAACTAAGCTCAGTTGGGGAACTTATGCGGCAACGGTAGCATTGGGGTTCTATACATATCCGTTTTCTGGATTGGTCACTATTGGACATGGAATCTATGTAGCTTCAATCGAAAGATTCCGATTGAGTAAGACGTTAGCTAATTATCTGCTCGCATCACTTGTAGGGCTTCTAGCTTCCGCACCTTGGCTTTTGGTTATTATTTTTAATTTACGCAGGTTTTACGGCACAACAGTTTGGACGGCTAACGAATCGGAGTTACCTTTAGTTAAAGTCTGGCTTCAAAACCTTAGCTACGCTTTCTTTGATGTGGATTCTGGCGAACTGCAATCGCAATTTGCCTATGATAACCCACTGACATATTTTTTACTCCTCACCCCTCTAATTCTTGTAGTATATTCAGTTTATTTTCTCTGTCGTAAGACTCCCAAAAAGATTTTGTTGTTTATCTTGACATTGATGGGGGTTACAGCGCTAATCCTAGCATTGCCAGATTTAGTTTTGGGAGGACAACGAACAACTATCGCTCGATATCTAATCCCCTGCTACTTGGGTATTCAACTAGCTGTTGCTTACCTCCTCGCTCATCAAATTAGCTCGATCTCTGTTACCATCCTCCGGCGACAGAAGCTGTGGCAGCTGATTACGATGGTGCTGCTTTCAGGTGGAGTCCTGTCCTGTACAATTATTTCTCAAGCTGAGTCTTCATGGAATAAGCTTACCGAACCTTACACTCCCCAGGTAGCTCGCATAATTAATCAAGCTAATCAACCGCTTGTGATTAGTGATGATCAACTAATACATAAAGTAAATAGATTACTATGTCTCAGCTATTTGCTCGAGCCAAAAGTGCAGCTTGGGTTAGACATACCCAAGATTCCCGATGGCTTCAGTGATGTATTTTTATACGATCCTGCCGAGGCATGGCGACATAAATTTGAGAAAGAGTACAAGATAGAGCCTATTTATAAACGCGGTGGACTCTGGCAGCTAGAAAAAAAGTAGGTATGAGGTTGACCAGAAAACGAACGAGATCAAAGCACTGCCAGAATTTATCACACAGATGGCACTCAAGGGCATGGTCGCATTGAGAAACGCACGGTTAGTATTTGTCAGCCCAAGACTTGCATTAGAGACTGGCCTGGCTTAAAGACCTTGATTCGGGTTGAATCCGAGCGCGAGACTAGAGATGAGTTCAGCACTGAGACACGTTACTACATTTCTAGTCTCACAGAAGATGCCTTGAGGTTTCACCAACGCATTTCTAGGCTACTGGGGAGTTGAAAACAAGGTGCATTATGTGAAGGATGTTACCCAAGGAGAGGACAGCTCAAGGATTAGGACGACTCCATTGGTTCAGATTTTTGCTCTGGCTCGCAATTTTGCACTCAACTTGTATCGGTCTAATGAGTTTGATAACATGGCTCAAGCGACTCGGCGATGCTCTTATCGCCTAGAGACACTTAAGAAATTGTTCAGAATGAAATAGCCCTGGGTATCATAGTGCTGGAAGTGACGGTGGATAGAGGGCTAGACAAAATGCAAATTCTTTATGCCTGCAACTTAGTCTGAAACCAGCGCATAATTTTCATTATTCGAGGAGAATTGTCGTCAAAGACTTTCTCGAAAAGCTTGCATCTACAGTTGGTAGAGAGCCATGAATAGTCCTTGAATTCCAAAATAGAACATCTTTCTTCTTTAGTTCAGGCGCTTGAATTTGAGTTCTATTTTCATCAACATATTTCTCTCTTCTCTTTATCCATTCAGAGTGAGGCAAGTTAGGCGTGTCGCTGTGAAAATCTAAATTATTAGATTTTGGTATCACGTAAAATCTACCGGCTTTTTCATTAATATCTTCTAGCCCAATTTAAGCAGCAATCAAATGCCCATTAGGTACAGTATCTGGTTCTATCGTTTCCTTTATGCTAAATTAATACTAAAATGCCAGGATAATAGACTGCGCAATCGAAAATTATCGAAATTACGAAAGCCGTATCCTAACCTTTTTATTAGCTTCAATTTATTATTAATTCCTTCAACCGTACCACTGGTTGTTCTATGGTCAAAGTAACCTACAATTTCCCCAAACCACCTAACTATTGTCCCAAGGCTTTTGGGGAAGTATGAAAGTGCCTCATGCATCCAATCCAACAATTCTAATACACCATCTCCCCAAGATTCAGCAGGTTCAAAGATATTTCTAAACTCCTCTTTTAGGGCGTGCATTTTTGAGAGAGTTGGAGATATATCTTTAACTAATTTTAATTTATCTTTTTGTGTTTCTGTTAAATCATCTTCATTTTTTAGGAGACTATATTTACTTGAGGTTAATCCGGCTAATACACGTTCTGAGTCAGCCTTATTCTTTAGCTGAAGTGCCTCTTTCTTTTGTGCCTTACGTGCCGCATCTAATTCATCATTAACCTGTTTCATAACATGAAATCTATCAGCTGTCACATCTGCCTCAGGCATCAATTCTTGTACTAAACTTTTGTAAGGAGACCACAAATCAATGCTAACTTCTGTAATTTGTTCAAGGATGTCCGAACCCCACCTCTCAAAGACGAGCCGCAGTTCGGACATCCGACGCGACTTAACAATTTCGAGCAGGAGATGAGTATCTAAATCGACTAATACTGCTAAATAGTTTCCTTGACCTTTTACAAGTGCTATTTCATCTATTTCCAGACGTTTTAACTGAGTTAAATCTATTTCTAATATTGATGATGCTTGTGAGTTCAACATAGATTGAACTTCTGCGTCACTTAAATCATTTCGAACAGCTACGCTATGAATATTACTATCTAAGACTTGCCTGATTATATTTGCTGCAAATCTTTTAGTGTATCCTCGCTGCTTATCTATAAAATCTAGCTCTTCACTGAATGGTGAGCGGCAAGATTTAAATTTGAATTGACGGCGATTAATTCTGAGTAATACTTGCTTAGTATTCCCAGGTAAATCCTGAACTGTCCGCCAATGATTTGGATGTATACTTCGACTAACTAGACCACATTTTTGGCAAGTACAATAGTTGACAGCCGCCTCTATTTCTATGATTAATCCCAACCCGTCAATTTCTGGAAAACTTAACACTTTCATGCCTGGTAGGTTCAGAATTTGTTCTACGGGAAATCTCATAGCGAGCGCCTAAAATATGAGTTGAGTTAATTGCTATTATATATTAATCATGACAAGCGTTAGCCTGGAAAGCTATAAATCCTTACTCTGTCTAGGTTTAAGTTATAGATTCTTAGTAAATTTTTGCTTTTAAATTCAGTTAATTCGTTCTTTTTAGCATAAAGGAAGCGATAGAACCCAGTATCTAAATCCCACCAATCTTGGTGGGATTGCGTTTCCGCATTAGCATCAAATAACAAGCAGGGCATAGCTGAGCAAAACCCAAATATACCAAGCCAGGTACTCATCGCTGTTCAAGGATTTCTTCGTAGAGCTGGGCTAAAAACTGACCCTTGATTTCCCAACTATAGACCTCACTAACCAGCTTCTGCCCCGCCTGTCCCATACGCACCCGCAGCTCTGAGTCCTTGGCCAAGAGAGTTATAGCTTTGGCTAGGTCTTGCACCGCCTGCTCAGGTGTGTGAGCAGGGATCTTGAAGCCAGTTTCTTCGGTCACTTGAACCGCTGGCCCTCCCAAATCCAAGCAGACCACTGGGCGACCGGCTGCCATCGCTTCCAAACATACCCATCCCCCGGAGTCGTGCAAGCTGGGGTGAACCAGGGCCAGGCATTCTCCAAGTTTTTGCAAGGTTTCATTACGTGCTAACCTGTTCCAGAACTTGACTTGATGGGCAATACCCAGTTCTTCAGCAAGAACCTGAAGCCGCTCCCGTTCAGGCCCATCCCCTAGGAGCCAATACTCAGCCTCATCAGGCAGGTCTGCCTGGGCGAAGGCACGCAGCCCTAAGTGAAAGCCTTTCCAGTGCAAAAGTCTGCCCATGCTGATAAACCTCACTCGGGAACCATCAGGCATCGCTTGCTGTGCAAGGCGCGCTATCTCTTCTTTGGGTAAACCTGCCTCGGGAAGCACCTGCACATTTTTTGAGCCCATTTTGCGTACTCGTTCTGCCGTATCCTCAGTTGTCACCTGGGCTAAGACGCACCTTTGAGCGGTAAGACGTGCGAAAGGATCGGATTCGCCCAGCCAGCGACTCAGGTTTCGCACAGTTTCGTAAGCCTTGGCACGAAGGCTAAAATCTCGCCAGAAAGCTTTTGGCGCAGATTCTCCGCCTCCAACTGGACCCCAAATGAAGGGCACGGGAAGAAGTGAGAGGAAGCTAGGATTCGAGTACTTTACAAAGGTCACGTGATGCACAACATCAAAGCCGATTTCGCGATGAAGTCGGCGTGCTACAAAATATGCCTGAATTTGCCAAAAATAGTAGTGAAGTTGCATTGCCCCATTTGACCCCCACCTCCATGCGTTGGCCAAAATAGGCAGGTTGAAGTATACAAAGTGCAGGTTAGGCACAGGGTTACGGGTTAGCTCTGCCTCAATAACTGCGCCACTTTCGTCGGGTCGAGTCAGTACCCAGACTTCATGGTAGTTAGCTACTTGCCGAACTACATTCCAACCTACTCCGGGTTCGGAGCCCCTACCTGGCTCACAGGAGTAGGCAGACATAAGGATTTTCATACGTTGAGTATCTCTCCTAATAAAGCTTTGGATAGCTCAAAACTACTTATAAGGATGGAAATGCACTTGAACATAAAGTTGTGGCATTTGCTCGATAGTTCAGTTGCCAGACTTAGATACCAGCACGGAGTTATAGAAATCCAAATACTGTTTGCTAATCTTTAATGCCTGCAAGTCCTGAGAACGACTAAGTGATTGTTCTTGATAATGGCTCTTTAGTTTAGTATCAGTGAGAACCTGAATTATTGATTTTGCCAGGGCGTCATGGTCACCAGTAGGCACCATCATTCCATACTTTCCATATTCGATAATATCTTTTGAGCCTCCCGGTGCATCATTTACGATAACAGCAGCACCAGATGCGAGTGCCTCTGCTAGGGCGACTGGAGAGCCTTCCCATGCTGAAGCTAGGACAAACACATCGCATGCCGACATGAACCTGCATGGGTTAGAGTCGAAACCTGGCATATCCACATGTTCTTCTATCTGGAGTTCTTTGCACAGATTTTCCAATTCAGCTCTTAAAGGCCCCTGACCCAAAATCAAAAGTTTAGCAGGCACAACATCTACAACACGGGCAAAAGCACGAATCAGTATATCCAGCCGTTTCTGTTTCGCTAAACGAGCCGCTGTAACAATAACCGGAACATTGTGGTTTTGGAACCAAGGATGATCTATGGGTTCTTTTGCTAGCTGCTGTACCCGGGATACGTCAACCGGATTAAAAATAACTGTCATAGGAATGCGAGTCGAAACTTTGACCTCTTTCACCAAATCAGTGATAACATCTTGTGCAACACCAATTATGCCATCGCCGTACGGATACGTATAACGCATCACGACCGGCAGATATTTCAGTCGGAGTTTATCTCTATGCTCGATCCCTGCCTCTAAACTGATAATATTTTGTTCACCAACGATGATTTTGGTGTTGGTGAGCGACAAATTCCGTGCCCAGATAGCAATTACATTGAAGTACCAAGGCATGGGAAAGATAACATCAGGCTTTTCCTTTCTGATATAACGAACAAGCGGTAGAAGGGAAAAGCTCGCACGTGTAACATTTAAACTGACTACATTGACGTCCGGATATTTAGCCTTTTCTTCATTGGTTGCATTCAAAACTACTAGATCGCAACAACTGACTCCTAATTCCTTAAAGCCACGTGTAAGGGCAGTTCCAATGTTTGTGAATGTACCACCTTCGATGCCATGAGTGAATATTGCAACTTTTTTAGGTATCATAAACTTATGCAAGTAATTTTGCTTTATCTACTTATGGTATAGTTGATGACTTCAGCCAGAGACTTTGATACTACTTTTGGAGTATAATTAGCTATTATCTGTTTAGATTGCTCACCCATGACACTGATACGACTGAGATTATTCATAAACCAGTGCATAAGTTCAGCTAACTTTTCAGGTTGATGAGGATCAAATACATAGCCATTTTCGCCATCAATCATCATCTCCGCTGTCCCTGCCCATTTGGAACACAGCACCGGTTTACCAAACAACATTGCTTCAAGTACCACCATGCCCCACGTGTCTTCTAAGGTGGGAAGGACAAAAACGTCAGCCTTGCGAAAATAAGCGCCCAGGCGGTCGTAGTCTAACCGTCCTAACAACTTGACCCGCTCTTCTAAATCATTGTTCCTAATAAAGACTTCAAGTTCCTCCCGTTGCGGTCCGTCACCCACTGCGAGTAATGTGTAGTCACTATATCCCTGCTTCTGAAGAATGGCACATGCTTCTAACAGGAGATGGAGTCCCTTTCTTCGTACTAAGTGCCCTACAAAGAGAAAGACTGGCCGTTGTAACTCTGGTTCACTTGCCTCAGCATTGTCGAATTGCCCCAACAAAGACTTTGAATCTGGCACCTCATATGGCATAGCAAAAACCCGACTTTCTTCAGCCTTGAGGACTTCAGTAAGATAATTTTTTCCGGCTTGGCTATTCGTAATGCAGGCGTCCGCTGCTTTAACCATTGCACGTCGAAGTGATAAACGTGCGGCTGAACCTCGGTAGTCTACACTTGGTGAACTACCCTCGTAAGCAATAATCACCCGCCACTTACCCCATGGCTTTAAAAGCAATGCGAAAATAGTCCATATGCGGAAAGAATCTGCAAAGATCACTTGAGGCTTAAACTTAAGCAACTGAGCAACGATTCTTGGAGATAAGTAGGTGAAGCCAGTGCCGTAGCCCGTTGATGTCTGACTCGCTTCTAGGAACTTCATCTTTCCTACTTCTTTGACTGCAAACGAATCTTTGAAGCCTTCAGCAAATCCAGGCCAAAGTCCAGTGAATACAGTCGTCTCTGGAAACAATTGCGTAAACTCACTCAGAACAGGATGCCAGTAAAACCATGCTACCGGTAGAAGCCAGCTGATGCGAAGCTTATCGCTATTATTCATTCCGAGTCACCTCTAAAGCTATGTCAGCCATATCACACTAACACTACCGTCATCATTAATTGAAAACCTTTTCAGAAATGAATTTGATTTGATGATTAACACTTAAATCATCCGCCTGTGCTTTATCTAAGCAAGCCCTCAATTTTTCGGCTAAAACCTTTACATGGGGGTTCGCTAAAATATCGTGGTGGAGGCCAGGAATTTGATGGATTTCCAACCCTCCAGCAGCTAGCCCACCCCAGCCCAATTCTGGATCGTGGCAATGTCCTGGAGCTTCCATAATGCACCGCAAGAGAGTAACCCTGCCCGGGTAGACTTGTGGTACATAGGCCAGGGTGGCCTTAAGGTTGGCTTCTTGAACTTTTTGAAGGGCAGAAGGTAAAGGCTGCTCGACCCCTGGGATGTGCCACTCAACGAGAAAAGACCAAGGGGAAGAATTTAAGATGGAGATGCTTAAAGAGTTCATCCAGTGTTCAAGATAGTTAATTTTGCCAGAAAAACTCCTGGTGCCATCGGTCGAGATTCCAACTCCGGGCTGATCTGTTGCCTTGCTTGTGTGTGAATCGGTACTCCCCTTAAAGCTCCTTGCCTTGTTTAGAATTAAGGCCAGCTTCTCTTTAGCTCCAAGCTGTATAAAACGATTGGCGGCGTAATGTAAAAATGATAATAATCGCGGTATTGGTGGCAATAATTTGGGATAACCTGGACCATAAGTATCAAACATGGCAACCAAAGCTACTTGCTGGCCTTGTGCGTGGAGCTGCTGGGCCATCTCGAAAGCTACTCTGCCTCCACTAGAAAAGCCTGCTAGAAAGTAAGGTCCCTCTGGCTGGACAGTACGTATTTGTTTAATATAATCAGCTGCCATTTCCTCAATCCAGGTGTAGGGATCCTCTTTTCCATCCAAACCCCTTGCTTGTAGCCCATAAACTGGTTGGTCCGAACCTAGATAATGTGCCAAATCGCGGTAGACGATGACGTTGCCACCAGCTCCCTGTGGGCAGAACAGAGGCGGTTTGTCACCACCAGTTTGAATCGCTACCAGTGAGGACCAGGGTGCTGAGGATTCTTCTTGGTGGATAATGCTGGCCAGTTGCTCAACAGTTGGTCCCTCTAAGAGAGTGGCCAGTGGCAGATTTTTGCCAAATGCCTTCTCGATTTGAGCGAACAGTTGCACCGCTAGTAGTGAAGTTCCTCCCAATTCAAAAAAATTGTCATGGATACCTACCGTTTCGACGCGCAGTAAACGAGCCCATATGCTGACCAACAGCTCTTCTGTCTCAGTCCGTGGTGCGACGAGAGGCTGCTCCAGTTGTGGACGAGTAAAGCGCTGTTGCAATTCAATGAACTTGAGAACCTGCTCGGCGCTATACAACTCTGTGGCAATCCTGCTCAATCGTTCGGATTTTCCTCGTGTTACAGCATCGGGGTGTGCAGCGACGCGAGTAGAGGCGGTTTCTTTGGCTTGCAAGTCGCTTGAATGTATTGGTTCCTCAACGCGTGGGCTGTAGGTGAGCGCTACTGCGAACGAGACTGGAAACTTGAAGAAGTAACCGTCGCCCAGTGGTTGTTTGAATTGCGCACCAACACTATCTAGAAAATTGAGTGCCGGTTGATTCTTCTGTGTGGGAATATAGGAAACATCAACTCGGCTAAGTCCACGGGCCTGAGCAACTTCCGCTAATCTGGAAAGCATTCGATGCTCGACACCCCTGCCCAGTACACGGCAGCTTAGTAGGAAGGTGTCTACCTTGATAGCATCGGATTCAGCTTCGAAAATGATAACGCCAACTAAGCCATAATCCCCAAAGCGGTCTCTGACTTCAACGACGAGACACTCAAATTTTCCTACTTGAGAGAGCTGTTGAATTTCGCCTTCAGATCGCCGGACTGTCGTGAAGTTAAACTGGTTTGTTCGCTGCGTTAATTGTGAAACTCTGGCAAAATGTTGCGGTGCCAGTGTTGAAATCTGAATCTCCAACCCCAGGTTGGTCATAAAATCGCCGAGCGTTAGAGACTGCTCTCGGAAACGCTCGCGCTCTATATTATTTTTATAGAGGGCAGTTCGCTGCTTGTCCTCCTCGGTAACCTGACCACGATCAAATGCCCAGACATTCGCGAGGAATCTAGGGATACTATCTAGTTCCTGGGGCAGCACAAGAGTCAGAACTTCTGGACAGTTGGCTTGGACTTCTGCACATTCTACAGGGTTGTCATCGATAAAAATAAAGCTATCCAGCCCCAGTTGCAGCTCTTCGGCTAGGGCTCGGATGTTCTCCGACTTCGGTTTCCAGTTGACGCGCCAAGATACGATGTGATCGCGCCTAAGAGGCATTTCTAGACGACGCTCAAATACCTCGACGACATCCTCCTCGTTGTTCTTGCTACACAGACAGATCAGCATTCCAGTACCATGCTGGGCAACCATGAACTCTTGGAGCGCTTTCCGGGGCGGATCGATTTCAATTCCAAGTACTCCATCCTCTCCACAAACGCCTTTCCACAGGGTGTGATCGCAGTCCAGCACAATCACTTTGTGAGGAGCACTCCGAATTACAGAGATTTTGCGAGCGATCGCAGTTCCGAGAGAGCTAAAGAAAAGGGGTGTGTATGGAACGTGACCTAGTTTATCTCCAACAGGGTCGTAGTATGTCTCAACCGGGTAAGCGGCGACCAGATCTGAAGTTGTCATTAAGTGTATGTTACCGATGCTGTCCAATTCAGACACCATCAGTTCTTCCATCTGTTTGAAGAATGCCACACGTTTGGTGTCAGCAACAGCGGTAGGCGAAGCCGGACATAAGTAGACAAGGTTTGGTGTTGCAGAACACCCTGCTGCCGACTTCAAAGCAAGCAGTAGGTCTTGTACATTGCGCTCGATCTTTTCATAGGCGCTCGATTGAAAGTCTTCTCCTACCTCAGTATTACTTTTAAACCGTTCCCAGTCCTCAAAGCGCATAAGAATAATATTAATCCCATGCTCGTTTTTGGAAAGCAGGCTTAAAGGATCGAGTAGTTGCTGGAATACCTGGTTGTATAGAGCAAACTCAATTTTGGACGGAATATCAAGTTCTTGCATCCAAAATTCGAGATATTGCTCAATTGGCTCTGCCGTGAATGTGGCTGCGATCGCAATGGTTTGCTTTTGAGCTTGAGTTCTCTGTACCTGGTGGTTGGGAGTAATATTCATAGTTAAGAGGCAAAAATCTAGATTTATTAGAATTATTTATCTATATGTATTTAAAAATTACCCTGGCAAATTCTTCAGCAGAATTCTGTTCCACAAACTTATTCATTTTAGTATAATCACACAGCTCCTTTGGAGATTCAAGCAGCAACCGAGTTAATCCTTTAGCAATTTCGCCTGGTACAGTCGAGTCAACCGTCAAACCGAGACTATATCGCTGAACTATCTCTCCCATGAGGCCATAGTTTGAGCTTAAAACTGGTTTTTGGGCAGCGGCAGCTAACAATAGGATTCCGCTCATACCAACATGCCGCTGGTAGGGAGTCAGTACAACATCTGCCAATTGAAAATACGCATTAACATCTGGCTCAGGAATAAATTCATAGTGACCGATGATTTGCACAGGTTGAGTCTGACAAACTGCTGCTATTTGAGATTCTAAAGGTACTCTTTCTATGGGATCCGCTTCCCCCGCAAGCACCAGACAGAGTTTCTGACAAAGGGTGGCTGGTAATATAGAAATAGCCTCCAGTAGCTGATGAATACCCTTGCGTCTATCAGTCAATGAGCCAAATAAGAGAAACACTTGCTTGTCAGGGTCAATACCCAAACTTTCCCTTAGTTTCTCTAAATTAAATTCAGAGCCACTGGATATTTGCACTGGGTCTGGTAAATGTACTGCTCTTACCTTGCTGTGAAATTTATCAATGTGTTTGGTCACGAAAGGATCAAGGCAGAACAAAGTTTGCAGCTGGGGATGGTGAAGAATGCGAGACATGGAAAACTTCTCCCGCCACTGCTGCAACCGCTCTTTCCTAGAAGGCATATAGTTGGCGAAGTCATAGTAATGAAAGGTGGGTCTGAAATAAATACTGGAAAATGGGCACGGCAACCTCGAGCCCAAAGCCAGCGGTAACTCACAAGTATCAAAGTACATGATCAAACATTGATCGACCTCTAAGGAAGCAGCATACTTACAAAGCAAGTGCCACTCCTGAAAAGCGCGGAAAGCACGATTCAAACTAGAATTCCTAGATTTAAGAACAGTCTCCTCTTCTGAAGTAATCGCTACAAAATTGATATTTTTTTGAGGGCAGCTAAAAGCTATATCTACAACATCAGAATGTTGCTGCATAAACTTGGGTAACACAACAATCTCCAATTTTCCTGGTAATTCTTGTTCACACCAATACCTAAGCAAATGCTGAATATAGGCTGGATGATGACCACCTACAGACAAGTCGAACAGCATGAGCTTGCGTACGCCCTTAGTATCGGCGAAGCCGCTGAATATACCGCTCTTAAGAGAGGAATCTGCCTCTTTACTATGCATCACACCATAAGGGTTAAGTTAATTACCGATTCTACTCTATTTTGTTCCTATTATTGTCATTCCTCTAAATAGCATTGGCGTACTTGCTATTTTTCTTCTCAATGAGAATGGTAATCGACTCAGAAATTCTTCACATACTTTAATCGTGTTTACTGTCATTGGAAATAATGGAAATTTTAGATGGTTTTGCTTATAGCTCTTGTATAAGCTTATTTTTGAAAATCCAGCTGTACGAAAGAGTTCATACAGTTCACTAACTGTGTACTCCTTCAAGTGAAATCCTGTTGCGACTTCATCAAAATACTTGGAAACATCATGCGGTCCTGACAATCGGTTTGGCGTAATGCAGATATAATTACCGCCAGGAATCAGGGCCTTATATATGTTTTTAAGTTGGTCATTGGCATCATCAGGATGCAAATGTTCCATTAATTGATGACTATAGACAATATTGACGCTATTTTCTGGAACCGGAATAGTACAGCCATCAGAAATAATCAATTCAAAATTTTCGGGAAAGCTCGATTTTTTTGTAATCTCATTTGAGACATCAACCGCATAAACTTTTCTTACATGCTTAGCTATTTCAAGCGATAGGCTGCAATCTCCAGGCCCTACTTCTAAAAATGTTGAATCAGGGCTTAAAAAACAACTTATAAGTTGCATCCGCTGAGCTACCACCCAAGCAGAAGCTTCAGGACTAGATTTTTGGGTCAGTTGCGGATGATAGGGAACTCTCTTAAACAGCTCATCGTACAGAGCAGTATATAAGTGTTGCCTTTCTTCTCTAGTAGAGTTTTGTAGTCTGCTTGCCAATTCTTTTTCAATCTCGTAATGCTCTTGTATTTGTTCGATGGTCATGCTAGAATCGTCTTTATTTATTTTAATCAGCATTTTTCTTCTCCTTTTGACAAAATTTAGCTAACTACTAGCAGTTATACTCAAAGTAACTTGGTTCCAATTCTAAGTCTTTGCACCAGTTCACTGTATAGTCGGTACATCCTTTGCGACGTTACAAATATCAAACACTGGTCAAAGGCAGAACCAGTTGCATGCCTTTGTGACTGACCACCCGCACTCTCCTGTAGTACTTCTGGTGTAGACAAAACTTGGACAATTTCCTAAATAGCGCGATAACATACATTAAAACCATAGCTGGGAAATATCGCCATCAGTAAGAGGGGATCTTTACTCTTTCTTTACATTACTCAGTATTTGTTACAGTAAATTCTTTATATTAGCCATGATTTTTACAGCGAAGGAAGAACCAAAGAGCCACTGAAGAAGGATTTGCTTATGCAGCTATTCCAAAAACTTTTTCGATAAACTTGACCTGGCTCTGGATTTTTCGTTGTTCCAGGTACTGTCAGCTTATCAAACCCCACATACAAGGGTAATGTAAAACTACAGGAGCTGCGCCCTGGGATGGCCTTGTTTGGCAACGTCTTCGTCACGCCATCCCTGGTTTCCTTGATGATGACTTTGTAGTTGTAATCCCCGGAATAACAGGATTCAGCAATACTGACCGAAAGTGACGAGCCATTATTAATGAAAGCTGGCTGCTCGGCAGGCACTGGTTGAATAGGATAGACTAACCCACCGAGGATTTCAGTCTTGCCACCTGCCTTGGTTTCAACAACCGTGCCGACTTTCTCAGTTTTGAGGCCAAGTATCCATAACTTCCCTCCGTTGTTGACGATCTTCGTACCTTCGTTTTCGGGGTTCAACTGCCGCGCCCAAACCTCTTGATGGTCAAATACCCAATTTCCTCCTGTAACATCCTCAATGAAGAGGCGACCAGCCCCGGTTCTATTCCGGTAGGACTTGGCAGAATTGATGGCGATATTTCTCAGAACTAGGGTTTTGGGAGAGGCGTGTTCAAACCAAGTGTAGTTGAAAGATCCAAAATTGGTGTTAAACCGCTCCAGCACCACAACATCCTGATTACGTCCTTCAAAACGGAAGACTGGACTGGTCTGAGACTTCAATCGATTTATTACTTCAAGGTAAGACTCCAGTCCGACGATCCTGCGGACATTCCCACGCACACGCAGGGTATTGCTAACTTTATAGTTTCCAGTCGGGAAGTACACTGTGGTTTTGCCCGAATCGAGGGCGGACTGGATGCCGGCAGTGTCGTCTTTGTCATCCTTGCCGCTGGCACCATAGCCCTCTACATTCGCCCACTTACTTACGTCGTCCCACGGCACCGCTGGCACTTCCACCACAGGCAGATTTAACGATCTTTGTGGTGAGGAGAACAGGCTGTAGGTCTGACCGGAAACATACTCAGCTATCGATGTACCCGGCACCACGTCACCACCTTTTTTGACGACCGCTTGATACCCGGATGTCCTGATATTGCGGGCAAACACGCTCCCCGCATTGACTTCTATTGCCGCCTTATCGGCTGAACCGCCAGTGAAGTTCCCATCAATCACGAGAGTGTAGCTTCTCCCATCATTGGGATTGTCACTCGCCCCACTCTTGATCACCGGCACGGCGTTGCGGCTCGTCAATCCACGGATGCTTAACAGATTCCAGATATTGTTTATACCAGCAACCTTCTGATTCTCCAGTGTAATGTGTTCAAATGTGAGGGAATATTCCGGGCCTATAGCGAAGATACCATAATCAAAGCCGATGACCCGCACGTTCTTGATCATAGACGGCCCTGGCCACGCCTTATCCATGGCTAAACCAGCGCGCCCTTGCCCATCACTTGAGCGAATTGTCACATCGCGGATTCCACCCTGATTGTTGCTGGTAAAGCGGATGCCATCTGCACCTGGGTTGCCGGAGCCAACATCCACGGTGAGGTTATAGATAGAATGCCGAAAAGCGTTGCCCGTGCTGCCGCCTTCAAAGGTACTGAAAACCGCTTTGGGACTTTTGGCGTCGCCAAAGCCAGCGGCTTTGTTCTTCAATTTGATGATTGTGCCGTCCTGGCTTTGACCTTGCAAAATTCTACTAAAGTAGGTGGTGCTAGGCCATACCAACGTTTGGTTAACTAAATAAGTGCCATTTGGAAAATATATAAGACTGGTACCACCGTTATTCGTCTTTGCATCACTCGTATTTACAATCGCCTTCTGAATCGCTGCTGTATCATCAGTGACACCATCCCCCTTCGCACCGAATTTTTTGACGTTAGCAATTCTGGAATCTCCAGGGAACACTATTTTAGTGTCAACGGCAAGGTTGATGCCTCCGGAGTAACAGACTGGAATGGCAAACAATATGATTGATAATCCAAATATCGCTACTAATTTTAATAACCTTTTCTGATTGTTAGTTATTGTCTGGCCTCTCATAAAGTGTTGTATAAAAGTATTATTATAGACTATTGTGAACCCTTAGAAGGTGTTTATAAAGTTACAGGCAGCGAGCGCTGTACCACTGTAACCTTGGTCAGCCCTTTGGCAGCTTCAGTTGAGACGAGCAGTCAGATGCCTGAATGAATAAGGTTTTGGCTCCTTTTCGGTCTGGAATATCGGCAGGATGTAGCATTACGCTGAGCAGGAGTCCCATTGTGTATAGTCCCCCATTTTTCGGTCGTTATTACCGTCACTATCGCTCAAACCTGCATTGGGTTATACTTCTGTTCCAGTGGTGATGCAGTCAAACCACTGAGAGCAGCTTTTCTGGCGATCGCTTGACCTCATTCCTGGGTTGACTAGCTTCACTATGACTGAATCTCGCCGTTGAGTTGGCTGCCTTTACTTTTACTTCATAAATGCCGTCTTCATCTTAACTGAATGACGTTTTTTGTAAAGTCTAAGTAAAGAGCAAAAGTTGAACACCTAAAATCGTTTTATATTGTTTTATCTTTGTAATATAACCGCTTGTAAAAAGTACCTTGGCGGTATAGAAAGGAAGTGTTCATTATTCGTACTACAGTTAAGTTTTGCTGTGGCTGGTTACAAAAGCATGGAGCCTAGTGTAAATCTGAAGTGTCACCTCCTATAGAAAATCTAGGTTCAAGTGCTTGACACTTATGTTAAATAGAGTGTATCAAAAGTTAGGCACTGAAAGGCTTCTCAGAAATGGTAGAGCTAATTCCGCACTTTACTGGGAGCGCGTGGCGACAGGCCAGTGATTTTAAAATCGATAATCGATATACGATTTGCATAGTTAACGTAGAAAGAACTAGAGGGGACTCACTATGACTGAAGTTACGCCTCGCATCGCTATTTTCTACGGCTTTCTCGGCGGTGGCGGGATCGAGCGGGTGATAACGAACCTGGCCCGTAGCCTTACCGAGCGCGGCTTGAAGGTAGATCTGGTTCTTAGCAATGCGGGGGAAGGGTCTCATCTGTGGTTGGTGCCACCCGAGGTTCGGATCGTGGATCTGGGAGTTCGACGGTTGTTTATGAGTCTTCCCAGCCTGATGGGTTACCTGCGGCGGGAGCGGCCCGTGTCTTTACTCTCAGCTGGGCACTACTGCAACGAAGTAGCCCTGTTGGCCAAGCGCCTCTCCGGGGTATCCACGCGGGTAGTAGTGTCTGAACACAATCAGCTTTCTCAGGTTACGCAGCATGCGGCGCGGCTCAAAGAGCGTTTGACACCCCTGATTGCAGGGCGTTTCTACCCTTGGGCCGATGGCATTGTAGCGGTTTCACAGGGGGTGGCCAAGGACTTAGCCAGTATGACTGGCCTACCCTTGGAGCGCATTCAGGTGATTTACAACCCAGTGATACTCCCTGAGCTTTCGGAAAGGGTGAAAGAGGCCGTGGATCACCCGTGGTTTGCTCCAGGGCAGCCTCCGGTGATCCTAGGGGTGGGGAAGTTGGAAGAGCAAAAGGACTTTCCCAACCTCATCCGTGCGTTTGCGCAGGTGCGACGGGTACGACAAGCTCGGCTAGTGATTTTGGGTTGGGGGCCGGAGCCGGGACCGTCTCAGCTCAAGAACCTAGTGCGAGAGTTAGGTTTAGAGGACGATGTTGATCTGCCCGGCCATGTGAAAAACCCCTTTGCTTACATGGCTCGGGCGTCAGTATTTGTGTTGTCTTCAGCTTGGGAGGGGCTACCCACTGTACTGATTGAGGCAATGGCTGTGGGGGTTCCGGTAGTTTCTACAGACTGCGAGAGTGGACCTGCAGAGATTCTAGACAATGGCAAGTACGGCTCCTTGACGCCCGTGGGTGACAGTAATGCTTTAGCAGAGGCGATTTTGAACACCTTATCTGGTAAATCAAAGGGGGTTGCTCCAGCCTGGCTTGACCAATTCAGTTTGTCAGCTGCAACCCAGCAATATCTTAATATTTTGGGCCTTGCTCAGGTGTAGCTGAATTGTGCCTTTACAATCCCTATTGCCTCAACCGAACACCTAAATTCTTATGAAACTAGCCATCCTATTCTGGTTCTACAAAGAACCACAAATTTGTGAGAATCACTTAGCGATGCTCCGCAAATACAACCCAAACACACCGATCTACGGCCTCTATGGCGGCGAGCCAAAGGAAGCGGACCAATATAGCTCAATACTGAGCAGTTACCTCGACGACTTCTATACCTTCACTCAGAACAAAGATTCTAACTGGAAATGGCATCTGGGCGACCTGTTGATCACAGACTGGTATCGTGAACGTGGCAAGAATCTGAACTGGGATACCATAATAATTGTGCAATGGGACATGCTAATTTTTGGTGCAGTTAATGATCTCTTTGCAATGCTTAAGCAGGATCAGATTTTACTTTCTGGTCTTAGACCAATTAAGGAAGTTGAGGATGATTGGAGCTGGACTAGCCCTAGTATTATTCCAGGTCTAAGAGAGCAATACCTGAACTTCCTGGAGTATGTCCATAAAAAGTATGACTATAACCAAGAACCACTTTGCTGTCTATTCATTGTCGTGTGCTTCCCAAGGAGCTTCTTGGAAAAGTACTCAAGAGTGGAGCAGCCAGAGTTAGGATTCCTTGAGTACAAGGTGCCAACATACGCTCAAATATTCAAAACCCCTTTTTGCACAGAACATCCGTTCAAGGCTTGGTGGCCAGGTGATCCCGCTACTAGAAGTGCAAAGACATTAAATGCAAAGCGCCATGATGTTACTATAATGACAATACTCAGACATCTCCTAGATCGAGAAGGGGTAAGAGTATTTCATCCGTATCGGAAGATATTCCCACTCAGAAAGGGACAATGGTTTTGGGTATTGCCAGTCGTGCTTCAGGAAAGATTAGAGTGGCTGGTTAGAAAAGCGCAGCAAGTACGGTACTCTGAAAAATATTAAATGCAAAGCACCGTACAGCGTCGCTGCAACCCGCCCATCAGCTGATGCTAACTGTGTATTTTCAAGTTATAACTCCAATTTTTGTACGTGTTTAGGGCAAGAAAACTTTATACTTAGTACGACACCCTTGCCCCTCTAGACAATTCCAATACGGTTGCTGATAAGCACCAGACCAGAAACCCGGTAACTTTTGCGAAACCGGGTTTCTCTCCCTCTAGCCACCCTTAACTGAACCGTATTGTAGACAATTCAACGAACTAAGCTGGTCAAGGATTTCTGCCTAGATGCAGTATGTACTCACTAACTTGCCGACACCGATCGCCGACTCAGGCGGCACGGTTTGCAAATCCCTTTAAAATTGCTTTTCCAAGAGTTACACCGGGCTTTTCCACATAGTTATAAAGCAACCAAGCGCTCCAGTAAGTTAGAGATGCTACTGCTAAAAAGAGTAGGCTAAACCGCACAATACCCGGTAAAGACACATACCACCCGAAACTAGCAAGTAAAGCTATCGAAGGAGCTAAAATAAAGTTATGAGCTAAGTAAACAGAGTAAGAGGTATCTGCCATAAAATCAGAAATTTTGTTACTTAAAATTTCTTGTACGGTTTTGATTCCTCTACCTATCCTAAGGACATCATTTTTACTATTATAAAAAATTAAAGCTGCAAAAATACTAGAAAAAATTAGCAATAACATAGACTGCTCATAGCCTGAAACAATCATTGCCATTACTATAATATAAGAACAAATTTGAGGATTTTTAGATCGATAATAATAGGCTTCAGATAATAAAATTCCTATCAAAAAAATAGAAATCTTCATAGGTAGGAACGAAGGCTGAGGAAAGCATCCTAACAATCCAGAATTAGATGTAGTGCAAACAGTAAAAAGTTTCTGCGAGATCAAATTAATGAGGCAAAGAAAAACTGAAGGTGTAAAGTAAGAATATCTCTTTAACAGGAGCATTATAAATGGAAATACAGCGTAAAACTGCATCTCTAATCCAATACTCCAGTCAGGTAAAACTGTAGAACTTGCATACTGGGGCAATAAACCAAATATAAAAGTAATATGCGTCAGAATATTTAACATGTCTACACTATGAGCGCTAGTAGCATAAATAATATTATTTTCGGCGATTTTATGCCATGCATTAAACTGCCCATTTAAAATGAATGCGAGAATTAGTATGAGGTAGTAGAGTGGAGCAATTCTAAAAAAGCGACGAATATAAAATGTATACCAAGTTTGAGGAGAATTCCATGGCTGAGTTTTTTCCCTTAGACGATAATGATAAGCCATTAAGAACCCCGACATCATCATAAATATATCTACTGCAACCCCAGGTGAACTGAGAATAGGAAAACTTAAGCCTAAACTAAAGAGACAATGACCAGCCATTACCCACAATGCCGCAAATCCACGAATCCCATCTAGAAATGGCAACCAATCTTTTTTGGGCAAAATATAATTTTGTTCCATCTCAATTAACCTTTCCTAAAGGGTGTTTATCAAGTCTTTCTTAAGTAAGAGTCTAACCGGCGCAGCACTCGGCGAATCATTGCTAAATACACAAAAGTTTAGCTACTGAATATTACACACTCATAGTCATTGCTGCTTAAACTGACAAACTAGTCAGGAAAACTTTCTCTCCACCACCCAACGCTGACTTGGCGATTTATGTATTGGCAAGTACAGCGGGCTCCTAATTACCTTTTATGATTTTTATGAAGGGTATTATCCACCGGGTTTATTAGTAATGCGAATACGGTCATTTACTAGACCTCCCTTTGGATTTACTGCCTTTACTTTGATCTCATGTATATCCTATTAAATCCCAATTTTATGTAACATGGACTACAAATTAATATATTTGTTTTAATTAGATCGCGACCAAGCGGGTCGTTACCACGGTCTAATTCCATAAGTAAGGCACAACTTGTTCTGCCGACGATGAATCTACCAGCTTGGAAGTTTGTACCCCTCCCTAACACAATCATCCCGTAACTATGCAACGTCCCCAAGCCAGTCGCTGACAATGTAGCAATAGATACCATAAGCCATAATGATTATTATTATATCTATCATCTTAGAAATTTTGCAATACTTTTTTTAATAATCAGCTCTGGAAATCTAGTGCGATCAAATTGCATTAGTAACCAGCTTGCAATCCACGTGCCAATAATCGTAAATCCGAGCATAGATATTTTCGTGATTGAGAAGCTATGTAAAATAGGTTCTCCAATAATCTTTAATGCTGTCTCATTAAACATATATATAAAAAGATAATGAGTTAGAAAAATATAGTAAGACCAGCGACCTATCTGGCTCAGCTTTAAAAAAAAGAAGGGAAATCTCTGCTGGAAAATCCAAGCTAGATTAACTACCCATAAAATTAGACTTAGAGCAATAATGAAATCAGAGAAAATCCATCCCCATAACCCCACATATATTAAAGCATTGCCAGCTAACCAGGTAAATATGCTTAGTATTAATACTGTAACTGAGAAAATATTATTAAATTTTTGGTGGTTTTGAACTAGAAAAACTGCACCAAGCATTCCTAGCATAAACTCAGCGATTCTGGACGGAAATAAACCAAATGGTGCTTGCAGTTGGAACGGTATTATAGCGGGAAGTTTATTTAAAGGCAAGTCTGCTCTAGTAGAAGTCTGTAAAAATTGGTCACATGTACCAATAGGACAACCATCAAGCAAGTAAAGTGAAATAGCTCGATAAATAAACTCAACTACTGCTGCTCCTAAGAGTATTAATAAGTAATTTCTGGTTTTTTTGTGCTTTGAAAGTTGAGTATATAGGTAAGGAAAACCCAAATAAAAACTAATAATGAAGGGGACAAACCATAGTGGTCCATTTGGGTCATTGTAAATACTTTGATGGAAAAAATTCCTTAAAAGTAGGAAGTCTACAAATAGGTTTCTGACTAAATAAAATTCTAACCCCTTCCCCTCAAATAAATGAATGCAGACTATGATTATAAATCCAGATAGACATACTAACCAGTAAATAGGTATAAGTCTTTCAAACCTTCTAAGATACCATTGTTTCCATAAGGGATATTCATTCTTTTTAAGACAGGAGTAAGTTAATCCAAAACCACTTATAACTATAAAAATATGAACTCCCTGCCAGCCAAACCACCCTCCTTTGTGGTGATATAAAAATACCCAAGCAATTGCTAGTCCTTTACAAAAATCTAGTAAGCTAAGAACATTGGGCTGAGAAGTGGGAAGGTCTGTTTTAGAATTAAATTTATTCATAGTCAAAATCGCAAAAAAATAATGACACTAACTATATGTAAATGTGAAATACTCCCATCAATTTACCTTTTGTGCAACAGCGCCTGGAAGCTAGTGAGGAGAGAATACAAAGTGAGGAATCCCAACTTAGGTGAAGGTCAAAGTAAAGCTGAGTATACCAGGCGTGTTTGCTCTGCACAAACCTTCCATGAAAAACGTTTTATTCTCTCTAAACCAAGCGTGACTAAGTTTTGTGCTCTCTCAGGTGAGTACAAAACTTTCTCTATAGCATCAGCAATACTTTCTGTCTCATAAGGATCAAAGAATTCAGCTGCGTTCCCAGCCACTTCAGGCATGGAACTAGTATTGCTGCAAGCAACAGGACAACGAAGCGACATCGCTTCTAGTAGTGGAATACCAAAGCCTTCGTAAAGCGAAGGATAAACGAAAACTGAAGCACCTCGATAAATATTTGACAGAGCAATGTCATCACCTGAAACCTGTACAATCTTATCTTCAGGTATGCCAAGTTTGTTAATTAGGCTTAGTTCATTATGAGAAAATTTACCATCCCCAAAGCACACTAGATTAAAGCAATTCCTGAGCTGGCTAGAACTAGCATAGGCTTGCAAGAGACGTTGAAAGTTTTTGTAATATCCTTTTCTATCACCAATATAGAGGATATATGGATGATAATTTTTTACATCAGGTTGATAATTTTGCTCAACTTTAAAAGAGTACCCATGGTATACAACAGATACTTTATTAGGAGCGACATCTAATATCTCTATTAAATCTTTTTTCGTATTCTCAGAAACACAAATAATATGATCAGCTTGCCTTACAGATTCTGATTTTCTTTGACACATCGGATTTTCTGGATAAAACTTCTCATCAGTCATGTCATGAACTGTAGTTACTACTCTGGTACCTTTAGGTGCCAATTTTTCAGGGTAGTAAAAAGTATTATGCAGAATGTCAGGAGGATTACTTTTTAGCAAAATTTTAGATAGTTCGGAGTTAAACGTTTTTATAACTCTTCCAGTTTTCGGGATTATAGGCACTGGAAAGCCCACTACCAAACCTGGTTTAAGTTTCTTCAAATACTCATTCACATAAGCCAGCGCCAGGATCTTAACATCACAAGCATCACTATCAAAAAGGTGAGTTGCCAGCTCATAGATATATCTTGAAATACCACCGTATTTCTGACACCAGAATATTTGATGATCGTATACAATTTTGAGCATTTGCTCCCTCAAAATTTTAGTGCTAACTCAGCATTAATAGTCTCAAGCGACAAGTATTGATATCAGAAGGTAGTAAGCCTGGAACCAGATTAATGTCTGATATCAATCAGATATTGATGTTTGCAAAACAACTTCTCGATAACTGCCTGACTTTACTATACGGCCTTTCTCCATCAAGTAGATACAATCACAATGCTCAACAGTAGTGAGGCGGTGGGCAATGATAATCATAGTTTTTGTACCACTCAAAGATTTAATTGCGTCACTAACAAGACTTTCTGTTTCATTATCTAGCGCAGCAGTAGCCTCATCGAGTACTAAAATTTCTCTCTCATGATAAAGCGCCCGTGCAATTCCTATCCGCTGGCGCTGCCCACCGGACAAACGCACCCCTCGTTCTCCAACAACAGTTTTAGTGCCATCGGGCAGTTGCTTCACTAGCTCTACTAGCTGAGCAGTTTGAATGGCCTTCTCCAATCTTTGGATATCAATTAGATCATCTGGAACGCCAAAAGCAATATTCCTTTCAATCGTGTCATCTATGAGGAAAATAGACTGAGGAATGTACCCAATTAGATCCTGCCAGAACCGTATGCCTCTGTATACTGATGCACCGTCGACTTTAATATCTCCACTCTCAGGCATCAAGAGACCCAAAATAACATCTACCAATGTTGTCTTACCTGCCCCAGACTTACCAATTAAAGCGATAGATTGGCCCTTTTTAATGGTTAAAGAAATGTCTTTCAGGGCAATTTCTGAGCTAGTAGGATAACGGTAGGTAACCCTATCTAGGACAATTTGCTCTACAAAAGGCATGGCTTGATTTTCACGGTATCCAAGCTTGAGTAAGCTGCCTGAAGTTGAGCTATGTGAAAGCTCTAAACCTTTTCTCATTTCTATTTGTGCCAGCTCTAGTTCCTTTAAATCTAAATAAAGCTTGTCAAGGGAGTAGCTAGAGTGTCGTAGTGTAGCGACAGATGACATGAATTGACTAGCTGACGGCATCAGGCGAATTGAAGCTACCGCGAAAATTCCTAGAACTGAAATGAGGTTTTGCGGGCTCTGATTAAAGAATAAAGATATAGATGTGAAACCTACTACAAATGTAACTAAAAGTGACTCGAGTGCAATACGCGGCAAAATTTGAAAAACATGAGCTATGCTTGCTGCAATTGAGAATCTCTGAACTTCTCTACCAATCTGAGCCTCAAAGTAGGGTTCGCAACCAATGACTCTTGTCTCTTTTAATCCTCCTAGACTATGGTTGATAATACGAATCATCTCAGTATTAGCTTCACTTGCCTCCTTACCAGAGGCCGACATCTTATCCTTAAATTGGTAGTAAAGAAAGAATGTAAATAACAGAATTCCTGAAACACTTATTGTAGCTGCTAAGTCGGTATTGGTAAGCAGTAATACTAAAGCAAATAACACCACAAAATTGGCAGCAGTATTTAGGAGTGGGAGAGCAATCGAGTAAGCAAAAACTTGAGTTTCATTAACTAGGTTTTGAATCAGTAAAGCACTGTTCTTTGTTAAATGAAAAGCATACGGAACTGTTAAATAAGCATGCATTAACCTTAGGCGAAGTTTTGCCTGTTGAGTAAAACTGAATTCATATACGTATCTTTGAACTTGAAAGTACAAAACTGATTTGATATAGAAAGTAACAATAATTGCTAAGCCTATTAAGGCAATAAATTGAGTGGTAGATTTCAAACCAGACTGGATGTAAACCCAATCTAACCAAGAATTATGAGAAATTAACTTTGGGTTAGTGGCTAAACCTATGAACGGCCCTATAAGTCCAATACCTAGGGCGTCTAACATTGAAGTTAATAAAAATAAAGATATTAGAAGTAAAAGGCTGCTCCTCTTTGCCGATATGACGTAGAGAAACTTTGACAAATAGTTGAGCATGTTACTTGTAACTCCTAGTTAATCGAGCAATTACTTCTTAAAAAAAAAGGTTTCTAAAACGCTTACAGGTTTACTATTGAAGCTCCAATGAGCGCCAACTTATATAAAACTGTTGGCCTTAAGCACTAACTCCAAAGTCCTTTGCCACTCCGGCAGAGCAAGCCCAAACGTATTAGACAACTTATGATTGTTTAGTAAAGAGTACGCTGGCCGCTTTGCTGCTGTCGGATAATGCTCTGAGGCGATCGCTATCAACCTCTGCATCTTTCGTTCACTATGATCCAGCTCATGTTCAAAAATTGCCTTGGCAAAATCATACCAGCTAGTCTGTCCACTAGCACTCAAGTGATATAAACCACCCTTGCTATCTAGAAAACCACACACGCTCTGTGTAGCCTGAGACAGAATTTGTGCTGTAGCTTCGGCAATCA
>JAABUZ0100003102.1_pt1 | contig 25542 bp, 26 predicted proteins | sample 5562091 | NCBI WGS metagenome assembly JAABUZ01 (sample SAMN12813069, study PRJNA571459) | rock metagenome | isolation source: Antarctica rocks | place: Antarctica: Victoria Land, Linnaeus Terrace sud | collected 2015-12-21 | reverse complement strand
TCGGCGAACTTTGGGAGCAATACTTTTTGTTTCTCGATGTTGTTTCAGCAATTTTTCTACAAAACTTAGGGCTACTCGAAATTGTTTCGCTAGCTGGCGCTGAGATACTTTACCCTCTAAGTATATACTGGCGGGGCGACAAAGAGGCTATAATGTAGACAGGATAAGCTCCATAGCCCTCTGACCTTTTTGATAATACTTCCGCTTATTGGGATTTAGTTTCATTAACTCCGCCACTATATGCGCACATCCATCTATAAAATTGACCCAGGTTTGACCATATAAGCCAATATAAAAACTGCTGTGCCGACGCTCGGTTCGCCCTGATTCTTTCACTCGACCTATATAATTTTGTATCCCGATTCGCTTGATTTTTTTCCCCTGCATTGTGGCAGTTGTATAGGCGATAGCAATCAGTAAAAGTATTACAATTAGTCGTTCACCTGTGACGCTAGTTCCTTCTAACTTATAACCACCACTCTTAAAATCTCGGAACATTTCTTCAATACCAAATCTTTTTTTGTAAGACAGGATGCTGGATTCTAAATCTGACAGATTGGTCAGAATAAACCACCCTTCGTCTGGAGACCATCCCCAATATTTACGTTTCCACTTGCATGCAACATTGAACTTACCAAATCCTTTTTGTTTAGTCACGCTGACTCCATTTAGATAGAGCTGCATTCCGGGGAGTAAACCTAACTGCTCTAATTGCAACCAAATTTCACCTTCTAGTTGCACCAACTCATTTTTTTTAAGACGTAAGCAGAAGTATACCTGCTGCTCTGCTAGCCAGGAACCTAGTTTGACTGAACAAAATTCTCTATCTCCTAAAACCACAACTTTGTAATCCTTGAATAACCGGAGGATTTTGGTAATAGCTGCTGTTTGAGCATCCAAGTTACTATTGCCCTGTTTCGGTAAAAGTTTCCAATATATTGGCAATGCTCTTCGGTCCCAAATCAAACTAATCATTAATAAATTGATACGTCCCCACTTAGTACGGTCAATGGCAATATAGAAAACTTGTTGAGGTTCAAAGTTAGTCAACAACCAGGTCTGAAGAATTGGAAACCAGATTGTTTCCAGCGTCAAATGCGGGAGCGATAGAAATCTCTGAATTTTTTTACGCCGACTTTCAAATGTGATTGGAAATGGCAGTGCAGTCGCTAAGCTTTCGAGTTTTACCTGTCTGATAGATTGCAGCAGATTGACCAGTAAGGTTAGCAGCAGATAGTCGGCCCGATTCAGTTGACTTTTTAGATGGGTTTGGTAGGATAAAGGCAACATTGTCATTAAATAGGTCTTGTTGACAAAAAAAACCTATCTTTTTTTATCTTTACTAGCTCAATCCCTTGTCCTGCAAGCCCTTTAGGTTAGATTGTCGCCCCTACAGAAGTATATATCCACAATTTTTTGACGTAAGTCGAGTGAGTATGCCTTCATTTCTATTTGAGTAAAATACACAACTTATTTTAAGTATACCTCACTAGCTCAGGAAACGCTATAGTCATCCGCTCCTAGCTTCATGCCTTGGCGGCGTTCAGCCTTAGTAACCTTGCCAGTAACAAAAATGAAGGGAATAATCGCTGTGACAGGGTCTTGGCGCAGTGTAGTTAGGACGCCGTAACCATCCAGTTTCGGCATCACAATGTCGCAAATTACCAAATCGGGCAACTGTTTTTGTGCCTGCTGGACGCCGACAAGCCCGTTTTCAGCACCGATAGTGTAGAAACCTTCAGCTTTAAGGCATTCTAGAAAGATTTCTCGGGTTTGTGCCGAATCTTCAATCACCAAAATTTTTTTCATCGTCCCTCCTGCCATCCAAACATTGGTTCACTGAGATTAGGAAGGAAATGGCTACTTCTTACTCCACTGACTGATCCAGTAGCAGCGTGACAGTAAATGTAGTGTCTACCCCAACTTCACGTCGTTACGACAATTTGGTCGCCGTGTAATTACACAGACTTTTCTCCAGCCTCTAGCCTCAGGCCGGTATCCGGTATATCGCTGACATTACTTCCCATACGAAATGGCTGCTTCAGTCTTTGTTGATCTGCTGCCGGAATGCTAGTCCCCTCGGTTGTGTTCCAAAGAAGTGTGGGTTAAGGTTCACCTCGACCGAAGCCTTTCTCTACATAGCTTTCAATGCGGATCTTGAAATTTATAATTATGCTCCTGGGGTAACTGCTGAAAATTTCGGTTCTATTGCCAAGCTGAAACTACGAACCTCTATTGACCAGAAGAGGCAGGGGGCAAGGGGCGGGGGGCAGGGGGAAAAGAGTTTATTAGCTCCCCTGCCACATGGTTTCAAGCCCCTGGATTTATCCATGGATTCGTCTCTCAAAATTTGTACCGAGATTGCTTGCAACGAGGTACAAGACGTCCTTACTTGAAGCCCCTGGATTCATCCATGGGGTTCTTCCCCCTGCTCCCCGCAAGAAAGCCCCCTTGCCTCTTCCCTGACCACACCCAAGTCTTGATTTTCAGGGGCGGCAAAATACTTAACTGGATCTGTTGCTTTACCTTTGTCATAAGCGACACTGAAATGGTATGAGGTATCTTCATTAAAAATATAGCTTAATATAGTCAGGTGTACTCAAATTGCCCCTGACATGAAACTTGCAGACTACGCTGAATATCTAGGTATTTCTTACCAAACCGCTTGGAGACATTTCAAGGCTGGCAAGATTCCGTATCCCACACATCAACTAGACTCCGGCACGATTATTGTTGACTATGATCCGAGAATTTCTACAAGTACGATCAACAAGTGTGCGATTTATACCAGGGTGTCAAGTGCTGAAAACAAGGACAATCTAGAACGCCAAGCCGAGAGACTGACTCATTACGCCGTTGCCAAAGGGTACACAGTTCAGCACATTGTGAAAGAAATTGGAAGCGGCCTGAACGATAATCGCCGCAAGCTTGAAAAGCTTCTGAAGCAGGATGACTACCAGTTTTTAGTTGTCGAACATAAAGACCGTCTAGGGCGGTTCGGAACACACTACATAGACGTTCTCCTGGCCCGTTGCGGGGTGACGCTAGAGATTGTCAATTTGGCTGATAATGGTCGCGATGAGTTAATGACTGACTTGGTTGCAATTATTACTTCATTCGCGGCTAGGCTTTATGGTCAACGTAGGGCAAAGCGTAAGACCGAGAAAATCATCGAAACTTTACAAAATACCTCTGATTTAGAATCTAGTCAAGTCTAGTCAGGCGTGTTATAGTACTCGGTACATCCAAAAGGAGATTTCAATGTGTATCAAGTCGAGCAGCATTACATCATGTCAAATCATGTGTGGTGGGACTACTGCGACGCAATCTGCTTTGCATCCAAGAATCTCTACAACACAGCTCAATATACTCAGCGACATAGTTACAAATTTGGACACGGGGTGCTGCCTCAACCAACCTTAGACAAACTATTCAAGGACTCAAAGTACTACAAGGCGATTCCCGCTAAAGTGGCTCAATTGGTTCTAAAGCAAAATGCGGATGCATGGGGAGCCTATTTTCAGGCTCTAAAAGCTTGGAAAGAAGATCCTAACTCGTTCACAGGCTCGCCGAAAGAACCTAACTACATCACTCCTGGGGTGAAAGGCAGAAACCTAGTTAAGTTCAATTCTCAAGCGATTGGAAAGCGGGAATTCGGTAAGGGTTTCATCGTTCCATCGATGTCTCCCATTCGGATTCCAGTTAAGCCTGACTTGAAGTTAGAGGACTTGGTTGAAGTTCGCATTGTCCCTAAGACAGGGGCAAATGCCCGTGGAAGTGGTTTACAAGATCCCGGAGCATTCAGAATTTTTCTGCTCTTTGAACCGTAACCTAGCTGCTTCAATCGACATCGGCCTAGACAACCTGGCGACAATCACCTTCAATGATCCGACCATTCAGCCGATTGCAGTTAATGGGAAGCCCCTCAAATCTGCAAATCAGTGGATGAATAAAGAAGTAGCCAGGTTACGAAGCCAACTAGGATTTGGCACATCTCGCCGAGTTCAGAACATATGCCGCAACCGCAATAATTTTGTTCATACTTACTTGCACGCCTGCACTCGTTTGATTGTTAATGAGCTTTTAGCGTTTGGTGTAACTCAAATTGCAATTGGAAAGAATGAGCAATGGAAAAGTAAAATCAATATTGGTAAACGCAATAACCAATCTTTTGTTCAAGTTCCGCACGCTAAATTCATTGCGATGCTGACTTCAAAGCTTGAAGCAGTTGGCGTCACCGTAACGGTGGGTGAAGAATCTTACACCAGCAAGGCTTCACTTCTGGATTGGGACAATATCCCAACCTACACACCGAACAGCAGAGAATCTCACAATTTTAGTGGTAAGCGTGTTAAAACGAAGGAATACCGAACAAAGAACGGTGCAAGAATTCATGCCGACGTGAACGGTTCATTCAACATCGGAAGAAAAGTAATTCCTAACTGCTTTGATTGTCTCAAGTCAATTGTAGAGCGGAATAGAGGTTGTGTGGTAGCACATCCTAGACGGATCAGCCCGAAAATCACTCATCGTAATTTGAGTTGAGTAAGGAATTGCCGTTCAAAATGACCTTAGCTCATATTTGGTGTGGAACGCCTATATCTGACTATGCGAAAGGTAACTATAAACCTCGATAAACCATTTCCAAGGAAATACGGTCAAGGAAGAGGCAGAGGGGCAGTCAAGCAGTTTTTGCAACACAACCAGTTTTTTCGTCCCCCTGAACGGATACGTTGCGTAAGTCCTGGAACTCAACCTTCAGAACTTTTACCAGAGGAGCGCCAGTTTTTGCAACGGAACCCAGGAGACCACAAGTTCCTTACCTTATCATCTCCTTCCGTTTTTGCAACACAACCCGGCGTTATGCAGGAGGTCTTCTGGTCGGTCGTAACCTGTAGTACTAAGGGCGATGCCAATGCTGGCAGCGGTGAATACCTCGTGTCCGCTAAGGTTGAAAGGCAACGTCAGTTCCTTTTGAATGCGGTCGGCAACCTGTGTTGCGTCTTTTACGTCTTTGATATTCTCCAGCAGGATTGTGAACTCGTCTCCCCCAAGACGTGCAACCGTATCTCCAGGGCGCAGATGCGCCTCTAGCCTGCGAGCGATCACGATCAGCAGTTGATCTGAGATCATGTGTCCGAGGCTTAAGTTGACAAACTTAAAGCGGTCAAAAGCCAAAAATAGCACGGCAAATAAATAATCCTCACGCCGTTTGGCAAGCTTGATCGCATGCCCTAGCCGATCCATGAAAAAGACCCGATTTGGCAGCCCCGTAAGTGCATCGTGAAAGGCATCATGCAGCAATTGTTGCTCGGCCGGCTTGCGTGAGGTGATGTCGGTTTGCGATCCGGCTAGATTAGACCAGTTATGCAAACCAAGAGTTTCTTCTGAGATGCGGTGAGCGATCGCTTGCCACACTGCGTCTAGCTGCGAATTTGTGAAGTATGGCAGGGCCCTGATCAACACCTTGCAGATTTCTTGCGTGTTAATAAAGAGGCGATTGTCCACGTCCTGTGGGAATAAGTGATTGTGCGAACGGTTCAGGCCCAGATGTTCTGCTCTTTGTTTTAGTTGGTCCTCAATGCTGACCAGCCCGTGAAGCTCGTCGGTCTGCACATCTTGACCAAAGCTACCCACCTCAAACAGTGGCTCTGTCTCTTCTTTTCCCAAAAGCTCTTCTTCAGTTTGGTCTGCACTAGCAGGGTCAGCCGACACAGGCTCAGCCATTGATGCTGAATCAACAACAGAAGATGCCTTATCTATAGCTGTCTCATCTATTGGCGACCCGCTTTGCTTTGTGTGCTGTGTTGGCTCTGGTTCAGCAGAAGTGGTTGATGATGTCTCCATAGTCTCCGCCGTGACCGAAACCGTAACTGGTTTGGCCGCTTTGGGTTTGGCTGATTTCTTGTGCTTGCTAGCGATCGCCTTAGCCTTAGAGCGGGTGATAGTCTCACCAAGTTTTGCGCGTTCTAGTGCTTCTGACCTCGCCTCTTCAGGTGTGGAGGGCGAGGCGAGGAGATAGAGGGCTGAAGTGGCGATTTCCACTTGTGAAAACGTTGCACAACTTTCAAATGTCTCGAAGACACTAATGTAATTATAGGCTGTACGGGGACTCCACTCAAATTCGACTTGGAGCCAAGAGTATAACCGTCCATATCCAAGGCGGTCTCTAACCTCAACGAGTCTTTGTCCAATCTCCCAAGCGGCCTGGGCTGAATCCCGTAGTCGTTCCTTGATTTCATCGGAGCGCTGTTGCACAACGAGCCGGGTTTCCGTGTCCAGCGTAGCATAGTCAAATTCTTGCGCTTTAAGATTTAGTGACTGTTCTGCTAGTCCAGAAGGTGTCGAGCTTGAAATCATGGCGAATCCGCTCCCTTTAAATAGTACTTACAATGCCTTTCGTTGTGAAGTAAGATAAAGGCTCTGTTGCAACTCCTGGTGGTGGTCTGGTAAAAGTATCACTTATGCCGACTGCCGATAGCCAGACTTACACCGTCCATGAACCCTAAGCACCCATTCAAATGGGTGTGGTCAAAAGTAATGGGTCAGACATCTAAGCCACCGAGCGTGAACCGCTGATTGTTGAGCGTTGAGTGCTAGTTTTCACCAATTGGTTTTGACCACACCCGATGTCTGAACAGTGCAAATAAATGGCATGGACGCTGTGGAGTTTTTGTCGCTTCCTTCACTTTGTTACCACCGAGGCGAGGCGCAACCGTTGGGGCCAAAATTCATGACTGTCGCAACACATACAGTTACACCATGCTGAAGAAGATTGGAATCGGCAATCGACACAAACACAAATGACATTTTTATCAGACAATCATAAGTTTATGCAACAGAGCCGGTAACAGTGCCCCGGCTTAAGTTTTACTATATAAAAAATAGCAGGGAAATAAAGGTAGGAGATTTACCCAATAAATAGGGTTGTGTTGCAAAAACTTATTTAGGACAAAAGAGCCATATTAATCGGATCTGGTTATGCAGCCACGCCAAAGATTTGGGCAACAAAGTTGGCCTGAGCCACAATTGTCACTGGTATTGTCAGGTTAACTGAGAGGTGACAAGAGGCAGCGGTCTTTGGGATACTTTTCCCATGCAATCACCCTCCTCCAACATGTACCGCCGCCATCGCTTCCCCGCCGGGACATGACACTCACTTGTCTGCGGCGTGCGAGATATCTCGCGGGTGTTGCGGGTGAGTTCTGCAATGGTGCTGAAGGAATTTAAAAAAAATCGTTCACGCTCGTTCCAGTGAATCGGAGGTTGTTGGGCAGCTGGTACCAGAACAGGTGGAAGTGAAACTCTTGAGATTCGAAGTGCCTAAAGACACTGGGATTGAGGAATCTGAACTTGATGAGATGTGGAGTTACGCCGGCAAGAAGACAAATCCCAGATGGTTATGGCACGCTACCCTCCCGCAGCACCAGGCAGGTACTGGCGTATGCGTTTGGAGCGCGAAAAGATGAGGTGTTTCTTCAGCTCAAGGAGTTGCTTGAACCGTTTGGCATTATGCGATTTTGTACTGATGGATGGGGAGCATACCAACGGCATTTGCCAGCAGAGAGTCATGAAGTAGGTAAACGGAAGACTCAGAGGATTGAGCGGCTCCATCTTGTGCTTCGAACAAGAATCAAGCGGCTCGCTCGGAAGACAATTTTTTTTTCGCTCGTCGGAGTTGATGCACGAGCTGGTAATTGGACTCTTTATCAATCGCTATGAGTTTGGCCTACCAATTTAGGTGGTAAACAACAAATCTAAAACACTACCCCTGTTTTCCTGGCTACCTGGATACCCAGTAGCTAAAATTAAAGATGCCAACCGCTCGTTTGCTCTTGTGATTTCAATGCCAACTTCAACCAGTCCATCAGCTCGGAAAGGGTTTGATTACACCAGCCTTGATCCCAAAACTTCCGAGTTTGTTCAACAACAGACTGGGGAGATTCGGGTACTGATGAAACGGACTGTTGAAAGCATCTTCGAGATTGGGCAGAAGCTAATCGAGGTGAAGAAGAGACTGGGACATGGGCGCTTTGGAGATTGGCTAGAAGCTGAGTTTGATTGGAGTACCGATACTGCGCAGCGCTTCATGCGTGTTGCTCAAGTTTTCGCTGAGAAACCGCAAGTTGCGTTGTTTGCCCCCTCTGCCCTCTACGAGTTAGCTGCGCCTTCAACCCCCGAAGCTGCCCGTCTTGAAGCGCTTAATCTTGCTAAAAAAGGCAAACCCATCACCTACACAGCAGCCAAAGCCATCAAGCAAAAGTACGCTACACGGCCTACAAAGCCCAAGCCAGAACCGGAGCCAGTCTCACCACCACAGTTGGGGTCTAAACTGGAGATTATGGCGATTCACCGTCAAGCCTTGCCTTTGCCTCTTCCAGAGGCAACCAAGGTCATCCCAGTCCCCCTGTTTGCACAATTCCTTCCAGCCCCGCTGCCATCCCAACCCGACTACGCCCCTGATGTGCCTGGCGTCTGGTGGCAGTTAGGTGGACGGCATTTCCTGTACTGTGGCAACCCCAATTCCCCTGAATTTCTGGCGCGGATTCCGGAAGAAAAGGTCAGTCTACTACTCGTCTTCCCACCGAACCCAGGCTGGCTGCCTGCCATTCAAGCCACGGCGCGTTTCATTTCAACTGAATACTTACCCCAAGGTAGAAACCTGGATCAGCTTGATGAATTTCTGGAATCAAGTGTCTTGTTCAACTCTAATCTAGGGGATTTGGTGGTTAGCTGCTTCCTCCCCTCTCCAGAGATTCTCTCAGTCATCAACCGACTAGATCGTCGTGGGCTATTTGCTGAGCCAGATTCAAAGCGGTGCAATGCAGTTATTTCGGACTGGAAGAGAGCGGGGTTGAGAGCAGAGCGGCTGGCTTTATAGCCTTTCGTCTCCCCGTAGAAGCCACTCAGGACTCACCCCTAATAGGCGAGAAACTGCATCTAGCTCGAAATCCTTCACACCTCGTTTCTGCCGCTCGATCTCAGAAATATCTGATTGGTCTAGTTTTATTTGGAATTCTACTTGGAGAGCAGCGGCCAACTCGTTTTGGTCCCATCCCAAAAGTTCACGCGCTTGCTTTATCCTCAGACCACTAATGTTGGCAGCTCTCATCCAGTCCAGAAACTAATTTAATTTCTGGACTGGATGCTACTCTAGTTGTTAGTTGCTCCGTAGACGATAATCGTCTACAAGAGCTACCAAGTTAAAATTGCTGGTTTTTTTCTTCGGAGGGTGTATCCTTATAAACAAGCTCTCCTAATTGAGCAATAGTTTTGCCAGGTTGCCTTAAACGCTAAGGATTGTCGTCCATGCATATTTTTCACAAAGCTGCGTTAAGCAGGCTCTGCGTGAGCCAGTTTTATCTGTATACAAGAGCGTTGGTGCAACCATCCGGGTTGGCTGACGCTCTTTGTGTTTGTGATTCGTTGTAAACCTTAAAACAAAAAAAAGTCAGAGCCGGGAACCAAAAGCTTGTAACTTTACCCAGTCTGACAGCCAAAACAAAATAAATTAAGTTTCTCCAGGATAAACCGTTTCAGATCTTTTTGCTGAAAAAGCTATCCTCCTCTGGCTGTTAGGCGCTCCAAGGCAATCGCGCTCCGTAAGGCGATCACTCACCCAAGCTTGGTTCTCGGCTCCGGCAAAGGAGTTGAGAAATGCAGAAAAAACAAAACAATCAATCTGTCATCGTCCCAGCGCACATCAACCAGGCCGATACCATTGAGTCAGTTAAGCAACGGGCCGACATCTTTGAGGTCATCTCAGAGTACGTCGCTCTCCAGAAGCGTGGTCAAGAGTACATGGGTTTGTGTCCCTTCCACGAGGAGAAAACTCCCAGCTTCAGCGTCAGCCCCACCAAGCAGCTGTACTATTGCCATGGGTGTGCTGCTGGTGGGGACACGATTAAGTTCCTCATGGAACATCTGGGCATGAAGTTTGCTTCGGCGGTTGAGTATCTAGCGCATCAATTCAGTGTGCCAATCGATAGCACCAGGGGCAATCAGTTTCGTAATCTCTCGGACTCCCTGCCGCATCCACAACACAAATTGCCCAAGGATGTAGAGGCAAAGCCCAAGAAAGCTAAGGAAGAAAGGGAGACGGCGGTTAATGAAGCCTATGTCAAGCGATCACACGAGCGCTTGTTCCATGATGGGTCGGTTCAGAAGCAAGCGCTCGGTTGGCTAACAGGACTTGGCCGCAACTTCAGCCACGAGATGATCGCGCATTACCGGCTAGGGCTGGAGCCTGTACGCTACAAAAATCCTGATGACGGTGACTGGGAAGAGTGGTGGGGGATTGCAATATTTATCCCGGTTCCAGATCACCCTGGACGGTACTACAAGAAGATACGTGTCGCTCCCTGGCTAGCGTCACAGGAGCGCCCTGATTATGTGAGGCGGTGGAGTCAGTACGGCGTACCGACTACAGTTTGGTTGACGCACAACCCTAAAGATGCTACCCAAACGTGGTTTTGCGAGGGTGAGTGGGATGCGATGCACCTGGGCTGGCTGGCACTAGAGCGGGGGGAAAAGGTAGCGATCGCGTGCAGTACTGGAGGATGTGGGACGGTGCCACCACTCGCTCAACTCAATGTACTACCTTGGCCTTTGTTTACCTGGTTTGATCGTAATGATAGATTGAACAAGCAAGGGTTGCGACCAGGCGACGAGGGCGCGAAAAAGCTGATAGAGGTCTTGTCAGGACACGGGTTTGCTGCCACTGTCCCAATGCCTGAGAACTGTTTGGTTGAGGGCTGGGACGTGTCAGATGCACTTGCCAATGGCTACCAATGGTCGGATTTCAGGACTGTTGCTGACAATGTATACAAAGCGAATACATCTATCGTGTTGTACTCGGCAGAAAGCCAGGGGGGTACAGATTGGCAGGCAGCATGGCAGCAGCATCAATCGGCTTTGTCTTGGCCACAAACGGAGAATGGCGGCTCCGGTGGCTCTCCAGGTAAAAACCCTGGTGGTCGCCGTCCCAATCGAAGGGAGATCAAGGGCTTTTGTCAGAGAGCATTTGACGCTCTGTATGGTGACAAGCAATGGATCTGGGTCTTCAATCAGCTGTGCTACTGGAACGTAACCTACTACGAACCTGTAAACACCAATGCTGAAATCAGTCGTATAAACCACTACTGCGATACTTATGAGGCCGTAAAAGAAGTCAGAGATCCAGAAACGGGGGAAGTGATTGAAGAGATTGTGACCTATCCCTTCGCTCGGCCTAAGTATGTCAATGAGGTGTTTACTTGGGTAACACAAAAACTTAGTATAGATTCGGCTCGGGTCAACCCCCCTGGACTGAACTGCCTCGACGGGGTACTTGAACTGAGCTATGACCCCGATAGTCAGAAGTGGCAGCGCAACTTAACCCCCCATGACCCCAAAAAGCACTTATATCTGTACCCGCCGCAAGTCACCTACAACATTCCCGCTGTCGTCAAGCCGGATGCCTGCGACCAGCTGTTATCGTGTCTCGATGCTCCCCAACGCGATATTTTCCTCAAAATCGTAGGCGCTTCACTCGACCTGAACACGGTGCGAATCTACAAGGGGCGTGAGATTAAAGCGTTGCTCATGTTGGGTCTGGGAAACAACGGTAAGGATACTCTGCGCGAAACCACAGCTATGATGTTTGGGTATAGGGGCGTGGTAGGCGCATCCCTAAGCGACTTCAAGCAATACGATGAAGGGCGTAAGTTTCCTCTAGCCAAGTTGGACGGGGCGCTGATCAACTGGCCTAGCGAGAATGCTGACTGTATGCTGCTAGACCGGCTGCAATCAATCAAGATTGCGATCACCGGCGACCCTCTATCTGGGGAAAAGAAAGGGAAAGACGAGTATCAGTTTAACGCTCGATGCGTGCATCTCTTTAACATGAACAATATGCCTCACCTATTAGGAGCGATTGAGGCGATCACATCAAGGTTTAGTGTTTTAGGGTTTACGAAGACTTACAAATCAAATCCAGGGCCAGGGGAACTTCAGGCAGATCCACGTTTCCTCTACGATAAAACCTTTGTCAGGACGGAGGTGCTGCCCTGGTATCTGCACCACGTCCTTGATGCGCTCGACCGGCTGATGGTAGAGGGCATTGATTACAGCTGCACATCAGCAGCGTTTGAGAATGCGCGGGAAGAAGGCGACCACGTATATTCTTTCTGCAAAGAGGTGGGTATTGGCTACTTGCCCAATGCTACTATTACCGCAACCGAAGCTTATGAGCGTCTGCGTCAGTGGTATGTCGCTAATGGAACGCTTGAAGTCAAAGATTTGGGCGACGGTCGAACTAAGGACATCTGGAATAGCCAAACCACCTGGGGCGACCATACGGTTAGGGGCAGTAACCAAATCCTTCCCCGTTTGCTCAAGCTATTTCCCAAAGCAACCCGTGATCGTGACAACCAAGGCCGTAACTGCCTGGAGGGAATTGGATTCCGACCACCAAGCGACAGCGGTGGTGGTGGTGACTCTGGCGGTGGTGGTCAGCCATCAAATTCCCCCACAGGGAATTCTGTATCCTTATCGAACAATTCTGAAGCAGTTCTGAACGTGCCTGAAGCTGGTCTGAACCAATTCAACCCTAATAGCAGCAAGGGTTCTGAACCACCTGAAGCAGATCCGGCTATCTCACGGGTGAAAAATTTGTGGAGTGTTTTAACTGAAGAGGAGCGGACGCAATTTCTTCAGGAATTGGGACTCGAAAAAAATTCTGGAGTAAATAGCTCAAATCACCTTCAGCAGGTTCAGAATCAAGACATAGCAAGCGATACAGCATCTTCAGTTGATGTTCATCCACCTTCAGTCCAGGTTCAGAATCCACCTGAACCACCCACCACAGTGCAGGCGTTGGCCAATGATATTTTGCTCTGCCAAACTTGGGTAGCAGTGGCAGAGGTCGTGAACCAGGATGGTGATAAGCTCAAAAAGGCGGCTTGTGCAGGGATGACCAAAGAGCAGCGCCAGGGCTTGACCACTCTGCTTGCCGCTCATCTATGCGACAATCCCAGTGACCTGAATCAGCTATCGTGGGTGCCAGTCAAGCTCAGGGATAGGGCGTTGGAGCGGCTGACGTTCACCATCCGCCGGATAGGGGGTGCGGCTAATGTTTTGGATGCCTGCTTGGAGTATCTCCCCGACTGTAAGTTTGATGGGGTTGAGCATCTAGGAACCCGGAAAGAAAAGTGGTTTTTTCTAACTAAAGAAGGCAATAGGCTGGCTGTCGGGTTGGATGCTGTTACAGCAATCGCATCTGAGCAGATCCAGGTGATCGAGGTTCAGATATGACGCGACCGAGATTAATCAAACGCCTAGTCTGCTTTCTGGTAGGGCATGACCTGTGCCACTACCGCTTAACTTACCGGAATCAGACCCGCTTGGTGTGTCGTCGGTGTAGTGACCCATACTCTGACACTCTAAAGGATAAGTTTCATCTGCTCAAAAGTCGCTTAAGACAGCAGAGACTCCGTGGGAATGATGAACTGCCGTTCTAGCTACTCGTTGGCTATATTGGCACAGGTGCCACCTGAGGCAATCCCCTACCCCTATAGCACCGCTAACCATGACCGACAGCAAACCAATTTACCGCTTTCTACCCAAAAAACGCATTGAATTGCCGTCACCGCCCACACCGGCACCAACCTCGACACCACCAACAGAACAACCACCAACACAATCAGAACAACCAGAAATCAGGCTTGAGCGCATCGATAGTTCGGTGCCAGCAACACAATCACTCGGTAACAGCGGATGGGAGGTGGCGCACTTCTTGAAGGAATGGCGCTTGGATCAGTTTACTTAGCTTTGTTGTCTCTACCAGATTGCCTGGAATTCCAAGAAGCGTGGAATGTCCTGGTATCCCAACAGCGAATATCAACAGCTAGCATGACGGCACGGTGTAGTCTAGTTGTCACACGAATGGCGCGTCGGCAATTTCCGGCTCTAGCCTTGAGCTGAGTTGCGGCTGGTCTTGACCGCTGCTGGCATTAACTATCAGGTTGTGGGTGGGGACGAAACCTCTTTTTACCCTGGTGCAAGTCATTGTGCCGTTTCTTTTTGGGAGAACACGTCAGGCAATATTTTGGTCGGCTATTCCAGACCTCCCTTGTCGTCTTTTGCCCACACTTCTTGCAAGTAAACGTGAACGGCCAACTGTGGATAATCCTAATGTGCGTGCGAACAGTGAATGATTTTGAGGGCATCGGCAATCGTCTTTGATGTACGCTCCGCTTGACGATCTTTCATTATGCTTAACCGCTGTCCATCTTGGTAGCCTCTCCCCAAGGTTGAGGTGCTACATCCTAAACCGCCTCCTAGTCGGGCAATCCCCAGATACTGTACGTTACACCCAACTGGCACCAGGGCAAATTAGTGGCTGTGGAGTTCAGATAAAGTGCTCTCACGAGAAAATGGTTGACTAAGCGTTCTCATTTCCTGGCTTCCAGTGGGTCTGCTGCGGTTTGGCTGGTCTAGTCGGGTAGCCTAGTGGCTCCCAATGGGTCTGCTGGGGTCTAAGAGTCTTGTACACCGTTTACTTATTTAAAATGACATTAAACAACGACGACAGACGATAGACTCAACTTCATGGTGCTGTTGTTGTAAATAAAGATTATTTTCGCAAGTGTGTTTCTAACAGGGAAAGTACTTTAGAGTGAATTATGTTTACTTCACTCTATATGGGTTTGAAGATCAGCTGCTTCTAGTAATTCTTTTTTATCTTGATTAGCAAGCCAGATAAAGAACCCTCTATCTACAACGTTTAAACGTCTGTTTGTCTGATCGTAGTCAAGAATTATTGGCTTGATGTCTTTTTTTACCTGAAGTGAAGCTAGCGACTGCAAAGCCTGAGTTAAATTTCCTGGGTTAAGCTCTTTTTTTTGCGGATGATGCTTTTGGAGTACTTCACGAATTTGGGCGTAACTAAGACCTTCTTGTAATTCTCGTAAATCTGCTGCTAAAATGGGATAGAGAAGCCATTTATACATTTCAAGTCGTGTATCTTGAAAACCTTCAGCAAATTGAGTAATGAAAGACGTATAACGTCCACTTTGTTGATTAACAACTGATTTGACAAGCTCACTTAAATCTAAATTATAACCAATTGCACGGAGTTGCTTTTGTGTTTCATTTATTCCTTCTTCAATACATGCTTTTCTACAGACTTCCTGAACGATGTAAACGCTATCATATGATGCCTGCACAAGAGAACTTTTGAAATTTTCTGTAAAGCTAATATTTAAGAAGTTAGCTCCATCGTCAATTACTTTAAGTAGCTCTTGCCAAGTCCATTTATCAGCGTCCACCGCAATTACACGTCCAGTTAAGTCTCCATTATATACAACAAGCCTATTCTCTTCTAACCAAACTCCTATGACAATAAAACAGAATTCAGACGCCTCGTGGAATGCTTTTAGAGCAACTGCAAAATCTTTCTGAGCTTCTGTAGAAAGATAGTGAAAATCCTCTAATACAATATATTTTTTGAACTTAATTAATTTGAGTGACGCAATTATATCATTCACATCTTCTGGATCAAGTTCTAGATTTCGTAGTGTAGTTTCAGTAGACTTATTTTCTTCTAATTCACTTGTAACTGTACCTTTTAATATGTTTAGCAAATTAATTCCTCCTTCCAAAGATGCCAGCACTTTATGCTTCCCAGCAGCAGTTTTTTTCACTGATTGAGTAATTTGATAACCTACTCCTTTAAGAATTGCAGAGTGTATATCTACTAATGACCAGCGATTAGAACACTGAATCATAATATAATCATCGGGTTGAAGGCAATGTTTCCGTAAAGATGTTTTACCCTGTTTAGAACTACCATATATAACAATATGTTTGTCTCTTGTTAAATTATCAATAAGCTTTTGATCAACTTCCTTTCTTTCTACGTAGTTGAGAGGAAAATCACGGGCAATACCATAAACTGAATTAGTCTTATAATTTGACATAACCATTTGTCCTTAGCTTTATCTAATGTTAACAACAGTACTTTATTCTACCTATGTTATAGGACGATATAACCCGCCCTGACGCTAACCCGTAAGTTTAACTAAGCAGACAGCTTCGCCGTCTAAAAAATTATACATCACTCCGAAATTGTTAACTTTTTTGAAGTAGGTTGCCTACTTATAGTTTATCTAGAGCAAAGGGTAAGAATGAATTAATGGACGTTAGGAATTTGGTTAGGATTAATGGTTAGGAATTTCGGCAAAGTCGTGGCTAGTGCATCACAGTAGAAATAATTGACCAGCCAAATGATTGAGTTAATCCTTCCAAAAATCGTTAAACCGCCCTAGTACTAACTCGATATACCTGACCGTGTGCATCATGTTCCAGTGGTTCAGATAAGCCTGAATCGCTCTCTTGTCATGCCCCTTGCTTGCCAGATAGTAACCAGCGGCGTGTCTCAATATATGGGGATGCACCAGGAAAGGCAGTCCTGCCAGCTCTCCCGCCCTGGCGACTATCTTCCGCCCTGATGAATCAGTCAGGAGGCCACCACACTCAGATACGAACACATAAGGAGAATCCTCCGAGTACTTTCGTTGCACCAGGTGCAAGGTTCGCAGCTCCACACCCCGTAGTGGATGAGTGCTGGGCGTCCCGTGTTTCAGCCGGTTGATGTGAATCAAACCATGCTTGAAGTCAATCTGGTCCCAACGGAGGTCTATCAACTCCGACACGCTTTAGGCATGGCGATACATAATCATCAGAAGTGCCGAGTCACGACTTCCATGACGACCGACCTTCTTGGCGGCACCAATCAACCGTTCAACTTCATCCTAAGGCAGATGTGATCGCGTTCGTTGGTCTTGATTACGGGGCTTCTTGGTCGGGGTGGAGCGCCATTCTCAATAAGCCCTCAATTTGTAACAAATTGTAATGCTGTCCTATAGGGACGCAAAGAGCGCGGCGAGGAGTCCAACCCTCTCTACTGCCTTTGGCGTGGGCGTTTGGGGGATTGCCGCTGCCGCCCCGCCACCGGAGCTGCTACTTCGTCATAGACGGGTTTCCCGAAGTAATCCCCCGATTCTTCCACCGGCGTCAGCATCGAGAGTGCCGCTACAGCACCCCTAACTTGCTCCGGTCTGACTTCCAGATACTTCTGTAACTCGTCCAACGTGCGATGACCGCTGACTTCCTGAATAATCCGCAGCGGGATGCCAGCATCACTCATTTGCGTGAGCGCTGTCCGCCGAAAGGAGTGCGTGCTGACGCCTTCGATGCCGACTCGTTTACACGCTTCTCTTAACAGCCAAGACGCCGAGTCTGCCAGCAGATGTCCTCTGCCATGGCGACCGGGAAATAAGTACCCGTGGGCGTCAGGCGGCTGGTACACCTCCAACCGCCGCCGTAAGTCCTCTAACACTGGGATGGTGCGCGTTGCCAACTTGCCCTTGGTGGCACCTTTGCGGATGATTAGCTCCGGTCTGACCCGCCCTTTTTGATCGTAGACATCTGCCGTTTTCAGGGTACAGGCTTCATTAATCCGACAGGCTGTATATAAGCAGATGCCAAACAAGGCGCGATCTCGGTTGTTCTCCAGCCCCTGACTAAATAGCAACTGGATCTCAGACTGGGTGAGGATCTTTGCTCTGCCGTGCCTGTCGATCTTCATTTCAAGCGCAACTCGTCGGTCTGAGTACAGGCTACACCTAGAAAGCCCCCTGTGGTCTTCTGGTATGACAGACTTTGTGACAGTGGATAATGGTTTGATAGCGTCTGACCGTGTAAAATAGGCCGACGACACCCATTACCGGAAATGCATCCCCGCTTCGGGTGTCGTCACCCCGCTTTTCAGCTCCATTCCAGCCTATGCCCATTGACCGCAAGCGCTACCCTGATAACTGGAATCAAATCGCCTTCGCTGCTAAAGAAGAAGCAGGCTGGCGCTGTCAGCACTGCCAGCGGTTGTGCCTGCGTCCAGGAGAGAAACCCCCTCACCTTACCCGCTCCGAGTGGACGAAACTGACTCTTTCGGTTCATCACTCCAACCTCACGCCGGAGGATAATCAACCACAAAATCTGATTCCCCTGTGTACGCCTTGCCATCTGGCGCTGCATGGTCGAACCAAACGCTCGAATGTCTCGCCAGGGCAACTGTCATTGTGGTGAGCGTTGGGGTTGAGAGGTATGCTGTTATGACACACTTGGGGCGAGATTTGGCATACCTCGTGAAACAAAGTAGGCTGGGGAGGTAGCACACTTCTGGCACAATCAAGCATAATCGATGGCAACTCAGAACGTCCGGGTAGTGGGATACCTACCACCGGCCTACCACCTAAAGCTTCAACAGTATACAGAATCGGAATCGATAACTGAAAGCGCGGCGATTGTCAAGATCATCAAGCAGTTTTTTAACGAGCCTCAAGTCGTTGAAGCTACTCCAGAAAAAGGCGACGAAATTGCCGAGTTGAAAGCGGACATCGCTCAACTAATGCAGCGCTTGACTATTCTAGAGCAGGCCGTAGCATCGGGTCGGCAGTTCAACTCAGGCAAATCCAGAACGTCCTATCATGCACCACCACCCAAACTGCCGACCCAAACCTTGTCCGAATTGGCTCGAAGGCTAGGAGTTGGCGCAGGTACGGTAGAAGAAGCTTATCAAAAAGGCGAAACTTACTTTAGGGATTGGAGCAAGCGCATGGACCCGACTAAAAGGAGTTGGCAGAAGCGAGGGGATCTCTTCCACCCCCTGCCTGACTGACAATAAAGTGTGAATGCGGTAATGGTGCAAGTATGAGAGAGTCCGGCCAAAAAATAATCAGTTCCTTTCTAGCAGCCAGCATCAGTTTCTGTGTTACAGGTGTAACTCAAATAACCTGGGCTTCCGTACCCGCTTCCCAACTACAAAACCTGATACAGGAATCATTACAGCAGACACAACAAGGACAGCACCAACAAGCATTAGCCACTCTTCAACAAGCTGTTGCCCTGGCACGTCAGTTAAATGATAGTAAAACCGAAGGTATTGCACTTCTCGGCACTGGCTTGAATTACAAAAGTCTCGGTCAGTTCCGCCTAGCGTTAGATTTTGACAGTGAGGCAAGAGCGATCTTCAAAGAGTTGGGTAACCATGCCTTGGAAGCCGGAGCGTTAAACAATATCGGTGAAGTTTATCGCAGCGCCAGACAGCCCCAAAAGGCACTCGTAGCCTTTAATCAAGCTCTGCCAATGCTTAAAGAATTGGGTCAACGCGACTTGGAGGCCAAGATACTTAACAATATCGGCTTAGCCTATCAGGACATGAAGCAATCTAAAAAGGCTCTCTCCTTTTTCAATCAAGCTTTGCCCGTGCTTAGACAAGTAGGCGACCGAGCCGGGTCAGGTGTTGTCTTAAATAGCACTGGGTTGGCTTATCAAAACTTAAAGCAATACCAAAAAGCGCTCTCCTTTTTCAATCAAGCTTTATCTATTAGTGAGGAAGTGGGCGATCTTGAAGGGCAAGCTACAACGCTCAATAATATTGGTACACTCTATCAGCATATTGGACAACCCCAAAAGGCACTAGAATTTTTGAATCGAGCGCTGCCGATACTTAGGAATTTGGGCAGTCGGAGCTTGGAGGCGCAAGCGCTTGATAATATTGGCTTAGTCTATCGAAGTCTCGGCAAACGCCAAACGGCACTGGAGTTCAGAGAGCAAGCTGAACGGATTAGGAAATCGCTGGAGCTATAAGAGCGAGTTACGCATGTCACAAGAAAATGAACTACTTTCAGCTGTAGGAGTGGACTACTCCCCGCTGCGTGATTTGCTGGTAGCAGGGCAGTGGCAAAAGGCCGATGAGGAAACTGGGGCGATTATGTTGAAGATAGCCCGTCGCGTTACAGGTGGCTCTCTAAGAGAAGAAGATATCCAAGAATTCCCCTGCCCAGACCTGAAAACGATAGATCAGCTGTGGCTAAAGTACAGTCAGGGGTGCTTTGGTTTCTCTGTGCAAAGCCGCATCTGGTCAAGTGTGGGGTCGGACTACGCCAAGTTTAGCGACCGTGTAGAGTGGCGGTTGTACGCCAGCTGGCAACACTGGCGGAAATACCCTGACCTCATTTTCAGCCTATGCGCCCCTGAAGGACACCTGCCAGCTGCACCGTTCTTTAAGTCTGATGGGTTGCCTATCGGGTGGGCTGCTTCTCTTAAGCCAAAACTTTTGGACTGTTGTGCTGAAGATTAAGTAGAAAGCTACTTTTACTAGTGAACAGCCTAACAAGTCAGCTTGTTAGGTTGTTGGGTTGTCAAAAAGGTGACTTGCTGGCAAGCTAAATCTAAGACTCTTTAAAAATTATGATCACAGCAATAGCGAATCAAAAAGGAGGTGTGGCCAAGACCACCTCCACAATCTGTCTGGGTGGATTACTGGCGCAGCGCGGCTCTTGCTTGGTTGTGGATCTAGATCCCCAGGGTAATCTCACTACAGGTCTGGGAGCGGAAATTGCAGATGACCAGCTTAGTACCTATGACGTGATCACGGAGCAAGCCGAAGCACTTGAGGCAGTAATGGAAACACGCTCCGGTGTGAACTTGCTTCCTGCCGACATCACCCTGGCTAAAGGGGAGACGGAATTACTCACAAAGGTGGGGAACTTCTACATCCTGAAGGAACGGCTAGAGCCATTGCGGGACAAGTTCAAGAATATCCTAGTTGATTGCCCTCCTAGCCTGGGGCTACTAACAGTTAATGGGCTGGCTGCTGCTGATCAAGTACTTATCCCGGTGCAGTGCCAGTTTTTCGCCCTCAAGGGACTGGCATCTTTGCTGGAAACAATCCAAAGTGTCCAAAAGCGGCTTAATCCTAACCTGAAAATTCTGGGTGTCTTGCCAACGATGGCTGAGAAGACGGTCATGACTCAGGACGTACTGACTTCCCTGCAAAAACGACTGGGAGACATCAAAATCTTTGAACCAGTTCCCAAGTCGATCAAGTTTGCTGAGTCGAATCTGGCAGGAGAGCCGATCCACCAGTATGGCGGCTACTCGAAGTTAGTCCACCCGTATCAGGCGATCGCTCGGCTAATGGAGGGTAAGTAAGTGGCACAAAAACGTGCTCGACTGACGGATGATAACAACCCACTCAAGAGCAAGACAGACGATTTCCTAGATGGACTTGGACAAGTCAAAAAGCCTTCAACCCAGGAAGTCAATAAGTTGAACCAGCAGCAAGTTAATAGATCAGCTAGTCTGCTTGCTAACCCCCTGCGGAAGGCTACCTTCAAACTGAGTGAAGAGGTTCTCAGAAGGTTGGATAATTATCATTTGCAGCTACAGCTGGAACTAGGTAAGGCTGACGCTCCCTATAAGGAAGTAATTGTTGAAGAGGCGATCTGCCAATTGTTGGATCAGGCATCGCTTACCCCAGGTGATGTTTTGAATGTGCTGCGGGTTAGACAGGGGAGTAGGGATTGACAAACAAGGGGAAGTCGTTGCTCTTTGTTACGTCAACATCTGTTAAACTCAGTGGGTTTGTCGCCGCCCCCACTGAGTTTAACAGATAGAAGGGCATCCCTAACATTGGCATTTTGTCGAATCAGCAAGCTAAGTGATGGCAGTTAGCTGCTTTTGGGCTGTGACTTTAACAACCGTATATCCAGCGTATAGGCTCCCTTCTGTTTTCCCGGTACTCGCTGCCACCGCGATCGCTTCTGCCCCTCTCCACAAAGCGCGACCGATGATTTCTTTGGCTTTTGTCAACTTTATCCCCGATAACTTCCCATACAACGCTTTCACAACTAAATCCGTGGTTAGAATTTGACCAGCTTGTTCGTTGATTACCAAGTCAATTGCATCAATCGATTTGAGCTCCGCATAAGCTGGTAGCATCGACGGTTGCAGATCACTTCTGGATTGGGATTTCTGCCGAGAGGAGAACCTGTGTAAATCTGGGCAACCTTTAAACACCCCCTTTGTTGATTGCGGTAAACAACTATTTAGATGAAGGTTGCCCAGATTTACATAGATTCATTGTCAGCCTTCCAGGGTAAATTTGCACAAAATGCAAATTTGGAAATCGCTGCATCTGCTCTCTATCTTCTGGCATCCCCAGACACTCCAGGTGCTGCACTGGATGAAGCTTTAAACCTGGCGTCGGCTGGTGAAACTATTAGCCCCAAAAAAGCTAGTCAGATTATTGAGAAGCATACCAGCATAGCTAAGGAGGCGGCAGCACTAGGGAAGTCATTGGTACTACCCTCGCACGGCGACTCCATCCTACCGGAATCAGACCGGATTGATAAAGTGACTCATGCTAGCCCGGCTGACGTAGATGATCGCCCGTTTGCTAGGTCCGTGATTGTCTCACCACCCACCAAAACACTCGCCCGCATTGAAAATGATTTTTATCCAACTAATGTGCTGTTAACAAAACCGCTACTGGAAGAAGTTGATATCACAGGGCGGATAATCGAGCCGTGTGCTGGAGATGGAGCGATCGCCAGTGAGCTGCCCTTTGGGTGCATTACCAACGACCTGTACCCCCATGCTGAATATGTCTGCAATTACAATTTAGACGCCACTGATCCAGCAGCTTGGCAGCAGTGGGAAGACTTGGAAATTGACTGGGCTGTAACTAATCCACCCTACAACAGAGCGCATGAAATTGTCCCTTTAGCCTTCGAGCATACCAAAATAGGTGTAGCGGTATTGTTGAGACTTTCTTACCTTGAACCGTGCGCGAACCGAGCCGATTGGTTGAAAGACAATTCCGACCATCTTTGTAAAATAATTACCTTGAACCCGCGTCCGCGCTTCCGCAGCGACACACAGGGTACTGATAACGTAACTGGTGCCTGGATGATTTGGCGCAAGGACTTCAGCTGGAACAAGCTAGGCATGGAGAGCCCATTCAAGTTTCTTTCTGGATGGAATGCCAAATGACTCGAAGCAGGGTGGGGTATTCATATACGAAAATCTCTATCGGTTAGCCGTATCTTGTACTTCATTTGAATTTTTTAGTAGTACAAAGACAGGAGCAGAGTTTTGACATGCGATCGCACGTCTAACTTCGCTTCTTTCTCCGTACTACCAGGAATTGCAAAATGAAGTATAAAAAATTGATTTCTGTTCAATTTCGAAAAAACCTCATTTTGGGCAAAGGGAAACGCTGTTTGGTGACGCGCAGGTGCCTTATAGGTGACTAGCAGGTGCCTCATAGGTGCCGTGGTTGTGATGCCCAAGGTCATGACGCGTCACCTGCTAGTCACTAATACAGCACCACCGCGTCACCACTGTGTAGACGCGTTTTTTAGGTGCCGCGTTGGTGATGCATTGGTGACCCATAGGTGCTGTGTAGGTGACACGTTTGTGATGTGGTGAGCATGTGTTTTCTGCGGCATTAAGCGCGAAAAAACCATTCACACCTAACGCCATAATCGCCACTGCCAAAAATCAAACCGTCCGCACTCACCAACAGATTCCCGTCAAGCCACCGACAATAACTAGTGGGCGTACTAATGAATAGTACACTAAAGTTATAGGATCTCGGCGCAACCATAGGGGCGCAACAGTGGCAGCCAACAAAAGGACGAAAATACAACGCGAACGTGACCGCCTAACAATTGCTGAGTTGTTGCTGAAAGGATGGAGCCAGCAGCGGATAGCTGACTGGTTGGATCTAGATAAGTCCGGGGTCAGCCGGGAAGTTAAGCGGATAAAAGTGCAGTGGCAATCGGAGACTATTGAAGACACACACTTATATGTTCAGGCTGAGCTGCGGCGATTGGCAATGCTAGAGGCTGAACATTGGGCAGCGTGGGAGCGATCGCAATGCTCTAAGGAAACCACGCATCTTGAAAAGTTGCTGACAGGTGGTAAGGATGAGGGTGGTGCCACCACGGGAAGGGTCAGGCAGGCGACGAAGGCAGAGCAGCGGGTAGGCGATGCTGTATTTTTGACTGGTATTCAGAGGGTTATTGATTGCCGGTGCAAGCTTTTAGGGCTTTATCCAACTGAACGCGAATCAGCATCTGAAATACACCTGAGTGATGCCCAGTTGGGGGTAATTGGTTCGCTTATGGGGGAGGCAATTCATGGCGGCGGTCACTGAGCAGGGCGCGGTACTTCAGTTTCTTCGGGATAATTTGCTTGGCTACTGCGCTGCTCAATTCCCTGACTTCAAACCAGCGCGACATCATAAATTAGTGGCATCTAAGCTAGAAGAGGTCGAGGCGGGTAGGTTGAAGAGGTTATGCGTATTGATGGCACCTCGCCACGGGAAAAGTAAGCTGGGCAGCGAATTATTCCCGTCCTGGTTTTTGGGACGTGACCCAAAGCGCCGGGTATTGAGCTTAAGCTACGGGCAAGACCTGGCTGATGTGTTTGGTAGATCGGTCAGGAATTATATGCGATCGCCAACATTTACAGCCTTGTTCCCAAACTGCCAACTTGCCGCAGACTCCAATAGCACCAGGCGGTTCGCTACAAATGCCGGTGGCTCCTACGCGAGTATCGGGGTTGGGGGTCCAACTACAGGGCGCGGGGCTGACCTCATTGTCATGGATGATCTGATCAAGGATCGGCTGCAGGCAGACTCCCCCACATATCGGGAAAACTTAATCGATTGGTATAAATCAGTTGCTCGAACTAGACTACAGCCCGAAGGCTCAATCGTGCTAATCCAGACTCGATGGGGTTCTACTGACTTTGTAGCTTGGCTCCTTCAAGAAACGCGTCATGAGAACTGGGAGGTTGTCTCCCTTCCGGCGATGGCACTGGAGCGTGATCCTCTCGGGCGTCAACTTGGTGAGGCACTGTGGCCGGAAGCTTACCCCCTTCCAGTTTTGGCAGAAACCAGGGCGACGTTGGGCAGCAGAGATTGGAACGCCCTGTACCAGCAATGCCCCCTTGACGATGCCGATGTTATTTTCTCCCAGAAGTGGCTGAAGTTCTATAATCGCCAGCCCTTTATATTGAACCCGCGAGTCGTCCATTCTTGGGACCTATCTTTTGGTGGCCTCGGGCCTGCTAGCAGTGGGGTTAAATGAGCAACGGAACAGAAAACTGTGTTAAGCCCCACTCTGCCTAAAACGGAAGTCAAGCCACCTCTACTAATGAGGCTCAAAATCTCATTCTTCCGTCACTATTGAACTAAACTTTGCCTACTTTGGTGCAAACGTTGGCATTGTTATCAAGCAGGAAGAAAATCCAGACCATTATCTATAATGCCCTCTCTGTAAGCATTTCAGGCTTAGCACTACTTTCTGTGACACTGCTCATTTCACCCCCGACGAAAAACTCCGACATTTTGACCGCGCCCTTAAACCAATCAACTTTTGAGAGGCGAGACATTAATGTAGATGAGGGCGCGGTCAAAATGTCTGGGTTCATTGTAACCCCTATCCAAAATTCAATCTCAGCTCAAGTCAATTCCTGAAACTGGGCGTAACACCTTCCACGGGTACAAGTACGCCACAGCTGAGGACATCATTAATAGTGTGCGTCCAGTCTGCTCTGAACATGGCGTGTTTGTCAGTATCAGCTGCACCGAGTCTCAAATCCTCAAAGATGGCAAGGCTTACAATGAATCTATGTAAATCTGGGCAA
>JAABUZ0100003101.1_pt1 | contig 25544 bp, 19 predicted proteins | sample 5562091 | NCBI WGS metagenome assembly JAABUZ01 (sample SAMN12813069, study PRJNA571459) | rock metagenome | isolation source: Antarctica rocks | place: Antarctica: Victoria Land, Linnaeus Terrace sud | collected 2015-12-21 | reverse complement strand
CTGCCGCAGCGGTACCTGGCCGGCCTCGCGGTCGACCCGGCGAACGCCAACCACGTCTACGCGGTCTACAACGGGTTCTCCCGCCGCTGGATCGACGGCGCCGGCACCGGGCACGTCTTCGAGTCCCGCAACGGGGGCGCGAGCTGGACCGACATCTCCGGGAACCTGCCGGACATCGGCGGGGACGACCTGGTGATCGGCCGGGGCGGGCTCGTGCTCGCCACCGACGCGGGTGTCTACGCCGCCCGGGTGGACCGGCCGGGCTCGTGGTACCGGTTCGGCACGGGGCTGCCGAACGTCTCGGTCAACGACCTGACGGTCACCCCCGACGGCAAGACCGTCGTCGCCGGTACCCACGGTCGCGGCATCTGGGCGCTGCCGGTCCCGTGACCGGTGCTCTCTGACCGCGCTCACCAGCGCGGACCGTCGGCCGGGTCAGCTCTCGCTGACCCGGCCGACGGCCACGTCCAGGTGCCGTGTGGTCGCCACCGCGGCGAGCATCCGGCGGTCGTGGGTGACCAGCAGCAGCGTGCCCGCGTAGTCGGCGAGCGCCTGCTCCAGCTGCTCGATCGCCGGCAGGTCCAGGTGGTTGGTGGGCTCGTCGAGGACCAGCAGGTTCACTCCGCGCGCCTGCAGCAATGCGAGCGCCGCTCTCGTCCGCTCCCCGGGTGACAGTGACGAGACCGGGCGGGCGACGTGGTCCGCGCGCAGCCCGAACTTGGCCAGCAGCGTCCGCACGTCGGCGTCCGCCCAGTCGGGCACCTCGGCGCCGAACGCCTGCGGCAGCGGGTCGTTGCCGAGAAACAGCCGACGCGCCTGGTCGACCTCGCCGACGACAACTCCCGGCCCGAGTGAGGACCGCCCGGCCGTCAGCTGGACCCGGCCGAGCAGCGCCGCCAGCAGCGTGGACTTGCCCGAACCGTTCGGCCCGGTGATCGCGACCCGGTCGGCCCAGTCGATCTGCAGATCGACCGGGCCGAGAGTGAACGCGCCGCCCTGCCCGCTGTCGCGGCGGTTTGCAGTGCCGCTGTCGCGGCGGACCACGGCGCCGTCCAGAGTCGCGACCACCGCACCGGCACGCGGTGCCGTCGCGATCGACATCCGCAGCTGCCACTCCTTGCGCGGCTCCTCGACCTCGGGCAGCCGCTCGAGCAGCCGGTCGGTCTGCCGGGCCTTCGCGGCCTGGTTCTCACTCGTCTGGCGACGGAACGCCTTGATGTTCTTGTCCGGATCGCTCGCCTTGCGCACCGCGTTGCGCACGCCCTTGTCCATCCACGCCCGCTGGGTGCGGGCGCGCTCCTGCAGCCCCGCGCGCCGCTCGGCGTACTGGTCGTACTCCTCACGGGCGTGCGTCCGGGCCTGTTCCCGCTCGGCCAGGTAGGCCTGGTAACCGCCGCCGTAGACGGCGACCTGCTGCTGGGCAAGGTCCAGCTCGACGACGGTGTCGACGGTCCGGAGGAGGAACTCGCGGTCGTGGCTGACCAGCACGGTCGCCGCCCTCAGTTCGGTGACGAACTGTTCCAGCCGGTCCAGGCCGGGCAGGTCCAGGTCGTTGGTCGGCTCGTCGAGCAGGAAGACGTCGTACCGGCTGAGCAGCAGCGAGGCCAGTGACGCGCGCGCCGCCTCCCCGCCGGACAGGGTCGTCATCGCCGTATCGAGGTCGACGGTCAGGCCGAGATCGGCCGCCACCGCCGGCATCCGGTCGTCCAGGTCGGCGCCACCGAGCGCCAGCCACCGGTCCAGCGCCACCGCGTAGGCGTCGCCGGCGCTGTCGGTCCCGCCCACACCGGCAGCACCGGCCGCGAGCGCGTCGGCCGAGTCGTCGAGGGTGTGCTGCGCCACGGCGACGCCGGTGCGGCGGGCCAGGTAGGCGCGGACGGTCTCCCCGGCACGGCGCTCGGGTTCCTGGGGCAGGTGTCCGACGCTCGCCGCGGCCGGGCTCAGCGTGACCGAGCCCTCGGCCGGTGCGTCCAGACCGGCGAGCAGCCGGAGCAGCGAGGACTTGCCGGCGCCGTTGGCGCCCACCAGGCCGACGACGTCACCCGGGGCGACAGTCAGGTCGAGGCTGTCGAACAGCGAGCGCGCCCCGTGCCCCGCGGCCAGGTCGCGCGCGATCAGGGTGGCGGCCACGCCTGGGAACGCTAGCGTCGGAACGCCCGGACGGCCGGGTGATTCAGACCGCGCAGCTGCCGTCCGCGCAGGAGTCGGCGGGCGCGGTGCCCTGCGCAGGCGCTCCGACGACGGTGAGCGGGCGCCGTTCCCGCCATGCCTGCTCCAGCACCTGCAGCAGGACCTCCGGCGGTTGGGCGCCGGCGACGCCGTAACGGCGGTCCACGACGAAGAACGGCACCCCCGTCGCGCCGAGCTCGGCGGCCGCCTTCTCCTCGATCCGGACCTCGTCGGCGTACACGTCCTCGGCGAGGACCTGACGCGCCTCGGCGGGGTCCAGCCCGGCGGCGGCGGCGACCCGGACGAGGGTGTCGTGGTCCGACACCGGCTCGCCGTCGGTGAACGCCGCCCGGAACAGCGCCTCCTTGACCGCGTCCTGGACACCGCGCTCCGCGGCCAGGTGCAGCAGCCGGTGGGCATCGAAGGTGTTGCCCGGTCGGGCGAGGTCGAAGCGCATGTCCAGGCCGGCGCCCGCGCCGGTGGCGACCATCCGGTCGACCATCGCCTGTCCCTCGGCCTCGCCGAAGCCGTACTTGTCGGCCAGCCGCCGCACGTACGGGCGGTCGGTCGACGGCCCCGCGTCGGGGTCCAGCTCGAACGCCCGCCAGGTCACCGCAACCTGCTCGGCGTGCGGGAAGTTCGACAACGCCTGCTCGAGGTGGCGCTTGCCGATCCAGCACCACGGGCAGACCACGTCGGACCACACCTCGACCTGCATGTCCGTCTGTGCCGCCATGCACCCGTCAACGCCGGCGCGGCCGCCGCCCATTCCGGGACCGTGCCGCCCACCGGGCCGGCGGGTCCGGTCGACCGGCCGACGCCCGGTCGTTAGGTTGACCCGACGGTCCGGTCGCAGGCGTCCGGCACCGCCCCGCGATCGACGGGGCACCGCTCGACCGGACAGTGATGCGGAGGGACACCGATGGCCCGCGACGTGACCGACGAGCAGCAGCTGCCGCCCGGCATCGCCGCGGACAAGCCGACCGAGGTCCCAGTCAAGGGTTGGTTCCAGATCCTGAAGCGGGCGGTGAAGGAGAGCGGCAAGGACAACGTCTCCATCTTTGCCGGGGGGATCGCCTACTCGGTCTTCTCCGCCCTCGTCCCGACGCTGTCCGCGGTCGTGTTCATCTACGGCCTCGCGGTGTCGCCCCAGCGGGCGGCGCAGCAGGTCACCAACGCCACGAAGAATCTGCCGGACAACGTGCAGAACGTCATCGCCCAACTGGTCCAGGGCATCACGAGCCGGGGGTCCGGGGCCCTGAGCGCGGGGCTCGTCGTGTCGATCCTGCTCGCCCTGTTCAGCGCGTCGGGGGCGATGAACAACATCATCACCTCGGTAAACGTCGCCTACGACGAAGAGAACACCAGGGGCTTCCTGAAGAAGCGCCTCATTGCCTACGGGCTGACGGTCGGCGGCATCGTCTTCTTCATCGTCGTGCTGGCCCTCGTGGCGGGGCTGCCCGTCGTGCTCAACGCGCTGAACCTCGGGCCGGCGGTGTCGGTCATCACCCAGGTCGCCAGCATCGTCCTGCTGGCGGCGCTGTTCATCGGCGCCCTGTCCGTGCTGTACCGCGTCGCGCCGGACCGTGATTCACCGAAGTTCCGGTGGACCAGTTCCGGAGCGATCATCGCCGCCGTGATCTGGGTGGTCGCCAGCGCCGCCCTCGGGCTCTACGTGCGGGTGGGCAACTTCGGGAACACCTTCGGGCCGTTCGCCGGGATCATCGTGCTGCTGTTCTGGCTGTACCTGACGGCCTACGTCATCCTGCTCGGCGCCGAGATCAACTCCGAGTCCGAGCTGCAGACTGCCAAGGACACCACGAAGGGCCCGGAACTTCCGCTCGGTGAGCGTCGGGCCGAGAAGGCCGACAACGTGGTGCCGGGCACGCCGGCCGAGGCTGCCCAGCGCCTCGGCGGGGAGCACGCGACGACGACCCGGTCGCGGGCACACCGGTGAGCCCAGGCACGCGGGTGGGCACCGGAGCGGCCCCGGTGGCCGGGAACGTCCTCCGTCGGGCAGGGTGGCGCGAGCACGTCACGACGGCAGACAAGGAGCACGGATGAGTCACGACCGGGGACCGGGCGCGCATTCGACGGCGGCACCGTCGACCGGTGAGTTGGTGAAGACGCTGTCCGAGCAACTGTCCACGCTCGTCCGCAGCGAGATCCAGCTCGCGCAGGTCGAGATGAAACAGAAGGGCAAGAAGCTCGGGATCGGTGCCGGCCTGTTGGGCGGGGCCGGGCTGCTCGGGTTCTACGGGCTCGGTGCACTGATCGCCACGGTGATCATCGTGTTGGACCTGTTCCTGCCGCTGTGGCTGGCAGCGTTGATCGTCACGCTGGTGCTGTTCGCCGCCGCGGGCGTGCTTGCGCTCGCCGGCAAGAAGGAGGTGGCGCAGGGGACTCCTCCGGTGCCGACCGAGGCGATTGCGAGCACCAAGAAGGACGTCGCCACGGTGAAGGAGGCCGCACGCCGATGAGCACCAACGAACTCCCGGCAGGGCTCGGTCCGGACCAGCTCCGCGAGCGGATCGAGCGGACCCGCGGCGAGCTGGGGCAGACGGTGGACGCGCTCGCTGCCAAGGCCGACGTCAAGGGCCGCGCAAGGGAGCGGGTCCAGGGCGTCACCGACACCGTCAAGGGGCGGGTGGGTGAGCTCAGGGACAGGGCCACCGGGCTGACCGGCGCGGCAAGGGAGAAGGCGAGCGAGCTGACCGGGAGCGTCAAGGACAGGGCGAGCACCCTGACCGGGACGGTCCACGACACGGCTGTCGGCGTCCGGGACAAGGCCGTCGAGGCCGCACCGACGTCCCGGCACCGGTCGGCGGCCGATGCCGAGACCGTGCTCCTCGACGCCGGCGCTGCCCGCTCCGTCGGTGCCAACGACGGGGCCCACGTGGCCGGCGGCACCTCGCCGTCGGGCACCTCGCCGTCGGGCACCTCGCAGGTCAGGGAGAGGGTGTCCGCCGCGCTCGGCTCGGTGGCCGGAGCCGCGTCGGGTGCGGCAGCCGGGGCCCGCGCCCGGATCACCGGCGCGACGGTCGGCGGCCGCACCGACCAGACCGACGCGGGCGCGAACGTCGCGGCCCCGGGACAGCGGTCCACCGCGGTGACCGCCGGCGCGGTCGCGGCGGCGCTGGCCGTCCTCGCGGTGCTCGTGATCGCCCGGCAGCGGCGGGCCGGCCGGTGAGCGCCGAGACCCTGCCCAGGAGCACCAGCGCGAAGCTGCTGTACAAGCCGTTCGGGATCGCCAGCGGTCTGGTCGGCGGAGCCATCGCAAACGCGGTGTTCGGGGCCGTGTGGAAGAAGGTCGCGCACGACGACGACCGGCCCAACGCGACCGACCAGCAGCGCAGCGTCGCCGAGGTGCTGGCCGCAGCTGCGCTTCAAGGACTGGTGTTCGCCGTCGTCAAGGCGGCCATCGACCGGGGTGGGGCCCGGGTGTTCGCCAGGTTCACCGGGGAGTGGCCCGGGTAGTGCCGCCCACCCACCCGCGTCCGGCATCGGTCACCACGCCGCAACCGCACCGCCCGGTCAACCCGTACCGGCCGGTGCGGTTCCGCGCCGGGGACCACCACGTGCACAGCGCGTTCAGCTCGGACGGCCAGTACCCGCTGCAGACCCACGCGGCGATGGCGGCGCGGTACGGCCTGGACTGGATGGTCGTGACCGACCACGGCGGTGTCGCACACGAGAAGCTGTCGTGGGACCTGGTCGTCCCCGCGGTCGAGGCGGCCCGGGCGGCCAACCCGGGGCTGCTGCTGTTCACCGGACTGGAGTGGAACGTCCCGGGCGCGGACCACGCGACGGTCGTGCTGCCACCGGGCCCACAGACCGTCGCCGTGCTGCGGGAGTTCGAGGCCGTCCACGACGCGGCCCTGCTGCTCGACCGCGGTGTGCTCGCCCGGTTGAGCAGCGCCGACGGTGAACCTCACGCGCTCGCGGGAATCCGGCACCTGGCGGCGCAGGTGGCCGCCGGCCGGGTCCCGTTGGCGCTGATGATCGCCAACCACCCGTCCCGACGGGGCGTGGACAGCCCGCACGAGCTGCGCGCGTGGCGCGACGCGGACCCGACGATCGCCATCGGGATGGAGGGCGCACCGGGACACCAGGGCGCCGCCATACCGCCCGGCCGGGGGGGTCGCGGCCGACCCCGCGGCTACTACGACCAGGCGCCGTCGGTCGACTCCTTCCGCGGGTTCGACCCCGGAGCCGATGGCGGGGTCGACCATTACCGGACTGCCGGCGGATTCGACGCGATGACCGCGACCGTCGGCGGGCTGTGGGACGGGCTGCTGGCCGAGGGCCGTCCGTGGTGGGTGACGGCGACCTCCGACAGTCATCAGGTCTACGGCGACACGCACGTGCCCGGGACGGCGGACCACGCGAGCACCGGTACCCGCGGGCCCGCGTCGGACACCGGGGTCGTGCAGCGCTACGCCGACTTCTGGCCTGGCCAGTACAGCCGGACGCTGGTCGGTGCGGACCTGCTGGACCCGGTCGAGGTATTGCGGGGCCTGCGGTCCGGGGTGGTGATCGCCTGCCACGGCCGGCTGGTCGACGGCCTCGACGTCCGTGTCCGGTCGCTCGGCGACGGCGACCGGCACGGCGTCACCCTGGGCGGGAGGTTGCCCGCCCGGCGGGGCGACGACGTCGAGCTGACCGTCACCGTGGCGCCAGCCGCGCAGCCCAACGCCGCCGGGGACCGGCCGCGGCTACGCCTGCTCGACGTGATCGCCGGGCCGGTCACCGGCCCGGCGGCCGACCGGGACACGATGACCGCACCGGAGACGGCGGTGGCCGCCCGGTTCGAGCCCGGACCGGGTGCGGTGACCGTCCGGCACGTGTTCCGGGCCGTGCAGCGCTCGTTCTACCTGCGGCTACGCGGGTCCGACGGGAACAGGGTCGGGCCCGACGGCGGACCGCTGGTGGACCCGTTCGTCAGCGGGCCGGCCGACGACGACCCGTGGGCCGACCTGTGGCTGTACGCCAACCCGGTGTTCGTCGACGTCGGCTGACCCCGGGCGGGTGGCCGTCACCGCAGCGCGGCCCCGGCGAGTCGGGCGGCCAGCCGGGGGGACAGCAGGCCGCCGGCCAGCCCGACGCCGGCCACCCGGTCGAAGGCGTCGCGGTCGTCGCGGATCACCCGGACGGCACGGTCGAGCAGTCCGGGACGGTCGGCCGCGGCCCGGCCGAGTGCGCTCGTGGTGGCCAGGTGGGCTCCGAGCCGCGCGCGCAGCAGACGTCGGTACACCGCACCGGCCCGGGCCGGGTCCCGGGTCACCGCGACGAGGCCGGCCAACCGGCCGGACACCACCGCGTACCAGATCCCCTCCCCGGTCAGGGGGTTCACCAGCGACGCCGCGTCCCCGGCCAGCAGCACCCGCCCGTCCGGCTGGCGGGGACGCCACGTCGACAGCGGCAGGTGCGCGGCGCGCAGCGAACCGGGCTCGGTCGCGTCCCCGGACCCGGGCAGCAGTTCGGCCAGCCGGCGGTGCAGGTACCGCGGTTGCCCGGCGGGCAGGCGGTCCAGCTGCGCACCGAACCCCACGTTCGCCCGGCCGTCGCCGATCGGGAACGACCAGGCGTACGCCGGCCAGCCGCGGGCCTCGCACGCGAGCACCTGCACCGCCTCGTTGCCCGCGGCGACCGGGGCGTACCCGCGCACCGCGAGCGCGGTTCGGTCCGGGGGGTTCCCGCCGAAGCCGAGGGCCCGCCGGACCACCGAGTGCACCCCGTCGGCACCGACCACCGCCCGCGCCCGGTGGGCGTTCACCCGCACCCCCGTGGCGTCTTCGACGACCGTGCGCACCCGCTCGGTGCGCACCTGCACGCCCGCCGCCCGCGCGGCGTCGACCAGCCGCGCGTCCAGCACGAACCGCGGGATGACGTGCGTCGGCCGGGGCAGGTCCCCGGTAGCGACCGACCCGTCAGGCGAGCTGACCCGCAGCCGCGGGACCGCCGGGTAGCCGTCGGCCAGCCCGCGGACGCCCAGCTCGACGGCCTCGTCGACCACCTCGGCGGCGACCCCGTCACCGCAGGTCTTGTCCCGCGGGAACGCGTGCGCGTCCAGCATCAGGACCCGGGCGCCGGGATCGGCGCGGACCGCGCCCAGCGCGGCGGCCGACCCCGCCGGGCCGGCGCCGACGACGACGAGGTCCCAGTTCTCCGGCACGGGCGCCAGTCTCGCCGCCCGCGCCGGCGGTGCGTCGCAGTTACGGTCGGCACCGTGACGAGCTCCCCGGCAGCAGCGACCGACAGCTTCGACGTCATCGTGATCGGCGGCGGACCGCCCGGGGAGAACGCGGCGTCCTACGCGGTCGACGGCTCCGGCCTCACCGCCGCGCTGGTCGAGCGGGAACTGGTCGGCGGGGAGTGCTCGTACTGGGCGTGCATGCCCAGCAAGGCGATGCTCCGGCCGCTGGAGGCCCTCGACGCGGCGGCGCACGTGGACGGCGCCGCCCAGGCGGTGACCGGTGAGCTGGACCGGGCCGCCGTGCTGGCCCGGCGGGACGGCTTCGTGCACGGCCACGACGACAGCTCGCAGGTGCAGTGGCTGGACAGCACCGGGATCACCCTCGTCCGCGGGCACGGCCGGCTGGCCGGGGAGAGGGCGGTGGCGGTCGAACTGGCCGACGGCACGACGCGCACGCTGACCGCCCGGCACGCCGTCGTGCTGGCCACCGGGTCCGGCGCGGCCCTGCCGCCCATCGAAGGGCTGCGCGAGGCGGCGCCGTGGACCTCGCGCGACGTCACCAACGTCCACGAGGTGCCCCGTCGGGTGGTCGTGCTGGGCGGCGGGGTCGTCGCGTGCGAGTCGGCGACCTGGCTGCGCGGGTTGGGCGCGGCGCAGGTGACGATCCTGGAACGCGGGGAACGCCTGCTCGGCAACCAGGAGCCGTTCGCCGGTGACCTGGTCGCGCAGCGGTTCGCCGACGTCGGCGTGGATGTGCGGACCGGGACGGCCGTCACCGCGGTCCGCCGGGGTCCGGTGTCCCGGACCGACGAGGGGTACCCGCGCGGTGCGGAGGTCACCGTCGTCACCGCGGCCGGCGAGTTCGTCGCCGACGAGGTGGTTGCGGCGCTCGGCCGGACCGCGAACAGCACCGACCTCGGCCTGGACACCGTCGGCCTCGATCCCGGCGAGCACCACAACGACGCGGGGAAGACGCGTAGCGGCTACGTGGTGACCGACGACACGATGACGGTGTCCGGCGTCGACGGGCACTGGCTGTATGCGGTCGGCGACGTGACCGGCCGGGCGCTGCTGACCCACCAGGGCAAGTACCAGGCCCGGGTGGCCGGCGACGTCATCGCCGCCCGCGCCGCCGGCACCCCACTGACCGGTAGCCGGTTCTTCGCGACCGCCGACCACGGGCAGGTCCCGCAGGTCACCTTCACCTCCCCGCAGGTCGCCTCGGTCGGGCTGACCGAAGCCACGGCTTCGGCTGAGGCGTCCTCGGCGGGACGCCCGGTGGCGACGGTCGAGTACGACCTGGGCAGTGTCGCGGGCGCGAGCCTGGTCCGAGACGGGTACACCGGCCGGGCCAAGCTGGTCATCGACCCCGTGCGGGAGGTCCTGCTCGGCGCGACGTTCGTCGGGTACGACGTGGCCGAGCTGCTGCACTCGGCGACGGTCGCCGTGGTCGGCGGCGTGGACCTGGAGACGTTGTGGCACGCGGTGCCCGCCTACCCGACGGTGTCCGAGATCTGGCTGCGGCTGCTGGAGACCTGGCGGGCCCAGCGGGCCTGACCGCCGGTGTGGCCCCGGGGGTCAGGACGTCAGGGACGGCGCCCGCCGGCCGCGGGCGGTGGCCACTGCCAGCCGGGTTTCCTCGGCGATCAGGTCGGCGTTGACGGCTGCGGCGGCGTTCAGCCCGGCCGTCGCCGCGCCGATCACCTGGGCGCGCAGGTCCGCGACGTTGCCGGCCACCCACACTCCCGGCACCGCGGTCGCCCCGGTGGCGTCCCCGGCGACGTAGCTGCCCATGGACGCCCCTCCGACCTGCATCTCGGTCGGGGTGAGCCCGAGGCCGGCGAGCACTCCGGCGTTGGCGGTGAACCGCGGCCCGACGACCACGGCCTGGCGGGGGACGACCTGGCCGGAGCGCAGCCGGACCCCGGTGAGCCGGTCCTCGCTCACCTTGAGCGCGGCCACCTCGCCCGGGACGACGGTGATGCCCCGCGCGGCCAGTTGCTCCGCCTCCTCCTCGCCGGGGGGCGGCGTCGTGTGCAGGAACAGTGTCAGGTCGGCGCTCCACTGCCGGAACAGCAACGCCTGGTGGACGGCGAACGGGCCGCTCGCCAGGACGCCCAGGGCCTGGTCGCGGACCTCCCACCCGTGGCAGTACGGGCAGTGCAGGACGTCGCGCCCCCAACGCTGGGCGACGCCGGGAACGTCGGGCAGCTCATCGACCAGGCCGGTGGTCACCACCAGCCGCCGCGCCCGGAAGGTCCGCCCGTCGGCGAGCCCCACCCCGAACCCGACGCCCGCCGTACCGCCCGGTTCCCCCAGCGGCCGGGCGGTGACGACGCGGCCGGTCACGACATCGCCGCCGTAGCCGGCCACCTCGGCGCGGCCGATGGCCAGCAGCTCGGCCGGGGAGGTGCCCTCCCGGCCGAGGTAGTTGTGCACGTGTCCGGCCGGGCCGTTGCGGGGGGCGCCGGCGTCGACCACCAGCACCGAGCGCCGCGCCCGGCCCAGGGTCAGGGCGGCGCCGAGCCCGGCCGCGCCGCCGCCGACGACCACCACGTCGTAGGCCCGGTCCGTCGTGGAGTCGTCCATCGCGCTGTCCCCCGCTCGTCGGGGTCGCCACTGGCGGCGACCGCCTCTGCGCCCGACCCTGCTGCCGTGGCGGACGGTTCGGCAAGCCCCGTTGCTCGAACGGCAAAGGCGCCGGTGGCCGGACGAGTGGTGTCAGCCGGTGCCCAGCCTGGTCTCGTCGACCCGCAGCAGCAGGGTCGTCGCGCCGATGGTGATCCGCGAGCCGTTGCCGAGTCGGGTCTCCGTCACCCGCTGGCCGTCCACCACCGTGCCGTTGGTTGAGTGCAGGTCGACCAGCCAGAACTCGTATTCCGCGCCGTTCCAGACGATCCGGATCTCCGCGTGCCGCCGGGACGCGCCCGGGTCGTCGACGCGTACGTCGGCGTCGGCGGCCCGGCCGATGACCGCGCCGGGGACCTCGACCGGGACCCGCTCGGCACCGTGCACGTGCAGCTCGGCGAACGGTGCCCGGCGGCCGGTCTGTCGCGGCGGATCCACCGGCGCCGCGGCCGGGGCGAACGTGCGGGTCTCCCAGCGCGAGGGCTCCCCCGGGTCGGGGTCGAAACCGGGCACGAACGAGCCCGGCGGCTGCTCGTACCCGGCGTCGGCGTAGGCCGGGACGCCCGCCGCGGGGGCGGAACCGGCGGCCCAGGCGGCCCGGGGGTCGGGGTGTGCGCGCTCGTCGTGGTACTGCTGCCCGGCGTACCAGTCCCCGTCCGGCGGGTGCGACGACCGACCGGCACCGGCGACCTCGGAGGCGACGCTCAACCGTCCGGTCGGCAGGTCGCCGATCGCCAGCTCCACGCTCACCGGCCCCGGGAAGACGTATCCCTGGCCGGCGGCGTACTCGCTCGTGGTCGCCGCGAGGTCGTCGGTCAGCGTCGCCGCGTAGGCGGTCAGCTTCTCGTAGTCGTGCGGCGACAGCGACACGAGGAACACGTTGGGCACCAGCCGCCGGTCACGGGACAGGACCCGGCCGGCGGTGTCGAGCTCGCGCTGCAGGGCCGCCGCGATCTCGACCGGCTGGACGTCGGACTTGAAGACGCGCGCGAACGGCCCGTTCGCCAGGCCCTCGAGACCCCGCTCGACCCTGCGGAGCACGTTCACGCCGACCATCCTGCCCCGGGAGCCGCGCTCGCCGTCACCCCCGGCCGTGGCTGGTGTCCCGCGGGCTCGCGTCGCAGCCGGATCGCGACCCGGTGGAGCACCACGAACCATGCCGCCCCCGCGGCCGCCATCGACCAGGGCACCCACGCCACCCCGAGGCCGAGCGCTCCGATGACCGCGACCAGCACCACGGCGCTCAGCGAGTCGGCGAGCCGGATGCCGAAGACGGTGCGGGAACGCTCGTGGACGGTGACCTCGGTGGCGTAAGGCAGGGTCGCCGCGGCGACGGCGAGGAACCCGGCCCACCCCAGGACGAGTCCGACCGGCGCCGGCCGGCCGATCACCGCGTTGCCGACGGGACCGGCGAACACGGCGCCGAGCACGCCGCCGGCCACCGCGGCGCCGACCAACAGCACCGAGGCCCGCGTGGTCCACCGGGATGCGCTGCGCCCGGCCCGCCGTGCCGCCGCGCCACCGGAGAGCAGGACGCTGCCGGCGCTGTTCACCACGGTCTGCACCGGCGCCAGGATCAACCGGCCGGCCTCGAGCAGCCCGACGGCAGCGAGGCCGCCGGTCGCGGCGACCAGCAGCCGGACCACGACCAGCGTGCCGGGGCGCAGCCCGACCTGCAGCGACCGCCAGGTCGCGAACCCGGCAACCGCCCGCAGCCCCGACCAGCCGGGCCGCGGGACGAGCCGTTCCGCGCGCGGCAGCATGGCCGTCGCCAGCAGCGCCGCGACCGCGTTGCCGACGGCCATCGCCGCGAAGATCACGGTCAGCCCGGCGGGCCCGCCGGCAGCGAGGTATCCGGCCAGCGGCGCGAGGGTGACGGCGACGGCGACGGCGTCGGCGACCAGCAGCCGCCAGAAGGACAGCCGGGCCATCAGCACCCGGCGGCCGACCTCGCGCACCAACCAGATCGCCGTCGCGAGCGCAAAGGTCCACCCCGCCGCCGTACCGCCGCCGTCCACCACGAACGCGACGACACCGTCCAGGACGGCGCCGGCGACGGTCCCGGCTGCGGCCACGGTGGCCAGCGCCGCCCGGACGTGCGGATCGAACCGGTCGAGCACGGTGAGGGAGTCGCCGACGAACCCGGTGAACACCGCCGTCACCGTCACCAGGACCCCGAAGCAGAGCACGTACGCGCCGTATCCCCTCAGGCCGAGGGTTCTGGCGGCGACCAGTTGCAGCGCCAGCCCGCTGACGGCGACGACGGCCTGGGACAGCACCGCCGCGCCGACGCGGCCCCGAGCCAGCCGGCCCACCCGGCCCACCCGGCTGAGCACGACCAGCCGGGCCGACCGGCCGGGTGCCGCGCTCACCGCTCGGCGAGCTCCCGCGCGGGCGCAGGGTCTGCGTCCGACCCGGGCAGGTCGACGGTGGGCAGGAAGGTGACGACCGTCCCGGCGACGGTCGCACCGAGCAGCTCGACCTGCTCGACGAGGCGGCGGACGACCGCGACGCGGGCCCCCCGGCGCACGACGAGCACCACGCGGTCGGCGCGACCCACCACCGGTGCGACGTCCGAACCGCCGGCACCGAACGGCGGGGTGTCCACCACGACCATGTCGTACCGGCCGCGCAGGACGCCGACGAGGGTGTCCAACGCCGCCGAGCCGGGGAACGCTCGCTGCTGCTCGGCGGCCGGCAGCAGGTCCAGTCGCGCGCCACCGCCGATGTCGGCGGCGAGCACGGCGCGATCCAGGGTCGTCGGGTCGTCGGCCACGCCGGCCAGGCCCAGCGCCGGTCCGGGCGCGCGCCCGTTCAGCAGGCTGGCCGCGCCGCGCCCGCCGCGCCCGCCGCGCTCGGCGGCGGCGAGCGCCGCGCCGTCGCGCTCGCCTGCGGCGGCGACGGCTGCCGTGAACAGGGTCGTGACACCGCCGCCGGGCGGGCAGGCGTCTACGAGCAGGACCCGCAGTCCCTGCCGGGCGGCGGCGACGGCGACCTGCGCCGCGGTCGTGGTGCGCCCCTCTCCGGCGTCGGACCCGGCGATGACCACCACCCCGGACCCCATCGTCGCCAACGCCGACGCCACCAGGCGGTACTCACCGAACGGCATTCGTTCCGGACGGATCAGCTGCGTCATCGCCCGGGGTGCCGCGCGCTCGATCTGGCCCAGCAGCGGTGCCCGGACCAGGTCCGCGGCCGCTTCGGGCTCGACCAGGCGGCGGTCGCGGTCGGCGCGCAGCCACGCGACCGTGCCGGCGATCAACGCACCGAGCACCACTCCGGCCGCGGTGTCGCGTAGGGGCAGGCCGGCGGACTTGGCCGCGTCCGGCGTCGCCGCGTTCGTGAAGGACACCCCGCTGCCGAACACGGAGGCGGCGACGCCGATCTGCGATGCCCGTTGGTCCAGGTCCGAGACCGTCTGGCTGGCCGAGGTGTTTTCCAACGTGGTACCGCCGCTGGCCTGCTTGACCACCGAGTCACGCTGCTTCCTCAGGGCCGCCAGCGCGGCGCCGGATGCCTGGCTGACCTGCAGTTGGGACTGCGCCCGGTAGGCGTCGACCATGCGGTTCGCGATCTCCGCGGCGCGGGGGGCCGACGACGCCCTGGCGGTCACGGTGATCGAGTCGCCGGCCGGGTCGGCCGTCGCGGTGACCTCCTGGCGCAGCGCGTCGACGGTCGTGCCGCCGAGGTGGTTCGCCGCGTCGGTCAGCACCGGTTCGGACGTGGCGAAGATCGTGCGCTGGGCGACGTAGCGGACGAAGGTCGACTCGGTGCTGGCGACCACGCCGACGACGTCGTCGGTCCCCGGCGTCCGCAGGACCATCTGGGCGGAGGCGGTGGTTCCCCGGCCGAGGACCAACCCGACCACGGCGGACAGCGCCGCGACCGCGAGGACGATGAGCACGAACATCCGACGGAACCGGAGAATCGCCTCGAAGACGCCGGGGGTAGATCCCTCCTGCACCGCTGTCCACCACCCTTCCGGCCGCGCCCGTTCCCGCTGACTGTGGCTGCACGCGTTCGGCTGCGAACGCGAACGTCACCGCCGGTGACCGCCCACGGTAGTTGCTGCCGCCGCCGTCGAGCGGCGCCCGCGGCGACCGGACCGCCGGCTGTGGGCAGCCAGCCCGTCCACCAGGTCGGCGACGGCAGCCCGGTAGCGGTCCGGGGCGAACCGGTCCAGTGCGTCCGCGCGGCCGGCCCGGGCCAGCGCCGTCGCCGCCGGCCAGTCCGCGGCGAGGCGGTCCAGCGCCGCGGCGAGCGCGGCCGGGTCCCCCGGCTCGACGACGACTCCCGTGACCCCGTCGCGGACCGTCTCCACCAGACCCTGCGTCCGGGCGACAACGACGGGGCGCTGGGCGAGCTGGGCCTCGACGGACACGTTGCCGAACGGTTCGGTCGCCAGCGACGGGACGACGGCGACGTCGGCGGCGGCGTACGCCGCCCAGACGGGCGAGGCGAACCCCGGGAACCGCACGGCACCGTCGAGGTCCAGGGACCGGACCAGCTCGTGCAGGTGCTGCTCGAACCATTCGTACCCGGGGAAGACGGCACCGACCAGGTCCAGCGTCGCGGTCCGGCCACGTCCGCGCAGCGCGGCGACCGCCCGGACCGCCACCTCGACTCCCTTGCGCGGCGACAGCCGGCCGACGAACACGATCCGCAGCGGGTCCGGCGCGGTGGTCGCGGGCGGGGTGACCCCGTCCGGGCCCGGCCCGGCGACCCCGTTGTAGACCAGCCGTAGCCGGGACCGCAGGCGATCGATCGAACCGGCGACCACCTCGGCCGTCGCCCTGCTGTTCACGACCACGACGGAGGCGGCGAGCAGCGGGGCGGCCAGCGCCACCCGCAGCGGGCGGGGGAGGCCCTGCTCGGCCTCGTGGACGTGGACGAGGACGCCGGCCCCGGCCAGTCGGCCCAGCACCGGCCACAGCGGCACGGTCACCGTGTTGACGTAGACGACGGCCGGGTCCACCGCGCGCAGCACCTGCGCCCCGCGGACGGCGCCGGCGACTGTCGCGGCGGCCAGGCGGGGCAGCCCCCGGGGTGAGAGCAGCGACTTGCGCAGCACCGGCGTCGGGCAGCGGAGGACACGGGCGCCGGCGTGCACGAGGTGGGCGGCCAGCGGTCCGTCCGCGGGCAGGGTGACCACCGCGTCCCAGCCGCGGTCGACCAGCGCGGCGACCGACTCCAGCAGCATCCGGTCGCTGCCGTACAGGTCCGGCGACGGGTGGGCGAACAGGATCGTCCGCCGCGCTGCCGGCGATCCGCTCACCGGCCCGGTGCGGGACGGACGCCCGCGGCGCGGTTGAGCAGCAGGTCGGTCCAGCCCACGATCACGAACAGCCAGGTGCTGGCGACGTTCGCGGCCGCCCCGAGGCCCTCGGTGAACACCGAGTCGGTGAGCAGGAAGCCGATGACGCCGAGCATCAGGGCCCGGTCGACGGTGACCCCGCCGGCGGCGTAGGGAACCCGGACGACCGCGACGACCAGGGTCGTCAGCAGGGCCAGCCAGCACAGTGCGCCCGCGAGGCCGGCGTCGACCAGGACGTTGATCAGCGCGTTGTGGCCACCGCCCAGTCCGATCGTGGCCAGGAACAGACCACGGCTGGCGCCGAGGCCGTAGCCGTACAGGGGGTTCTCGGCGAAGGCGTGCAGGGCCGCGGTCCACAGCGTCGTCCTGCTGTTCAGGCTCGCCAACTGGGCTGCGGACTCCCCGCGGGTGAGGAAGGACTGGACCGCCGACGCACCGACCAGCGCGGCGACGCTGACCACCCCGATCACCACGGCGGCCAGGTCGAGCCGGCGTCGGCCCTGGCGCAGCGACCACAGCACCAGCAGCACCCCGACGACCGCGCCGGCGATGGCGCCGCGGGTCCTCGTGGCGATCAGTCCGCCGGCGCAGACGACGAGCAGACCGGCGTAGGCCGGCCAGCCCAGGCGTGGCCCTGGGCGGCCGACCGACCGGGACGCCAGGTAGCCGGTGAGCAGGACGGTCGCGATGCCGACGTACTCCCCGGCGACGACGGGGTGGACGTAGAGCCAGGAGAAGCGGTCCTGCTGCAGCGGCAGCCGGGGGAACGGCACCGCGACCCCGAAGGCGACGGACGCTGCGACCAGCGCGGCGAACCCGTGGCCGAGGCGGTGAAGCCCGGCCCGGGTCCCCTGCCGGGCGATCACCCGGCTCAGGGCGAGGACGACGACGAGCTGGGCCGCGCGGACCAGCGCCAGTGACAGGTACGGCGACCCGGCCGCCGACACGACGAGCACGGCGACGAAGGCGAACGCGGCGAAGACCACCGGCCGGACACGGGTCGGGCGCACCGACAGCCCGAACCGGCGGACCAGGAACGCCGCGACCGCCGCATAGCAGGCGATCTCCAAGAGGATGAACGGGTCCGCCGAGCCGGCGATCGCCTGGTCGTCGGCCCGAAGGCGGAGCTTGTACTCGCTGGCGACCATCAGCACGAGCACGGTCACGGTGGTCCACCACCGGTCGACCGGGCCCGACCGGACCCCCGCCGGCCGGACGGTCCCCCGGGTCGCGGTCCCCCGGGTCTGGGTCCCCCGGGTCTGGGGGCGCCGGGACGACGGGCTCTGCGGCGGACGGTTCGTTGCGGTCCGGCCGCGGGGCCCCGAGGTCGGCGGTGAGCGCGGCACGACGTCCACCCGTAGTCCCTCCGTCGCGTCGGCGAGCCCCACGGACCGTCGGGGGAAGGTCGACCGTAGCCCCGGGGGCCGCGCGCGGCGGCGTTCTCGGTACGGCCTGATGCGGCGGCGTTCTGGGGTCGGCCAATCCGGCACCCGGGTCCGGGCCGAATGCCGTGACGTCCCACGCACGGAGAGTCCGGATGCCCGGTGACCGCCGAAGAGCGGTTGGTCCTGACACCCGGCCGTTCCCGGCGTAGATGCTGCGAACCGATCTGCACAGGTTCGTATCAGATACCTGGGACAACACTCTGTTCCGGAGAGCCTGCACCGTAGACGGCGGTGACCGACTGTGACCGGGAGGGCACTCCGGCCGACGGCGACATGGTTGTGGCAGCCCGGGAGACCCGGGAAGATCCGCTCCGGCAGGGGGTTCTCGGCAGTCTGTACCGGCTGTGGCCCGGCTGCCCGTGATGATCACCGAACTACCCGAGACGACCAACGGACGCGAGCTGACGGACGTCAGCCGACCCGAGCGCCATGATGCCGAGTGCGGTCGCCCCGCGCCGGCCGCGAAGGAGCCCAGACATGCGGATCGCCCTGATCGGCACGCGGGGTGTCCCCGCGCGCTACGGCGGGTTCGAGACCGCGGTGGAGGAGGTCGGGCGCCGACTGGTGGAAGCCGGTCACGAGGTCGTGGTCTACAGCCGGCGCGGACCGCGTTCGGCCGGCGCCGAGCCGCTGCCGGACACCTACCTCGGCATGGCCCTGGTCCACCTGCCAGCGGTGCGGCACAAGGTCCTCGAGACGCTGAGCCACACGACGCTGTCGGTGTTGCACGTCGCCCGCGAGCGCATCGCCGGCCGCCGGTTCGACGCGGCAGTCGTCTTCAACGCCGCGAACTCGCCACTGCTGCCGGTCCTGCGTGCCCTCCGCCTGCCGGTCGCGACGCATGTCGACGGGCTGGAGTGGAAGCGCGCCAAGTGGTCCGGTGCCGGGAAGACGTACTACCGGCTGGCCGAAAGTCTTGCCGTCCGGTGGTCCGACGCGCTGATCGCCGACGCGCGAGGGATCGAGGAGTACTACCGCGACGAGTTCGACGCACCGACGGAGTACATCGCCTACGGAGCCCCGCAGCTGACTGCGATCGGCAGCGACCGGCTGGCCGACCTGGGCCTGACCCGGCACGGCTACCACCTGGTGGTCGCGCGGTTCGAGCCGGAGAACCACGTCCGCATGGCCGTCGAGGGGTACGTCCGCAGCGGCAGTCGACTGCCGCTGGTCGTTGTCGGGTCGGCGCCGTACGGCGCGGCCTACACCGCGCGGATCGAGACGGCGGCGACGCGTCGCGACGGCGTCCGCCTGGTCGGTCCGGTATGGGACCAGGCGCTGCTCGACCAGCTCTACCGCAACTGCCTGACCTACGTGCACGGGCACTCCGTCGGCGGGACCAACCCCTCGCTGCTCCGGGCGATGGGTGCCGGAGCCGCGTCACTGGCCTACGACGTCGGCTTCAACCGCGAGGTGCTCGGCTCCGCCGGGCGGTACTTCGGCGGTCCCGCCGGGCTCGCCGGTCTGCTGGAGGCCGCCGAGCTCGACGTCGACGCGACGCTCGCCCGCGGTCGGGACACCGCCGTCCAGGCCCGCCGATACGACTGGGACGGCGTGGCCGAGGCCTACGAAAAGCTGTGCGACGCGCTGGCGAACGGGGAGCGGCCCCGCCGCCGTCCGTCCGGGCGTCGGATGGGGGCGTGGACCGGGAACGAGAACCCGGAACCGGTGTCCGGTGTCGCTGTCGGTGTCCGGCCGGGGCGCGGGACGCCGGTCGACGTCGGCGCAGGGCGGCCGGCGCCGTTGCTCGCGGCGGAAAGCGGGGAACGGGTAGCCGGTCCGGGACCCGACGGCCGCCAATCGTCATCTGTCGATGTCGGGCCGGATGCATCGAGGTCCGGAGCTGCCGAGGCTTCGGCTGCCGGGTCGTCTCCCGCGACCGGGTCGGTGCCCGCGGCCGCGTCGATGCCTGCCGCCGGCTCGCGGGCCGCGGACGGGGTCCGTGCATCGGTTCCCGCCCGGCGGGCGGTCCCGGTCGGCTGACCACCGACGACCCGGGGACCGCTTGCGATCGGGCAACCGCCTGCTCCCGCGGAGCCGGCCGGCGGATGGATGGCGATGGCACCGGGCGGGTGCCCCAAGCTGTGCGGGTGAGTGTCGACCAGACCGTGCGCCCGGAATCGGTCGTGTTGCTCGGCGCCGACCGGCGGCCGGTCGGCACGATGGCGAAGGTTGCGGTGCACGGTGTCGACACGCCGTTGCATCTGGCGTTCTCCTGCTACCTGTTCGACCGTTCGCGTCGGCTGCTGGTGACCCGACGGGCGTCGACGAAGAGCACCTGGGCCGGGGTGTGGACGAACACCGTCTGCGGGCATCCCGGCCCAGGCGAGGACCCTACGGACGCGGTCGTCCGCCGTGCGGCGGAGGAACTGGGTGTCGCCGTCGACCCCGGTTCGCTGGTGCCGGTCCTACCCGACTTCGCCTACCGCGCCGTCGACGTGGGCGGGGTCGTGGAGAACGAGGTGTGCCCGGTGTTCACCGGTCTGCTGGACACCGACCCCCGGCCGAACCCGGCGGAGGTCAGCCAGTGGCGATGGGTGGACTGGCCGTCGTTCGCGGACGCGGTCGCCAAGGCGCCGTGGCTGGTCAGTCCATGGTCCGCCGAGCAGGTGCCGCAGCTGCGTGCCGCCGGGGTCTGAAGCCCCGACGGTTCACGTAGCCGCCACGACCATCCCGATCCCAGCGCCCGCGTCGGTCCCGCCGCCCCCGCCGGCGTCCGCCGCAACCGCGACGTCCGCCGCCGGCGGGGTCGCCGAGACGTCGGCTGCCCACAGGGCCGCGTAGGGACCGCCGGCGCCCAGCAGAGCCTCGTGGGTGCCGTCCTCGACCACCCGACCGCCGGCCATGACGACGATCCGGTCCGCCCGCGCCGCGGTCGCCAGCCGGTGGGCGATCAAGACCGTCGTCCGCGAACGTGCCCGGCCACCGCCGGTCCGCAGTCGGTCGCCCGCTTCCAGGACGACTCGTTCGGTCGCCGGGTCCAGCGCGGCGGTCGCCTCGTCCAGCAGCAGCAGGTCCGGATCGACGAGTTCGGCACGCGCGAGGGCGACGAGCTGCTTCTGCCCGGCCGACAGCCCGCCGCCGCGTTCGGCGACCGGGTGGCGGAAGCCTCCGGGCAGGTGGGCGACCATCTGGTCGGCGCCGACCGCGCGGGCCGCGGCCTCGATGCGGGCCGGTGACGCCGAGGGGTCGCCGAAGGCGATGTTGCTGGCGACGTCGCCGCTGAACAGGTGCGGCTCCTGCGGGACGACGCCCAGGTGACGGCGGTACGCGTCGAGGCCGAACCGCCGGATGTCGGTGCCGTCGACCTCGACCGCGCCCGCGGTGACGTCGTAGTACCGGGCCAGCAGCTTCAGCACGGTCGACTTGCCGGCACCGGTCGCCCCGACCAGCGCGACCGTCTGCCCCGCGGGGACGGCGAGGTCGACGTCGTGCAACGCGTCCTGCGCCGCACCGGCATAGCGGAAACCCACGTCGCGCAGCCGTAGCGCGCCGGCGAACCGGACAGGTACCCGGTCCGGATCCGTCCTCGGCGCGATGCTGGACGGCGTCCGGAGCAGGTCGCCGATCCGGTGCAGTCCGATCCGTGCCTGCTGGTACCCGTCGAACACCTGCGACAGCTGCTGGACAGGGGCGAAGAACAGCGCGAGGTAGAGCAGGAAGGCGGTGAGCACGCCGATCTGTAGCGACCCCGCGGCGACCTGCCGGGCACCGACCCAGAGCACCCCGGCCGTCGCGAGTTCCGAGAGCAGGGTGACGAACGGGAAGAACGTGGCGATGTACACCTGGGCGCGCAGCCGCGACCGCAGGTAGAGATCCCCGCGGTCGGCCAGTCGCCGGGCCGATGTCTGCTCGTGGGTGTACGCCTGCACGACGCGTAGGCCCGACACGTTCTCCTGCAGGTCGGCGTTGACCGCGCTGATCCGGTCCCGGGCCTCGCTGTACGCCGCCGAGGAGAACCGTCGGAACAGCCACGTGGCGACCGCGAGCAGCGGCAGCGGCGCCAACGCCACCAGGGCCAGGCCGCTGTCGACCGCCAGCAGCACCCCGGCGACGCCGAGGACCGTGACGACGCTCACGACGGCGGTGGTCAACCCGGTCTGGAGGAACTGCGACAGCGCGTCGACGTCGGTCGTCATCCGCGTCATGATCCGGCCGGCGAGCTCGCGCTCGTAGAAGTCCAGTCCCAGCCGCTGCAGGTGGGCGAAGCTGCGGACGCGCAGGCCGAACAGCACCCGCTCACCGGCGCGGGCGGCGAACAGCGTCTGCCCGGCGACGAACACCCAGTCCGCGGCGACGACCACCACCCCGACAGCGACGGCCAGCCCGAGGGCCCCCACGGACCTGCCGACTACACCGGCGTCGACGGCGTACCGGGCGAGCAGGGGAAAGGTGATGGTGGCCAGTGCGTCACCGATCACGAGGGCCAGGGCGATACCGAGCAACCTCCGGACCGGGCGCAGCAACGCAGCCAGGCCGAACCCCGGGTCCGGGCTGCGCAGGTCGACCCCGGGCAGCGACGGCACCTCCGTCGCCGCCGGCAGCGCGGCGATGCCGGCGAGCAACTCCGGTGTCGGAGGGACGGCGCCGATGGCGCCGGCCATGCCCCCGCCGCCACCCCCCATCCCGCCGCCGGCCGCTGCTGCCGCGAGCGGCCGGGTGCCGGTCCGCCCGGCCAGCGCGATCCCGAGCGGGTCCTGGGCGGTGGCAGCCGGCCACAGACTCGGCGTCGTGCCGTCCCCCCCGGGCACCGGGTCGCGCGGGGACGCCTGCTCGTCCGGCGTACGCGGTCGGCCCGGCGACGCGCCTACTCCCAGCAGTTCGACGAACAGTGGGCACCGGGCGGTGAGCTCGGCCTCGGTGCCGATGTCGACCACGCGGCCACCGTCGAGGACGGCGATCCGGTCGGCCAGCGCCAGCGTCGACTGCCGGTGGGCGATGAGGACGGTCGTGCGGTCGGCGGTGAGGGCGGCGAGCCGCTGGTGGATGAACGCCTCGGTTGCGGTGTCCACCGCCGAGGTCGCGTCGTCGAGTACGAGCACCCGCGCGTCGGTCAGCAGCGCCCGGGCCAGGGCGATCCGCTGGCGCTGGCCCCCGGACAGCGTCAGCCCGCGTTCCCCGACCACCGTGTCGAAGCCGTCCGGCAACTCGTCCACGAAGCCGGTCACGGCGGCGGCGTCCGCTGCCGCACGCACCTGTTCCGGGGTCGCGGCCGGCCGGCCGTAGGCGATGTTCGCCGCGATCGTGTCCGAGAACAGGAACGCCTCCTCGAAGACGAGGCCCACCGAACCGCGCAGGGCGGCGAACCGCAGGTCGCGCAGGTCGGTTCCGCCGAGACGCACCGACCCCGCGACCGGGTCGTAGAAGCGCGCGATCAGCTGCGCGACGGTGGACTTACCCGAGCCGGACGGCCCGACCAGGGCCACGGTCTCCCCGGCGGCCACGCGCAGCTCCAGTCCGTCCAGCACCGGCTCGCCGGTGCCGTAACCGGCGACCACGCCGTCGAGGACGAGATCCAGCGGCCCGTCCGGGACGTCAGCTGCCCGGCGCCGCTCCCGGATGGTCGGGGCGGTGTCGATGAGCTCGTAGACCCGTTCGGCGGACGCCCGCGCCAGCTGGCCGCTGACCAGCACGACCGAGAGCAGCCGCGCTACGCCGGCCAGGCTCGCCAGGTAGCTGGCGAACGCCACGAACGTCCCGATCGTCAGCGAGCCGTGCAGCGCGAGCCACCCGCCCAGTCCCAGCACCGCCACCTGGCCCAGCTGCGGCAGCGCGGACAGCGTCGGGGTGAACCGGGAGTTGATCCTGGCGGCGAGCATGCGGTCGGCGTAGAGGCGCTGGCAAGCGGCCTCCATCCGATCGACCTCCCGCGCCTCCTGACCGAACCCCTTGACGACGCGCACACCGGTGACGTCCTGTTCCACCTGTTCGGCCACGTCCGCGGCGCGCTGGCTGGCCAGCCAGGTCGCCGGCAGCAGCCGTCGCCGGGACCGCCCGGCGGCGACCCCGGCCAGCGGTGCGACAGCGAGCGCCACCAGCGTCAGCGGGATGGACAGCGACGCCATCGCCACGACCGCGACCACCAGCAGCGCGATGTTGCCGAAGGCGAGCGGCACCACCTGCAGCAGGCCCTGGGTCACTTGCAGGTCGTTGATCGTCCGGCTGACCACCTGGCCCACCCGCAGCTCGTCCTGGCGGACCCCGTCCAGCCGCAGCAGGGCGGCGAAGACGCGGTTGCGCAGGTCCAACTGGACGTCGAGTGCGAGCCGGCCGGCGACGTAGCGCCGGACGAAGGTGAGCACGAACGCGGCCACGGCCAACCCCGCCAACCCGGCCAGCACCACCGGCAGGTCCCCCACGCGGCGGGCGACGGCGTCGTCGACGGCTCGGCGGGTCAGCAGCGGGACGAGACCGGTCAGGGCGGTGCCCACGGCGGCGGCGAAGACGCAGACCACCAGCAGCACCGGGTGCGCGGCACAGTCACCGAGCAGACGACGGGCCCAGCCACGGGCCGGCGCACCTTGGCCCGGTGCGGGTACGGCGGCGGGTCCGGACGGCGTCGACATCGGACCCGAGCGTAGGGCGGCACGGGGGCGGTGCGGGGTCGGGCAGGCCGCGGTGGTCATGCCGGACACGTCGCGAGCATGTCGCGCAGCGCGTCGGCGTCGTCGGCGCTGACCGGCAGACCGTAGGCAGCGCAGACGGCGACGTACCGCTGCCCGTAGGCGCACCGGATGGACGGCCGCGGGGTCCAGACCGGCGGCCGCGCCCGCCGGCAGCGTCCCTCGTCGCGCAGGCAGGTACGCCAGTCGCCCGGTGTCAGGTCGCTCTTGGCCTGGTTCTGCGCCGCGTCGACGGCGAGCAGCTCCAGCGGGTCGTTGGCGAAGGCGCGGCGTTTGACGATCGGCCAACTGTCGGCCCCCAGATCCCAGGCGGCGGCCAGCGGGACCACGTGGTCGACCTGGATCTGGTCGGTGTCGCCACCGGAGTAGGGATCGGTGAGCACGCCGTCCGGCCCGGTGTCGCGGGCGACCACGTCGGTGCGGGTGTCGACCCCGTTGTGGCCCAGCGGCACATCGACCGCGTCCGTCCACGGGGAGCCGAACACGCACCCGCCGCCGGCCCCGCACGAGCGGTCGTACCCGGGCCGGTCCGGGCGGGCGGGCAGGACGGCCAGCCGGGCCAGCGCGGAGCGGGCGGCCTCGACGCCCGCCACCGGCTGCAACGGTCCGGCCCGGTCCGGCGGGACCGGGACCGGCGTGCCGTCCCCGCGGACGGCGCCGATCACCAGCGTGGTCACGACGGCCACCACCGCGAACAGGACCAGGTCGGACCAGCAGCGCCGCAGGATCCGCCTCGCGTGTCGCAGCGCACTCCGGACGGGCATGGACCGAGCCTGCGGACACCGGTGCGCCGACCACGGCGGCGGGCCCAGGCGGGTGGACAGCGGCCACCCGCCGCCGTTCCGGTGATCGCGCCGCGGATGACCCGGACGCTTTGTCGGTCGGCCCTGGTACTGCGCTCGCGGCCCTGGTACTGCGCTCGTGGCCCTGGTACTGCGCTCGCCGGCCCTGCTACTGCGCCGGGGGGATCTCCCGCTTGCGACGCGCCGGGAGGTGCGCGCGGACGCCGTTGGCCACGTACCAGGTCCCGGCGGCGTCCAGGCCGGCCCCGACGACCCCGCCCAGCACCGGGACCCGCCGGGCGACGGTCAGCGCCATCCGTTTGCCGCCGACCCGGGACACCAGCGCCCCGGTCAGCACCTCGCTCACGGTGAGGAACAGCGCCGGGT
>JAABUZ0100003100.1_pt1 | contig 25562 bp, 27 predicted proteins | sample 5562091 | NCBI WGS metagenome assembly JAABUZ01 (sample SAMN12813069, study PRJNA571459) | rock metagenome | isolation source: Antarctica rocks | place: Antarctica: Victoria Land, Linnaeus Terrace sud | collected 2015-12-21 | reverse complement strand
TTGAAAAGCTCGGCGCCGAAGTGGTGCGCGGCAGTCTGGACGACCTCGTCGGCTTGCGTGCCGCCACCGCTCGGGCTGAGGGGGTGGTGCACCTTGGCTACAACCACGACTTCTCCCAAATGGGAGTCGCCGCGCAGACAGATCGCGCAGCCATCGAAACATTCGCCGAAGTCTTGCAAGGCTCGGGCGGCCCGTTGCTCATCGCTTCAGGAACCCTTGGGCTTGCGCCGGGCAGGGTCGGCACGGAACGCGACATGCCGGATATCGCCGCACATCCGCGCTCGGGGAATGCTGTCTATACGCTGGGCCTAGCCGAGCGTGGCATTCGATCGATGGTTGTGCGTTTTTCGATGACAGTGCACGGCTCTGGCGGCGACCGTGCATTTGTTGCGATGCTCGCCCGGATCGCACGCGAGAAGAGACTGTCTGCGTACGTCGGCGACGGCCAGAATCGGTGGCCGGCAGTGAACCGCCTCGATGCGGGCAAGCTCGTTCAGCTGGCGATCGACCAGGCCTCCGGAGGCAGCGTTCTGCACGCTGTTGCCGAAGAAGGCGTCGCCACGCGTGAGATCGCCGCTGCACTCGGCCAGTTTCTCGATGTGCCCGTCGCGACGATACCCGCTGACCGAGCGAGCGAGCACCTCGATGGGATTGGGATGTTCTTCGGCGCTGATGCGCCTGCATCGAGTGCGCTGACGCGCTCGCTGTTGGGTTGGGAGCCGAAGCATCCGACCCTGCTGGAAGACATCGCTGCCGGGCACTACCCAGGAGAGTAGGACTGGCTCGCGCCCTAGAGCGGCGCGCGTCGGCTAGTAGCCGCCTGCCTCGTAGAGCCGATAGAGGGGAAGTCCGCGTGCATTTCTGCCGGGCGGCTCGAAAACCAGGCGCCCCACCAGGCGGCAACGGCCGCGACGACCGCCACGAGAACCGAGGCCGTCGCGATCGTCTCCGCTCGTGACCACGTGCGTTTTCCTGTGCGCGCGGGGTCGGACCTTACGCTATTGGTACTCTCTGCTCGCGCACGTTGGCGTTGCAGACCTCCCTTGCTCATCGCATCGCAGTCGCGTTGCAACGGTGTGCAGGTAGTGACGTCACGGTGAATTTAGTCGCCATATGGCACAGTCGCAGCCTCGATGACGCGTGGTGCTTCGAGATTGCCGCCGCTGTATGTATACGTTCCATCAGAATGTTGCTTGGCTTGAAGGGCGCCGATCTGCTCGTAGATGGTGCCGTCATCGTCGACGTACTCGATTCGTACGGCCGGAAACTGCGGTGTTTGGCGATACGCCTGCTGATCTTCAAGGGACCAAGTAAACTTTACGGGCTTGTCCCCTGGCGTCAGTGTGCCGAGCCGCTCGATATGCGTCGCTCCTCCCATGACGGCGCGAACCTTGTTCGCAGCGCCACGCCCCTTGTTTTGGATCTCCAGAATAAGCGAATACGAGCCGAGCTTTTGAATTGGGCCGGAGCCGACGCCGATGAATCCGGGCAATTTCGTCTTGACGTTCAAATAGAGGCGCGGCCGGCCGGGACGTTGGGTGCGAGCAACGGGTGCCGCCGGCGCAGATTGGTGCGCGGTCGCGCCAATGTTGCCGCCGGTTCTAACTTGTGCGAGATTGGCGAGATACTCGGGAAGCAGGCGCCGCAGTTCGATTTCAAGTTCGGTCTCGTTTCCGTACAGTATCGAATCCCAACCCTTGACGTCGGAGAACACCGAGCTTTCCCGTCCTGGCTTTGGGTTGAGCGTTTCGTCGGTACAGTAGAGAATAGCCCAGGCGTAGCCGCGTCCTCGAGCAATCCCGAACTCTGCGGCGACGTTTGGATTGTGCGTAGTTAAATCAAAGAGACAGAGCTTCGCCTCAGACATCATTTGCTCGATCTTCTCGAGCAGCGGCATGCCCCGCAGGATGTCCGACGCGACGACGACCCGCGCCAAACCTTGGGCTGCTCGTTCTAAGGCTGGACGAACATAGTCGAGCGCAAACGGATAACCGAGGAAAATGGTTGGGAGATTATCGGTCGCCAAAGTATTCCAGATCGTCGTCAGTGAGTTGTGGGACCGAGAGCACGTCGTCGAACGCGGTGCCGTCGACGGTGAGCAGGGCGACGGCCTGATCCGGCGCGAGGGCTCGAAAGGTCTGCGCCGTGAGGAGCCGCTGCCGTTGGCTCGACGCGGAGTGGCCTTTGGAGACTGAGGCCGCCTTTGGAAAGAAGATCGTCGGCTGGTCAGAGCGGCCGGTGTTGTACGACTCCTTCCAGACGTCGACCTCGCCGAGTTTCCCGGCGACGTACTCCATGGTGCGCTCCGTCGAGCGGAACGCGACGACGTTGGTGAAGTTGCCGAGGAGCGCGGTTGCCGCGTGTTCGTTGCCGATCGCGGAGATGTACGCTTCGATCGACTGCGCGGCGACGATGCCGATAACGCCGAGCGCGCGCGAGGTGTCGAAGAACTGCGCGTCGCCGGCGCTACAGATCTGTTGGTACTCGTCGCAGAGGAAGAGGAGCGGTCGACTCTTGCGCGGCCCCGCCGGGAGCTGCGCGCGGGTGTTGACGGCTTGGAAAAAGCGTTCCTTGAGAAAGAGGTAGACGACGCTGGCGGCGGCTTTGAAGCGCGCCCGTGGGACGTTGACGACGAAGACGTTACCGTTGAGCACGTCGGCGAGATTGGCCTGATCACCGGCGTCGGTACAGAACGCGTCTTCGAGTTCGGGATCGGCGAAGCGCGCAAGTGCCGTCTCGATCGTGCGGTTGACGCCGCTGCGTTCTTTTTCGGGGTACTGCGCCGCGATCGTCGCTTCGTAATCGACCGCGCTCTTGAGCCGTCGTGCATCGAGGCTCGCGTCCCGGTCGCCGTCGGCGGCGCGCACCTGGAGCTCGAGGAGCGCCTCGCCGGCCGTTGCGATTGCGGCCTTGCGACAGCGCTCGTCGAAAACGTAGTCGTAGAGCCCCTTGAGCGAGTACGCGCCCGGGACGTGGAAGAGGACGGCCAGTGCCGCTTGCGAGCGTGCGACCGCGAGCGAGAGCCAAAAGGCCGAGTCGCCCTCGCCCTGGCCGAGCAGTTTGAAGGCGGCTTCGAGGAAACCGGCGGCGGTGTTGGGGGTGAGGCCGTCGAGCAGATTGAGCCCGAGCTGCCCGACGCCGATGCGCTGGATCGTCTTGCCGGTGAGCTGTGCCGCATGTGCGGCGGTGGTGTGAAAGTCGCCGCGGACGTCGAAGATGAGTCCGCCGCAATCGAAGTCGAGCGCCTGAACGAGCAGATGGTTGATGACGCGGGTCGTCTTGCCGGTGCCGGTCTCGCCGAAGATCGCGATGTTCTTGGCCGCGTCGCGGAGGTTGAGGGTGACGTTCGAGCCGCGTTGGAGCCCGGCGGTGTGCCCGAGCGACGAAAGCGTGCCGGTCGCCTCACCGATCCACAGCCCGAAGTCCCCTGACTCACTGAGGTCCGGGCCGACGGACGGTGTCGCATCGACCTTTTTACTGAGCGGTAACGTTGGGAGCGGCTTGCCGTCGAGCGCACGGACTAGGGGCCGGAAACCGAAGCCGCCGAGCACTGCGGCTCCAGCGAGCATTGGGAGCCCGTGCGAGAGCGGATAGACGAGCGCGGTGGTCGGCACGGCGCCGAGGGCGAACATGCCGGCAGCCGGTGTCTCCGCGAAGGCGTTGCCGTTGAAGACGCCACCGCGTAGAGCGGGGAGTGCGAAACGGGAGAAGGGCCGCACGACGAGGAGCGCCGCGAGCGCCGCGACGACGTAGAGCGCCATCTGGATCGCGAGCGCAACGAGCGTAATGACGTAGATCGCGACGATCACGAGCACCACGCCCAGGCATCCCGGGGCGAGCCCGTACTTGATGCGCGGGCGTGACGGCGCGACGCCGCGGACGAGCTGCTGCCGTCCGAGCCAACGCCGGTAGCGCAGCCCGCGAACGAGATCGTTCGGTGCGGCAGTCGTCGTCATCGAGTTGCTCGTCAGCTCTTGGCTGATGTCTTCCGAGCGGTGACTTTGCGTGATGAACGCTTCGACTTCGCTTGCCCGTTCATTCCGGCGGTGTCGTTGGTGATGCGCTGGACGTAGCGCCGAATCGTCTCGGGCGATGCCTTGAGGCCAGCGCCACGCAGCGCTTCGGTGATCGAGCGGTAGTTGTGCCCCTTGGCGTGGGCCTGGGTGATGAGCTCGCGATGCGGTTCGAGGGTCGCTTCGAGGACGGATCGGCGCGGAAGCGGCGCAGCGTCGATAAGGGCGGTGAGCCGAGAGCGTATTTCGGCGTGCAGTGGTTCGTCGGCGTGCATAGTGTAGTGCTCCGCTGGCGGGTGGTTGCGGGTATCGTAGCACGCATGCTATGGTGGTTGCAACGCGAGTATTTTTTAGGGGGGGAACCTAGAGGGTGGATAGCCAGCTTCGGCGGCTTCCACCTAGGTATGGGGGCGGCGTTGCTCGCATCGCTTGCGCGAAGCTCGCCCCCGCATAGGAGAATCGAAATGCCGGCGAAGTCCCCGGAACAGCAAGCCGTCTACGACTCGAAGCGCAAGCGCTCGGAGCAACTCCTTGTGCGCCTTACGCCCGCGGAGGCGGAGCGCGTGCGCGCATCCGCTGCATCGTCCGGGCTATCTGTCGCGGACTTCCTGCTCACAATCGTCGACGATCGTCCCCCGCCGATCATCGACCTCGCGCAGGTTGCCGAGATCTCGTCGGCCGTTGCGGCGCTCGCCGGCATCCCCGGAGCGATCCGCGACCTAGAAGCAGACCTGGGTCGACTGTCGGGCCGGCTCTCGCATTTCTTCACCGTGAATTACGCGCGAGCGGACCTGCATCGAGACGAGATCCACGAGACGCTCTGGGCGCTCCAGGACCTCATGCGCCGGGTCGAGCCCGAGATTGCGAAGATGAGCGCGGCCGTTGCCGGGCCGCGCACCGAGATCGCGACGGTGATGCGCGCGATCGCGCGCGAGCTCGATGCCGCCTAAGCTTCGGATGCCGCGCGGATGATCGCGAACCGCGGGCGCGGCCGGATGGTCGGGGCGTCGAGTTTCGGCGCGGCGATCGACTACATCGTGCGCGAGGGGCCGGAGCATGAACGCGACCATGCACCGCCGCTCGCCGTCTGGAGCGAGAACGTTGCGACGGTCGAAACTGCGGCGTTGGAGATGGAGGCCGTCGCTTCGCAGAGCCGCGCGAAGGAGCCGCTCTACCATCTGATCGTGTCGTTCGCAGAAGGCGAGCGCCCGACGTACGAGCAGGCGCGTGCGGCGCTCGATACGCAAATCGAGCACCTCGGCTTTGGCGGTCTCCAGTACGTTGCAGCCTTGCAGAACGACGGTGTTGGCGGCATGTATCACGTGCATGCCGTGTTCAACCGGGTCGACCCGCTCACGCACGTTGCGCGCGACATTTGGCAAGATCGCGAGAAGATGCGCGCGGCCAGCCGTGAGGCCGAGCTCGAGCAAGGCTGGCGCGTCGTCGACGTTGCCCAGCGCCATGAGCTTTCGCACGGCGCGCGCGACGTTGAATACTACGGCCGTAAGCGTTCCTTCGAGCGGACCGTCCGCGAAGACGTGGCTCCCGCGGTACGCGATGCCTTGGCGAAAGACGGTGCCTCCTGGGCCGACGTGCATCGCGTCTGCGGCGAACACGGCGTGCGGTACGAGGAAGTGCGAACCGGGCGCCACGACGACGTCGTGGGGGGGCGGCTCGTTGGCGCGGAGCGCGGCGAGTACGCGCGGGCTCGCGACCTTGGCGCGGACCTCACGCACCGTAAACTGATCGAGCAGCTGGGTCCGTTCGAGCGCGCTCGCGACCAGGACCGGTCACGCGATGCAACGCGCCCGTTTGCGGAGCGATGTCGTTCGGCCGCGGCCGAGGTGGAAATGTTGCGCGGCACGGACGTCCGCACCGATGCGGGGTGGCGCGAGGTGCATGCCACGTTCGAGCGGCATGGCGTGGAGTACAAGCCGTATCGCACCGGTGCGCGGATCGGCGACCTCGATAGTCCCGAGACGGTCAAGCCGTCGGAGATCGACCGCGATCTTTCGTTGCGCGCCATGACCGCGACGTTCGGGCCGTATGAGAGCTCGCGGCAGGCGCGCGATCGCGCAGCGACACGCGAGGCCGTGCAGCGCGCGGAGAATCTCGTCGTCGGCGCGCGGCTGCTCGAAGATCCACGTCCGATCATGGACCGCCTGACGGCGAACAATGCGACCTACACCCTCAGCGCGGTGGAACGCCTGGTCGGCGAGCGAGTGTCGGATACGGAGCAACGTCAGGCGATTACCGAGAAGATCGTCGACGAGTCGGTACAGCTCGTCGACGACCGCGGCAAGACGCGGCTGACGACGCGTGAGGTCCTCGACGCCGAACATACGCTCGCGGCCGCGGCGGACAGCCTCGCGTCGAGCCGACGCGACGTCGCGATCGCGCGGCCGGCAAGTCAGCACCTCGACCAGCAGCAGCAACGTGCGTACGTGTATGCGACCGACGACGACGCGCGCCTCAAGGTCATTACCGGTGTGCCGGGCGCCGGCAAGACGCGGCTTATCAGCGAGATCGGTGCGGCATATCAGGAAGCGGGCTACAACGTCCGCGCGATCTCGGTTGCCAATTCCGCCGTTGACGTGCTGCGGCGTGAGACCGACGTGCCGGCGCGCTCCGTCGCCAAAGAACTCTACGAGTGGGGCCAGGATCGCGAACGGTTGACCAACCGCGACCTGCTCATCATCGACGAGGTCTCGACCCTTGGGACCGCGCAGGGTGCCGCGCTCCTGCGCGACGCGCACGAGCGCGGCGCTGTCGTCATAGCGCTCGGGGACGACAAGCAATTTCAGGCCGTCGCTCACGGCAACGCGCTCGAGCTGATGCAACGCGCCGCCGGCGACCGCAGCGTCGACTTGGAGAAGACGCGCCGGCAAAGTGAGGCGTGGCAGCGTGAGGCGACGCAAGCCGTGCGGAGCGGCGACGTGCGTGGGGCGATCGACGCGTATCGAACCCGGGGGGTTGTTCACGAGTCGGGATCGCAGGACGAGGCGCGCGCGGTGCTGATCGATCGTTGGCGAACCATCGAGAGCTCAGGCGTTGAATGCGGGATTGAAGCGTACACCAACCGCGAGCGGATCGCGGTGAATGCACTCGCGCGCGACGAATGGCGCGAGCTGGGCCGACTCGCCGGCGCCGACGTCGCGCTTGAAACGACCGACGGCAAAACGCCGTTCGCGATCGGCGACCGGGTCATCATCCGTGAAACGATCCGCGAAGCCGGACTGCACAACGGCTCGGTCGGCATCGTGCGCGGAATCGACGACGCCACACTGCAGATTGAGCGCCGAGACGGCGCGGTGGTGGGCGTCGATACACGCGAGCATCCCGGTGTTCAGCACGGCTACTGCTCGACCGAATACCGGGAGCAAGGCGCGACGCGCTACGCCGAGCTGCAGCTGGTGACCGAGCACGTGAACCAGCGCTCCTTGACGGTCGGGATGACGCGCCACACCGACGAGTACGGTATGTTCTATTCACGCGAAGCCGTCGGATCGTACGACGATTTAGTCGCTCTCGGCCAGCGCACGCGGTCCAAAGAACTGGCCAGCGATTATCGTGAAGTCGAACGCGCGCAAGCGCGTGACGTGCAGCCGACCCGTGAATTAAGCGTTACTAAGCTGCGTTGGGAACTTGAGCCCATCGCGCGGGGCGAAGCGGGCGGCTACAGTCGCGACGAGCGCAAAGCCGCCTTCGCCATTCTCAATCAGCTCGAGCGCCTGGAACCGAACGAGCGGATAACCGTCGCGCGCGACGTGCGGAAGACGCTCGCGAACCCGGGGGAGCTGACAATGAAGCTCCGCGAAGCGCAGACGCGCGAACGGGAACAGGCACAATTGCGCGAGCGCGACGATCGCGGCCGGAGTCGCTGACGTGGCGCAGGTCCAGTGTCCGACGCACGGCGTCTTCGACTATAAGACGGCGGCTTGTCCCGGGTGCGCCAACGATGCGCGACGACGGTACGAGCAATTGGTGACCGAGCTGGGAGGCGAGACCGTGCCGGCTCGCTTGAGGACACGGTTTTCCGAACATGATGCGGCACCGCCGCCTATCTCAACAGCAGCGCTCGCCGTTCTGCGGGCGCAAGATCCAGTCGGAGCGGAGCTGGTCCTGGCAGAGCTCCAACGTACGAGCGATGAGTTTGAAGAGCGGCAGCGCGATCAAGAGCGCGTCGTTGCCGACCTTGTAGCATTGAGCACGACGCACGGCAGCAAGCATCGCTTAGGCTCGCAAGGCTCAAAATATGAAGGTCGTTTGTTGGGCGCTGCCGACATCGGCGCCAAGCGCTACGCGCGAATGCGGCAAGGCTTCTTGGACGGCGGTGATACTGTCTGCGTGCCGTGGATTGACGCGTTTGCCGAGCGAGTGGGTCAGGAGATCGTGGTTCAGTGGGTCGAAACGAACAACGGCGTCCATTTTCGCGTGAGTGACCGCGACGGCAGGATTGCGGATGGCGACAGTGTTCTTTGACGCTACGCGCGTTTTGTGCGTTAGCATGGCCACTGTTGCGGGCTGACGAGGGTTTGGGCCGGGTCGTGCGCGGCTGCGTGCTGAAATTGCCATCGGAGCCTTACTTACTCGTACAAATCCTCGCCGGTCAGGAGCGCAGCATGGGTCCCGCTCCACTCTAGCTCCAGCTTGCTGAGCCGGCCTGCTCGAACGATCGTCTCCAGCTGCGCGACCTGTTCGTGAAGTCTCGGCAGAAGCGGCCGAATGATTTCCACTGCTTCGGTGATCGCTTGGCTCAGCGCTGACCTGACACGCGCCGCGCCGTCCGGACGCACGCCTTTGTTTGCAAGGTGCGCCCTCGCTTCATCGAGATCGTGAATAAAATCCGGCGTGCTCAGCAGTCCGACCGGATCGTCGAAGCGGAAGGCTTCGTCGGCGGCCAGCTTCTCAGCAACGAGCCCTGCGACATTCGCGACGACGTACTCCCAGTCGCGAGGCCGGGAGCTTCCCATCGGCACGCCACCGCCGAGCGTTACGATTATCGCGCCGTCCGCGCTGTGTTCCAAGCCATAAAGACCAAGACCGTCGATTCCGATATCACCGTGCTGGCCGGCCACCCAGTGCCCGAACTCGTGCATGAGGTCCACGCAGAATTCTCCGCGGCGAGGATGCCCGGTTCGAGGGTCCATCAAGCCGTTCCACATCCAGGACAGATCGTCAGCTAGCGTCCACGTTGGCTTCGCGTCACGCTCAATGCTACTCACAACGTCGCCATGCTCGCATTGAGCTTGAGTAGACGTCTCGCATCCTCTTTTCGCATAGATGCGTCGCAATTAGGCGGATGCGCTATTCAGAACCGCTCGCGCTCCTGACATGGTGCCACGATCTAAGCGCGCAGCAACCACTGTACAAGTCCATAATAGATTTCATTGATTGAGACGGTATTGTCGCCAGGCGGAGGCATCACAACGACGTGTACCCCGGCTTGCCCAGGGAAGTGGCGGATCGAGTGGATCTCATTAATCGACCGATTCTGCGATGTGTTGAACGGCGACGAGACCTGTATTGCACCAACCTCTGCGTTTACCGAGAACGTCACTTCTCGGTTTGTCACCGACCGAACGTGCAACTCGTCCTCGCCCCGTGCCTCGATCAAAAGAGGTGGTTGTTGGGTCATCGGGTCCGGACGTAAATCCTCAAAGTGCAAGCGAAGGAGGCGTCCGAGCTCTGCGAGCGTGGCGCGTAAACCGCGCTGGCGCTGACTCATCGCCTCACGCTCTTGATACCAAGCGTCCATTCTGCCGGTTTCGTGAACGTTCCATGCGCGCCTGGCACCTGGCGCTCCCTTATGGCTCCGCAATCCCCGCGAGGCCGTTTCACGTCGTGGACGACCCGGCGTTTGACGTGCCGGCGCACAACCGCACGTTGGCGCACGACGCGTGGTTACTCTGCCTTTCGCATGCCAGGCCCGCTGAAGCCGAGGTCGATCTGTTTCGTCTTTTCCCGAAACGGCTCGGATGATTTGTAAGGCGATCCGGACGGGGGATGGTTCGGGCGTTTTCCATGAAGCAGTTCAGCGACGGTTAATAACTGCACTGCCGGAAACTCCGCCTGCCAAGTGTCGGAACGATACTTGCCTTCCATTGCCGCTTCGACGCGCATCGGCTTAGTCGGTTCCTCGAGCGTCGCGAATACGCCGATTTGCGCACCAACGTTTTTCATCGTCACGCGCAGGTCTTTGATGTCCTTCACCCCAACGTTCCCCGACTTCACCTGAACAACGACCTTGCCGGCAGTGCCGCGCTCCTCAACGAATCGTATTACGCCGTCGACTCCGCCATCCGCGCCCTTCTTCTTTTTGTCGTCGAGCGGGTACGCACCAAGCAGCGAGACAACCCACCATTGGAACTGGTAACGGTCAAGCTCCGCCAAAGCCCTTGCTCCGCTCACGTCGACTGGCTCGCCATGGATCTCGTATTCCGCACGCTTCTGAAATCGCGTTTCGAGCCGCCACTTGATGAGCGCGATCGCTAGATGCGTGATGTCGATTCCGATCCACCGTCGATTTAACGCCTGTGCGGCGTCGATCGTCGTGCCGCAGCCGCAAAACGGATCGAGAACGACATCCCCTTCGTTCGAGGAGCACTCGATGATGCGTTCGAGCAACGGGAGCGGTTTTTGCGTAGGATAGCCAAGCCGTTCCTTCGCCTGTGAATTGATAGGTGGTATATCAGTCCACAAATTATCGAGGATCTCGCCGTGCATCTCATCGAGGTACCGCTTTACCTGCGGGCGCATAGTCTTATTCTTAGGATATACGATACGGTTCTGCGAATCGAGTTCCGCCATCGTTTCCTTCTTGAAACGCCATCCAAAAACCGGTGACGGGAAGCCATTCCATTCGTACATCATGTTCGGACGTGGATTCGGACTCACCATGTTGTCGAGCCGATAACGACGGCCGTCAGGTTCGGCATAAGAATACTTCGCTTTGAGGTACGCTTCATCGTGCGGTTCGAACTGGGGGTTCCACGTGAAGTCGTCGCTCTTCGTGTAGAAGAAAATTGAGTCAGTGACGTGCGAGAAGCGTTTCGTGTCGCTATGTGCTGACGTTCGCTTCCAGATAATCTCGTTGCGGAAGTTCTCGACGCCAAAAATCATGTCGAGCAAAATCTTCAAGTAGTGGCTCATCGTCGGATCGCAGTGAAGGTAAAGCGATCCTGACCGTTTGAGTTTGCGGTATAGTTCGCCGAGTCGCGGAGCCATCATCACCAGATAGGCCGTCACGTCGTTGCGGCCTAGGACGTTGACGAAGTTCACGGTCTGACCGATGAGGTTCTGATCGTATTCGCCCGTCACAAATCGGTTAAACGCCTCTTCAGTCTCTGGTGTCCAGCGCCATGTGTCCTCGAAGGCTTTAATGTGCGCGTCGGCCACTTTGCCGCTAGACTCTTTGAACAGCAGATTGTACTTGCGGGCGGAATTAAACGGCGGGTCTAGGTAGATCAAATCTACGGACTCATCCGGCACGTGCCTGCGGAGGATGTCTAAGTTGTCCCCATAGTATAGAACGTTAGGCTGCGTAGTCGTGTCAGGCAACAGAACCGTCGCTCCAAGATGAGAGATGCTCCCGGTCGTTCACAGTGTCCAATTGACCTCTCCTTGCGGCAACTCACAGGCGCTTGGCTTGCCCCTCGCACGGCTACTTCCGGGCTGGAAGTTAATTCAGCGAGCAACGACGGTCGTGAACGCTGGAGCTGTTGCACGCATCAGCTGTTCGGCCAAAAGTAGAGCGGTGCCGGTGGAATCCATCTCACCAGAGTATCTCCATTGACGTTTAGCGCGGTCGGCGTCAACCACAGGCCCGCTCCAACGAGATTCTCAATAATGACCAGACGGGAAGTGCCGACGGCAACCGAGGGGATATTCACGACGGCGACGCTCGTGCGCTCTTCAACGTCGAAGCCCTGCGCGAATGTCGCGTAACGAATGCTCCATCCCATCTGGACGCCAGTAACCGCGAGGCGTCCATGGTTGCGTAAGGTTAGAAATTTGCGAAGGTCTGCCTGAGTCGTGCGCGGAGATACACGCCAGCGGTCATCGGCGGGTTGTGGCGGGCGCACATCGATCCCGGCATCGGGATCTTGCGGATCGCGACGGACGACGACGAGTGCGAGTGCGTCCTCCGGGATCGTCGCCGGCTTCTCACGCTCCTCGAGCACGACGACCGCCGTTCGTTCGAGCTCTGCGAGACGCTCGGCGGACGCAGCGGACCGCTCCGCCGCCGCCGCCGACCGCCGCGAGTCAACTCGTTGCTGGAACGCGACTCCGGCCGCGACGACCGAAACGACGAGAGCCGCGATCGCGATAGGATCAGCCATCGCTAAATGCGACCATGCCCTAAAGGCATTCACGTTGGTCCCGACGTTAAGCAGATCGCCGGCCGAAGGAAAGTCGTCGGAAAATATCGGTCACGCAGAAGCAACGAGACCGCTAAGAGCGTCTCGCTGCCGTAGCGCTCCGCAAGTCGAAACTCCGCTGGTTCGTCGGTGAGATGTGGCGCATGCGCCCGATGCTCCCTCACCGTAGTGTCGCGATCGAACGGCACGTTGATGATTCTGGCGAGGTCTCCGTGCTCGTAGAACAATTGTGCCTCGGTATCGGTAAGGATGACGTACTCTGGGTGCATCTTGTGCGTCTCGATATCCGAAACGACGTCACAGTATAAGGCTTGGTCGTCCAACAATGCCGCGAGGTCGGCGATGGCGGTGATCAGGAAGCTTCCTGTACGCTTCGATCGCTTGAGCTCGGGAAAATCGGCTGCCAGAAACAGTTCGGTGGCTTCTTCTTCGTCCGCTTCCAGGTCCGCTAGACCCGATCGATCGGCATACTGGCCGAGCACCCACGTAGCGACGGTTCCTAGATACCGTGTCGCGTCACCGCGTCTGCCCATCGCGACGAGCGCGCGTACGGCGGCTACCACGGACACCGCGTAACGGTCGCTTACCGGCTGCGCCGCGCCGGTTTCCGCGACGACCGTCTTTCGAAGACGCTCCGCCGTAATCTCTCGTCGCGTTATGTCGTCGTCCAAAAAGTATACCAGTGCCAGCGCTTCGATCAAACGAGCGGCGTGGACGCGATAGGCGAAGAGCGCGCCGGATGCGTTCACCGCCCGCGCGAGCCGCCCGCCAGCGGTCTCCCGCAAGGTCCAGACGTGTTCGACGTACTCCCGCGCAGCGCTCAGGACCGCTGCCCGAGCGCGCCCCATGAGATCGTCGAGAAAGCCGGCGTCGTCGCCGGCTTCGAACGCCCGGACCATGACGGCGCGCCAAGCTGCGAGCTTCGCCACGAACGCCAGATGCAAGTCCCCGAAGTCTTTGGAACGCTCTGCTAGCGCGTACGCTTCGAGCATCGCCGTCGCGACCGCATCGTTGGCGGTTGATGCCGGGCGTGCCCAATACCGCGAATGCTTCTCCAGCGCGCGCTCGTTTAGCTCACCGCTCATTGCATGGCCGTACGCCACAAAGAAGTCGGCGTACGCGCGAAAGCCGTCACTGCGTGCCGGATAAACGGTGCTCGGGTCGACGCGTAAGTATTGCTCTAACAACGCCGTCCGGGGCCATAGCTCGACGCCGTGGACGCCTTGCTTCGCGAGTTTGTCGTTAAAGGCGTGGATACTGCGCGTTGCATCAAGCGTCGCGGTTCCTGTCGTGACCAACACCGCCCGATGTGGCAAACTTGCATCGAAATCAGGGTGCGGCAGATCGGTCGAGAGCGCTTCGAAGATTTGAAGCGAGAGTTCCCGCCAATTCGAAACGGTGATATTCTCCGACTTCAGTTGAAAGCTGTATTGAACGACGCCGTCTGTCTCTTGCCGCTTGGCGATGAAGTCGCGCCCAAGTTCGTTGCGTCCGTGGGTGAAGCGCACATCGTAAAAGCGTTGCGCCCGTAGTAGCGACATAAACGGTGCATCGAACTCGCGCTCATTCGTAATGGAAGCAAGATATTGCTCAACGACGATGCGTAGCACTAGTAGAGCCGGCGTTTGCGCCTTCGCGCGAAGAAAGCGTCGCGCTTCTCAAGGACGATACGAACGAGCTCCGGGTCGCGTCGGGCCTGCTCGACGACTTCTTTCGCGCGCTCATACAATTCCGGAGGCGTGACGAGCCGCGGGGCCTCGGCCCGACCATCGTCGTCAAAATCGAGCTCGACCTTCCGAATCGACTCGCGAAAGGTCTCGATCGTCAGTTCGCCATTTCCGTCGGGAACGTTGCCGACCGCCGTTGCGATCTTCCCCATGGTATCGAACATATGCGTCAGCTGCGCGCCAGTGATCTGCTCGAAGATATCGTCTACGAACCGCTTATGGGTAGTGAAGTCGGGCTTTTCGATGTCGTCAATTGTGTATGATGCCGTGGCGACTGCCTTAACCATCGGCGTGTCGATCGGTGTCGGGCCGGTGACGACATTCCGGATCGGGCCGCCGTGTTCGGTCTTGGTTACTTCGATGCCGCCGAGGATTGGGTGCTCGGCAATGCGCGCGGCGAACACCCGTCGCAGAAAGGCGTTGTGCGCATCGTCAAGGCGCTGGCTAACGAGATACTCACGCGCGAGGCGCCGCGGATCCCTAACGGTTGCCAGGTCATCATCGTCGAGGTTTGCGACGGGCTCAGCGGGTGCGTCGACGCTCACGCTTCTTCTCCACGCGCCTTTGCAGAGGCAAAATCGAGCGGTACGCGCAGGGCGCTATTGTTCTCACGACGACGCCCGCGATCCAAATACTTCCGCGTCGTGCGCAGATCGGCGTGCCCGACGTCGTCGGCGATGTGCTCGAGCTCGGCCCCGCCGGCGCGTGCAAGGGTGATGTTGGTGGCGCGCAGCCCGTGGGCGCTCGGCACCCGTACACCGGCGAGTTGCGTTGCGCGCTTGCCCACCGCTGCTCGACGTAGCAGCCGCGTCCTACCGTCGTTGCGTGGCCGCGACGTCGCGCTCGGCACGAGCCCCGCGACTGCGAACGCGCGATCTATTGCGAAGCGGATCCCGCGCCGCGACAGTCGGGCGCCGGCCTTCACCCGGCCGGCGTTTACAAAGAGCGGTGCGTCGGGCGGCAAGACCGCCGCGCCGTTCCGGAGCCCGACGAGCTGCCGCACGACGGACAGGACGTCCGCGCGCAGGAAGACCGTGCGGTCGCGCACCTTCCCCCGCAGACGCAGCTCGCCGGCGGCCAGGTCGACGTCCCCGAGGTTCGCGCGGTGCAGCTCGACTGTGCGCGGCCCGTGACCCAGGAAGAGCGCGACCAGCGCCCGATCCCGCACGGCGAGCGACGAGGTCCCGGCGACCGCCGTGATGAGCGCCTGCGCTTCGGCGAGCTGAAGTGCCCGCGCGGCCGCGCCGCCGGGGTCGCGTCGATCGCGTGGCGCGCCGACGTTTGCGGCGGGGTTCGCGGCCAGAGCGCCGGCCCGGACGGCCGCGTCGAGCAGCCGCCGCAGGGCCGACAGTTTCGTGCCGATCGTCGTTGCCGCGTAGCCGCCCTCGACGAGCTGTCGACGGTAGGCAACTACGTCCTCTTCGGTCAGCGACGCGAGCGCGAGAGCGCGCGGCGCGAGGAACCGGTCGCGGAAGAGCCGGGCCTCGCGCAGGTAGCCCGCGACAGTGTCGGCCGCCGCGGCGCCACCGGCGACATGGAGCCGGACGAATTCTTGGAACGCCCGTTCTTCGACGCCAGCGGTGATGGCCGCGAGAGCCCGGTTGTCGGCGGCCGCGCCAGCGACGCCGACCGAATCGCGCGGGGCGAAAGGGCCGGGGACGTCGAGCGCCGTCATTCGTCGTGCAGCGCGCGGGCGATACGCAAGACGTGCGCGAGGCTCCGGGCGGCAGCACGCCGGGTCATGAGACGACGATCGTCTGCAGGCTGGGGAAGAGCGGCGGGGTGTTGCCGTCGAGCTGCGCGTTCACCGCCTGCAAGGCGAAGCCGGACAGGTCGTTCACTTCGACGGGCCTCTTCTTCAGCTCGGCATCGGTCGTCGGGTTGTAGGCGAGGCGCAATGTGCCGGCGTTGAAGCTTAGCACAGAGAGTCCGCGTGTTGCCAGCGTGGCCATGAAGGCACTGCGGTCAGGTGTGCCCATCTGCTCACCTTCGACCTCCACCCGCAAAACAACTTCCGCTTAAGGGCATAGTGGGAAGTTGTTTCCGTAGCGCCAGGCGGGCGTAAAACTATGTTAACGTGTGAGACAGGACCAACTACGGTGCGGCAGTAAGCACGTTTTTGTGCGTACTCGAGCGCTCGATGAGCTCGACGACCTCCCGCCGCCGGCACCGCTCCCGCTGATCCGCTTCTGCGGCGCCCGGGGGTGCAAACGCCGTGCGCGTCCTGGTGGGCGGCACTGCTCCTTCTGCCACGCCGCGGCCGTGCGGCACTGGCGCGAGGACCATCGGCGCGAGTTGGCCGTCCGCCGGCGGGACGCCGCGGCCGTGCGCGGCGACGACGCCCGAGCCCGTGACTCGGCGCGCGCCAAGCTGTCGATGGCGCTACGCCGCGGGACGCTGGATCGCGGCGGCTGCGCCGACTGCGGCGACACCGAGGTGGTCGGGATGATCGAAGATCCGGCGCGCTGGCGGGACGTCGTGTGGGTCTGCCGGGAGCACCGCGCGACCGAGCTCGAGCGGCGCCAAGACGCTGCGTCAAAGCGCGCCTACCAGTCCAAACAGGCCGTCTGGTACGACGAGCGGGCGCGCGTGCTCGCGGCGGTAGAGCTTCTTCCGCTGGATGTGCAGGCCCAGCTTCACGCGCTCGCCGCGCGCGGGCCGGCTGGCACGCCGCTCGCGTCGGGCGCGCCGCTGTACGTGATGAACCTCGTGCGCGTCTATAAGACGCGATCGTGACCGTTGGGGCACATGTGGGAGGCGTTCGCCTTAAGACGCGAGACGATCGAGGAATGCCCGGGGCGTGAGCACCGGAGGGACCGGATCAACCAGATCGCACAGGTGCCGATCGCCCGAGACCAGCGTTTGCACGCCACTCGCGCGCGCTAGTACGACCAGATAGTCATCGCCTGGGTCCGGCGTGAGGCCAACGATGAGCGGTGGATCCCCAACGATCGTCGCGAGCCGCCGCAGCAACCCGACGTATGCGCGGACCTCCAGCTCGGTTACGTACTGACGGAACTTGGGCCGCAACAACACGCGCTCGAGCTCCAGCAGCAGCGCGGGCGAGACAACGAGCTCAAAGTCGCCCCGTAGCCAGTTTTGAACCAGCACCCGCGGCGCGCCCGTCGCGGAAATCAAACCCGCGATAAGTACACCGGGATCGACAACCGCCCGTTCTATAACCGGCCCTGATGCAGTTCCTCATACGCCATATCGAGCGCCTCAGTCTCACTAAGCGACGACCTAGCGGCTACCTTCTCGAGCAAGTCGAGCCCGAGGTACGCGCGTAAGGCTTCTTCCACAACCTGATAGTCACGTTTTCCCGACCGCGCAGCGGCCACGCGCATCGTTTTGAGCACGTCGTCCTCCAGATAGACGGTCGTCTTTCGCTTCATATGTGCATTTTAACAGAAAGATTGCTTTCGTTCAAATGTTGTCCGTGTAAGTCCGATTTGCCGAAGGGCATTTAAATTGGCGCCATGGCGCCATGGCGTCGCGGCGCTCGTGGCATCGCAGTCAAAACTGGGTGGGCGGGTTTCTGGCGCTATGGCGCCACGGCGCTCAGGCGTCTTGACGCTTCGGCGCCTTGGCGCCTAGTATAGAATGATGAAATCGATAGCGCTGACGGCAATGAAGGGCGGCGTCGGCAAAACGACTCTCGCGGTACACCTTGCCGTTGCTGCGATGCGTGCCGGTGAAACCGTCGCGATCATCGACACCGACCCGCAAGCATCGGCAGCTGCGTGGGCTCGGGTGCGCAATGGTGGCTCGCCTGACGTCGTCCCAGTTCCGGTCCAGAGGCTCGCCCAAGCGCTAGCGGCAGCGGCCGACGACTACACGGTCGTTATCGTTGACACCGCACCGCGCGCCTCGACAGAAGCTGCTACCGTGTGCGGCGCTGTCGACATGGCGGTCATCCCGACTCGACCTTCAGCGGTCGATCTGGAAACCTTGGAGCAGAGCGTGCGGATCGTCCAGGCCGCCAATTGCGAAGGGCTCATCGTCTTGAACGCATGCCCGGCTCGTGCACCTGAAATCGCGGAGGCGCGCGGTTACGCCGTAGCGTTGGGTCTGACCGTCGCAGCGGTCGCGATCGGCGAACGCCGGCCATTCGCTCGAGCATTTGCTGAAGGTGCCGGCATCGCTGAACGTGAGCGTGGCCCCGCCGCGGATGAGGTGGCCGCGCTGTGGAGCGAGGTCGCAACTCAGCTTGGCATTGCGCCGCGCACGAAAAAACTTGCGAACGTAACGGCGTGAGCAAACCGACGAAACTGCTCTCATTTGCCCGGACAAGCGGCCGGGGAGCGTTACAACCGGAATCTGAGCATGCGGAGGAAGTGATGATTCCGCCGGAGCCGGCTAGCGAGACTAGTCTGACGAAAAATCTGGTCGCACCAACGGCTGGAGCGAAGAAGAAGACAAATCGCGTGGCGACTAATTTGCGACTGACTCGCGACCAATGGCGGCGCGTTCACGAACTTGCGTTGGACGAAGAAACAACGGTGCAAGAACTCGCGATCCGTGGACTGTCGCTGCTCTTCGAAAAACAAGGACTGCCTCGACTATGAAAACACAAGCGCATACGCTATTGACGTATACGTTATTAACGTATACGGTGACGCATGCCATCATCGAATGAGAAGGGCGATCCGCATATCGATTGGTCGAGGGTTGGCAAGAAAACGCGCGACCAAATAAATGCAGAAGCCGCGGCCGAAAAAGCGAAGCTCGGACTCGCTGGGCGCCGCAAGCGTGTTGTTGCGCATATAAACGGCAATCATTACGAAAGCCAAACGCCGGACGTTCGAGCAATCCGTGAACGCCTGAAGATAACGCAAGAATTGTTTGCGGCTCGCTTTCGCCTAAGTTTGCGAACCGTTCAACAATGGGAACAGCGGCGAGCGACACCAGATATGCCGGCGCGAATTTTGTTGAAGGCAATCGAACAGGCTCCTGACGTTATTGCAGAGGCCGCTTTGGCAGTGGAGCGTGACTTAGCAATGCCAGCACGCTAAGGCCGAAAAGCATGCCCAAACGTCCCGCTCAAATTGTTAAAAGTGACGATTCCACCGTTGGTGAGATCGTCGTGTATGCGCACCGCCTACACGGCAACGTTGTTCTCTCTGGCGATGACGACGAGAACGGACGTCGCTATATCGAGCGCGCCCAGCGCTGGTTCGAAACGCAGCCGGAGCAGCTCGCACTTGGGCTTGCTGATGCTGATGAAATACGACGCGAAGAGATCCTTCGCTTTACCATCGCGAGCGATGCGTGGGCCACGGAAGGTCTAACGCCACCGCGCGCGTTTCGCATTCGGTATGTCGCTCCAATCACGACCACAAAACGTGGGCGCGCAACAACGCCGCCGGCGATTGCCGGTAAGCGGTACTCCTCCGGAGTCGGCGTTGAACGCCGTGCCGTTTCATCATTCGTACTTCGCGCTGCAATCGAAGGCAATGAGACGTCGCGCGGGTACGCGTTGACGCATATCGAGCCTACGCACGTTGCTGAGGTCGAGCTGCGCCCGATCGACGAAACGGCGCTCGCAAATGTCCGCGCGACCGTTGCACGTCTCTCGCCTACGGTCGAGTTGACATTTGATGTGCTACTCGCGCACGCGCTTGAATCGGCGCCTGACCATGACGGAAACTACACGCTGGACATCGATGCCGTACTCGATGCTCAGGGCGTGCAGCCGAAGCGGGGCCGTGACGGCTACAAAGCTGGCCATCGGCCCGACGATCGCGTTCGCACCGTAAGTGATGTACGCACACTGGATCAGAGCTTCGTCGCTTCCGCGCCAGTGCGATACCGCGGTAGGCGCGCTCGAGACTGGCAGCGCGTTGTCGCGATTCAGGCGTGGCGACTACTCGACGTCGTCGATGATGTCGGTGAGATCGATTTAACGGCAATCGATCCCGAACAAGTCGTCGCACTACGCTACACATTCGGGCCATGGTTTGGACCATTCAAGAGCGCGCACGAACAAACGAAGCTGACGGTGCCGAGGCGCCTCTTGGAGCTGCCCGCCGTCAGCCCTGCGCAGGCCGTCGGGCGCTATTTCTTTCAGCGTGCCGCTGAAGCCGATAGCCAAGGGCGTATTTTTCGAGTCGTTCGAGATTTAGTTGCTGACTTGGGCTGGAAACCTCGGCCGGGGTCACCGAAAGAGCTTCGCGATCGGCTTGAGTTCGCGTTGAAAAAGCTTGAGAGCGAGCGCATTATCGTCGGCTGGGACTATCTCGATAATCCCAGCGATTTGAGCCGCAAGGGTTGGCTGGATCGGTGGCTTGGTTTCCGTCTGTGGGCTCGTCTCGGATAGCCCGAAGCGTGTGAGGTACCCCGTCGTTTCGTCCGGGGAACGCACCCTCTTCACGCACGCGCGACAACGAACCCCGTCGGAACCCCCGGGGAATCGAACACGGCGAGCGTCGGAACGGCTATAATGGGTCGAATTAAGAAAAACGCCACTGGTTGGGTACCAGCGGCGTTCACTCTGAGGCTCGTCTCAACCATCTTTCGTACGCGTCTAGCCTAGAAACAAGCGCAAACGAGAGACCGGGGCGGGTTTCGCACCATAGGTGGCGAGCCACGTTCATCCTAGCGGATGGAGCCGGGCCTGTCCACTCTAGCCGCTGCATTGGCTCGCGCCCCACGAGGCAACTGCGGTTGGAAAGACTCCGACGGCCGCACTTGCGCCAGCCGCCGGTCAGGTTCGACCTGCCCTCGAGCGGTTCGCCCAGAATCTCCCCTTTCGCGTTCATGCGACCGACGATTTCCGCCGCGGTGCCTATCGCGAGCGGCGCGATGTCGCGCGCTCGATGGCGGAGATCGCGCCGGACCCGCCGGGATGGCTGACGGCGCTGCGCTTCGACATCGATACCGAGGGCGGCGGCGCGGCCTGGATCGAGGCGGAGCTGCCGGCGCCGAACCTGGTTGTCGTCAATCCACGCAACGGCCACGCCCATCTGATCTATTTGCTAGGCGGCTGGATACGGACCGACTTCGGCGACCCCAGCCGATTGAAGGTCGTGCGCTACGCGGCCGCGATCGAGCGGGCCTACGCCGCCGCGCTGGGCGCGGACACGGCGTACAGCGGTCGCTTTCACCACAACCCGCTCTCGGCCGCGTACGTGACGAAGGTGGGCCGCGACGCGCCGTACTCGTTGGCCGAGCTCGCGCAGCACGTCGACCTCGCGACGCCGGCCGTGAAGCCGGCCCCGCTCGGAATCGGGCGCAACGTCGAAGTCTTCGACCGCTTGCGGCGCTGGGCGTACACCGCGATCGCCGACTGGAAGATCGGCACGCACGACGCGTGGCACGAGGCGGTCGCACGTCGCGCGAGCCAAATTGCAGTCGACGTCGGCGCCGCAAGTCCGCGCGGACCGCTCAAACAAAACGAGGTCGGCCACATTGCCAAAAGCGTGGCACGGTGGGTGTGGGAACGCTACGTCGCCGGCGTGCCGCCGCTGCTGCGCGAGGCGCAGATCGCCGCGCAACGCGAACGTGAGCGCGACCGGCAGAAGGCCCGCGAAGCCGCCAGAGACCGTTCGCGCGTCACGCGGGACGAATATACCGCCCAGGCCCGCCAACGTCGCTCTGAGGCCACGGAAATGCGTCGTGCCGGCCTCTCGTTGCGCTCGATCGCGGCAGCGTTGCGGTGTTCGCTTGCCGAGATCCATCGGCTGCTGAAAGCGTATGTTCAGGGTCCGCCCGGCCTATCAGACTTTAAGGGCGTCGGGGAGGCGACGCTGGCGGTCCCGGGTGGTGCTGAAGCAGACGGTACGGAGTCCGAGATCGACGATGTTTTTTCAACGGAGCCTTTGACTGCGCACGGAGGAGCGATTGCCGCAGCAATCGTCTCCGAGTACGCGGTCCCCGCGCGCAGCGCGGAACCCGAGAGAGGTACGACCAGTGATGGAAGGGGGGTTTGGGGGGAAACCGACGCCGGCGAGTCGCCGATCGCGTATATCCAGCGCCGCATCGGCGAGATCGTTGCAAAGCTGCGTGATCCAGAGCGCCCACCGTAAATTTTTGGACTATCGAGCTCCTGGGCGTCGAATTTCGACTGTCCCATTCGTGATGGGAGTGAGCGCCATACGTGCGCCGTGGTTCTTGAAAGGAATGGCTCCGATGACCTACATGGCTCTGATCTACGGCCCGCCCGATTTCGCCCCGCCGCCCGAAGCGTTGAAACAGTGGGCGGATTACATCCAAGCCGCGCAAGCCGCCGGAGTCTATGTCGGCGGGAATCAACTCAGAGAAACGAGCACCGCGACGACCGTTAGTATGCACGAAGGCAAGCGCGTTCTCAGCGATGGCCCGTTCGCTGAAACGAAAGAAGTCCTGGGCGGCTATTGCATGTTGGACTGCTCCAATCTGGACGAGGCGCTCGACTGGGCAGCGAAATGTCCTGCCGCACGCCTGGGCTTCAAAATCGAGGTCCGTCCGGTGGTGGAACGCTAAGGCGTAAAAGCGCGATTGCGCCGGCCCATTGAGCACGAAACCTGACATCGAGCGCATCGACCGTCTGTTCCGAACGAAGTCGGCGCAGGCGGTCGCGAGTCTTGCGCGCATCTTCAACGACTTTGATCGCGCCGAAGACGCAGTACAAGACGCCTATCTTACCGCGCTTGAACGCTGGCCGCAGAGCGGGATGCCGAGCAACCCAGCGGGCTGGATCCTCACGACCGCGCGCAATCGTGCAATTGACCGTTTGCGACACGAACAGAATGCCACGTCGAAACACGAATTGCTCGCGCACTTAGAGGCACTCGTGCCCCAGGACTACGAGGAGCCCGTTTTGGACGACCGTCTCGGCTTGATTTTCGCGTGCTGTCATCCGGCGCTGAACCTCGACACGCGAATTGCGTTAACGCTGCGTTTCGCGGCCGGTTTCACCGTCGAAGAAATCGCGGGAACATTGCTCGTGGCACAGACGACGATCGCGCAGCGGCTCGTCCGCGCGAAGCGAAAGATCCGCGACGCGCGCTTACCGTTCGCCGTACCGGAAAGCACCGCGTTACCCGAGCGGTTGAGCGATGTCTTGCGCGTGCTCTATCTCATTTTCAACGAAGGCTACGCCTCGTCGACCCATGCAAACCGCGTGCGGGCGGAGCTATGTGACGAGGCGCAGCGCCTGGCGGAACTCCTCGAACAACTGTTACCGTCCGAACCCGAGATCGCGGGCCTGCGCGCGCTCATGCTCTTTCACGATGCTCGGCGCGACACGCGTGTCGATGAGTTAGGTGATGCTGTGCTGCTCGAAGAACAAGATCGCTCGCGCTGGGATGCGAGGAAAATTATTCGCGGTCTGACGCTACTCGATGCCCCGCTACGCCATCGTTACGTGGGACCGTATCAGCTGCAGGCGGCTATCGCCGCTGAACACGTACGTGCCCTCGCGTGGGAAGAAACCAATTGGTTCCGCATTCGCGCTCACTACGATGCGCTCTATGCGCTTGATCCATCTCCCGTCGTTGCGCTCAATCGCAGCGTAGCCGTCGCCTACACCGTCGGCGATGAAATGGGATTACAAGCTATCGAATCAGTACGTGAGTCGGGCGTGCTCGATGAGTATGCACCCTTTTTTGGCGCGCAGGGCGAACTGTTGCGGCGCCTTGGGAGGAGCGAAGAAGCCGCTTCTGCGTTTCAGCGGGCGATTAGGGTGTCGCAGAGTGAGCCTGAGCGCCGGTTCTTCGCGAAACGGCTGGCGCTCGTTGCCTCTGGCCTGACGGACTCATAGCGCTCGATGAACGGCGACGCGTGCCGCGGTTGTATTCGTGCGAGCGCTTGCGCGACTAAAGGCTCCTCATCTTTGGACATTCCAGGCGCGTTTATTTGATCTTGCGCCGCGATGTGTCGAAAATGCGATGTCGCGATCGTCATGGAGGCGGACGGCTCTTTTTTGCCGCCGCTTCTCAAAAAGGAACGTTTGAAGTATGTGCCTCGCACACATAGCAACCGCCGCAGTTCTCTCGGCCGGCGTGATCTCCGCGGCCGCCCCGCAGATCATACTCAAAGCTCAGGCTGCAGCACGTCAGAATGGATAGCCCTGCCCTCGTTTCGCGAGCCGAGTGGCTCGCTGCACGCAAAGCGCTCTTGAGCAAGGAAAAGCAAGCCACCCAGCAGCGCGATGCACTGAGTTTGGAACTCCGACGGCTTCCCATGGTCCGGATCGATAAGGAATATGCTTTCGATGGTCCAAGAGGCCCGGTACGCTTGAGCGACCTCTTCGAAGGCCAGGCTCAGCTCATCGTCTATCACTTTATGTTCGACCCGAGCTGGGACGAAGGTTGCCCCAGCTGCTCGTTCCTCACCGACAATGTTTCCGGTAGCCTTGTGCATCTGAAGGCACGCGACACGGCGTTCGCGGCGGTGTCCCGCGCGTCGCTTTCGAAGATCGAGTCGTTCAAGAAGCGCATGGGATGGACGTTCCCATGGTACTCTTCGATCGCGAGCGACTTCAACTACGACTTCCACGTTACGCTAGATGAAGCCGCGGGGAGTGTCGAATACAATTTTGAGGACGTCGCTGTCCTCAAGCAAGCCGGGAAAATCTGGATGGACGAGTTGCCTGGATTGAGCGTATTTTTGCGCAATGGCGACGGCGTGTTCCACACCTACTCGACCTATCAACGCGGCCTGGATATCCTCATCGGCACCTATAATTATCTCGACCTGACGCCGCTCGGTCGCCACGAGGATAGACTTCAGTGGGCGATGGAATGGGTTCGGCATCACGACAAATATAACGCGTGATCTGAGCGCGGTTGCCTTGGTAGTGTCGGGCGACAGATGATACGGTGGTTTCGCATTTGCTGATCGTGCGAAGTTCTGCCGCAAGGCGATGAAAGCGAACGACGGCGTCTGGAATCCGGTGACCAGCGCGTAGATGTTCGCGAACGCGGGCGATCACGCCAATGCGATGTGCGAGCTCTATCGGGCGACGCGCCCGAGCCTGGCGCAGCTCGAGACGGCCGGCGCGGCCGCCGTAACCAACCGGTCGAGGTCGTTTGCGATCGTGCGATCCGCGTCGATCGTGCTGATGTCGAGCGAATGCCTGCGTCGCTTCTCCGCCCCGAGGCAGTTGCTGTTGACCTCGGGTTCTAGCCGCTGCCACGCGGAACGCAAGGGACGTCTGCCGGTCCGTTCGGATTCGTATGCGTCGTCAGCTTCGAACGCGTGTTTCACGCCTCGGACGTAGGCCAACCGGGGCGATGGGCGTGAGCACGGAGAAGTGGGACGCGCGGCCGATACGGCGGCCACCCGTCCGCGGAAAGGGCTCAGCCCGCCGAGATTCCAGCGCCCCGCGCCCCGGGTTCGACCTTTCCAGCCCGTCGTGCGGACATCGGGCACCCTACGGAAAGGACGACCATGCCCGAACTTCCCGCGCGCCCGTCGCGCGAATATCTTCGTAAAGCCGCAAAGCGGCTTGCGCGCGA
>JAABUZ0100003097.1_pt1 | contig 25569 bp, 22 predicted proteins | sample 5562091 | NCBI WGS metagenome assembly JAABUZ01 (sample SAMN12813069, study PRJNA571459) | rock metagenome | isolation source: Antarctica rocks | place: Antarctica: Victoria Land, Linnaeus Terrace sud | collected 2015-12-21 | reverse complement strand
CGCGAACGGCAGCAGATACGCCATAATGGCGTCGGGCAGGACAAGCATTTCAAACCTCTCTGGCTAGGAGTGGTTTCAGCTTATCCTGCCTGCTTCCTTATCCAAAATGGCCAAACTCTAGCTTACGCGTTTGCCATATGAGCGGCAGTGATCCCACAGCAGAAACTCACCGTTGCAATGAGGGCACAACACGTTATAGGACCAAACAGTATACAGAATCTCCGTCGATTGGCCACATTCCTGGCATTTAGTGGTATACAGATTTTCACGCAACGGCTGTAGCGCACGGAGCACGGCTGTTACGCCTGCTTCAAACAATTGCGGATCGATAGTAGACGTAAATCTATCGGCAATGAAACAGGCGGCAGGAGACAACTCGTTGAGGATGCTATCATAACCGTTCGCACGACATGCGACCCCCGTCATGCCACTACCGGCGAAGGGGTCCAGCACCAGACCTCCTTGAGGAAGATAGTGTTTGATCAACTCCGCGATGCCTTGTGGCGGCACCTTCGTATGATATGTATGAGCATCGTAGGTATACGTATTTTTCCCGGCGGACATACCCGATATAGGAGGCGCTTCCGCAACAGGAGCCGCGGATGTATGGCGCGCTAGGATCTGTGCAAGCGTTTGTTGTCCATTTGTCGAGAAAAAATGACCTTGCGTCAACCGCTTCACTACCGGCGGGAAAGACTGTTCCGCTAGATCAACCTGGGGCAATAGTCCTTCGAACAAGGGCATTGTCTTGACTCGTCGACGCACGCCACGCGACGCAAAAATCGCTCCATCGCTCTTGAGCTTTTGAACGACAGCGGGCGCTGCCTGGACTTGTCGGTGCAGACGGAGTATTAGCTGTGCTTGAGCCGGGCTAGGCCGACTCGCCCCTCGCTCCCATTTATTGACCGAAACGAGTGACACTCCCAGCACACGGGCCAACCGCTCCTGCGATATGCTAGTTTGGGCGCGATATCTTGCAACGCTTGTGCCGCTTCCACGGTCGGTGCCCTCACTCTGCTACTCCTCCTCGGTCGGTGCCCTCTACTCTGCTACTCTTCCTCGTTCAACGTGGCGCCAAGTAGCGCGGCAACCTCCTTAGGGGTCCGTTCAGTTCCCAGGTTGTACGAAGCGCCGGACTCCTTGATCGTTTGAACCCCCGCTGCCTCCGCGGCAAGTAGGCGTTGATAATCTTTCAGCGGGATGAGGACGGCGCGCGGGGTATCAAATCTCTGTATGACGTAATGCGTGCCATGACTGTAGGCATCGTCTACCATTTGCGCGAGCTTTGCTTTGGCTTCAGACGAGAGGATGCTTCGCGTCGAACGTTCCTTCTTTGCTACCATCGAGATCGCCATTTTCTAGTTAAGTTGTACAACATGACCATATGGCACGACGAAAAAGCTTCTCTGTCAAGATCTCTCATAGATCTCCGGAGTCGTGCGACGGATACCACTTGTGTGCTACAAAGTAGTAGGTAGTACAAAACTATTAACTCCCAGCATAGGCATTACGGTCTCTATTCCCATCTACTTATGCACGTCATCGGCACCGCCGGGCACATCGACCATGGCAAGAGCACGCTCGTCCACGCCCTGACCGGGATCGACCCGGACCGCCTCTCCGAGGAGAAGCGGCGCGGCATGACCATCGAGCTGGGCTTCGCTTGGCTGCGCCTGCCCTCCGGCCGCGAGGCCTCGATCGTCGACGTGCCCGGCCACGAGCGCTTCATCCGCCACATGCTGGCCGGCGCGGGCGGCGTCGATGTGGCTCTGCTCGTCGTCGCGGCCGACGAGGGGGTGATGCCGCAGACGCGCGAGCACCTCGCTATCCTCGACCTGCTCGGCGTCTCCCGCGGCGTCGTCGCCTTGACGAAGCGCGACCTCGTCGACGACGACTGGCTCGAACTCGTGCGGGAGGACGTGCGCGCGACCCTCGTCGGGACGAGCCTGGAGAACGCGCCGCTCGTCCCCTGTTCGGCCACGACCGGCGCGGGACTGGATGACCTGCGCGCGGCGCTCGACCGCGCCCTCGACGAGGCGCGCCCGCACCCCGACCGTGGCCGCCCGCACCTGCCGGTCGATCGCGTCTTCACGCTCTCCGGTTTCGGGACCGTCGTCACGGGCACGCTGCTCGACGGCGTGCTAGCCGTGGGCCAGGAGGTGGAGATCGCGCCGCGCGGGCAACGCGGGCGTATACGCGGCTTGCAGGCGCACAAGAGCAAGCTGGAGCGGGCGATGCCGGGCGGGCGCGTGGCGGTCAACGTGGCCGGCCTCGCGACGGACGAGATCGCGCGCGGCGACGTGCTGGCGCTGCCGGACCTCGTCCCGCCCGCGATCCGGCTCGACGCGCGGCTGCGCGCCGTCGGCGACCTCGACGCCCCCCTCACGCATAACATGCCCGTGACGGTCCACACCGGCGCGGCCGAGGTGGCGGGACGCTTGAGCTTGCTCGACCGGGTCGACCTCGACCCGGGCGACGAGGGGTGGGCGCAACTGCGCCTGGCCGCCCCGATCGCGGTCCTGCGCGGCGACCGCGTGGTGGTGCGGCGCCCCTCGCCGAGCGCCACCCTCGCGGGGGGCGTCGTCGTCGACGCGCAGCCGGCCCGGCACCGCCGCTTCGCCCCGCGCGTGCTGCGCCACCTCGAGACCCTCGCCGCCGGCGTGCCGGAGGACCGTGCGCTCGACGCCCTGGCCGGACGCGGCTTCCTCGACCTCGCGACGTTCGCGGCCCGCGCCGACCTCGCCCCCGACGCCGTGGCGAGCATCACGACCGGGCAGCCCGAGGCCGCGCCGGTCCTCGACGTCCTCGTCGCGGCCGGGCGCGTCCGTCGCGCCGCGCCGTTCTGGTGTGACGCCGCGACGTGGGACGACACGGTGGCGCGCGCCCGCGCCGCTCTATCCGCGTACCACGAGCGCAACCCGTTGCGGCGCGGCCTGCCGTCTGAGGACCTGCGCACGCGGCTGCGCCTGACCCCCGAGGTGTGGTCCGCCACGCTCCCGGCCCTCGCGGAGGCCGGCGTGTTGCGCTCGCTCGGCGAGGTCGCGGCGCTGGCCGGCTACGAGCCGCGCTTCACTCCCGCGCAGGAGCGGGCGGCGGCGGCGGCGCGCGCGGCCCTGGCGACGCAGCCGTACGCCCCGCCCGCCCTGGCCGAGCTCCCTGGCGTCGACTCCACCCTGCTCGACGCGTTGGTCGAGCGCGATGAGATCGCGCGGGTGGCGGAGGGTGTGTACCTCGGGCGCGCGGCCTACGACGAGATGGTCGCCGCCTCTCTTGACATAATAGATGAGCAGGGCTCGGTCACGGTGGCCGCGCTGCGCGACCGCTTCGGGACCAGCCGCAAGTATGCCCTGGGCCTGCTCGAACACCTCGACGACGAGCGGATCACCCGCCGCGTCGGCGACGCCCGCGTGCGCGGCAGTCGTTCGCGCGCGGCGAGCGGATAGGCGCCCCGGCGCTTCGGGATGACTCACCCCTCGTCGGCCGTCGGCGCCTGAGATGAAATACGCCCATTTTACCTGTGGGGTGACCCCGGTAGAGGCTATGGGGGACTAGTGCGGGATTAAGCGGCTGTCTTTGCTGTGGCGCTCACTGGGACCGCCAAGGGGCTGGCCTGCGTATGCCGGCTGGAAGCCGGCGGTCCCAGTGGGTACGGTTCGCCGCAAAGGGAGCCCCCTGAGTCTGCACTGGCGCGGGGTAGACCACATGGGCTATTGGGTCTTCCCCTCTGCTCTGCCTATTGTTGTCTCAAAGGGATCGCTTTGCGGTCGCGCCCGCGTTCGCCGACGTGGGGCAGCGTGCGGTGGCCGCGGTCGTCAGAAGTTTCCAGTGTAGAGAGGGGTTGATTCCGTGGGCGGCCGGCGCGCGATACGTCTCCTGGGCGGCATAACCGTTGTGGTCGTGATCCTTGGCGGCCTGCTCTTTCTCTTTCAGGCGCGCCCTCAACTCTCCGCGACGCCGCGCCCGTCTACTGTCGTTAGGGTTCTGACACGCGACATACCGCGTGGGCTCCATCGGCGCCACTCCGGCCGCCCGGTCGGCCCCCGCCGGGCCCCGGCTGAAACGTCCATAACCCCATCCCCGTCATCGAACGCGCATGCGGCCACGCAACCCGGCGCGGGGGGGACGGGGACGGGGACGGGGACGGGGACGGGGACGGGGACGGGGACGGGGACGGGGACGGTGTATGCAAGCACGCTCATGACGCATGCGCCCCTCAACACGACGCATGCGCCCCTTAAAAGGGACGAGGGGCCGGCCGCCGCGCCGGCGTACGATCCCTCAGCGCCCAGCGCGTCCATCACGATCCCGCGCCTGGGCGTGCGCGCGCCGGTCTACGACCGCGGGACACTGGCCGGAGAGGCCCAGCCTGAGATCGCCCCTGGCTACACAGTCACGCACTATCGCTTCTCCGCGCCGCTCGGGAGCCGGGGCAACTACGTCATCTATGGACACGACGACATACAGGGCAACATCTTCCAGTCCCTCCCCACGATGCGGGTCGGCGATCTCGTGTACATACGCCGTGGGCAGACGCGCTTCGTGTATCGCGTGACCGGCGGTGGGATCGTCGACCCGAGTGATGTCGCCGTCATGGGCCCGACGACGACGCCCACGCTCACCATGATCTCCTGCACCCCCCTGTACGTCGATAGCCAGCGTATCGTGGTCAGGGCCGCGCTCGTTGCCAGGTAGCAGGCGCCGGCGCCGGAGGGTGCGAGGCGCGGCGCCGCCGATCATGGATCGCGCTACCCCAAGCAGACAGTACGGTTCCCACTGACGCCCGGCGCCCGACATCCGACGCCCGGCGCCCGGCGCCTGGTAGCATGTGGCTATGGATGTCGGTATAAACGCGCACTTGCTTACGTTCTCCCAGGGATACCGCAACGCTGGCGTCGGCCGCTATATCTACTACTTGCTGCGGGCGCTGGCGGAGCGCGACGACGGTACGCGCTACACCGTCTTCTGCCACGACGCGCCCGCTCCCGGCGACCCCGCGCGCGGCGCCAATATGCGCTTCGTGACCAGCCGCCTGGACACGATCGAGCCCAAGCGGCGCATCGCCTACGAGCAGGCCGTGCTGCCGTTCTTGCTGCCCGGCCGTGTCGACCTGCTGCACGCCCCGGTCAACGTCGTGCCGCTCCTCGCGACCGTCCCTTCGGTTGTGACGATCCACGACCTCATCTTCATGGTCATGCCGGAGCGCTATCTGCCGGCCAAGCGCCGCTACCTCGAAGCGTTCACGCGGCGCACGGTGCGCGTCGCGCGCCACGTCATCGCCGACTCGGAGAACACGCGGGCCGACGTCATCACCCTGCTCGGCGTGCCGCCCGACCGCGTCAGCGCCGTCCCGCTCGGCGTCGTCGCGGAGCACTTTCGGCCGCCCGATCCCGCGGCGCTGGAAAGGTTTCGCGCGCGCCACGATCTGCCCGCGCGGTACCTCTTGTACCTGGGGACGCTCGAGCCGCGCAAGAACGTCGTGACGCTCGTGCGCGCCTACGCCCGCCTACGGCGGCGCGGACTCGACTGGCCGCTCGTGCTCGCGGGCGGCAAGGGCTGGCTCTACGAGGACATCTTCCGCGCCGTCGAGGAGCTGGGTTTGACGGACCACGTGCGTTTTCCCGGTTACGTCCTCTACGAGGAGCAACCGCTCTGGTACGGCGGGGCGACGGCGTTTGTGTACCCCTCGACCTACGAGGGCTTCGGGCTGCCCGTGCTCGAGGCCATGGCTTGTGGCGCGCCCGTCGTCACCTCGACGGCGAGTTCTTTGCCCGAGGCGGCGGGCGACGCGGCGTTGTTCGTCGATTGCCGGGACGAAGAGGCTCTCGCCGCCGCGATCGAGCGCCTGGCCGGCGACCCGGTCTTGCGCGCCGATCTGGCGCGGCGCGGGCCGGCCCGCGCCGCGCTCTTTCCCTGGTCGCGCACGGCGGACGAGACCGCGCGGGTGTACGCGCGCATGATAGACGCGTGATAGATAAATACTAGCCACGAAGCGCCATCAGATGTATCCTGCTCTCTAGCGGCTCTCTACATCTATAATGCCTTTGACGGAGGTGGCATGGCCTTACTCGAGGCATCTGTTCCGCGCGTCGCCCGCCGTCCGCTGGCGTTGCGTTGGGTGTTTCCCACCGTCTCGTTCGCCGTCGACATCGCCCTCGTCAACCTTGCTTTCTACCTCGCCTACTGGCTGCGCTACGAGTATCGGCTCGGCGGCAGTCGTGGTTTCATCTATGTCCACTACGAGCAATGGTTGAAGTTCGAGGGCCTGCTGACCGTCCTGATGGCGGCCGCCTTCGCCCTGGAGGGGGTGTATCGGCAGCGACTGGGCGTGGAGTGGGTGGGCCAGGCCTTTCGCATCGCGCGCGCGGCCACGCTGGCCACGGGGCTAGCCGTCATCGCGAGTATATTCTTCCAGCATCTCGCCGACGTCAACCAGTATTCGCGCCTCGTCATCGTCTATGCGTGGCTGCTCATCATCGCTCTGTGCGTCCTGGCGCGTGGGGTCATGCGCTTCGTGATGGCGCAACTGTATCGCAGAGGCTGGAACGTACGGCGCGTCGTCGTCGTGGGCTCGACGCCGATGGGCAAGATGGTGATGCAGAACCTGAGTGGCCGCGTCGACCAGGGGTATAGATTGGTCGGCTTCCTGCACGAGAACGGCGGGGCGCTGGAGGGCTTCGGCCGCTTCCGCAACCTGGGCCCGGTCTCGATTGCCCCGGAGACGATCGAGCGCCATGAGATCGACGAGGTCGTGATCGCGCTCCCGTCGGCCTCGCACGGCGACATTCTGGCGATCCGCGACCACTGCGTGCGCCAGAACGTGGCGTTCAAGATCGTGCCCGACCTGTTCGAGATGAGCCTGTCGCGGGTACGCATGGACGATATCGCGGGGATCCCGCTGATCGATGTCGTCGAGAGCCCGTTGCGCGGCGCGAACCTGGTGGTCAAGCGTCTGCTCGACGTCGGGCTGTCGCTCCTGGCGCTCGCCGTGCTCTCGCCGCTGCTGCTGCTCGTGGCGCTGGCGATCCGCCTCGACTCGGCGGGGCCGATCATCATCGCGCAAGAGCGCGTCGGGCGGGATGGGCGCACGTTCCCGTTTTTCAAGTTCCGCTCGATGTACCACGGCGCCGAGCGCCAGCACGAGGCGGTGGTGATGGCCGGGGATGTCTCGCCGGTGGGCAAGCACAAGAGCGACCCGCGGCGCACGCGCGTGGGACGGATCATCCGCAAGCTGAGTATCGACGAGTTGCCGCAGTTGCTCAACGTCGTGCGCGGCGAGATGAGCCTTGTCGGGCCGCGCCCCGCTCTGCCCAGCGAGGTCGCCAAATACGAGTCCTGGCATCACAAACGCTTCGACGCGCAGCCGGGCATGACAGGACTGTGGCAGGTCTCGGGGCGCAGCGACCTCGACTTCGACGAGATGATCATGATGGACATCTACTACATCGATAACTGGTCGCCGTCGCTCGACCTCAAGATCATGGTGCGCACGCCGACCGCCGTGCTCATGATGCGTGGGGCGTATTAGAGACGCCCTCATCCCCCTCTCCCCGTCGGCGAGAGAGGGGTGAGGTTGCCCTGAAACGCGTCGCCCGCTACAATCGGCAAAAGACCCCCATCGATAACATCGTCTATCCCATATCCCTGGAGGAGCCGTGGAACTGCGACACTACTGGCGCGTTTTGGCGCGCCGACGCAACGTCATTCGTAATACGTTCTTGATCGTGGCCCTGCTCTCGCTCGTTCTGGTCGCCTATTCGTACTACAACGCGCAGTATGTGGGGCATGCGAAGATTCAGGTGCAGGTAAAGCCTGATTACTCCAAGGCGCAAAATCCCAACTATGACGCGGTGACAACGGCGCAGCAAAACACAACCTTCGCCGTCCAGGAATTGACGAGCTACGCCGCCACGGTACAGTATTTCAAGAACGTCAACGCGGAGATGGGCGGCAAGCCTAACGATTGGAAGGGTATTCAGCAGGGGATGAAGGTATACCAGCTCCCCGACTCGCACGATGTCTACATAGAGTACGATGGGGCGAATCAGAACAAAGTCAATGCGACGATCAAGGCGGCGACGCATCAGTTCCGTCTCTACATACCAACGTTTCAACGCGTCTCCGCCATGCCGACGATCAGCAGTGATGTGACCGACCCGCCGACGGCTCAGCACGTCGGCCTGACGACTCCCCTGCAAGCGTTCCTGCTGCGCCTGGTCATCGGCCTCGTGGCGGGGATCATCCTGGCCTACCTGTTCGAGTACCTCGACGACACGGTGCAGGACGGCGACGATGTGGCGCGCTGGATGGGCCTGCCCACCCTCGCCGTCGTTCCGGGGTCAGGCGCCCCCCGTACCGTCGGCGGCCAGACACGTCTCATTCGCGGCGCCTAGATAAACGAGAAGGAGGAACAAGGGCTTCATGGCCATTATCGACCAATCCGCCGTACAATCGCCGGTCGTCGTTACGCCCGCGCCGTCGACGCGTCCAGGCTCACTCATCACCGCGCCGACGTGCCCGGCTTCGGTGGTCGAGGCGTACCACACTCTCCTCACCAACGTCGACCTCGCGCTCGGGGCGAACGAGGGGCGCGTCGTGGTCGTGGCGGCGGTCGACGCCTCCGCGGACGCGTCGATCGTCGCCGCGAACCTGGCCCTGGTCTCGGCGCAGGGGGGCGACCGCACCCTGCTCATCGACGGCGATCTGCACAACGCGGCGCTTGGCGATCTACTCGGCCTCAAGGCGACGCCCGGCCTGGCGCAACTCCTCGACGGCGGCCAGGGTGGGGGCGATCTGCGCGAGCTCGCGCAGCCGACGGAGTTGCCGACGCTCGGCGTCGTGACAGCGGGCATCGTCGGGGGACGGCACAACCGTCTCGACCGTCTGGGTGACCTTTCGCCCGTCGTGTCGCGCCTCAAGGACGCGGCGGACCGCGTCATCGTGACGGCCGCGCCGGTGCTCTCCAGCACCGATGTGCTGCGGCTCGCCCCCCTCGTCGACGGCATCCTGTTGGCGATCACCCCCGGCCGCACGCGGCGCGAGGACGCGGTGCGGGCGCGGACGCTGCTCGACCGGGCGCAGGCCCCCGTCCTCGGCGTGGCGCTGGTCCCCCGCTAACGCTGCCGCCCCGTGAGCCTCTCTGTTTCGAAGCCGCGCCTGAGCGTCATCGTCCCGGCGTACAACGAGGAGCGCCGCCTGCCCGGCTGCCTCGCGCGTCTCCGTGAGTACCTCCCGACGCTAGACCGTGAGGTCGAGGTCATCGTGGCGGAGAACGGGAGCGCCGACGGCACCGTCGCCGTAGTGCGAGAGTGTCAGCGGGACATGCCCTATCTACGCCTGTTGCGCGTGCCGACGCCCGGCAAGGGGTGGGCCGTCCGGGCGGGGATGCTGGCCGGCAGGGGCGACCACCTCATGTTCTGCGACGTCGATTTCTCGATGCCGGTCGAGGAGATCGGGAAGTTTGTCGCCCTGCTCGACCAAGGCGCCCCCATCGTGATCGCCTCGCGCGAGTTGGCGACCTCGCGGCGCCACGACGAGCCGCCGCGCCGCCACCTCATGGGGCGCGTCTTCAATCGCGTCGTGCGCGTCTTCGTCGTCGGCGGGATCGACGACACGCAGTGCGGCTTCAAGGCCTTTCAGCGTTCGGTCGCGCGCGACCTCTTCAGTGTGCAGCGCATCCACGGCTGGGCCTTCGACGTCGAGATCCTCTACCTGGCGCGGCGGCGCGGCTACCGCGTCCAGCAATTGGCTATCGACTGGTACTACGACGGCGATAGCCGCGTGCGCGGCATGCGGGACTCCGTCGACATGATGGCCGAGGTCCTGCGCATCCGCGCCTTCGCCCTGCTGCGTCTCTACCATCGCCGCCAGCCCCCCGCGGCGGACTATAGCGCGCCGTAAACCATTCCTCTCCCTCTCTCGTGACAAACCTATCCCTAAAAGGCTACTCCCACGCCAGCAGCGTGACCGTCTCGACGTGTGTCGTCTGGGGGAACATGTCGACCGGCTGGACCTGGCGCAGGGTGAAGCCGCCGTCGACGAGGACGCGCAGGTCGCGCGCGAGGCTCGCGGGGTCGCACGAGACGTAGACGAGGCGGCGCGGCGCGAGGCGCAGCAGGGCCTCCAGCGCGCCCGGACGGCATCCCACCCGCGGCGGATCGACGATAACCGCATCGACGCGCTCGGCGAGCCCCGCCAGGATCTCCTCGGCGCGTCCCGCCAGGAACTCGATGTTCGTCACGCCCTGGGTCTCCGCGTTGTGACGCGCGTCCTTGAGCGCCGCCGCCGACTCCTCGACCCCGACGACGCGGCGGACGTCGCCCGCGAGCGCCAACCCGAAGGCCCCGACTCCGCAGTAGAGGTCGAGCAGCACATCGTCGGGGCCGAGGGCGAGGGCCGCTTGCGTTGTCACAATCAGGCGCTCGGCCTGGAGCGTGTTGACCTGGAAGAAGGCCGGCGCCGAGACACGGTACCTCTTGCCCAGGAGTTCTTCCTCGAACGTGGTCTGCCCGCTCTCATACGGCAGTTCGGCGTCGTCCTGCTCTGGGTTGACGAGGAGGTCGCCGGTCTGTACGCCCACGCGCACGGCGAGTTGATGCCCCTTGACCCGGCGCTGGCTTGCCCCTAACACCGCCTCGATGCGCGGGTGCATGATGGGGCAGACGTCGGCGCGGAAGAAGCGGTGTTGGTGGTATGTGGTGAACCCAAGCTCGCCGTACATGCGCCCGATCGAGAAGCGCCCGTGGTTGCGGTACCCGTAGGGGTGCGGCGCCGGGAGTGTCGGGAGGACGAGCGGGTCGACGAAGCGCCCCTCCTCGCCGCTCAGGTGGGCGACGACAGCCTCGCGCTTGTGGACGAGTTGTTGCTCGTTCGGCATGTGCTGCCACTGACAGCCGCCGCAACTCCCGAAGTAGGGGCAGGCCGGCGCGACGCGATCGGGCGCCGGGCGCAGGACGTCGACGACGCGGCCGTAGACGCGGTCTCCCGCGCGGGTGTAGACCTCGACCACGGCGCGTTCGCCGGGCAGGCCGAAAGCCGCCGAGACGGCGACGCCGTCGAGCGTCCCCGTGGCCTCGCCCCTGGGGCCGATGGCCGTCAACTCGACCTCGACGAGCTCGGGTGGGGAGTCGTCGCGGCGGGGCCGGCGGGAGCCGCGTCTACTCACCGCGCTCCGACACTAGCCCGGCGCAATCGCCCTGGACCATCCAGCGCTGCGCCCACGCGTTGATGCTATCGACGACGCGCACGAGGTCGTGGCCGCGACAGGTCAACTCGTACTCGACGTTGGGCGGGATGTCCGAGACCATACGGCGCGTCACGATCCCGTACGTTTCGAGCGTCTTCAAGCGTTGCGAGAGCGTCTTGGGGTTCACATCGCGCGCCCCGCCGCTGCGTGAGTCGCCGCGCAACGCGTGCTGGAGCTGGCAGAAGCGGCGCTTGCCGTGGACGAGTTCGCTGACGATCTGCAGCGTCCACTTCTGCTCCAGCAAGCGCATCGTCTCGACGACGGGACAGAAGCGATCCTCACCGGTCCCGGAGGATGCCGGAGCGTCTTCCAGGGCTGAGGTCGTAGCAAAGCTGTTCATATAGAGGATTGTAGCAGGCGTCCATAGAAAGGTCTACCCTGTTTACTTTTATTTAACACTTGACAAAGTATAGCGCCTATAGGCATACTCTCGATGTGCGGCGGATGTCGCGTGTATGCCGCCTTCGCGGTTACTCGACGCGTTTGCGTCCGTGTGGACGTCGGCGTCGCGCACGATCGGATAGGTAGCGGCGCTAAAGCGACGAGGAGGACGAGGATGACCAAGATCGCGGTGATCTACTACAGCGCGACGGGGAACACGTATCAGGTGGCTCAGGCGGTCGATGAGGGGGCCAAGCAGGCCGGCGCGGAGACGCGGCTGCGCAAGGTGCGCGAGTTGGCTCCCGCGGAGGCGATCGCCAGCAACCAGGGGTGGAAGGAGCACGCGCAGGCCACCGCGGACATCCCCGAGGCCACGCTCGACGATCTCGACTGGGCGGATGGCTTCCTCTTCGGGACGCCGACACGCTACGGGGCGCTCTCGGCGCAGCTCAAGCAGTTTCTGGACACCTCGGGACCGTTGTGGGCGCAGGGCAAGCTGGCTAACAAGGCGGTCGGCGCGTTCGTGGGGGCCGGCAACGCGCACGGAGGCCAGGAGACGACTCTCTTGACGATCTACAACGTGATGTATCACTGGGGAGCGATCATCGTGCCGACGGGGTACACCGACCCGGTGCTCTACGCGGCGGGCGGCAACCCGTACGGGACGAGCTATGCGACACCGCAACAGGGCGGGGTACCGGAGGAGATCCTGACGGCGGCGCGCTACCAGGGCGGCCGCGTCGCGCGTTTCGCGGCGGTCTTCGCGGCCAACGCCGCGCAACTCGTTCCGACACCTCAAGAGGCCCAGCAGGGCGCCGCGGCCGCTGGGGGCCAGGGCTAGGCGGCTAGGCGGCTAGGCGGGATATGTAGATCTGGTCTTCCAGGGCCAGACCCGTGACACACAGGGGCGGCGGGCGTCCGCGCCCGCCGCCCCTGTGTCGTAAGCCTCGTGTCGTAAGCCTCTACGTTAGCGCGGGCGATGCCGCCGTCGCGGTTCCGCCCCGACGACGACAGTCAAGCGGCGTATGAGCGTCCGGCGCATCGCTTGTACCGTGACGGTTAGCGTCGCCGGACCGGCGGAGAAGGAGTGTCCGCCGAGGCGCACATGCGCGGCGCCTCGGCCATGCTTATCCGCCGTGATCTGAGCTTTGGATTGGAACAGGACGATCGTGCGGCGCCTGTCTATCGTCTTGCCCGACCGTGCGCGTCCGCGCGTCACGGTCGTCCGCGCCAGTAGGATCGTAATGGCGACCCGCTCGCGCGGAGCGGCGGCGACGCCGACGATGATCGTGCTCCGACTCCTAATGATGTGGGGCAATGCGCCGACGACGACGCCCAGCGCCGCCGGCCGGCTGTACGTGTTCGTGTGACGGCGTGTGGTCGTCGGGGTAGGAGACGCGTGCGGGGTATGCGCGCTCGTTGGGGTAGCCGTTCGCGTCGGCGGCGCCGTCGCGGGGCTTGTCCGCAGCCCTCCCGTCGCGGCCGGGGGCGTCGTCGCCGTATTGGTCGGCGACGCGGTGCTCGTCGGCGTATTGGTGGGGGTGGCCGTCGGCGTGGTCGTCGGCGTGTCTGTTGGGGTGGTCGTCGGCGTGGTCGTCGGCGTGTCTGTTGGGGTGGTCGTCGGCGTGGTCGTCGGCGTGGTCGTCGGCGTGTCTGTTGGGGTGGTCGTCGGCGTGGTCGTCGGCGTGTCTGTTGGGGTGGTCGTCGGCGTGGTCGTCGGCGTGTCTGTTGGGGTGGTCGTATTGCTCGGCGTGGCGGTGGTTGTGGGCGACGACGTGCTCGATGCGCTCGGCGTCGCGGTCGTGGACACGCTTCCACCCGCCCAGTCGGCGGCGAGGTTGGCGAGGTTGGGCGAGCCCCAGCCCGTGGCCTGGTCCCACCCTGTTCCCGCGGGGTACCCGGCGCCGCCGCTCGTCACGTCGTGGAAGTCGCGCGCGCCGGTCGTCGGGTCGGTGGCCAGTTGGTAGATGCGCGGGGCCGCGAAGCCCATCAGGGGACGGCCCGCGTCGCCGAGGTAGCGGTTCAGGTCCGCCGCCATCCCGGCCCATAGAGGGGCGGCCAGGCTCGTGCCGCCTAACGTCTCGGCCTGTCCCGCGACGTAAACGTACGCGCCGCTATTGGGATCGCCGTCGGCCGAGACGTCGGGCTCGGCGCGTCCGGAGCATGTGGCCGCGCCGACGCCGGTCTGCCACGAGGGGCGCGCGAAGATGGTGGAGCACCCACCGCCCGAGCCGCCGGTCCCGAACACAGCGGTGCAGGCGGTGTAGTCCGCGCACGACCACGTCGACTCGGAGCCGTACGCGGAGCCCGACGCCCCCGTTTGCAGATTCGTGCCGCCCACGGCGACGACGTAAGGGCTGTCGGCCGGGAAGCCTGGCGCCTGGGTCGTATCGGTGGAACCGGACCAGGCGCCCTGGTCGCCGCTAGGGAAATAGAACGTCGTGCCGTGGCTCGCCGCGTATTGCAGCGAGGCGTTGATGTTCGAGACGAAAGGGTCGGCGGCGCTGGTGGCTTCACTACCGCCCCAGCTGTTCGAGACCACGTGCAGGCTGGTATCGGTCGCCGCCGCGTTGACGGCGTCCTCCAGTCCCTGGTCGGTCGGTTGGCATCCCGACGCGTCGCACCGTGTCGGGTCGATGTTTCCCAGCCAGTACTTGAGGTGGCTGTTCGGCGCGACGCCGTGCGCGTATTCGACGTCCATCGCCTCTTCGTCCAGCGTGCTCGTGTCGGTCACGGGGCCATCGGGCTGGATGAACTCGACGCCGTTCGCCCCGGCCCCGTTCACGACGATCCGTTGTGTGCCGGTATGCGCCGCGAAAGCGTCGAGGTCGCTCTGCGCGACCGGCGGCCCCCACAGGGTCAGGCCGATCGTTTGATTGCTGGCGTCGCCGACCGAACCCATGTTGTAGGCGGCCTGGAAGTCCCGCGGATAATAGCACGGCTGCGTCTGTCCGTTAGAGTCTAGGGCGCACGCGCTCTCGAAGGAATTGCCGCGCGTGCGCGCGCTGTGGCGCGAAATCGGACGCATGATATGGAAGCGGCGCAGGGTCGACAGGCCGCTGATGGCACGGATGTCGAGGCCCGACGGCACGGTCGCGTCGCGGTCATTCGCGTAGAAGCCGCGTCCGGGGACGGTATAGTCATTTATCCCGACACCCAAGGCGCGCTCCACCGTGCTCGTGGAGCCTTGTACTGTGACGAGCAGGTTGTTGGGCGCGACGGAGCGCACCGTCAAGCCGGCCCTGGCCGTCCAGGCGCGGACGGCGTCGACCTCCTGTGTCGTCGGCGCGAACGTCGCGGCGTACCGCGCGGGGCTCAGGTAGTGGCCGTATTGCGGATTGCCGGGCGTGTTCGCGGCGGCGATGAGCGCGTCGAGCGCGGCCGAGTTATGCACGCCGAGCCCTATATTGAGCGTGAGGAGGGCGCGCGCGTCGTGGGGACCGCGCGGGCGCGCGCCGCCGTGTACCACCGTGTCGGGCGTCTGGCCCGCGAGTGCACGCACCGCCGGGGCGGAGGACGCCGCGCGGACAAATGCGCGCGGGGCCGGGGCGAGAGCCAGCGCGCCGACGACGGCGCACGCGAGGAGAACGGACCATGACCTCGACCCCACAAAAATTCTCCTCGACGGCTAGCTACAGTCAATAGGTACGGCATCTACCCCGCACTCTCTGCTACTGGCTACGGCGCCTATCCTATAGGGTAGCAAGAGGGAGAATAAGAGCATACGTTACTTTTGGGTCCCTACAACGGCGTAGTACAGTGATAGTGGAGAAACAGTGGATAGTGGGACCGACGGTGTGCCAGACTGATAGCCGTATCCGTCCTATCACCATTGATCCTATTTAGATGAGCCCCTATTCAAAGAGAGGTGTATCGATGACTGCTTCCAGCGCGCCTACCGCCGCGCCGCGCGCGTACGCGCTCGCGCCGAGCGTCGCCGTGGTGGGGCGCTATCCGGCGCCCGAGGGGGTCGCGGCCGGGCTGGCGCGCATCAGCCGCGACGCGACGCCGATCCCCGAACTCGTGCGCCAGGCGGTCGAAGACACCGAGTTGGCGCGTCGTCGCAACGGGAACATCATCTACGAGTACGGCCACTCCTCGATCGCCGAGGGCGCCGTCTTCGGCGTGGCCATCGAGCGCATTCCCCGCGCTCTCTCGATCGAGCTTGTGTCGCACCGCCTGGCGAGCTACACGCAACTGTCCTACCGCTACGTCCCTGTCGAGCGCGTCCCGGTACAGTACTTCCTGCCACGCGAGTTTCGCGAGGGTCCCAGGCGCGCGATCTTCGACGCGGCGGTCAACCGCGTCTCCGATATCTATACGGAGATCTACGAGCGCATGGCGCGGCGTCTGCTCGACTCAGGGCAGAACCGCACGGAGGTGGCGGCGCGTCGGCGCGCGACCGAGGATGCGCGCTATGTCCTGCCATTGGCGCAGTCGACCGCGCTTGGGATGACGGCGAACGCGCGCACGTGGGGCCACGTCATCACGCGCCTGCTCTCGCACCCGCTCTCGGAGGCGCGGGCGCTCGGCGACGGGCTCAAGGCGACCTTGCAGCCGATCGCGCCCTCGCTCTTCCCCGACAAGTACATCCACGCCACGGCCTACCCGGCGACGGCGCTCGACGCCCTGCGCGCGCGCGTCCTGACCGATGGGTATACGCGACTCCCGTTCGAGCAGGGGGCGGCGTCGAGCGGAGAGGCGACGGCGTCAGGGAGCGATGGCGCGGATGGCGCGGACGGCGCGGACGCGCTCACGACGGCGCCGCCGCGCCACGGGGTGACCCTGGTTGAGTACGACCCCCGGGCCGAGGAAAAGCTCGTCGCGGCGTTGCTCTTCCGCGTCACCGACCTCGACGCGTCGCGGCGCCGTTCTCTCGCCCAGGGGATGTCCCCCGAGGAGCGCGCGGCCTTCCTGCGCGACGCGTTCGCGGGGGTCGGGGCGCACGACGCGGCTCTGCGCGAGTTCGAGACGGTCTCGTACACGGTGGAACTCGTCCACTCGGAGGCGTGCTTCCACCAATTCATCCGTCATCGCATGGCGACGCAGCTTGCGCAGCCGCGCTCGGCCGCGCTCGGCTATACGACCCCGCCGCTCGTCGAGGAGGCCGGCTGCCTGGACCTGTACAGGGAGGGGATGGCCGTGCTGGAGGACGCCTTCGACCGCCTCGGGGGCGACGAGCGCGCCTCGATCATTCTGGGCAACGGGCACAACCGGCGCACGCTGCTGCACCTGGACGCGCGCGAGCTCATCGAGCTTTCGCGTCTGCGCGTCGACAAGCACGCGCAATGGGACGTGCGCGACCGCGCGGCCGCGATCGTGGCGCTCGTCGACACCGTCCACCCCGGCATCGCCTGGGCCTGCGGCGGCCGCGACGCCTTCAAAGACGGCGCCCTCCCCGTCTCGCCGTAAAACGTTACCGCGCGCCACGAGGATACGGCTCACCCCGGAGCCCCCGGAGCCCCGGAATAAAGAAGAAGCGGTCTATACTGCTACGGGCCGACCGTTCCCAGCGCCTCACGTGTCGCGCTTCGAGGGACGCTGAAGGCGAAGGTGCTGCCGGTCGCGGCGCTGGATTCGAGCCAGACACGGCCGCCCATGGCTTCGACGAGTTGTTTGGCGATATAGAGTCCGAGTCCTGTTCCGATCCGCCCGGCCCGCACCGTCGCGTCGATCTTGCCGAAGCGCGTGAAAAGGCGGTGCGCGGATCGCGGATCGATCCCCTGCCCGTTATCGCGCACCCGCACCACGGCCATGTCGTCGCGCGCCTCGGCCCTGACGGCGATGGGCGCGCCCTCGGCCGAGTATTTCGCCGCGTTGTCGAGGAGGTTGACGAGGACTTGCTCGACGCGGTGGGGATCGGCGTAGACGTGCAGGTTGGCGGGGATGTCGAGGTCCAGGGGGCGCCGGCCGTATTCCTCTTGCGCCTCGCGGGTAGCCGCGGCGACGAGGGGAGCGAGCGGGACCTGGCTCGGCTTGAGCGTGACGGCGCGCGGGTCGATCCGCGAGACGAACAGGAGATCTTGCACGAGCCTGTTTAGCCTGCCCGCCGCCGCCTGCGTCTTACGCGCCATGTCGCGGCGCCGGGCCTCGGGCAGGCGGTCCCAATAGCCGAGCATCGTCTCGGTGAAACCGATGATGCTCGTGAGCGGGGTGCGGAGTTCGTGCGACACGGTCGCGAGGAACTCCTGGCGCAGACGGCCGAGTTCTTCGAGCGCGGCGACGCGCGCCACCTCGCTCTGGTAGTGGCGCGCGTTCTCCAAGGCCACCGTCGTCTGGTCGGCGATGGCCTGCACGAACTGGGCGTCCTCCTCGGTGTAGGCGCCGGGCTGGTACGAGCCGATGGACAGTTCTCCGACCAGTGTGTCCCCCGCGTACATGGGGGCCGAGATGACGACGGCGGAGGGACGTCCGCTCCCGTAGCGGTCGGGCGCATCGACGCCGCGCAGCGTCGTGAGCATCGCGGCGGTGAGGATGCGCGGGCGGCGCGCGCCGGTCGGATCGACGGGGCGTGAGACCGGGGCTCCGGGGTAGCGCCTGTCTTCGTCCATGACCAGAATACGCGTCAGCCCGTCGCCTTCGGGGGAGCGTACGGCGAGCGAGAACGAGCCGACGTCGAGGACCTGTGACACCTGCGCGTAGACCCGCTCGGCGAGTTCGTCGACGTCGAGGGTCGAGGAGATGACGCGGGCGATCCGTATGAGCGTGGTCAGCTGGCGGTTTTTGCGCGCGAGCGCGGCCTCTTGCGCGCCGACGCGCGCCCGTAAGGCGTCGGTCGGGGAGGGGGGGGCGTCCTCGACGGCGTCGATTAGGGGGACTGGGGTGTCCTCAATGGCGTCGGACGACGCGTCCTCACGCATGGTCGATGGGGGCGACGGCAACATAGGGTCAGACATGGCGCTCTTCCACTGTCATAAGGTGTCCCATGCGCCTCCACGGCCCCCGCCACTCGCTTTCTTACTTAGTCTATGTCCGCGGTCATGGCCTCGTCGTCCACGGTTTCTTCAGATGGCGACGAGGTCTCCGTCTCGTCATCGGCGGCCGCGTGGGCGTGCCACTCGGCGAGGACCTGCCGGACGAACGGGTGTTCGTGGTTGAGCCGGATGGCTCGTGTCGTCACGCCGTCCGATAGGCCGACCATCTCCTGACGCAGCACGTCGAGCCGCACCATGGAGTTGAGGATCGCCTTGGCGTCCTCCAGGCCGACGGGTCCGAACGGATGGCGCGGACCGGAGATATAGCGCGCGATATTCATGAACGTTGTCGTTTCCCAGTGCTCGTCGATCCAGCCCAGGAGGCGCACGTAACGCGCTTCCTGTTCGCCCAGACGCCGCTCCTCGATCTCGACGGGGTCGGCGAGGCTTGCGCTGTCGATGAGGTCGCCGCTGATCGTTCCGGGTATCCCCGCGATGACGACATTTTTGCCGAACCGATTTTTTAGACGAGCGCTGATGCGGACAAAGTCGCCGTCGCCGGTCATTAAGATAAAGGTTGAAATTTGGGGTCGGTCGAGAACAGCGTCGACGATATCGAGGAGCATGATGAGATCCGCTGAGCTTTTTTCCTTCCCTCCGGGCATCGTGCGTAGTGGGACATCGACGCGCGAGATTCCAGCGGCCTCGAAGCGTCGTTTGTACTGATCGGGATGTTTGCTAAAGTCGGCGTACGCGAAGGCGACGGGGACGGTCCCGTATTTGCGCGCCTTGGCGATGAGTTTGTGCGGATCCGGCTCCTGCCCGAAATTATTGAGCATGGAGTAGCGGATGTTCTCAAAATCAATGAACAAGGCAACTTCGCCTTGTGAAATCATGGTAATCCTCCCGCGAGGCGGGGGGACGTGGATGCGCTGTAGGGACTGGTAAAGAGCCACGGCCGGGTCCCGGCCGTCACGTGGTATAGGGTACCACAATACACCTGACACCCACGTTACGACCCCTCGGCGACGTGCGAGCCCAGGATGGCGACGACCTGCGCGTGGTCGGTCCCGATGTGGCGATACGCCACGTCGGCCTGCAGCATCTCGGCCAGCGTCCGGGCCGTGTAGTCGGCCCCCGGCAGATCCTCGTTGACGACGATAAGGCTACGCGTGTAGGCGTGGTCGGCGTTGCGCGGGGCGAAGCCGCCTGTGTTGAAGCCCATCCCGTTCAGGATCGAGGTGTACTCGGCGGCGAGACCGGCGGTATTCTGGCCGCTGCGCACCTGCACCGTGGCATGCTCGGCCTGTAGTTGCGGGTCGGCGAAGAGGCGCGCGACCAGCGCGTCGATCTTGGGCTGATTGGGGGCCAGGATGTTCGCGCCGTCGGTCGAGGTCGTGTCGGTGACGTAGCCGCCGTCCTGATTGATGTAGTCGTGCTCGATGTTATTCCCCTTGGCGCGGGCGAGTTGCAGCCCGAGTTGCGGCAGCATGCTGTGCGGCATGTTCGTGATGAGCGCGCTGTTCGCCGCCGTGAGGATGTTGGGCGCGCGCAGCAGGGTGTTGGGCGATAGGAGGCCCTTCGTGATGCCTTCCAGGATCGCCTGTTGCGACTGGATGCGCCCGAGATCCTGCTGCGTATAGGCGTGGCGCTCACGCGCGTACTTGAGCGCCAGAGCGCCGTTCATGCGCTGGCAACCCGCCGCGATGTGCAGCGGGTCGAAGCCGTTGCCCACCGGCGCGGGGTAGCTGGGGTCGTCGATCGTCCGCGGCACGCAGACGGTGACACCGCCGATGGCGTTGACGACGGCGTTGAAACCCGTGAACTTGAGCACGGCGTAATAGTGGACGGGGATATGCAGCGCGCTTTCCACGGCCAGCGCGGCGTACTGCGGGCCCTGGTTGTGCAGCCACCCCAGCGCGAAGGCCCCGTTGATCTTGGTGTAGCCAAACGCGTTGTTCGGGTCGGGGGAGGGCATATTGATCCAGAGGTCGCGCGGGATCGAGAGCATCTTGACGTCGTGCGAGGATGGGTCGACATGCAGCACGATTATGCTGTCCGAGCGCGTCTGCTCGTTTGTGCGCTGGTCGATCCCCATCACCAGGACGTTGATCGGGTCGCGCCCGTTCCAGGCCACCATGCCCGGCTGTGTCCCGAGCAAGACGGAGCCCAGGGGAGAGAGCAGGGCGGGGTCCTCGTACACGGCGGCGCCGGCGAGCGCCGCCAGCAGGACGAGCAGGACGAGCGCGATCAGCACGGCGCGGAGCAATCGGCGCAACGGCCGACGGCGCGCGCGCTGACGTGGGACGACGAACGTCGGTTCGTCGGCGATCGATGGGCCGACGGGTAGGGTGGGCAGTGTGCGCTCTGAAGCCATGGTGATAGCGCTTTCTCCGATGTCGATGTTGGGAGCGCCCGTCAGGGGAACGGTACCGGGCACGTGGTCGATTATAGCATAGCTACATCGACAGAGATAGCGTTTGATCTCCCCCGTGCGTCGCCACGCGGCTTATCAATCGCGCCTACTCGCGCTGGTGGTGATCCTCGCGTTGCAGCTCTATCCGTCTCGCGTCGGCGATGTCCGGGTCTTCCGGGATGTCGCCGGTCGCGCGGTCCACGGCGCCGTCGACGCGAACCATGTTCCGCCCCTCGATACGCGCGTTCTCCTGTCGTGTGGCAGCGGCGCCTTCTCTATTGCTCCCCTGCCGCGCCGGCATATCCCGCGGCGTTGGATTCGGCCCGTTGGCGACGCCGTTCGTGTCGGCGTGCATAGCGGCGCCTGTTGGGGATGGGCCGGGCTCGTGCATGGGGCCTTTATGGTCGAGGCGTGCCGCTCTCTGGCGCTGGACCCGTGCCAATTGCTCGCGTGGGGTTAGCGTAGCCCGCGTATCTACGGGGACGGCTACGGTCGGCAACTCTCCCGGAGCACTTTCTATCGTCGCGCCCAGGCCATGACCCGGTACCGCGTCGACGTCAGGGATGGATAGGCCGGTCGCGGTGTCGGGCGCGAGCGTGGAGTGCGCGACGTGGGCCGCGCCGCTCGTGGCGCTCGTGGCGCTCGTGGCGCTCGTGGCGCTCGTGGCCCGCAACGGTTCAGGGCGCGGGGGTCCCGCCGGTAAAACGTCTATGCCGCGCCAGCGACGTCTGCTTAATCTACGGAGGCGGCCAATTTTGTAATAGCGCCGTTGCTTGACAATGCTCGGGTGGCGGTTGCCGCTTAGCAGCAGCATGCGATCCTCGGGTAGGCGCGTTATCTCGCCCGGAGTAATGAGCGCGCGCCCGGTCTCACTGTGACCGCGTTTGCCCCGGTCGGCCAGGGCCTCGCCGCGTCTGCGGCTGCCTGTCGAGCTGCGCGCCAGCACTGTTTGCTGGTCACATTGATCGCTGAACCACTTGGCGTCCTCCGCCGCCGTTTTCGCGAGCGCCACCTTAGCGTTGCAGCTCGTCACGATGATAGACTTACCCTCCTCGCCGTAAAGATCCTTGAGCTGCGCGGTGTGCTGGAAGGCCAGCATGAAGCCGATGCGCGCGCTGCGTACCGTCGTCATCCAGTTGGGAAAGTTGTAGATTGCGCCGATGTTGCCCATCTCGTCGAGATATCCGTAGACGGGACGCGGCAACCGTCCTCCCCGCGTTCCTTCCGCGACCCTCACCAGAGCCGTGAACATCTGTGTGAAAAAGGTTGCCGTCAACGGGCGCAGTTCCCTGCCCAGGGCTCGGTCCAGGATAACGTAGAGCGCCGTGGGCGGACCCTCCCGCCGCCCCATCGCCACGAAGTCGATCTCGTTGCGCGACGTCACGGCCTTGATGCGAGGGTCCTGGAAGATCTGAAAGCGCAGGGGCATCTCGCTGAAGACGCCGCTGATCAACTTTTCGTTGCCCCCGGCGTCCTTCAGCCATGATGATGCGGCCTCCAACGCCTCGGCCGACGCGCTTGCCTTGAGATCGCGGGTAACGGCGACGCTGCCCCGCGTCAGGAACCAGGCAAGCCGGGCGATGGTTGCGTCGTCGGGCCAGGTGTGCTTGACGTGCAGGACCGCCGCGGCGATGATTAAGCGCGACGAGTTGTCCCAATACGGCTCGCTCTTGCTCTCTCCCGTGTTGGCGATCCAGCACGAGGCGAACGCCATCGCGTCGAGGTAGCCGTCGATGTGCGCCAGCGGGTTATACGCGCAACTCGTCTCGGGCGACACGAAGTTGAGCACCTGGACCCTATGCCGCCGCGCCAGGGCGGCGTAGGTCTTCTCCACCAACTCGCCCTTGAGATCGGTGATAACCACGCTGCGCCGCCCGGTCTCCTCCAGCAGGTTAGGGATGACCAGACCGGCGCTCTTGCCGGCGGCGGGCGGGCCGATCACGAGCATGCTCTGGTATTGCTCGTCGCCGGTGAAGGCCACCGTCCCGCTCCCGACCGTGCCAACCGCGATGCGCGGCTGGCCGCGTCTCGGCCGTAGTCGCGCCAACTCGCGCCGGGTCGCGAAGCGCGCCGAGCCGTACGACGTCGCCGGTTTGAGACGCCCCAGGCGTGTTATAAAGAGCCACAGCGGCTTCCCCGCAATCAGCAGGATGAAGAGGACGACGAGGCCGACCTCGCCGTTGACGAGCGAGCGGTCGAGCTTGCTCTGAGCGCTCCCATCGCGCAACTGCCGCCAACGACGCTCCGGCCGGCTCATCCACAGGCCCCACGGGATGAGCCGGGGTCTTCGCGCCGGTTCGAAGAGCGTGCGTACGATACCCTGCGGCGTGCGCAGAATGATGCGCGCGTTGACGGCCGGCCAGGCCGCCGCGACGTAGGCCTCGTGGTACAGTGCGGTCGCTGGGGTCGAGAGGGCGCTGTAACCTCCCCCCGGTCCCAATACCAGCGCCGCGAGGATGAGTGCGACGGCGACGGCGAGACGCGCCCTGGTCATATCCTATCCCTCTCCCGATCGCTAATCTTCGGCTGTCACGTTTCATGCCGTCCAACGGCGCGGCGAGGGGCCGAGGGTTCGACGTCATACCGCCGCCGTCAATACAGACCGTCGATACCTTCCACGATCACGGCATAGTCGTTCGGCGAGACGAGGCCCCTGAGAGCCGGCAACGCCGCGGGTGGCAACGCGCAATAGTGCCGGCCGTTGGCGGTTTCGAGGGCGACGACGACGCCGCCCGCGTAGGGTCCGTCGTCGAGGAACCCATCGGCGAGCGTCACCACGCGCCACCCGTATGTATAGGCCGCCCGCACCCATATGTCGCACGGGATCAGTTCCCGTTGCGGCAGCAGGAGGCGTTCGTCTTCCCATGCTTTGGCGACGATCCAGAGAATGCCTGTCCTCGGTCTGGAGGGGATGGAGGGTAGCTCGGCCATCGCGCCTCCTCTACGACTCCGCGGCGCCCGCCAGGTCGGCGAAGTGCGCGCGCCACTCGTCGAACCACCGTGCGAACCAGGGATCGCGCGCGGTCAGCGGCACGACGCGATCGATCGTCTCGCGCGCATAGCTGCGCTGCTTCTCCACGCGGGGGTGCTCGTCCAGCTTCTGCACGTTGCTCAGCCTATCGGCCAGCTTGACGGCGATCGCATCGTCAGGAGCAGCCCGCAGACGGTCGAGGTACGCGTCGCGCGCCCGCGCGGCGGCCGGTCCGTCGGGAGCGGGGTCCTTGGTGACCCACATGACGAGTTCCGCCACGTGCGGTCCGAACCGCGCCGCGACCTCATCCCGAGAGCATGGCGTGTCCTCCACGACATCGTGCAGCAGGCCCGCGAGCAGCGTATCGCGGTCGCGCGTCCCGACGCCGTCGACGAGAACTTCGAGTACCTGCAGCAGGTGCTCCGTATAAGGTTCCCCCGCCGGCCTGACTTGGTCCCCATGGCAGCCCGCGGCAAAGGCGAAGGCGTGGTCCAGCGCGTCGAGCGTGGCGGGGTCCAACCGCCCCTGCAGGGCTGAGCGCGCCTCGGGCCACGTCTTCCAGTGATCGAACACCCTCACGACGCGCCCTCCCCCCCCGCCGATGGCGCGAGCGTCAGCTTGAATTCCCGCCACGAAGGAATGTTGGGAGTGTACTCCTGGGTTTTAATGGGGTAGACCTCGTGTTCCGCCGGGATCTGACGCGCCTGCAATTCATCCCAAGCCTCGTTCAAATCGGCGCGCACATCCATAGAGGTGGCATAGGCGCGTCCGTCTATCATGAACAGGGGTAACTGTCCCTCATCGGGCATGATCTTGTAGTACACATTCATGAACATTCTCTCGTCTCGACTATCCATCACTCTTTACTCCCGTTACTCTCGCGCTGTTCAAGGGCGGCCGCCTCGGCCATGGCCGCGCGGACCGCGGCGCGTTCGCTGTCGCTCAACGCTATATAGGATTTGTAGAGCGTATTGTGGTTGAGATCCGCCGCGACGGAGGCGCGCCGCGTCGTCAGCTGCAACTCGAATGTGTACGGGCGCGTATCGACATCGACCGCGATCACCATCGGTATCACGCGATACGATGGCTCGTGTGACTTGGGATCGAGATAAAGGTTTTCCGTTTCAAGGATACGATCTCCGAAGTACCGACGCACCTCGTCGAGCGCGAAGGCCAATTGCTCCGTGTTGTCGACGGTGATGCGCGCCCCGACCGCGTCGATCACGTCCCCAACCCGATAGTCCGGCCGGCCCGCGCGTCCAGCAGACCCTTCCACCATGCGCGTCACTTTATCCAGGATTGCGCTACTGTCTTTCGTTCGCACATTAAACTCGGCTCCTGCCCCGTTACCCCGACTAGTGATCGTGTCAGTAATGCCCATCACCTCGTCTCGTACATGAGGTTCAACCTCGCTATAGAGGCGGCGAGCATACGTCTTCACGTCCTGCTTCTCTCTGTCGTCGGGGTGCGCGCCGACGCCGCGGGCAGGGTCTATCTCGCGCGCCGCTGCGACGAAGGCCGCCGTGCGGCCGGCGCTTTTCCGCTCCCGTTCCGGTATCGGCTCGAATAGGGGACCCCTACCCGGGTTGGCCTTGACGAACTGGGTCAAGTCCTGACCATGCAACGTCACGCCCGCGGCCATATC
>JAABUZ0100003096.1_pt1 | contig 25575 bp, 23 predicted proteins | sample 5562091 | NCBI WGS metagenome assembly JAABUZ01 (sample SAMN12813069, study PRJNA571459) | rock metagenome | isolation source: Antarctica rocks | place: Antarctica: Victoria Land, Linnaeus Terrace sud | collected 2015-12-21 | reverse complement strand
CAGCTTCAGGGTCAGCCGGGTGCCGTAGTACTTGCGGTAGATCAGCAGCAGCGGCAGGGTGATCAGGTCGGCGAACACGAAGGCGATCACCCCGCCGAAGGAGATGCCGCCCGCCCACAGGGCCGCGGCCAGCGGGACGTTGCCGATCGAGCAGACGAAGCTGATGATCGCCAAGAACGGGCCGAGGACGACGTTCTCGGCCACCGAGGCGAAGCCGTGCCCCGTCCAGAACAGCGACTGCCAGAAGCTCATGGGAACCGCGGCCTCGGCGAAGCCGGCGACGACGAACCCGATGAGCAGCTCCTTGCGCAGCATCGTCATGTCGCTGATCGTGTAGCCGGCCGCGTCAGACCACCCCGCCCGCGACCGGATCCGCGTGCGCCAGGGCAGCTGCGCCCCGGCCGCGTCGTCGGGCTCGTCCCCGTCCCCGTGCGCGTGCCCGGTCGTCGCCTGCTCGTCGGCGACCAGTCGCTGCCGGGCGCGGTCCTGCTCGTCCGGGCGAACCATCCGCGGCAGCGCTACGGCCAGCAGCACGATCATGATGGCGCCGCCGACGAACTCGGCGACCGCGAACTGCCAGCCGATCAGCAGCCACAGCACGATGCCGAGCTCGAGCACCAGATTGGTCGAGGCGAACATGAACGCCTGCGCCGCGGTGAAGTCCGCGCCGCGTGAGAACAGCGTCTTGGCCAGCGCGGAGGCGGCGTAGGAGCACGAGGACGAGACGGTGCCGAAAAGGCTCGCCTTCGCAACCGTGGCCGGCCGATGGTCGCCCAGTGCCCGCTGCATCTCGACGCGGGAGACGAAGGCCTGCACCGCTCCGGACAGGGCGAAGCCCAGCACCAGGGCCCAGAGCGTCTCCCAGAACATGCCGAAGCCGTCGGACAGGCTCCGGCCGACCGTGTCCAGGGCGCTCATCGCTGCGCCTTCCTCGTGGTGCTCTGCGCTGCGGCTGATTGCCGGTGTCCGCGCAGCTCGCGCCACAGGCCGGTGAGCTTGCGGGCGACGAACCCGGCCCGGCCGGCGGGTCCGGTGTCGCAGCCCGGTAGCCCGCGATCGACGGGGCGGGCGTCCGATGAGTTCTCCTGCTGACCCCTCATGGCTGGGAGCCGGTCATGACTTGACCAGGCGTTCGATGGCGGCGGTTGCCTCGCGGACCTTCTCCTGCGCCTGCGGTCCTCCGGTTTCAATGGCGTTGGTGACGCAGTGGCCGAGGTGGTCCTCGAGCAGCTGTAGCGCCACGGCCTGCAGCGCCTTGGTCGACGCCGAGATCTGGGTGAGCACGTCGATGCAGTAGGCGTCCTCGTCGACCATGCGCTGCAGCCCGCGGACCTGGCCCTCGATGCGGCGCAGCCGCTTCTGGACGTCGTCCTTGTGTGCGGTGTAGCCGCGCACCACCGGCTCCGCCTGACCTGCCATGGCTGACACCTTACCCCGGAGGGGTACCCATCTAACGTCGGCTGATTGACCGGCTGCGGTTCCTGAGCACGCGGGTGGCGTCGCTTGTCGCCAGCTGCGGGGGCAGCAGGCGACCAGCGGCCGGCCCCGCCGCCTGCTGGCATGTCCCGGCGCTCTGCGCTGAAAGGGCTCGGCGTCGGCGGCGCCACCGTGCTGGTGGCAGGCAGCGGGAGCGGTCAGCTACCGGGTGTTCGAGAACGGCGTCCTGGACGCCGGCTCGGGCAAACCCTGCGACGCGTGGTTGCACTGGCAAAACGACCCGGCGTGCTGGGCGCCGTCGGCGCGGCGATCTCGGCAGCGAACCCGCACAACACCCAGCCGTGGCTGTTCCACGTCACGGCCAGCGGCTACCGGCCCGACGTCACAGTGCCGCCCACACCGGGCGACCCAACGCTGCTGGCCCAGGTGGCACTGGCTCGGGGACCCGCCGGCAGCTCAGCATCGCACGACGCGGTCGGCGCTCTCGCCCTGTCAGCCTGAGAGCAACGTCGAGTTGACACAGCCGCACCTTCTTTGCCGGGACTGAGCAGGCCCCCTCAGCATGCACCGCCAGTTCTGGCGGGGAGACGCTGCTCAACTGGACGGATCCCGCCGCGCAAGCGACTCGTGCCCTATGAGCGATTCATGGGACGACGATGCTGTGAGCAGCGCTGCACTTGACCCGGGACTACGAGCAGATCGCCCCCAAGTCAGGGGTCTCCCCCGCATGCACAGGGACAGTGACCCGGCCCGGCTTGTCCGGGTTGATCAGCTGGATGTACGATCCACGCTGCGCTGTGGGTGACCAGCCTGGCGCGCGCAACGCCAGCCGCAGCTGCCAGGGTGATCCGCGGATCCACCTCGTCGCGACGGTGTTGTGCGGGAGCATCATGTGAAACCTGTCAGGTGACGACGAACTCCTGGTGCATGGCGTCGGCGTAGTGGTTGACCAGGTTGCATACCAGTTCGTACCGGCCGGGGGGCAGCGTCACGGTGGTCCAACCGACCGTGCCGGCGGCGATCCCCTTCCCGGTCCCAGCCGCGCAGCTGCCGGAGGCCTCTCCCAGGCTGCCTGTCTCGGCGGCTTTCCCGTCTGGACCGACGTTGCGCTGGCCAGCGGCGGCGTCGGCTGCCAACGGCAGGATCACCAGTTCGTGGGTGCGCCAGCCCACGTTTGTCGCCACCAGGCTGATTACTCCGGCGGGCTCTGTCGCGGCGTCCGCTCGCAGCATCATGTGTCCGCCCAGTGGCGCGGTTCCGCCCATCATCTGCGTCATGCCCATGTCTGCCAGCGTCACGTTCACGGTGTTGCCCGGCAGCGACTTCGGTGCCGAACAGGTCGACCGCGAGTAGTGGTATTGCGATTCGCCGGCCATCATCCCGGAGCTGTTCGAAGGGCTGGCCGCAGCTCCACCTTCACCCGTCATCCCCGAACCGGCGGAATGGGAAGCTGAGCTGCAGCCGGTCAGAACCAGACCCGTCAACACAGCGGCCAGCGCAAACGACCGGCGGGTTTGCGCAGGTCCAACCACGGCTCTAGTAGATCAGTCGTTTCGGCTGGCGGCAGAGCGAACGTCCCGGGTCGCTGCGTGCCCGGTTCAGCGCTCGCCCGACAGCTCCGGAGCGCGAGATCAACAGACGGTGTCGGCGTACCGCCCGCGGTTACACAGCCCCAACCGGCCCTGGCCAGGAAGTTCACCTCGTCTTCCTCTGCCAAGCCGGCGGGCACACCGTCTGCGAGCTCGAGGAGTTGTCGCCGTCACCGGTCCAGGGTCTAGCGGCCGCTCAGCCGAGTTGAACGCACTGGCGGCGGAGGATCAGCGGCAGGTCTACGTCGACGAAGACCAAGCGCCGCGGGCTATCTGCTGGCCGATTCAGGCGAGGGACAGGAAGAGCTTTTCGAGTTGCTCACGGTCCAGTTCGCCAGTCGCGCTGGGGTCGGTGAGGCACTGCTGCAGGCCCGAGGCGATGATGGCGAAGCCAGCCTTGTCCAGTGCTCGGGAGACGGCGGCGAGCTGGGTGACGACGTCTTTGCAGTCCCGGCCGTCTTCTATCATGCGGATGACACCGCCGATCTGACCTTCGGCGCGACGGAGCCGGTTGAGCACCTTGCCGACGGTGTCCTGCTCGATCTGCATCTGGTTCCTCTCAAATATCCCTGCTGGCTCAGCAACGTCGCCCGGTCGCCTGTTCCCCGCCCTAGCTGAGCGAGGCGGCGTCGCCTGGCTGGCGAGGTAACCGGTGACGCCGACAGGCAGGACGGTCGCCATGGTTGTCCCAACCTCCAAAGATACGGGCGGGGGTATCTGCCGCTACAGTGATACCACACCCCTGGGGGTATGCCTGGTCTATGCAGCAAGGAGCCGCCCCGATGACCCTCACAGCCGCACCGAGCCAGCAAGCAGCGACCGAGCCGGCGAGCTACGGCCCGCTGGGCCGCCTCGGGCGCTACACCGCCACCCACTTCCGCCTGGTCCTGCTCGTCTGGGCGGTGATCGCCGTCAGCCTCGGCGCCTTCGCCCCCCGGGTGGAAAAGGCACTGGCCGGCGCCGGGTGGGAGGCCTCCGGGTCGCAGTCGGTGCAGGCCCGCTCTCTGATCAACCGGGAGTTCTCCGGACTGTCAGCTGCCGCCCTGCAGGTCGTCGTGCATTCCGCGACACCGCTCGCCAGCCCCGCGGGTCAGGTGACGATCAGCCGCGCCGAGCAGCTGCTGCGGGCCGACCCGCGGGTGACCACCGTGCTGGCACCGGCACCCGAGATCTCCATCAGTCCCGACGGCCGCACCGCCGTCATCCAGGGCGGTGCCGGCCGCGACACCAACACCATGGTCCGCGCCGCCGACGACCTCGCCGGACCGCTGGCACGCCTGGGCGGCAGCGGCACGAGCGTCGCGCTGACCGGCTCGTCGGCGCTGTGGAGCGACTTCAACACCGCCAACCGCACCGCGATGATGCGCTCAGAGCTGTTCAGCTGGCCGGTCACGCTCGCGATCCTGGTGCTCGCGTTCGGCAGCCTGGTCGCCGCCGGCCTGCCGTTGATGCTCACCATCGTCGGCCTGGTCGCCGCCGCCGGCAGCCTTTACCTCGGCACCCAGATCGGTGCCATCTCCATCTGGGCGATGAACTTCGCCCTCATGTTCGCACTCGCCCTGGGCATCGACTACGCCCTGTTCCTGGTCGTGCGGTTCCGCGGTGCCCGGTTCGGTGCCGGCAAGAACGACATCGACGCTGTCGCCGAGACTATGGACACCGCCGGCAAGGCCATCGCCTTCTCCGGGCTGACCGTGCTGATCTCGCTGTCGGCGGTGATGCTCGTCCCGTCGCCGGCGTTCCGCTCGATGGCACTGGGAATCATGCTGTCGGTGGTCTTCGTCCTTGGCGCCACCCTCACCCTGCTGCCCGCCGTCCTGGCCCGCCTCGGGTCCCGCGTCGATGCGGTGTCGCTGCCATGGGTGCACGCCGGCGAGCACCGCTCGGCCCGGTTCGCCGCCTGGGGGCAGCGGCTATGGCGCCGCCCGCTGGTCTTCGGTGCGCTGGCGCTGGTCGCCCTGCTCGCCCTGGCCAGCCCGATCCTAGGCCTGCGCACAGGGATTCCCAGCATCAAGGTGCTGCCCGCCGCAGCCTCCGCCAGGGTCGGCTACGACCAGGTCCAGGCCGCCTTTGGGCCCGGCGCACCCGGCGCCCTGCAGATCATCCCCCCGACCACCACCGCAGCCGCCGCCACCCGCATGGCAGCCACCGACCCCGGCATCGCCCGGGTCGTGCCGGCCGTGGCCTCCGAAGACCAACGCTGGCAGCTGGTGCAGGCCGTGCCAGCAGCCGACCCTTCCGCCAAGGCAGTCGGCACCACCATCGACCGGCTGCGCCGCACCTTGCCCGCCGGCACCATGATCGGTGGTGCCCCCGCCGAGAACCACGACCTCGAAAAGCTGCTCGCCGCCAAGACCCCGCTGGTCATCGGTGTCGTGCTCACCCTCGGGTTCGTGCTGCTGCTCGTCGCCCTGCAGGCACCGCTGGTCGCCGCCATCGGTGTGGCGACCAACCTGCTCGCCACCGCCGCCGCCTTCGGGGTCGCCCGCTTGGTGTTCCAAGGCGGGCACGGCGCTCACCTGTTCGGCTTCGAACCGCAGGGCTTCCTCGACGCCTGGGCACCGGTGTTCTTCTTCGCTATGATCTTCGCGATCGGCATGGACTACACCGTCTTTCTGCTCTCAGCAGCCAAGGAGCACTGGAAACGCAGCGGTGACCCCCGCGAGGCGATGGTCAACGGCCTTGCCCACAGCGGCCGGGTCATCTTCGCCGCAGCAGCCGCTCGGCGTCGCGGTCCTGCTCGACGCCGCCCTGGTGCGCCTGCTGCTCGTCCCCGTCCTGCTGCGCCTGTCCGGACGAGCAGCCTGGGCCAGCCCCGCCTGGCTTCGCCGCATCCTTCCCACCGTCCGCTTCAGCCACTAGATCCGTGCCAGAGACAAGTTCGTTGCAACGACAAGGGACGAGGAGCGTTCATGAACTACGGAACCAGCATCACTCTCGAGCAGCCGTTCGATGAGGCTGTCGCCGCCACGAGGACAGCGCTGGCCGAGCAGGGCTTCGGTGTCCTGACCGAGATCGACGTGCAGGCCACGATGAAAGCCAAGCTCGACGTCGACGTCGAACCCCAGCTCATCCTCGGGGCGTGCAACCCCCAACTCGCTCACCAGGCCCTTCAGGTCGACCCCGACATCGGCCTGCTGCTGCCCTGCAACGTCGTCGTACGCCGCAGCGGCACGAAGACGATCGTCTCCGCTTTGGACCCCCCGGTCATGGTCAGCGTCCCCGGTAAACCTGAGCTGCAGCCCGTCGCCGACGAAGCCGCCCGATGCCTGGGCGCCGCCCTGGCGGCACTCTAGACACGCCAGGTAGCGGACTGCAGGAACCGCACGAGGCGGCGGGCTGGATAGGAGAGCGACATGCACGCCGAGGCGTGGAATGAGCGCTACCGGTCGGCGCCGATGGTGTGGTCGGCTACGCCCGACCTTCCAGATACCAGCCGACGACCTACGCCTGTTGAGAAGACAGTTCCAGGAACCGGACCAGGACGAGCTCAGGTCCTCCGAGATCGGGCCGCCACCCTCCGGACACGCCACTTGCAGTTCATGGGCGTCGCAGCGCTGGCCCACGTCGAGCTCGTGACCAAGGGCGAGCTCGTGTCGACGCCATCCCCCAAGCGATCTTCAGTTGGGATCCTGCTGCGAGAAGGCGTTGCCCTTCTTCCAGGATTCCCGGTGCTCGCCTATGGCGCTGGCGGGCCGGCGCTAGGGTCGCGGTGCTTGACTGGCGTCCATGTCGCTCACCGCCGAGTCCGAGGTTCGACGCGCAGCCGGCTGGCTGCCGCGACAGCAGGACCTCGAGGACTGGCTGGCTGGGCACGAGCAGCGCGTCAGCGAGCGCGGCCAGGACCGCCCGCTGCACCCGGCCGTGCGCGAGCTGCAGACGCTCATCGAGGACGACCCGCTCGTCGGCATGTTCGCCCGGCGCATGATCGAGGAGGTGCCGCCGGCCAAGCCCTACACCCGTCGCCACCTGCACAGCCCAGCGCAGATGCTGCGTCTGCTCGACGCGGTGATGATCATGGCACCTGAGTTCGGGGACCAGGCGGTGACGCTGCCGATGAACGCGATCCTGGACTGGACGATGGGCACCCCCAGCGGCTTCGCCTTCTACCGGCACCCCCGGGTCAACGCCGCGTTCAAAGCGGTCCTGCAGGCGTGGGGGGAGTACCTGAACAGCCCCGCGTCGCTGACCGCACTGAACGCCTCGCCGACCGGCTGGACCAGCCCGGCCGCCGCCCATGCGATCGGCATCGGGCAGTACCAGCACGACTCGGCCGACCCGCACTGGGGGTTCAGCTCCTGGAACGACTTCTTCACCCGCCACTTCCGCGACGGGCAGCGCCCGGTCGCAGCCCCCGACGATGACAGCGTCGTCGTGAACGCCTGCGAGTCCACCCCCTACGCGCTGCGTACCGGGGTGCAGCGCCGCGACACGTTCTGGGTCAAGGAGCAGCCGTACTCCCTGCACGAGCTGCTCGCCGCAGACCCGATGGTGGACGCCTTCGTCGGCGGCACCGTCTACCAGGCGTTCCTGTCCGCCACCGACTACCACCGCTGGCACAGCCCGGTCACCGGCACCGTGCTCAGCGCCCGCGTGGTAGCCGGCACCTACTTCAGCGAGGCCGACAGCGAAGGTCCCGCCGCGGCCGAGCCGACGAACTCACAGGGCTATCTCGCCCACGTGGCCGCCCGCGCAGTCATCGTGCTCCGGGCCGACAACCCGGTGATCGGGGAGCTCGTCGTCGTCGCCGTCGGCATGAGCGACGTGTCCACCTGCGTCCTGCATCCCGACCTTGCACCCGGCCAGCACCTCACCAAGGGCGACGAGCTCGGCCACTTCGCCTTCGGCGGGTCCACCCACTGCCTTGTGCTGCGCCCCGGCGCCGTCGACAGCTTCACCCTCACCGCGCTCCCCAGCCCCATCGACCCCCGGCCCCCCCTGGTCCAGGTCCGCACCGCACTCGCGCACGCCTCCCAACGCTGAACAGCGGACCTGCAGACCGATCGAGAGAGACCATGTCGCGAGGGCACGTCTGGGTCCCCTGCACGACCTCGGGAAGGTCAGCTCCGTCTCGGACCCGAGCCCACGTGCGAGGTTGCACGTCAGCATGGGCGTGTTTCCCGCTGAGGCGCGACGTACGCGACCTCACCGGACCCCGCCCGAACCGGGTGTCCCACTCGTCACGAAGATGTCCCACTAGCCGAATGACCAGCGGGACATTTGTAGTCGTGTGTAGTCGCTCGTAGTAGCATGGCTAGTGGACCTGTTCGACATCGACGCCCTCGACGAGGACTGGCCCTTCGAGATCGATCAGCAAGCCGCGCACCTGTTCAAGCACCCCGAGCTGGGCCTGGACGACGTGGCCGACGTCTGGGCCAGCGATCCGATCTTCTACCCTGCCAGGCCGCCCGCCCATTGGCTGATGGTGGCCGAGACCGGTGGTCGAGTTCTGACCGTCCCGCTCGCGCTACCGCGCTCGGGCAACCCACGCCGGTGCCGGCCATCGGCTGCCACATCGCCAGCGAGCACCTCGCCCGCCGCTACCGGGAGGACCGATGACCGACACCACGCCCCACTTGACACCTGAGCAGGAGCACGCCTTCTACGCCGCCCCGGCCAACCAGGAGCCCCAAGGACCCGCCGTGCGACGTCGATCCAGGCTCAGCGCCCCGGTCCCTGTCCGATTCCCGGAGGACGTGCTGCAGCAACTGCGCGACCGCGCCGCCGACGACGACCGATTCGTCTCCCAGTGGATCCGGCGAGCTGTCGAGCGAGAACTCGCTCGTGCCAAGGGCTGACCGCAAGGCATCGCTCTGCGAGGTGTCAGACGCTCCCGCAGCGTGGCCAAAAGAAGCGTCGACGGCGGCCTCGACGTGCAGGGCGGGTGGTGGGGAAGACCGGGACCGCCTGTCCGTTTCGGAAACCAGCAGTTCGATCTCGGTGCAGCCGAGCACGACGCCCTCGGCGCCGGCTCGAACGAGGCGGACGATGGCGGCGCGGTAGGCCTGCCCGGACTCCTCGCGGACCACTCCCAGGCACAGCTCGTCGTAGATGATGCGGCGCACCTCAGCCCGGTCATCGGGTGCCGGGATGAGCACTCGAAGGCCGTGGCCGGTGAGCCGGTCGCGGTAGCAGTCCTGCTCCATAGTGATCGCGGTGGCCAGGAAGCCGACCGTTGTCACCCCGGCCCGGGTCACCGCCTGTGCGGTGACGTCGCCCAGGTGCAGCAGAGGGATCCCGATCGCGGCCTGAACCATCTGGTACGTCCTCGACGAGCGCCCCTTCAGCAGACTGCGACGGTCGCCGGCCCCATTCCCATTAGCCGAACCTCCATCGGCACGGGTTGATCCACTCCCCTGCCGACGAGAAACAGCGCCGAGCACTCCGGCCGGGCTATCGGCGCGGGAGCGCGGAACGGAAGGGCGACCGGTAGCTGGCGGCCAGCTCGGCCCACCGGTTACCCGCCGGTGCCGTCGGTTACCGTGGGCAACAGATCACGAAGCGCGACCGCAAGCCCTCTGGCTGGTCGCCTGGCAACCGCGTCGCCCGACACGGTGCCCCCAGAGGAAGATCCGCCCGCGGCCGGCCGGCCGGGGGAAGGAACGGGCTCATAGGAGTACGAGATGGCGACAGCCGCCGATGAACCGACCCCGCAGCAGTCGGAGCGGGCACGGGAGGCCACGACCCGGCCGGGAGCTCCGACGGAGCTGGGCAACCCCGAGCTCAGGCTGTTGCGCAAGCCGCCCGGACAACCGCTCGCCGTGTCCTATGCCCGGCAGGAGTACCGCCTCCAGCACGAGGGCGAGCACCTGCTGCTGTCGCCGGCGGATGCCCGTCGGCATGCCCTGACCGCCGCACCCTTCCCGTTCGAGGGTCGCGTCCACCTGCTGACGGCCTGGAGCCCTCGAGGGGAGGCTGGAACCTTTCGTGAGTTCCAGCGGCTTCACGCACAGCTCCGCGCCGGCCTTGACGAACGGGGAGCCATCCTCGGCGAGGCGACCGCTGTCGCATCGGACGGCAACTGGTTCGAGCCGCAGGTCATCGCGGCCTCGCTGCCCGACGAGGCCGCGGTCGAGCTGGCTCTCGAGCACGGTCAGGCCGCCGCCATCGCGTGGGAGGGCGACGAGGTCACCGTCCTGCCTACCGGTCTGCGCGAAGAGGTCGTGCGGGAGATCTTCCCGGTCACGCTGCACCGGCTGCCGAGTGCGACCTGCCCCGTCCGTGCGGACATCGACCCGGAGGGGCGGTGCGTGATGTGGGGCGGACCGTGGGTCAGTGCCTCCATCCACGCGGCCGCGCTGTGGCAGGACCACCGTGCGGTGGGGATTCAGCTGCTCGGCTGCGACAGCTGCGATGGTGGTCGGCGCGAGGACTGGGGCGCTGGCGGGAGGGCGGTCCAGCTGGCGAGCCAGGTGTTGGCCAGCCGGTACGGCAATGCCACCTGGAGGCCGAGGCGGGTCATGTCCTGACCGTGGTCCACATGCGCAGGTCGGAACTGCGGGTGGCCCGATACCCGGTCCGGCGCAGGCTGATGGGCATGCGGTGGGCAGGTCCGCTACGGGTGGCCTGCACGTGCACCATGCCGACGTCGAGCGGTTGGCCGGCGAGGGCGGCGTCTTCCAACAGGCGAATGACCGGCCAGATGGTGTCGTCGCCGCCGAGGTCGTGGTCGAGCCAGAGCTCGTCGATATGGCTGTGGCGCAAGGAGGTCAGGAGGGCGACCCCTTGTGCGGAGGTGCGGGCTATCCGGCAGGGGCGGTTGTCACCGAAGGATCGGGTGTCGTCGATCAGGACGGTCAGCGCAGGCATGGTCCAGCACTAACACAAGAAACTTCACAGCGGTGTGAGCGCGAGGTCAGGTGTTCACCCATGAGCGGCGAGTTGGGGCTGCCTCGCTTGACCCGTGAGACGTGCGACCATAGTCTCGAGTCTTCTGTGACGACCGTTAGGGAAGCGCTATAGATGGATACCAAGTCCGGGGCCGGGGAGGACAGGCCAGCGAGAGTCGCACCAAAAGACTTCCGGGCCGTGCTCGGTCGCTTCGCGACGGGCGTGGTCGTGGTTGCCGCCGACGTGGCGGGGACACCGCACGGGCTGGCGGTCAACAGCTTCAGCTCGGTCTCGCTGGAGCCGCCGCTGGTCAGTTTCTGCGCCGACCGTAAGTCGTCCACGTGGCCCTCGCTTCGGCGGGCCGACGGCTTCGCGGTGAGCATCTTGCGCGAGGACCAGGAGCATGTCTGCCGCACCTTCGCAACGAAGGGCATCGACCGGTTCGCGCAGCTCAGCTGGTCGACGAGCCCGTCAGGACATCCCGTACTCGATGGGGCGCTGGCTTGGCTCGACTGCGAGTACCACGAGGTCCTGCCGGCAGGCGACCATGAACTCGTGCTCGGACGCGTGACCAGCCTTGACGCGAGCAGTGACGCAGGACCGCTGCTGTTCTTCGGCGGTCACTTCCATGCGATGCTTCCAGCCCTACCAGTCGCCCCACGTGAGCGAGCAGCCGAACGCACCGTCGACGAGGCACTCGCCGAACTGCACGGGCTCGACATCGCCTCCCCGTTCTTTTCTGTCCTCGCCGACCGGTTGAGTGGAGGACAGGCAACGCCTGCTGTCAGTCCGGCGGCGGCGGCCCGTCCGGAAAGACCGTCGCCTTGACATGTCGCCGCGCCGGCTGCTCCAACTTGCGGCGCAGCGCGAAGAAGACGTCTGCCGCACGCCTGCCCTCCCAGCCGTCGGGGAGCAGTTCAAGCGGTAGGCCGGGGTCGAGGTAGGGGAACTTGCGCCACTGGTTGAGGGCCACCGTGTAGTCGACGAAAGCCTCCTGCCCCGGCGGACGGCGAACGCCTTCCCACTTGCCCAGCATGGGTTCGGCGGTCAGCAGGAAGTCGGCGTACATCTCGCGCAAGGACTCCAGGTCCCAGCATCGGCGGACGACGGCCGCCAAGTCTGTGAAGCCGCAGTGGTTGCCCTCGAAGACGGTGACGTACTCCTCGAGCCCGAGCCTGGTCACGTCAGCGGTCAGCTCAGCAAGGATGCGGCGCGGAGCCATCCACAACCCGCTGGACAGGTTGCCGAAGCCGCGCCACGCGAGCCGGCTGCGCAGCAGGTGCCGCTTGTCGCGCTCGGCCTCGGGGATGGAGAACGAGACGAGCGCCCATCCTTCGCGCACGGTGGCCGGAGCGGTATGGGCGAAGATTCGCCGGTCAGCATCCCCGAGCAACGGCAGGGCACTGGAGGCAAGCGCATAACCTCGGATGCCGCCCCGGCGTTCGGGCACGAGCAGCTCCCGCTTGGTGAGACGAGACAGCGCGGAACGCACGGCCTGCTCATCGACGCCCAACTGCCCCATGAGGACGACGAGCTTCGCTACGGGGAACCAGCCGCCCAGCGGCCGCATGTACGCGCCGCACACATCCATGATCAGCCACTTGGGCCGTGTTGAGCGGGCCTCATCGGCTGCCTGCAGCTCGGCGACGTCCGGCTGAGCGGGGCGCCGGTCCCGTGGGGAGGCGCTCGTGGAGGGGGTACCGCTCGACCAGCGCTGTGCTACCACCTCACTGCCATCCCCTCAACGGTGCCGCCGGACGCCCTTCATCATCCAGTACCGGCCGCCCGGAGGCGCACCTGCACCGGAGGCAAGTAAACCGGCGGCGGTGCAGCGAGTATCGAACTGTCATCCCCAGCCGCCTCTGCAGCTGACAGATGCCCCATGCGGGTCCGCTTGGTCTCCAGGTAAGCGGATGCAGCCGGATGCGCCGAGGCGACGAGCGACGTGCGCGTCACGACGGACAGTCCGGCGGTAGCCAGCGCCTCCAACTTGTCGGGGTTGTTCGTGAGCAGTCGAACCTGGGCCACGCCGAGGTCCCAGAGGATCTGCGCCGCAGTGTCGTAGGTCCGGGCGTCGACCGGAAGCCCGAGCGAGACGTTGGCGTCGACGGTGTCGAGGCCTTCGTCCTGCAGGGCGTAGGCCGCGATCTTGCTTGCCAGCCCGATGCCGCGTCCTTCGTGACCGCGGTTGTAGACGATCACGCCACGACCTTCGCGAGCGATTGCCTCCATCGCTGCAGTCAGCTGCCGGCCGCAGTCGCAGCGCTGCGATGCCAGAACGTCTCCGGTGAGGCACTCCGAGTGCAGCCGGACCAGCACACCAGTATTGGGCACCCCGCTTTCTGCCGGCCGGCCCTCCGCTGACGCGACGTCTCCGCAGACGAGGGCCAGATGCCCGCGGCCGTCGATCTCGGATGCGTACGCGTGCACGATGAACTCGGCCTGAGCGGTGGGTAGCCATGCCGAAGCGGTCCGCTGAACCAGCTTCTCGCTGCGCAGGCGGTAGCGAATCAGGTCGGCGACGGTGATCAGTGGCAGGTCGTACCGAGCGGCGAGCCAGCGCAGTTCAGCACCGCGGGCCATGCCGCTCTTGTCGGCGGTCACCACCTCGCAGATGACCCCAGCGGGCTGCAGGCCGGCCAGGCGCGCGAGGTCGACCGCCGCCTCGGTGTGGCCGGCTCGAGTGAGGACTCCGCCGTCCCGGGCGCGCAGGGGGAAAACGTGGCCGGGGCGGGCCAGGTCCGCTGGACGAGTGCTCGGGTCGGCGAGCGCCCGAATGGTCGTCGCACGGTCGGCGGCCGAGATGCCGGTCGTCGTATCGGCGCGGGCGTCGACGGACACCGTGAAGGCGGTGCCCATCGCATCGGTGTTGCTCGGCACCATCGGCGGCAGGTCCAGCGCGTCGCACTGGGCTCCGGTCAGCGCGCAGCAGAGGACGCCGGAGGTGTGCCGCAACAGGAAGCTCAGCTTGTCGGGGTTGGCGAACTCCGCCGCCAGGATCAGATCGCCCTCGTTCTCGCGGTCGGCGTCGTCGAGCACGACGACGACGTCGCCTCGCGCCAATGCCGCGATGGCGTCGCGCACCGCTGCGAGGTCGCCCGGCTCCATGTCCGCGACGGGCACTCCCGCACGGGAGGGCATGGCCGCCAGCAGAACCTCGGTGAACGGACTCGCCGGATCCAGCTGGGCCGCACCGCTCATGGCTGCACCTTCCTGCTGATTGTTGACGATCGTCAACGTTACGCTAGGGTCCACCAAGGGTCGCGACCGTCTGCGCCGCGGGTGCGAGCGGATGACGTGTGGGTGACGATCAGCGGCGATCGACTTGCCAGCCAGCGTCGCCCGTGCTACTCATAGCCAACTCGAACTCGTGACGACCGTCACCCGCACGCAAGGTCGGCGGTCGACGCGGGGAGGCGGCAACACAGTCCAGCCGGAGGTTCCGGCAGGCACCCGGTTCTCAGGAGGCAGCAACGTGCGCAGGTCGAAGTGGTACCCCGCCACGGTGCTGGCGGCCGCGTCCACCGTGGTGCTGGTGGGATGCGGCGGCAGTAGCAGCAAGACGACCAGCAGCAGCTCCCCAAGTGCGGCGGGTGCCACGAGCCCAGCGGCCGCAGCACCCACCGGGCAGCAGACCGGGTGCGCCAGCGCGAAGGGCAAGACTGTCGGTTACAGCGAGCCCATCCCCGACCCCAACTTCAAGGCCATCGAGAAGATCATCTCTGCTCAGCTCGAGAAGGTCGGGGCGTCGCTCAAGGCGGTCAACGCGAACCTCGACCCGGGCAAGCAGGTTGCCGACATCCAGTCGCTGATCCAGTCCAAGGTCAGCGTCTTGATCGCCAACCCGGTCGACCCGAACTCCACGAAGCCGGCCTTCGCCCGCGCCCGCAGTGCGGGCATTCCCATCGTCGCCCAGGAGACCACCGTGGGCGGCCCGTTCCTCACCAACGTCACGGCTGATGTCGAGGCTGCGGCGACCGGGGGCGCCAAAGACCTGAAGGCCGCTGTCGGCTCCGGGCAGGTGGCTGCCGTCGACGGCCCGAGTTTCGCCGAGGTGCTCGTCCGTGAGAACACTGCCTTCGACAAGGGCGCGAAGGAGGCCGGGCTCACTGTGGTGGCGAAGCAGGCCAACCAGCAGATCACCCCCCAGGGCGCCAAGGCCATCGCCGATGCCTACAAGTCGCGCTACGGCAAGAACCTCAAGGGCATCTGGACGTTCAACGACACGTCGGCGATCGGAGTCGCCTCGTCGCTGAGTGGAGACTTCAACCCGGCCATCGTCTCGATCAATGCGCAGCCAGAAGCGATCCCGCTGGTGCAGAGCGGCAAGATCCTCGCGACCTACGACATCCAGCAGGACAAGCTGGCGCAAGCGCTCGCCTTCTCCGCTCTGGCCGGTCTCTGCAAGACGTCGGTGCCGAGCGAGATCGTTGTTCCGGTGAAGAAGTACGACAAGGCCAACATCAGCTCCTACCGGCCGCTCGACCAGCGGGTGAACGACCCGTTCAACGTCCAGTTCGAGCAGAAGAACGGTCGCAACTACCTCATGACCTCGAGCTGACCGGACACCGTGTGGCCCGGACACCGCGTGCGTCGACGGCGGCGCCACCCTCGCGACCGGCGGCTGCCGGCCGAGATGGTGGTCCGCTGCTGCGGATGACGGGCATCTCCAAGCGCTTCGGCGCGGTGCAGGCGCTGTCGGGCGTCGACCTGACCGTGGCCGCCGGCGAGGTCGTCGCGCTCGCCGGGGAGAACGGCTCGGGCAAGTCGACCCTGTCGCGCATCCTGTCGGGCGTGTTGACGCCGGACAGTGGCTCGGTGCATCTCGGCGACGCGCGGTGCTCGTTCAGCCACCCCCGGCAGGCGCTCGATGCGGGGATCACGATGGTGTCGCAGGAGCCCACCTTGGTGCCGCACCTGTCCGTGGCCGAGAACGTGCTGCTTCCTCGGCTGCACCGGGCCGCGCAGCGGGTCAGTCGCCGCGAGCTCGTCCGAGACGCGGCACCGTTTCTGCAGCGGGTCGGACTGCTGGTCGACCCGGGGCGGATGCTCGGGTCGCTGGGTCAGGGCGAGCGGGAACTCGTGGAGCTGGCCAAGGCGATGGCTGTGCACCCGCACATCCTGGTGCTCGACGAGGTGACGACACGGCTCCCTGACCCGGAGCGCCTGTTCCGCGTCGTCGACGAGCTCGCCGCGACCGGGGTGGGCGTCGTGTTCATCACTCACCGTCTTAGGGAGATCCGCCGACTGGCGACGCGCGCGGTGGTGCTGCGCGACGGGCGGCTCGTGGCCGAGCTGGACCGCAGCGAGCTCACTGACGAGAGGATCAGTGCCGCGATGGTCGGGCGGGCGCTGACCGAGTTCTTTCACAAGGCCGAACCGACCGTCGGTGAACCGGTGCTCGAGGTCGACGGGCTCGTCACCGACCGCTGGCCGGCGCCCGTGTCGATGCGGGTCCGCCGCGGGGAGATCGTCGGGTTGGCCGGTCTGGTCGGGTCCGGTCGCAGCGAGCTGCTGGAGACGATCGCCGGGGCTCGTCGCCCCCGAGCAGGCACGGTGGACGTCGACGGAAAGCCGCTGCAGGCCGCTCATCCCCGTGCCGCGCGGCTGGCCGGCGTCGGGCTTGTACCCGAGGACCGCTTCGCCCAGGCGCTGCTGCGGCCCGGCTCCGTGACAGCGAACCTTTCGCTGACATCCCACCGGCTCACCCGGCGAACTGATCGCCGAGCGGAGCGCGCGCGAGCCACCGAAGCCATCCGGTCCTTCGGGATCCGTTGCTCGGGCCTCGATGCCCCCGTCGCCAGCCTGTCCGGTGGCAACGCCCAGAAGGTGGTCATTGCCCGCGCGCTCGCCGGCTCTCCCCGGGTCTTGCTGCTCGACGAGCCCACGCGGGGCGTCGACGTCGGGGCCCGCGCGGAGATCTACGCCATCCTCAGCAGGCTCGTTCGCGAGGGGGTAGGTGTCCTGCTCGCCTCGTCCGACCTGCTGGAGCTGTGCGGCTTGTGCGACCGGGTCCTTGTCCTGCACGACGGTGAGGTCGCGGGCGAACTGACGCGGAGCCAGGCCACTGAGGAAGCGATAGCGCTGCTAAGCGCGGGGGGAGGCAGGCACGATGCCGCAGGTACGTGATGTCTGAGGTCCGCGATGTCTGAGGTCCGCAGCCAGGCGGCGACCGGTCCGGGAGGCGCCGCGCACGACACAACCGGTCTGGCGACGAACGTCAGCGATCCCTCAGGCCTTGACCACTCCGGCAGCTCTGCCGCCGCCGACCCGGTAACAGGCGCCTCGCGGCACGACGCTGGCGAGCCGGAGCGCAGAGGCTGGCGAGCGCCCCTCGGCCGGGGCGTGCAGGCCACGAATCAGTACATGGGTGTGCTGGCTGTGCTCGCCCTGTTGCTGGTGGCCCTGTCGGTCACCCAGCCGCAGTTCCTCACCAACGACAACTTCGTCAACATCCTGGAGGCGAACAGCGTCCTGCTCGTCGTCAGCGTGGGCCTCACATTCGTCCTGCTCGTGGGGGGCATCGACCTGTCGATCGTCGGCACGATCGCCCTGACACAGGTGGGCCTGTGGGAGCTGATCAAGGCTGGCATGCCCGCCGGCCTGGCCTGTGCGGTTGTCATCGCGGGCGCGTTCGCCGTCGGGTTCCTGATCAACGGTTTGCTCATCGGCCGGGTCGGGCTGTCGTTCCTGGTGGTCACGATCGCGACGGCCTCGATCTTCCAGGGGGTGGCCAACGTACGGACGGGCGGCCAGTCCCAGTCCCTCGCCACCGAGAACTGGCTCATCGACGTCGGGACGCAGTCGTGGTGGGGGCTGCCCATCGTCGTCTGGATCGCATTCGCCGTGCTCCTGCTGGGCATCACGCTGCTGCGCTACACCGGCTACGGACGGATGGTCTATGCCGTCGGCGGCAATCCGGAGGCTGCCCGGTTGGCCGGCATCAACGTGGCTCTGATCAGGGTGTCGGTCTTCGGTATCTGCGCCGGGCTGGCCGGGCTGGCAGCTGTGCTGTCGGTCTGCCAGCTGACGTCGGCGACGCCCAACCCCCCGGCGACGACGACGCTGACCGCGGGCGCAGCGGTGCTGCTGGGCGGGACGTCGTTCATGGGCGGTCGCGGCAGTCTGCTGGGCACGCTGCTCGGCGTCCTGTTCCTCGGCGTGTTGTCGAACGGCCTGACGCTGGCCGGAATCAGCGACTTCTGGACCGGCATCGTCAGCGGAACCGTGCTCGTCGCCGCCATCCTGTTCGACCGCCTGCGCAACGGCGCCGCATCTCCGTGACAGGTCTGGACGACCCACCCCAGCTAGGGAGGCTTCTGTGGACACCAGGGAATTGACCGGCAAGGTTGCATTCGTCACCGGCGCGGCCAAGGGCCAGGGCCGCTCGCACTGCGTGCGGCTGGCCGAGGAGGGCGCGGACATCCTCGCGCTCGACATCTGCGCGGACCTGCCCGCGACCGCGTACGCGCAGGGGACTCCGGACGACCTCGAGGAGACCGTCCGTCTGGTGGAGAAGACCGGCAGGCGCATCCTCGCCCGCCAGGCGGACACCCGGGATGGGACAGCGGTCCAGGCCGTCGTCAACGAGGGGGTCGCGCTGTTCGGCCGCCTCGATATCGTCGTGGCCAACGCCGGCATCATCTCGATCAAGCCCGCAACGCAGATCACCGCCGACGACTGGCGCGACGTGATCGACGTCAACCTCACCGGCTCCTGGAACACGGTGCAGGCGACACTGCCGACCCTGCTGGCTCAGGGCAGCGGCTCGATCATCATCACCAGCTCCGCCGCCGGCATCAAAGGGCCACCGAACATGGCGCACTACTCGGCGGCGAAGACCGGCCTGATCGGGCTCATGCGCTCGCTGGCCAATGAACTGGGGCCTTCGGGCATCCGTGTCAACACGGTCAACCCGACCACGGTCGACACCGACATGATCCACTGGGACGAGGCGTACGCAGCCTTTCGCCCCGACCTCACCAACCCGACCCGGGCCGACGTGGAGCCGGTCTTCGCCTCGCTCAACGTCATGCCTGTGCCCTGGATCCAACCTTCCGACGTGAGCAATGCCGTGCTATGGCTGGCCTCCGACCGGGCGCGGTACGTGACCGGCGTCGTGCTGCCCGTCGATGCTGGGACCTGCATCAAGTGAGTCGCCTTGCTGGCAAGGTCGCTCTGGTCTCTGGTGCCGCCCGCGGGCAGGGCAGGTCGCACTGCGTGGTCGCGGCCCGGGAGGGAGCGGCGGTCATCGGCTTTGACGTCTGCGGACCGTCGGTCGCCGAGGCTCCGTACCCGCCGGCGACGGCTGAGGACCTGGAGACGACAAAGGAGCTGGTCCTCGCCGAGGGGGGACAGATGCTCGCATGCCCGGCGGACGTGCGAGACCGCGCGGCCGTCGACGCCGTCGTCGCCGAGGGACTGGCGGCGTTCGGCCGTTTGGACATCGTCGTAGCGAACGCAGGCGTCGTCAGCCCGGCGCCTGCCGAGGCGTTGACGCGCGAGGCCTGGCAGTCCCTGCTCGACGTCAACCTGACCGGCGTCTGGAACACCATCTCCGCGGCACTGCCGGCGCTGCTGGAGGCCGCCCCCGGCAGCTCGGTCGTCATCACGAGCTCGGCCAACGGCGGGATGAAGGCGCCACCACACCTGGCCCACTACGCAGCCAGCAAGTTCGGGGTGGTCGGCCTGGCGCGCTCCCTCGCCAACGAGCTCGGCCCGCGCGGCGTGCGCGTCAACACGGTGCATCCCACCGCGGTCGACACCGACATGATCCAGAACGAGGCGACCTACCGGCTGTTCGCCCCCGACGCTGCCAACCCCGGCCGCGCTGACGTCGAGCCGCTGTTTCGATCGTTTCACTCCCTGCCCGTGCCGTGGGTCGAGCCTGTCGACGTCAGCAACGCCGTCGTGTGGCTCGCGTCCGACGAGGCGCGGTACGTGACGGGGATCGCGCTGCCCGTCGACGCGGGGCTGGCGGCCAGATGAGCGTCGCTGAAGGCCTCGGCGCCGCACAGGTCGGGGATGCGACGAGCGACGAGCGACGAGCACTCGTCGACACGGTCCGGCTGTTCGGCAGCCGCGAGCTCGCGCCGGCCATCGCCGTCGCCGATCGCGAGAGCGGCGGTCACCTGTCGCGCGAGGCATACCTGCGCCTTTACGCCTCCGCCGCGGGAATCGGGTTGCCCGGCCTGCTCATCCCTGAGGAGTTCGGCGGCAGCGGCCGGGGATGCCTCGAGCACTGCCTCGTGCAGGAGGAGCTCGGGGCCGTCGATGCCGGGTTCGCTGCGAGTCTGGCTCTCACCATGTCGGTCGTCGAGATGGTCCGGGTCGGCGGCGACGAAGCGCAGCAAGAACGATTGCTGCGTGCCGTTGCCACGGGCTCCGACCACATTCTCGCGGGCGCGCTCAACGAGCCGTCGGTCCCCGGGTCTGAGCTGTTCGACCCTGCGCCGCAGGCGTCGGGCGGCATCCGGACCCGTGCCGAGCGTGAGGGCGAGGGCTACGTCCTTACCGGTGCCAAGGCCGGGTGGGTCACCAACGCTGGGATCGCTCGCGAGTACTTCGTCTTCGCGCGCACCTCGCTCGACGCCCCGGCGCCCCTGTCGACCAGCTGCTTTCTCGTCCCCGCTGACGCGCGGGGGCTCGCGGTGGGGGCCCGCAGCGAGCTGCTCGGGCTCCGCTCGGGCTGGCATGCCGAGCTGTACCTCGATGCTGTCAGCGTCCCGGCCTCGGCGCGGCTCGGCCCCGAGGGCGGCGGCCTTCCGCTGATGCAGTCGTCGACGCCGGGGATGCCGGTCGCGCTCGCGGCGGTCTTCGTCGGGCTGGCGCGCCGCGCGTACGACGAGGCGCTCTCCTGGGCCAGCACCCGCCAGAGCTGGGGCCGGCCGATCAGGGAACATCAGGCGGTCGCGCTGATGCTCGCCGACATGTCGATGGACCTGACCGCCGCGCGGCTGCTCGTCCATGCTGCCGCCCGCGCGGTGGACGGCGACCCGGCCGCAGGGGAGCTTCCGGTCCTCGTGCCGTCAGCGAAGGCCCGCGCCGTGGAGGTCGCCATCGCCAACGCGCAGCGCGCCGTCAAGATTTTCGGCGGGTCGGGAGTGACCGTGGGGCTGCCACCCGAGAAGTTGCTGCGCGACGCCTGGACCGGCTACTCGTGCGACTTCACCGGAGACCTGCTGCGGCTGGGCGTTGCTGCCGCGCTGTAGGTCGGCGAGGCCGCCGACTGCCCGGTGTCTTGTCGGCGCGCCCTCACGACCGCGCGCCGCATGATCGCGCCCCTAGGAGCGGAGCCAGCGCGCCCTCGATTACGAGAAGAACTCGTCCCACGTCTGCTCGTCGTAGGCCATGTGCTGGGCCTCGACCAGCTTGTTGCCGCGGACCTTGAACACGACGAGTTCGTCGAGGTCGAGGGTGCGCCCGTCGGGCCGGCTCGCGGAGATGTGGGCGAGCGTCACGACGTGGTCGTCGCTGCCGAGGTAGTCGACGGGTGCGGCGTCGTACGTCCCGGCGGTCCACTCCATGATCTTGCCGAAGTCGCCGAGGACGGCGTCGATGCCGACCGTCCGGCCGGAGGCCGGCCCCTTCCCCGTCACCGTCCACACGATGTCGTCGGCGAACAGCTCCCGGATCGTCGCCATGTCCCCGGTCTTGAAGGCGGCGTGCGCTTGGCGGACCAGGTCGGCGTTCGGGTGCTCCCGGTCGGTCTTCGTGATGCCCATCAGTGCTTCCGCCTTCGCTGTGGCCGTCCTCGGACTCATCCGCAAGTTATGGCGTATCAGCGACGACCGCAAGAGGGACGGCATGCATTGCAGCCCTGGTGCTGGGCCTCAGCTCCTGTTACTGTCGTGACGCTCGTCACCGACACAAGAGAGTGACGGCTGCCGGAGAGGTCGGGATGACACAGGTCGGTCCACGCACAGCCGTCATCGACGGCGTGCACACCGCCTACCTCGACGCGGGTGAGTCCGGGCCAGCTCGCCCACCGGTGCTGCTGCTGCACGGCGGCACCTGGGGAGAGTGCGCTGAGGCCAGCTGGTCGGCGACCATCGGTCCCCTCTCGCAGCAGGCTCGCGTCATCGCACCGGACTGGCTGGGCTTCGGTGGCAGCGGCAAGGTGCGAAATTTCGTCGACACGCAGGGGCATCTGCTGCGTCAACTCGGCGGCCTGCTCGACGCGCTCGGCGTTGACGAGGTTGATGTCGTCGGCCTGTCAATGGGTGGCTCGGTGCTGCTGCGCGACCTGGCATCGCCCGCACCGGTGCTGGCCGTCCGCCGAGCGGTGCTGGTGAGCGCCGGAGGGCCTCCGATCGGTGGGCCGGCGCGGGCAGCGATGATGGATTACGACGGGACGCTCGAGTCGATGCGCCGGCAGGTCGCCCTGGCGTTCGCCGACCCGGCCTGGGCTGCCGACGACGACTTCGTCGCGCGGCGGCACGCCTGGTCGCTCCTGCCCGGCGCGTACGAGTGGTTCGCCTCGCTGGGCGTACGCGCGCCAGGCGCCCCCCCGCCGCCGCCCGGTGCCGACTCGGTCCCGTACGAGCAGATCGACCTGCCCGTCCTCGTGACCGCCGGGGCCCGCGACCAGCTCAAGCCGGGCGGCTACGCCGATGACGTCGCCCGGCGGCTGCCCCAGGGCCGCCTACACGTCTTCCCCGAAGCCGGTCACTGCCCGCAATTGGAGTCGGCCGAGGAGTGGAACTCGGTCGTCAACGATTTCCTCGCCGCACCAACGTCCCTCGCCGCACCGACGTCCCAGGCCGCACCGACCGACCGCTACGAGCACGCCGCAGCCAGTACCCGGAGGCCCGAATGACCGTATCCGTACCGCAGGTGCCCCGCCCGACCAGCCAGTACACCGAGCCCGAGTACGTGCACGTGCACGGGATCCCGCTCGCCTACCGGCGGCAGGGCTCCGGCGAGCCGGTCGTGCTGTTCCACGGGCACTGGGCGACCCGCCGCTGGCTGCCGTTTCACGAGGCGCTCGCCGCCGAGGTCGACCTCATCGCACCGGAGCATCCCGGCTTCGGCGCGACACCTGCCCCGCCTGATCTCGCGGACCGGGCGGACCTGATGCTGTTCTACCGGGACGCGCTCGACGCCCTCGGCCTGGACCGGGTGCACCTGTGCGGGTACGGGCTCGGGGGCTGGCTCGCGGCCGACTTCGCTGTCTGGTTCCCGGAGCGGGTGAAGAGCCTCGCCGTGCTGGCCCCGTTCGGCCTGCGGGTGCCGGACGCCCCGATCGTCGATGTCTTCCTGCTTGACCCCGCGCGCTACCGGGAGGCCTACTTCTCCGCCACCGTCGATGAGCAGTTCGCTGACGTCGTCCCAGGCGCGGGCACTCCCGACATGGGGGGTCCGGAGGAGTTCGCCTTCCGCTACGGGGAGATGGGATCAGCGGCGCGGCTGATGTGGGAGCGGCGCTACGACACCAAGCTCGACCGCCGCCTGCCCCGGCTCGAGGTGCCAGCGGTGGTTGTCGGTGGCGACGAGGACAGGATCGTCCCCGCCGCGCACCTGCAGCGCTGGGCCGAGCTGTTGGGGTGCCGTGTCGCCACGGTCCCCGGCGGTCACGCCTTCCCCTTGGAATCCCCGCAGCCGACCGCACGTGCGGTCGCCGATCTCGTCGCTGAGGTGGCCCGATGAGCAACAGGCTCGAGTTCTACATGATCCATCTGATGCCCTACCCGTTCATCCCGCCGGGCGAGGACCTCGAGTCGACCTGGGTGACGCTGCCCAACACCTACTTCGACGCCAAGGTCGCCCAGAAGCTCTACAGCGAGTACCTCGAGCAGCTCGTCGCGTGTGAACGGCTCGGGTACGACGGCATCATCGTCAACGAGCACCACCAGAACGCGTTCGGCACGATCGCCGCCCCGAACGTGTGGGCCGGCTACCTGGCGGCCAAGACGACCGGCATCCGCATCGGGGTGATCGGCAACGCTCTGCCGCTGCACCGCAACCCGCTCCGGGTGGCCGAAGAGATCGCGATGCTCGACATCATCTCCGGCGGCCGCATCATCTCGGGGCACGTGCGCGGGATGGGTGCGGAGTACCACTCCTCAGGCATGGACCCGACGACCTCCAAGGGCCGCTTCTGGGAGGCGAACGACCTCATCCTCAAGGCGTGGACCGAGCCGGGCCCCTTCACCTGGCAGGGCGACAACTACGACTTCGAGCACGTCAACATCTGGCCGAAGCCGCTGCAGCAGCCGCACCCGCCCATCTGGCTCCCCGGGACGGGTTCGGCCGACACGATCGACGAGGTGGCCAAGCGCCGGTTCGCCTACATGCAGACCACGACCTCGAACTGGATCACCAAGAAGTCCTTCGCGACGTTCCGGCAGACCTGCGAGGAGAAGTACGGCTACACCGCGGACGCGATGCAGCTCGGCCGGGTCATTCCGACATACGTCGCCGAGACCGACGAGCAGGCGTACCGGGAGTTCCTCCCGCACGCCATGTGGTTCTTCCGGACCGGTCTGAAGATTCCCATGCACCACCTGATGCCGTCCGGCTACAACACCGCCGCGTCGATGCTCGGCACGATCAAGGGTCGGGCCGCAGCGGGAGTGAAGAACTTCTGGGAGCTTTCGTACGACGAGCTGATCGAGCTCGGCTACATCATCGTGGGCTCGCCCGACACCGTCATCGAGAAGTACACCCAGCAGCAGGAGGAGTACGGCCTCGGCATGGCCATCAGCGCCGGTGGCCACCTCGGCTCCATGCCGCACTGGATGGTCATGAAGAACATGCAGATCCTGGCCGAGGACGTCATGCCCCACTTCCGCGACGCGGACGGCAAGCCGAGCTACGCCCGGACCGACCGGGTCGGCCCGCACACGGTCGCGGAGCACGCCGCCTTGGTCGGGCGGCCCAAGGTGGAGCCCGTCGTCCGGCTGGCCGACGGGCGTGACCTCGACGCGCGGACCGGCCACATTCCGGAGGTCCTGGGCGACGGCAGGACGACAGCGCCGATGTCAGCGCCCACCGGCCAGCCGTCGGCGTGACGAACGAGCGGCTGGCTGACCACAGCGTCCCCAACACGTCCACGCCGATCCTCGGCAGCCCCAACCGTTTCAAACTGGCTGTCTTCTCGGGCAACATGGCCGGGGGGGCCAACCTCACGACCGCCCCGGAAGCCCCGCAGGTCACGTGGGCGGAGTCTGTCCGCATCGCGCAGGCGGCGGACCACGCCGGTATTGAGGGCCTCATCCCGGTGGCCCGCTGGCGCGGGATGGCCGAGCCGCAGCGCCGCGAGGGCCACCGCTCGTTCGACACGTTCACGTGGGCGGCGGGTCTCGCGGCCGTGACCGAGCGGATCCAGGTCTTCGCGACGTTCCACGTCCCGGTCACGCATCCGGTCGCCGCGGCCAAGCAGATCGCCACCGTCGATCACATCAGCGGCGGACGCTTCGCGCTGAACATCGTCGCCGGCTGGAACTCCGACGAGTTCCAGATGTTCGGCCTTGAGCAGAAGGAGCACGACGACCGCTACTCGGTCGCCGACGAGTGGCTCACCCTGCTGCGTCGCATCGTCGAGTCCGACGAGGAGTTCGACTTCTTCGGCGAGCACTTCACCTCCCGGGGAGTGCTCTCCGAGCCCAAGCCGGTGCAGACCCCGATGCCCGTGATCATGAACGCGGGGTACAGCCCGGCCGGGCGGGACTTCGCCGCCCGCAACGCCGACGTCAGCTTCGCCCTGCTCCCCAGCACG
>JAABUZ0100003095.1_pt1 | contig 25583 bp, 32 predicted proteins | sample 5562091 | NCBI WGS metagenome assembly JAABUZ01 (sample SAMN12813069, study PRJNA571459) | rock metagenome | isolation source: Antarctica rocks | place: Antarctica: Victoria Land, Linnaeus Terrace sud | collected 2015-12-21 | reverse complement strand
CTCCGGCTCCGCGTGTTCGTCCGCAACACGGAACGCCTGCAGGCGGTCTTCGACCGTGTGCAGGCGCTGGCCGGCGGCACCCGCTCGACGACCACGGCGGTGTGACGCTGACCGCGCCCGCGCGCCGCCGCGTCCTCCCACTTCTCGCTGCCGCCGCCAATGTCGCTGCAGCGGCGCGCAACCTTTGACCCGAGGCGGCGGTCCCCTCCACGTGATGACCGTGGAGCAACCACCCGACCTGGCGACGCCGGTCGACAGCCTGGCCGACCTCGCTGTGGCCCACTGGGTCAACCTCGTCGGGCTCGCCTCGCTGCTGCTGCGCGACCGGGCGCAGGCCGAGGACGTCGTGCAGGACGCGGTCGTCAAGTGCCTCCGCGGCAGGCCGCAGCTCCGCGACACCGCCGCCGGGCTCGCCTACCTGCGCGCCGCGGTGCTGAACGGCGCCCGCTCCGGCCTGCGCCGCCGCGCACTCGTCCACCGGCACGACGCGCAACCGGTGGTCGATGCTCCCGGCGCCGACGAGGGCGCGCTCGCCAGCGTGCAGCGCGACGCCGTCGTAGAGGCGCTCCGCGACCTGCCGCGTCGCCAGCGGGAGGCCGTAGTCCTGCGCTTCTGGGCCGACGCCACCGAGAAGCAGGCCGCCCAGGCGATGGGCGTCTCCGTCGGTGCCGTCAAGGCCTACACCTCGCGCGGGCTCGCCGCCCTCGCCATCAGCCTGAAGGAGGACGCGTGAACGTCGAGGACCAGCTCCGGAGCCACTTCGCGACGTACGTCGAGAGCGCTACCGGCGTCGCCCCGCCAGTCGCGCAGCTGTACCACCTGGCCCATGCCGCCGACCGGCGCCGCAACCGGGCCCTGGCCGTCGTCGCAGTCGCGGTCGTGGCGCTCGCTGCCGTCGGCGGTCTCGTCGTGGTCGGGCGCCACGGCCAGGCCGACACCGTCGGCCCCGCGGTGCCGGTCCTCGACCCGACCTCGCCATTCCCCGGCTTCACCGCCTTGGCCTCGGTCCACGTACCGGCGGGCATCCGGATCAGCGATGTGAGCGTCGGCGCCGGCCAGGTCTGGGTGACCGGGAACGACGCCTCCGTCGACCCCGCTGGCGGGTCCCTCATCGCGTTGCACGGCCCCCTCGGCGGCACCCTGACGCGCGTGCCCGGGCTGAACGCGCAGACGGTCGTCGTCCGCGGTGGGGATGCCTTCGTCACGGCCTACGGCAGCGGAAATACGGGAAACCATTTGCTACAGGTGCGCGATGCCGTCACAGGGGAGCTCCGGCACACCGAGGACCTCACCGCCGACACCGGGCTCCCAGCCGGCTCGCTCGTGCTGGCCGCGCTGGCCGCGACTGACAGCGACCCGGCCGCCCCACTCGTGGTCTACATGCAACAGATCCCGACGACCAGCCCACCGCCCGGCGCCGATGTGCCGACCCGGTTCCGGGTAGCCACCGTGGCTCCTGACGGGACGCTGGCGCACCTCACCCCACAATTCGCCACGCGCTCCGACGCGGTCAACGCGCGGGTCTGGGCCGCTCACGTCGTCGTGCACACGGTGGACGGCGCCCCGCGCTGGCTCTTCACCGAGAACGGCACGCGTCTCGACCTGACAACCGGCAGGGAGGACGTCATCACCGGCGTCAAAGCGCACGACGCCGACCTGGTAGGCGAGCTCGGGGGGCGAGTGTTCTACCAGACCGGCTTCCCTACCGGGACCCCGCGACTCGCCACCGTCGACCCCGTGACCGCACGCGTGACAGCGCTGGTCCCCGTGCCGGTGCAGGACATCTCCATCTCCGGCGGTCACCTCTTCAACGGACCGCCCGGTGGGAACCCGCTCCCCTTGGCCCACGGCCCGAGTGTCTCGACCGCCGGCGCCCGGGAGCTTGACCCGGTAACCAGCATGCCCATCGGCGACCACGGGGCTTTCACCCAGCTCGACGTGATCGGCGACGGCGACACCGTCGCCACCCTCGCGGGACTTCGCACCTATGGCGAGGACGTCGCCGGCGACCAGGGCGCCACCCTCACGCCGTACGCCCCGGTCGCGGGTTCCTAGCCAATTCGGGGTTCCCAGCCGTTACGGTCTGGCGCATGAGCAAGCAGCCTCCCGCGACGGGTCGCCGGGCAAGGGGACCCGACCCGACGTGGTGGACACCGGCTCACTCACACAGCCAAACCGGCGCTATGCCCGGCCTGTCATAGCCGACCCCATCGCGCCGTATAGCGCATGGGCGCGGTGTTGGACTCACTTCCTGGTGGGCTTCGCCGACTTCACCGAGGTCGGCAGGGTTCCTGCCGACCGACGCGTCGGCTTCGACGGCGACACGCTGGTGCCCTTCGACGCCAGGCCCTGAGCGCCAGCCGGGCGCCGCATGGCTCCTGGGCTTCGCCCGCGCGTAGTGCCGGCCTACGGGTCGGGCTCACCGTCCCGGCAGGATTACGCGCGGAACTTACGCCGGGCGTGGGATCAGTCTCCAACCGGCCAGTGCTCTGCGTCGAGCATGGGGAAGTCCTTCGGGTTGCCCGTCGCCAGCTGAGCGCCGGCGCCGACGGCACAGGCGGCGATGAGGCAATCGGCCTGCTGCAGCGTCACCCCCCGTGACGCGTGCTCGCCCCGCCAACCGCCAGCGAGCTCGGCCTCGGCGCGGCCGACATTGAGAATCAGCAGCCCATCGAACAAGCGCCGGATCTCAGCCCGTTCGCTCTGCCGCCCGCCGCGTGCGACCTCTTCGATGCTGATCGCCGTGGTGACCGGCTGATCGCCCGCTTCGCGCAACCCAAGCACCCGCTGCCCCGCGGGCCGGCCGCGAAGAATGTCAATCAGCACCGTGGTGTCAAGAACGACCAGAACCACGTCAGCCCTGGCCGGCGCGATCGCGACGCTGCTCGCGCACCCAGGCAGCAGGGTCGTCGTCCCACTCGTGCGGCTCGGTCAACACGCCAACGGAAGCGGCAAGGTCATCCCACCGCCGCTCGTCGGCGAGTGCGGCCTGCACAGCCGCGACGACGAATGCGCTGCGCTGCCGCGGGCCTACCCTGCGGTCGAGCTCGGCCACGACATCGTCATCGAGCGCGAGGTGCAGTCTCATGGGCCAACGTTAGCCCATAAGCGGGACTTCGTGCGACCTCATAGCGGGTCCACAGGTGTCTGCCCCATCACGCACAGACCCACGATTGGCTTCACCCCGGGCAATGACGACCAGCGGCCAGCGGAACGCCGTCCACAGAGGCACTGCCCACGGCCGGATCGTTCGAGGAGACCTTGGCGCGCTGCTTCGCCGATCTGCCGGGGCTCGCCGCGGGGACCGTCCTACCGCTACACCTGCAAGGATTCGGTCGTGGGCGACCGCTCAAAGACGAAGCCCCCCCAGCTGCGCCAGACGGTCCTCGACTGTGCGGACGCCCGCGTCGTAGCCGAGTTCTACCGCAGACTGCTTGGCCTGCGCTACCGCCCCGGCGACGAGCTCCCCCCGCCCGGACAGACGGACCCGCGCGGTGCGGACTGGCTGGTGCTGACCGACGATGAGGGCAGCCCGCGCCTGGCCTTCCAGCAGGTGGCGCACCCGCCGGACCCGACGTGGCCGGCCGGGCCGCGTCCGCAGATGCTCCACCTGGACACCACCGTCCCGACGCTGGACGATCTGCACGCGCAGCACCAACGGGCGCTCGATCTCGGTGCCCGCCTGCTGCTCGACCGCTCCGACGACGCCGACGAGCCCCTTATCGTCTGCGCCGATCCCGCTGGGCATCCCTTCTGCATCTTCGTAGCCCCGTGAGCGGTGCGGTGCCCGTTCGCACGTCGTGCGTCATGCTCGCCGTTCCCGGCACTCATGGTGAGCAGGGGCTGCGGCGTCGGACGTCGAGTTGCCTCCGCCGCTCGCGGCGCACCGACGGTTCTTCGATAGGGGTGGACTCATGGCGGCTTCCGGCACGGGCGCGACGAGCGACGGTGGTTGGGACCCGGTCGTCCCCCGGGGCAGCGACCCGGGGCGGCTGCACGGGCTGACGGTGGTCACCCAGGACGGGCACCGGGTGGGCACGGTGGTGGCGGTCTACGTCGACACCGAGTTCGCGCTGACCGAGTGGGCGGCGGTGCGCACCGGCCGGCTCCGGCACCACGAGGTGCTCGTGCCACTCGCGGACGCGGTCGCCGTCGAGGGACACCTGCAGTTGCCCTACCCCCGGTCGTTGGTCGACAGCGCTCCGTATCGCGACCCGGACGAGGCACTGTCCACGGCGGTCGAGGTGAGCCTGTTCGACCATTACGGGATCGTCTACGCCGGGGCCACCGTCACTGCCGCCGACTACCCCGAGCCCGAGCCGGAGCCCGAGCCGGAGGACCCGGCGTCGATGGTTCGGTCCGAGGAGCGGCTGACGGTGCGGACGCGGCGGGTTCCGGTCGGGCAGGCGCGGCTGGTCAAGCGGCGGGTCACCGAGGTCAAGACCTTGCGGGTCCCGGTGACCCGGGAGGTCGTCTCCCTGGTCCAGGGCCCGCTCGAGGAGGTGGAGGACGAGGACGGTGTGGAATTCGGCGAAGAGTTCACCTTGTACGGCGACCGACCGGTGGTCCACCGCGAGGCGGTCCCCGTGGAGCGCGTGCGGCTGGCCATCGACGACGTGCCGGGCGAGCAGACCGTCACTGCGGCACGCCGCCGCGAGCAGGTCGAGGTGACCGACGAGACGCAGCCGGACGCCGTGTCCCGCCGGCCCCGGCGTTGACCGCCCCCGCGAGCGGCGAGACGCCGGGTGCGGTCCGCGACGTCCCGCGACGCGCGCGCTTGGCGCTGCTGCCGCTGCTCGGTCTGCTCGCCGTCCTGCTGCTGGCGGTGTTGCTGCTCGGACTCTTGCTTGCCAGCCTGTTCGGCGGAGGCGGGGACCGGACGGCGTCGTCGCCGCCGTCCAGCCCGGCGCCCCCGGCCGCGGTGGCCGCACCGGCGCCAGCTCTCGTGGGCGGTGGCGACGTGCAGCCGATACCGGCGACGGGCACGTTCCGCCTCGCCGGCGGCCTCGGCACCGTGCTTTTCGCCAGTGACGCCACGATCGTGACACCGCTCGGTCGGCAGGTGGTCGAGCGGGCGGCCGAGCAGATACGCCGCGACCGGCCCGGCCGCGTGACCGTGACCGGGTACACCGACCGCGACGGCGCCAAGCCGCAGAACTCGCAGCTGTCCCGGCAGCGCGCGGAGGCCGTGGCACGTGCCCTCAAGGTCGCCGTCGGGCCCGGGCCCACCGTCTACCGGAGCGCTGCCCGGGGCGAGAACGACCCCGTCGCTGCCAACGCCACCGCGCAGGGCCGCCAGCTGAACCGTCGGGCCACGATCACGACCGGCTGACAGGGGTTGCCCGCCGCGCCGCGGGCTCTCAGCCGCCGACCAGGCAGTCGGGACGCGAACCCGCGCGGCTGCCGCGAGGGGCGGGGTCGACGACCGGCGGCCGAAGCGATTGCAGCGGCCCGACGGTTGCGAGGACCGGCAGGCGGGCCGGCAGCGGCGCGGGGTCCGAGCGTCCGCGTGCGCGGGACGAGGTCAGCAGCGTGACCCAACCCCCGACGAGCACGAGCCAGAAGCTGACCAGGCGGTAGAGCAGCGCCGCCGCGAGCGCGTGGCCGGTGTCCAACCCCGTGGCGACCAGCCCGGCTGTCAGCGCAGCCTCGACGACGCCCAGCCCACCCGGCGTCAGGCGCAGGCTGCTGGCGGCGGTCGCGCCGACGTAGACGACCAGGAGCCCCGTCCACGGCACCGGCGCCCCGATCGCGACGACGGCCAACGTGAGGCAGAGGCAGTCGGCCAACCAGTTCGTGATCGCGCCGGTGGCGACGGCGGCGACATCCGGCAAGGCGAGCCGCTGGTCGACGAAGCGACCGAGGAACTCCCGCACCTGCGCGGACGTGTCGGCTGCTGGCCGGCGCGCGGCGCGCCTGGACCAGCGCAGCAGCCGCTCCGTCCAGGTCTGCACCGACTGGCGCGAACCGGGACGTCGCACTGCCGAGAGCAGGGCGAATGCGGGAACGCCGGCGAGCAGGGCGGCCGCGGTGGCGACGACGACGGCGGTCGCGTTCCCCGTCGCGGCGGCGCCGCCGGCCACCAGTACCGCGAACGCGACGGTGGAGGCGAGCCCGGAGACCAGGAGCGCCCATGCGGCGGCGGACCCGGCTGCGCCCCGGCGTACGAACTGGCGCAGGGTGTAACCCGGTGGCGACTTCGGGCCCTGCCAGCGGCAGCGACACCGACAGGGCGTTCGACGCGACGGTCACGGCCAGGACAGACCGGAATGGGACCCGCAGGCCGCCCAGGCGCAGCAGCCGCTGGTGGTTCACGGCCGGAGCGGCCATGGACGTCAACTCCGCCGCGAGCAGCGCCGGCAACCACCACCAGTGCAGGTGCTGCAATGTGGACAGCGACCCGACCAGGCTCGAATGGAATGCGACCAGCGGGACGAGCAGCCCCACCCCGGCGACCACCGGCATCCCCTGACGACTTCGCACGACACCCTCCAGGTGGGTCGTGCGAAGTCTCGCCCGGTCCCCCTGAGAACCCGCTGTGCGCCGCGGGGATTACGCCAGGCGGCTACCAGCTCGGCGATGGCGGCCGATCACCGCGGCACCCAGCACCGCAAGCCCGGACAGGAGCACCAGGGCCGCCGCCGGCGCTTCCGGAAGGGCTTTCGGCGGGGGGTCGGCGTACAAGCTCGGGCCGTCGATGGCAGTCGCGGCGTAGGTCTTGTCATTGGCCGCTGTGGCTGCGGGGCTGGACTTCGGAACCTGCGCCGGCCAGGACATGAACAGCCGCCCGGCCGGGTCGATGCCGACGCCGTTGACGTCGCTGGAGCGGCCGCAGATCGTGCCGTTCTCGACCCCGGCCGCGGGACCCGTGCCGCAGGCCCCGAGCAGGACGTTCTCGGTGCCGGCCTGGACGGGGATATCGCTGACACGCGCCGTCGACACGTGCGGCGCTGCCGCGAGGGCGTCGAGGCTCTCGCCGACATGCTGGTACCACAGCGGTGCGGCGGTGCCCACGGCGTCGTCGCCGTGCCACCAGGAGAAGGCCACCCGGCCGGCATCACCGGCGACGATGTCCGGGACGATGTTGCCGGCCCCCGCCAGCGGCGTGACCACGACCGGGGCGGACCATGACGACAGGTCCGCCGGCGCGTGCACATAGTTGATGCCGGAGGTGAAGTCGCTGCTGTTGGCCGACTCCGGGAAGGCGACGTAGACGTTGCCGGCGCGGTCAACCGCGCCCGGGGACAGCTGCGCGCCGACGATGTGTCCGACCTCGCTGCGGTCCACCGCCAACGACTGCCGCCAGGTGCCAGCGGACCCGGTCGGCGACGTCGCCACCCACACCCGCGTCGCGTTGACGACGTTGACCTCGAAGGGGCCCGGGCTGACCGAGGCCGCGCAGCCCCCGGCGGCGGCAACGGTGGAGGTCCTGGTGCCGAAGACGACGTAGAGCTGGCCGGTGGTCTGGTTGACGAAAATGTTGCTCGGCCCGCCCGAGTCGGCGCATTGCAGGTCCGCGAACGCCTGGTCCCCAGGCAGGGTCGTCGGCACCGGTGCGCCGAAGGTCGCACCGTTGTCGGTGGACGTGGAGACGAACATGTTGTGCGAGACGGTGCCGCTGGCCAGGTTGTGGAACAGGAGATAGACCCGGGGCTGATGCGTGGTCGGGTCGTCGGGGCCGACGGCGTACCACTGCCGGTCGGTGTCGGCGGGCAGCTGCCCGGTCGACCGCGTCCAGGTCGCGCCGCGGTCGTCGCTGTAGGAGGTCACGAAGGTGATCGCGCCGGGACCGGCGAAGTCCAGCTCGCTGCCGATGAGGCGCCCGGTCCTGGTGGCGACGATGTCGACATCGGTCGTCGGGCTCGCGCCGTTGACGGGGTTGCCGGCGGTCTTGGTCCAGGTGACGCCCTGGTCGGTGCTGACCAGCACCACGGCGCTCCTGTCCGTCGCGTTCGTCATGGTGTAGAGCCGGCCGTCCGGCGCGGTGGCGTTGCGCGGCTCGGCAGCACCGATCGTCCCCGGCAGCGCCGCCACCTGGTAATGCGGCAGGACGGGGTCGGGACCCGGCGCCGCGGACGCCGATGCGCCGAGCGCGGAGGAGGCCGCGACGGCGGCCAGGAGCAGCAGGGCACGGGTTGAGCGCACAGGGGACCTCCCGGGGTCATGCTGGTCTTTCGCCGTCCGCAGGCAGACTCCTGCCGCTGCACCGGCCGTACCGTCGGGGCACACCGACCGGGAGGGAGCGCGGGATGGCAGCTGGGCGGATCAGGCTGGTACGCCGGGGCAGTGCCGCTGTGGTTGCCCTGGCCACCGTGGCCGTGACGGCGACGCTTGCCGTCCCGGGTGGCCTGGTGGCGTCCGCCCACGGCCTGGCGGCGGTGCCACCGAGGCACGTCTTCCCGGTGCAGGGCTGCGCGGCGGCCTACGCGCACTCCCACCACGACTACCCGGCGACGGACATCTCCGCCGCCCGCGGGTGCCGGGTGGTGGCCCCGACCGCAGGCCGGGTCGACGAGGTGACCACCCGCGACAGGTGGGTGGCGGCCACCAACCTCGGTGCTGACCGCGGGGGCCTGTCGTTCTCCGTCGTCGGCGACGACGGGGTGCGTTACTACGGCAGCCACCTCTCGGCCGTGGCGCCCGGATTGCATGTGGGGCAGCGGGTCCGCACCGGCCAGCTGCTCGGGCGCGTCGGCGACACCGGGGACGCCCGTGGCATCGGCACACACCTGCACTTCGGCATCTCCTGGCCGACCCGTGCCGGCGTGTGGTGGGTGCGCCGGGGTGAGGTCTATCCCTGGCCGTATCTCGACGTCTGGCGCGCCGGCGGCGATCGCTCGCCCCTGCTCGCCGTCCGGGCGGCCAGGGCCAGGGCCGGCAGTGTCCCCCCATGCCGCGTCGACTGCTGATCCCGGGCGCGGCCCTCGTCCTCGCGTCGCTGGCGCTGGGCGCGCCGGCGCAACCGGCCCGCGCCGCCGCCCACCAGCAGCCTGCTCGGCGGGCCGACCGGCAGGCTGACCGGCTGCGCTCGGCCGTGGAGGCGGTCGACCGCAGGCATCCCGGACGGGTGTCGGTGGCCATGATCGGCCGTGGGGTGCTGCGCACGGCCGGGCCGCAGCTGCAGCTGCGGGCGGCGAGCCTGACCAAGGTCCTGATCGTGGAGGCTGCGCTCGCCGGCGGCCCGCTGCGACCGGCGGAGTTCGCCGACGCGCGTGCGGCGCTGACCCGCAGCGACAACGACGCCGCAACCCGGGTCTGGCGGGCGGCCGGCGGGACCGCCGGGGTCGCCCGCGTCGTCGCCCGGTTGCGGCTCGCGGGGACGCACCCGGTGTCGTCGTACCTGCAGCCCTGGGACGGCTGGGTCACCACGGCCGCGGACCAGGCCCGCGTCCTGGCCCACGTGGCGGCGAGCGGCGGGGTGGTGGCCACGCTGCTGGCCAACGTGCGGCCTGACCAGTGGTGGGGCGTCGGCAGCGCCGCCCCGGCTGGGACCCGGGTCATCGTCAAGGACGGGTGGCTGCCCCTGCCCGGCGGCTGGCTCGCGCACAGCGCAGGGTGCGTGACATCCGCCGGGAGGCAGCCGGTCTGCCTGGCGGTGCTGACCGAAGACTCACCCTCCTACGCCGAGGGCGCTCGGCTCGCCTCCGACGCCGCGCGTGCGGCGCTCGAGGTGGCCGGCGTCCTGGCGTGACCCGGGAGACCATCTCGCTGGCCCTCGCGGAGGGTGAGCTCGCGATCGCGCGGCGCGGGCCGTCCGGCATCGTCGCCACCACGTCGCCGGCCGACGAGCTCCCGCAGCTCGCGGCGGCCCTCGAGGCCGAGCGACCCCGCTGGGTGTGGTGGTCGGCCGAGCAGACTGTCGGGCCACTCGTTGCCGCCGGGGTGCAGCTGGCCGCCTGCTGGGACCTCGCCGCCGTGCACCGCCTGCTGGTGGGTGGCCGCCGCGACGACCCGGTGGCGGTGGAGGCCGCCGCGCAGGACCGTCCGGTGCCCCCGCCACTGGACGCCGGCCTGACCTTGCTGCGCCGGGACGGCAGCGCCGCCGAGGTGGACGAGCCGTCGGTGACGGGGCTGGCCGTCCGGGCCCTGGCGGTGCAGCGGGCCCAGCAGGCCCTGCTGGCCGGGCGGCCCGATCCCCGGCCGGGTGCCCCCGCCGGCGCGCCACCGCTGGCCGTCCTGACCGCGCACGCCGAGTCGGCCGCGGCCCTGCTCGCCGTGGAGCTGGGGCAGCACGGGTTGCCGCTGTCGCGCCCGGTGGCCGAGCAGTTGCTGCTGCGCACGATCGGTCCGGCCGGCTCGTCCGCCGCCAGCCGCGACGCAGAGGTGCTGCGGCACTTCCTCGGCACGGCCGACCTACGCAACCCGCTCCAGGTCCGTGAGCTGCTGCGGCGCAATGGCTTCGACGTGCCGGACACGCGGTCGTGGCGGCTGGAGCCGCTGCGCTCCTCGCCGGGCATCGCCGCGCTGCTGGGGTGGCGCAAGGTGGAGCGGGTCGCGACGACCTACGGCTGGGGCTGGCTCGACGACCATGTGCGCGCCGGCCGGCTGCGCGGTCGCTGGGTCGCCAGCGACGGCGCCGGGGGCCGGATGACCGCGTCGGCCGGCCTGCACAACCTGCCCGCCGAGCTGCGCGGCTGCGTCGTCGCCGACCCGGGCCACATCTTCGTGCGCGCCGACCTCGGGCAGATCGAGCCGCGGGTGCTGGCCGTGGTGTCGGGCGATCCCGGGCTCGTCGCAGCCACTGGGGAGCAGGACATGTACGCACCCGTCGCGCGCCAGCTCGGGGTCGACCGGCCGACCGCGAAAATCGCGGTGCTCGCGGCGATGTACGGCCAGACGTCGGGCCCGGCCGCCGCCGCACTGGCCAGGATGAAGGGGGCCTATCCGATGGCCATCGACCACCTCCAGCAGGCCGAGGACCGGGGGCGGGCCGGCCTGGACGTGCAGACCTACGGCGGCCGGCGGGTGCCGATGGGCGGTCCCGCTCCGGCCGACCCGGCCCGCGGCCGCTATGCCCGCAACGCCGTTGTGCAGGGGGCCGCCGCCGAGTTCTTCAAGGCCTGGGCGGCGACCGTGCGGGCCGGGCTGTCGGCGTACGAGGGTCGGATCGTGCTCTGCCTGCACGACGAGCTGCTGGTGCACGTGCCTGAGCAGAACGCCGACGCCGCAGCGGCTCTGCTCCACGACGCCCTCGCCAGCACTGCGCACTGGTGGGCCGCCGGGAGCGGGGTCCGCTTCGTCGCGGTGGTCACGCGAGGCCGCACCTGGTCCGACGCCACGGAGTGAGCGCGCGCCCGGCGGGCTGCAGGTGGCAGGGTCGCTGACCGTGCTGCACACGACGACGCTCCCCGGCCCCGACGTGACCCTCGTCCCCCTCGCGGCCGAGCACGCCGGGAGCCTGGCCGCGCTCGTCGACGAAGACGTCTGGGCCTGGCTGTCGGGCGCCGTGCCCGGCACCGTGCCGGCCATGCAGGCCCACGTCGAGGCCGCAGGCGCCGACCCCACCCGGGAGGCCTTCGCCGTCCTGCTCGACGGGGAGCCGGTCGGGTCCACGTCGTTCTACGACACCGACACCACCCATCTGATCACCGAGATCGGGCACACCTTCTACGGTCGGGCGCACTGGGGGACGCGGGTCAACCCCGCCGCGAAGCTGCTGCTGCTGACCGAGGCCTTCGACGTCAGGGGGTTGCACCGGGTGGCCCTGCGCACCGACCACCTCAACACCCGCTCGCAGGCGGCCATCGCCCGGCTCGGCGCGGTGCGCGAGGGAGTCCTGCGCTCGCACCGCGCGCGGCGCGACGGCAGCCGCCGCGACACCGTCTACTTCTCCGTCACCCGGCCGGAGTGGCCGGCGGTGCGGGCCGGTCTCGAGCGGCGGCTCTCGGCCTAGCGCCCAGCAGGCCGGTCAGAAGACCTTGTAGGGCAGGAACTTTCCCTCGAACGTCAGCCGCACCCGATCGCCCTTGGGGTCGGCCACCCGCTCGAACCCCATCGTGAAGTCGATCGCGCTCACGATGCCGTCGCCGAACTCCTCCTCGACCAGTGCCTTCACCGCCGCGCCGTAGACCTGGATGGCCTCGCCGAGCCGGTAGACCAGTGGGTCGCTGCCGTCGACGGCGTCCGCCGTCCGCACGGCTGGCAGCTGCAATGCCGTGTGCACGTCCTGGCCCAGCCCGAGGACCGCGACCGCCGAGGTGGCCTGCAGCGCCGTCATCGGCTGCTGTCCGAGCAGCGCCGAGGTCGTCCACACCACCGACTGGCCGATCTCGCCGGCGAGCTGGCGCCAGGTGGTGCCGAGCGAGCGCTTGGCGGCGAGGATGCGGGCGGCGGCCTCGCCGCGGGTCAGGGGCAGTGGTGGCTGGGTCATCGCCCCAGCGTCGCGCCCCGACGTGACGGGGGCGTGTCAGACGCCGACGGGGTTCTGCCGCAGTCCGCGCAGCTCGCCCGCCCGGCGTACCTCCACGCGGTCGGTCACGACACGCACCTCGTACGCCGGCTGCGGGCGGGTTGCCGGGCCCCGCACGACGCTCCCGTCCAGGGCGAACGCGCTCCCGTGCCAGGGGCAGGTGAGGCACCCGTCGACCACGTCCCCCTCGTGCAGCGGGCCGCCGCGGTGGGTGCAGCGGTCGGCGAGCGCATGCAGCACCCCAGCCTGACGCACCAGGACGACGGGGACGCCGGCCGCGTCGGCCAGCACCGGCGCTCCGTCGGTCACCTCGGCATCGGCGGCGACGTCAGTCCACTCGCTCGGACCGTGCTGGAAGGCGGTGGTGTCGACGCCGACGCCCTGCGCGTAGGCGAGGTGGCCGCCGAGGAAGCCCGACGCGCCGACGACGCCGGCCCCGACCAGCGACAGCAGCGCGCCCCGACCGTGCCGGCCCCGGCGGCGGGCCCGCCAGGACAGCGCGTAGATCCCGAGCGTGCCGTAGTTGAGCAGGGCGTGCACCAGTCCGATCCGGCGTTCGGCCCCCGCGGTGTCGACCCAGTCGCTCGCCCCGGTCAGCGCGGTCGGCAGGGCCGCGAGGTTGCCGAGGCCGACCAGCCGGGTCGCCGCCCGCCGGCCGTCGGCACCGCCGGTGAGATCGAGCCAGGAGGCGGCCAGCCAGGACCCGATCGGCACGCTCACCAGCACGGGGTGCACAGGGTGGCCGAGCCAGCTGCCGGACAGGGCGTCCTTCACCGGACCCGGCGGGGCGATCGTGGCGATCAGCGGGGCCAGCTTGTCCGCAAACGGGTCCAGCACCTCGGCCTTCTCGATCCGGTCCACGGCGCCTTCGAGCAGTGCGGTCAGTCGCAGCGTCACGGGCGGCCTCTGCCCACCCGGCGCTCCGCGAACCGGGTGGCGTCCCGGCCCCCCTCAGAGCGCTGCGGCCAGCCCGTCGATGCGTCGCGCCTGCTCCAGGTCCAGCACGGTGACCCCGCCGGCGTCGTGCGTGCTCAGGGCCAGTCGCACCGTGCGCCAGCGGATGTCGATGTCCGGGTGGTGGTCCATCTCCTCGGCGACGGCCGCGATCTCGGTGACGAGATGGACGGCGGCAAGGAAGGTCGGCGCCTGCACGCTGCGCTGGATCGCGCCGGTGTCACCCGACCACGCCGGCAGCGCCGCGAGCCCGGCGGCCACCTCGTCCTCGGTCATCGCGCGGGGTCGCTCGTCCATGGGTCGATCCTGGCACCCGTGACCGGCACCGTCAGGACCGGCACCGTCAGGACCGGCACCGTCGTGGTCGGTGCGGCCATCCTGACCGGGGGCAGGGTGCTGGCGGCGCAGCGGTCCTACCCGTCGGAGCTGGCCGGCCGCTGGGAGTTCCCGGGCGGCAAGGTGCGCCCGGGGGAGCCGCAGGGGGCCGCGCTGGCGAGGGAGCTGCGCGAGGAGTTGGGGGTGCGCATCGCGGTCGGTCGCCGGCTCGGGCCGGACCTGCCGACCGTCGGCGGCACGGCAGTGCTGCGCGTGCACGTGGCGCGGCTGGTGGCAGGTACGCCGACACGGCACGAGCACCAGGCGTTGCGGTGGCTCGATGGCGATGAGCTCGACGACCTGGAATGGCTGGACGCCGACCGCCCGCTGCTGACCCCCCTGCGCGGACTGCTCGCTGACAGGCTCAGGTCTGGCCGGCCTCCGACAGCTCGTGCGAGACGGCGTTAGGGCCGTCGTACTCCCTGTCCGGGATGGCGCGCAGCGCCTCGAGGACGTCGGGATCGGCGCCGTTGCCCTTCGCCGCGGCGACCAGGTCGTCGCGGCCCATCGGATAGGTGGCGCCCTTGAGGAACTTCTGCAGCTGGATGGGGTTCACGCTGGCCATGCGACCGGTGTGCCCAGTCGCGGTCACTGGAAGCCGCGGCAGCGTAGCAGGTATCCCGGCTCGTCCCAGCTGGACAGGAAGCGCGCCGCTGCCCCGTCGCCCCGCTCGACCAGGGTCTGCCGCCGCCGGGCCGAGATGCCGAAGTCGACGGCGCTCGTGTCGCCGGTGTCGACGAACACCGTGCGCTCCTGCACGCACGGCTGGTCGACGTAGCTGGCGTCCTGGGCCGCCAGCAGCGTCTCGAGCAGCGCGAGGGAGAACGACAGCGGGTTGGCGGTGCTGGCGTGCACCGCTGGCCGGTCGCCGGGACGGGCCGAGAGCTTGACCCCGAACGTCGGCCAGCGCGGCCGGTGCCCGTCGGCGCGATCGAACAAGGCCACCGGGAAGTCCGACAGCAGCCCGCCGTCGACGAGGGTAGCGCCGCGCAGGCGCACCGGCCGGAAGAAGAAGGGGATGGCGGCGCTCGCCCGCACCGCGGTCGCGACCTCCTGCTCGTCGGCGTCCACCCCGAGCTCGGCGTAGTCCCACGGCAGTCGCAGCAGCCGGTGACCGGTGAGGTCGCTGGCGGTGACCACCAGGGAGTAGCGCCGCTCGGGCGGCAGGGCGCTGTCCGGGTCGTCCTGCCGGAGGTCGCCGAAGGTCAGCACCCCAAGGTCGCGCAGCGCGCCGCGCAGGAAGCCGAGCAGGTAGTCGCCGGGATGCAGGCCCTCGGTGAGCACGAGGGACGCCAGCTGGCCGAGCGGGGCGAGCGGGCCGGGGAGCGACCGGTCCGGCACCTTGCGGTAGTCCAGCCCGGCGGCGACGTCCGCCAGCCTCGCCATCGGCTCCCCCGCCCGCTGCAGGGCGGCGACGAGGCAGCCGACGACGGCCCCGGCGCTGGAGCCCGCGACGCGCGGGAAGGAATATCCCCGCCCCGCCAGCGCCTGGACCGCCCCCTGCAAGGCGACGCCCTTGACACCCCCGCCCTCGAGCACCAGGTCCGCGTGGGCCACGTCACGGACCGTACCGGTGGCAGGGTGCTTGCTGCAGGCAGCACTGGGTAGGGAATGGTGCATGACGAACAGCAGCGACGGACAGGCCGACTCGGCACGCGGCGGGCTACTCGCCGGTGTTGCCGGCAAGGTCAAGGAGGTGGCCGGGGCCGTCACCGGCAATGACTCGCTGGCAGCGGAGGGTCGACTCCAGCAGGCCGAGGCGGACCAGCGCAAGGAGGCGGCCACCCGGGCGGCGGTCGCGGACGCGCGCGCCGATCAGGCTCAAGAGCAGATTTCCGACGCCGCCGCGAAGGCAGCCGCCGAGCGCCAGGAGGCCGCGGCGGAGGCGGCCACCACCAGCGCCGAGGCGCAGCGCACCGCTCAGGTGCAGCAGGCCGAGGCGAAGGCCGCCGCCGAGCGGGAAGCTGCCGGGGGTCGGGCAGCAGCGCAGGCGCGGGCGGCCGCCGAGGTCGCCGATGCCGACGCCGACGCGCAGGCCGAGGCCCGCCGGGCCGACGCGGAGAAGGCCCGGGTGGAGCGTGAGCACACCGAGGCCCTTGCCGCCGCCGACAGCGTGGAGGCACAGGCGGCCGCGGCCCGCCGCGAGGCCGACCGGCTGGCCGCCGAGACCGCTCGCTGACCCGCCGCTCAACATCCCGCAACCCACCTGCCGCGATCCCTCTGCACGTCCCGACGAAGGAGTCCCTGTGCCCGTCCTGACCACCGCCACCACGTTGTCCCGCACCGTCCTGCGCGCCGAGTTCGGCCTGGTCATCCGGCCGGTCCAGGCCGCCGAGGACTGGCTGCTCGGTCGCCTCCCCGACGAGGACGTCCGGCGGCTCTCCGCCGAGCGCGCGCTCGGTCGCTTCGACGCCTTCGTCGGCCGGGTCCTGGCCGACGAGGGGCTGGCGCGGCGGGGCAAGACCCTGCTGGCGCATGCCGACGCCGTCGGGCGGGCCCGGACGCTGGAGAGCCGGGCGCAGGAGCAGCGGGCCGCGGCCGAGACCGCCCACCGAGAGGGCGTGGACGAGGTCGCCGGCCGGCGTGCGGCCGCAGCTCGGGAGCACGCCGACGAGGTGTCGGCCGCCCAGCAGGAGGCGGCCAAGGAGGCCCGCGCCGCCGACAAGGCCGCGCACGCCCGGGGTGAGGCGGAGGCGAAGGCAGCCGCCGGTCAGGCGGCCACTGCTGCCCGCGCGGCGAGCGCGCGGCGGGAGGCCAAGGCGGCGCAGGCCCAGCAGCAGGCCGCCGTCGCAGCCGCCCCGGCCCGCGCCGAGCTGGTCGAGGCGGCCGCCCAGACGCGCACCGCCAAGGAGCAGCAGGCCGAGGCCGACCGGCTCGCCGCGCTGGCCGTCCGGGAGAAGGAGTCCCGCCGGGCCTGATCACGTCCCCTTACCATGGGGGAAGCCGAGGCATGCGCCCGGCGTTGTGACACTGACCGGTCGAGTCCGTCCCGGTCGACCCCTGCCTGGATGGAGCGCCCCCGCATGGCCCGTCGAGAAGAGTTGCGCAACGTCGCGATCGTCGCGCACGTCGACCATGGCAAGACCACGCTCGTGGACGCGATGCTCTGGCAGCAGGGCGCCTTCAGCGCGCACCAGGCCGAGAATGATTCCGTCGCCGAGCGCGCGATGGACTCGATGGACCTCGAGCGCGAGAAGGGCATCACCATCCTCGCGAAGAACACCGCGGTCCGCTACGGCAGCCACACCATCAACATCATCGATACGCCCGGTCACGCCGACTTCGGCGGCGAGGTCGAGCGCGGCCTGTCCATGGTCGACGGCGTGGTGCTGCTGGTGGATGCCAGCGAGGGGCCGCTGCCGCAGACCCGCTTCGTGCTGCGCAAGGCCCTCGCCGCCCACCTGCCCGTCGTCCTGGTCATCAACAAGGTGGACCGGCCCGACGCGCGGATCGCCGAGGTGGTAGACGAGACCTACGAGCTGTTCCTCGACCTCGATGCCACCGAGGAGCAGATCGACTTCCCGATCGTCTACGCCCAGGCCAAGACCGGCCAGGCGTCGCTGGCCCGTCCCGGCGACGGGACCAGCCCCGACGGCGCGGACCTCAAGGCGCTGTTCGAGGTGCTGCTGGAGACCATCCCGGCCCCGGAGTTCACCGAGGGCGCGACCCTGCAGGCCCACGTGACCAACCTCGACGCCTCGCCGTACCTCGGCCGGCTCGCTCTGTGCCGCGTGCACAACGGGACGATGGTCAAGGGCCAGACCGTCGCCTGGTGCAAGACCGACGGCACTGTGGAGCGCGTGAAGTTGACCGAGCTGCTGGGCACCAGCGGGCTCGAGCGCGTCACCTGGGAGCAGGCCGGCCCCGGTGACATCGTGGCCATCGCCGGCATCCCGGAGATCACCATCGGCGAGACGCTGGCCGACCCGGAGGACCCCCGGCCGCTGCCGGTCATCACCATCGACGAGCCCAGCCTGTCGATGACCATCGGCATCAACACCTCCCCCCTGGTCGGGCAGAGCGGCAAGAAGCTCACCGCGCGGATGGTCAAGGACCGGCTGGACAAGGAGCTCGTCGGCAACGTCTCGATCCGCGTCCTGCCGACCGAGCGGCCGGACACGTGGGAGGTCCAGGGCCGGGGTGAGCTGCAGCTCGCGGTGCTCGTGGAGATCATGCGCCGGGAGGGCTTCGAGCTCACGGTCGGCAAGCCGCAGGTCGTCACCCGCGTCATCGACGGCAAGATCCACGAGCCGATGGAGCGGATGACGATCGACGCGCCGTCGGACTACCAGGGCGTGCTGATCCAGCTGCTCGCCCTGCGCAAGGGCAGGTTGGAGCAGATGGTCGACCACGGCACGGGCTGGATCCGGATGGAGTACGTCGTGCCCGCGCGCGGGTTGATCGGCTTCCGCACCGAGTTCCTGACCGAGACCCGGGGGACGGGCCTGCTGCACCACATCCACGAGCGCTACGAGCCCTGGCACGGCGAGATCCGCACCCGGCCTTCGGGCTCGCTGGTCTCCGACCGCAGCGGACCCACCACCGGCTTCGCCTTGTCCAACCTGCAGGAGCGCGGCACGATGTTCGTCGGCCCCGGCACCGACGTGTACGAAGGCATGATCGTCGGTGAGAACTCCCGGGCCGACGACATGGACGTCAACCCGACGAAGGAGAAGAAGCTCACGAACATGCGGCAGAGCTCCTCCGACGTGCTCGTGCCGCTCATCCCGCACAAGCAGCTGTCCATGGAGCAGGCGCTGGAGTTCTGCCGCGAGGACGAGTGCGTGGAGGTCACGCCGGCCACCGTCCGCATCCGCAAGGTCGTGCTCAACGCCAGCGAGCGCGGCCGCACCGCCGCCCGCGCCAAGCGCGGCTGACCCATCTGCGTACCATCATAGCGAGTTCGCTATGATGCTGGAGTGGGCGGCGACCTCATCCGGGAGGCCCGGCTGCGTGCGCGGCTGACGCAGCGGGAGCTGGCCGAGCGGCTGTCGACGACGCAGAGCGCGGTGGCCCGCTGGGAGGGTGGAGGCAGCGAGCCCCCGTTTGCCCTGGTCATGCGGGCGGTGCGCGCAGCCGGCTTCAGCGTCGACATCCACCTGGAGCCTGACGACGGCAGCGACCTGGCCCAGGCTCGCCGGTTGTTGGCGGTCGCACCTGCGTAACGGCTGGCAGTCATGACCGCCGACGCGAGACACCTCCTCCGGCTGCAAGCTGAGGCAACAGCCGATGCCGACCGCCAGCCTGCGCGACATCGTCCGCAGCAAGGACGCAGCGAACCGGGACAAGGACCGGAGGGTGCTGCCGCTGCTTCGCAGGCTGCTCGATGAGTCCTGACGGCGTCGCGAGCAGCCGAGCTCAGCCGACCAGCCGAGCTCAGCCGACCAGCCGAGCTCAGCACAGGGCGGCCAGCAGCTCGGCGTCCAGACCGTCCGCAAGTCCCTTGTAGGCCAACGACTCCGGCGACATCGACCGCACCGCCGCCGCGAGCGCCACGCGCCGCTCGGCGGACAGCGCGGACACGGGGACCAGCGACGGCCTGATCCAGAACAGCGCCCCGCCCGAGGGCCAGCAGTGGCGTGGTGGCCTGCCGCTCCAGCCGCAGCCACCACCGGCCGCCGGGCAGCGGTGCCGGCAGCCCACCCGGCGCGGACGGGTCGTGGGCCAGGGCGTCGTCGCGCTGCACCCCCCACACCCCCAGCCCGAACGGTCCCTTTCCCACCAGAGCCGCCCCGAGCGCGGCCGAGCGCGCCACCAGCCGCTTGCCGTCGGCGACCGGCGCGTGCAGCGCGGCGAGGTCCGCGCCGGCACGCAGCCGCGGGGGCCACCCGCTGGGCAGGGCCACGCAGAGCAGCTCCGCGGTCACCGCACCCCCCGCCGTACGCCGGAGGACGACGAGGTCGGCCGGCTGGGAGAGCACGGCGAGGTCGGCGGCCCGCCGCCACCCCCGCAGCCCTCCCAGGTGCTCGCGCACCCCGACGGGCAGGTGGTCCAGCGCCACCGGCACATCGACACGGATCACCCGGAGCGCCGCCACCAGGGCAGCCAGCAGCCCGGCGTCGTCGGGATCGGCGGGGTCGCGCACCCGCACGCCGTCGGGATCGCTGCGCAGCCGGGCCAGCCGGCCGCCCACGGCCGCCTGCCACCGGTCGTCGTGCCGCACCGTCGCCCCCGCCAGCTGGCGCAGGGCCGGGCGCACCACGTGCGGGACCGCCACCGGCCAGAACGGGACCTCGACCACCGGGCCAGGATGGGGGCATGACGACGTTCCCCGAGCCGGAACCGCTGGACACCGGCACACCTCAGCAGGTCGACGAGGACGCGCTGCTCGCCGACGTCGCCGAGCAGGTCGACGATCTGGAGCAGCTGGTGGACATCACCCCGCTGGACCACCCCCGCCGCATCCTGCTCGTGCACGCCCACCCCGACGACGAGACCGTGGGGACGGGCGCGACCATCGCCCGCTACGTCGAGGAGCACGCGCTCGTCGTGGTCGTCACCTGCACCCGGGGGGAGCTGGGCGAGGTGGTGGACCCGGCCCTCGCCGACCTCGCCAGCACCGGTCCGGATGACGACCGGCTCGGCGAGCACCGGGTGGGCGAGCTCGCCGCCGCGATGGAGGCGCTCGGGGTGCGCGAGCACCGGTTCCTCGGCGGCCCTGGGCGCTTCCGCGACAGCGAGATGATGGGGGAGCCGACCAACGACGACCCGCGCTGCTTCTGGCAGGCCGACGAGGCCGACACCGTCGGGGCGCTCGTGGGTCTGGTGCGGGAGTTCCGCCCGCAGGTGCTGGTGACCTACGACGCGAACGGCGGCTACGGCCACCCGGACCACATCCAGGCCCACCGCGTCACCACCGCGGCCTTCGACGCAGCCGGGGACCCGGAGTACGCCCCGGCCCTTGGCGAGCCCTGGCAGACCTCGAGGCTCTATCACACGGCCATCCCCGACGCCTTCCTGCAGCGCGCCCTCGAGCTCGGCGTGCTCCCCGCCGACGAGAGCCAGCGGCCGCGGGGCATCCCGGACAGCGAGATCGACGCTGTCATCGACGGGACGGCGCAGATGGGAGCCAAGGTCGCCGCCATGCGCGCGCATCGCAGCCAGATCGACCTCACCCAGGGCCTCTGGCACGCGCTGGTGGCGGCGCCGGAGTTCGCCATCGAGAATTACGTGCTCGCGAGCGGTGACCGGCTGCCCGGCGACGGCGAGCACGGCTGGCAGAGCGACCTGTTCGCGAAGGAGTGACACCCCTCTGGCCCTCGCCAGTGTCTGAGGTGCCGTCATCGGCAGCCGGGCAACCCGCCTGCTGCGCCGAACGGGTGGCGTTCGCCGACAACCTCGTCACGCTGCGTGACCATGAGCCAGACTGGGAGCGTCCCCACCCGAGACTTCGAAGGCGGTCCCCCTTGACGGTGCCCACGGTCCCCACGCCCGCTGCCGACCGGGTGGCCGGCACGACGGCGAGCGCCTTCCTGACCGCCGCCGGCGGCACCTCGGTGCTGGACGCGCGGACGGCCGACGTGGGAGTCGCCAGGGAGCGCCGCCGCCGCCGCCGTATCGTCGGCACGCTGCTTCTCCTGGTGCTGGCGGCCGGCGTCGTCACCCTCGCCGCCGGCGTCGACTGGGTCGCGGTGACGGAGAACCCGATCGCCTTCCCGGTCATCTTCATCGGACTGATGGCGGTGTTCCTGGTCGTCTACTACGCGTCCAGCGGACGCTCCCCGCACACGCTGATGCGCCCGGACCAGATCTCGACGCGGCTCTCCGACGTGGTGGGTCTCGCGCCCGTCAAAGAGGACGTGGTCCGCTCGCTGAACCTCTTCCTCGCCCACAAGACCTTCGCCAGGGAGATGGGCGGCACCCCCCGCCGCGGCCTGCTCTTCGAAGGCCCTCCCGGCACCGGCAAGACGCATACCGCCAAGGCCATGGCCGGTGAGGCGGGCGTGCCGTTCCTGTTCGCCACCGCCACGTCGTTCCAGTCCTCCTACTACGGCGCGACGGCCCGCAAGATCCGCTCCTACTTCAAGGAGCTACGCCGGGTCGCCCGCAAGGAGGGCGGGGCGATCGGCTACATCGACGAGTTCGACGCCATCGGTGGGGCGCGGCGCGGCCTGGAGATGCGCGAGGCACCGGGCCGGGGGGTGGCGCGATCGGCGTTCGGCACCAGCGACATGGCCGGTCCCGTGGTCAACGAGCTGCTCGTGCAGATGCAGTCCATCGACACCCCGGTGGGCTGGCCGCGGGCCGCGGCCTGGGCCAGGGAGAAGGTCAACGGCTTCCTGCCGGAGGGCCGGCGGCTCACCGGCACGCCGGTCGAGCCGGCGAACATCCTCGTCGTCGCCTCGACCAACCGTGGCGACGGTCTCGACCCGGCGCTGCTGCGGCCCGGCCGCTTCGACCGCCGGCTGTCGTTCGACCTGCCCGACAAGGCCGGCCGCCGCGAGATGGTCGACTTCGTCCTCACCCGCAAGGCGCACGCCCCCGAGCTCGACGACCCGGAGCGCCGCGACGCGCTGGCGGCCGTCACGGTTGGCTACAGCCCGGTGGCGATCGAGCACCTGCTCGACGAGGCGCTCGTCAACGCGATCCGTCGCGGCTCGGTCGTCATGGACTGGAGCGACATCGAGAAGGCCCGGCTCACCGAGGAGGTCGGGCTGGCCTCGCCGGTCGGCTACACCGCCCACGAGGCGCGCCTGATCACCACCCACGAGGCCGGGCACGCGACGATGGCCTGGCTGGTGGCGCCGCAGCGCCGGCTCGAGGTGCTCACGATGCTCAAGCGCAAGAACGCCCTCGGGATGCTCGCCCACGGGGACCGCGAGGACGTCTACACCAGGTCGAAGTCGGAGCTGACCGCGCTGGTCGACATCGCCTTCGGTGGCATGGTCGCCGAGGACATCTTCTTCGGCGAGACCTCGACGGGCCCGGCGGGGGACCTCGCCTATGCCACCACTGTGGCGGCCCAGATGGTCGGCTCGGCCGGGATGGCCGGGTCGCTGGTGAGCTTCGAGGCCGTGCAGTCCGGGCCCTTCGGCGGCGCCAACCTGGTCGGCCAGGTGCTCGGTGACCGGGACGCGCGCGCTCGGGTGGAAGGGATCCTGGAGGAGAGCCGGGCCAGGGCCACCGCGCTGCTGACCCAGCACCGGCATCTGGTGGAGGCGCTGCGCGACGCGCTGCTCGAGCGCCACGAGCTGGTCGGCCACGAGATCACCGACGTGCTGGAGGCGGCCCAGGCGGCGTACACCGTTCCACCGGCGCTGCCCGCGCTGCCCGCGCTCATCGACCTGCGGGAGGCGGTCCCGGCCGCCACCTGAATGCTGGGACGCGCCGCCGATAGCCTCCAACGGTGAGCGAGGAGGTGGGGCCGGCGCCGGCCCCGAGGCCTCGGGAGCCACCCCTCGCCGGTGCCGCGCTGGCCGTCGCCCTCGTGCCGCTGACCCTGATGGGCGTGCTGCTCGGGATCGTGAGCGCCTTCCTCGTGCCCGTCGGTGCCCGCATCGGCGGCGGCATTCCGAGCCTCGGCGGCGAGACCGGGCCCACGTCGCCGGGGGGTACGTCGGCCGCCGGTCGGCTGCTCACCGCCGCCGACGGGGGTGCCGGCGGCGTACCCCTGTCGGTGGGCGTCGCGCTGGGCGCCCTCGGGTGTCTCGGGCTGGCGCTGCTGGCCCGGCTGACCACCGGTGAGCGGCTCGCCGGGCTCGCCCCCGTCACCGGCTGGCTCGTCATCGCCCTGCTGGCCAACACCTCGGTGCACGGCGACCTCGTGCTCCCGGCGGGGCTCGAGCCCGGCGTGCTGTTCCTCTACGCCGGTGTCATCGGTGGCGCCCTCGGCCTGCTGCCCCGCTCGCTGCTGCCCGGGCGCACCTAGGAGAGCGACTTCGCTGTAGGTGTTGTCGTTGCTGACGTACGGGCGGGAGTGGCTGCGGGTGACGCCGAGGTCCACGAGCAGTTGCGCGACCGGCTTGCTGCCTCATACGAATGAGCCCGCTGATGACCATTCAAGTGTGAGCTCGGCAGCTACGCGCGGCGCAGCAACGCGCCCTTGCCCCCGGGCTCCTCCACCGCGTCGTACTCCGTGAGGACCCGGGCCGTGTACTGCGCGGTGAACACCCGCCAGCGCGGCCGCCCCGCCCGCGGACCAGTCACCACCCCATCATCGGGCACCGGCCCGGAATCCTGCAGGTCACTCAACGTAAACGTCATGAGCGACCAGCCAATCTCGCCCTGTGCAGACGGAGGAAAACCTACCTGGAGTGTCTCAGCACATCCTGACGCACAGGGGCCGACCGGACAGGCGGGTACTGGTGGGACACCTCGATGCGTCAGGTCGAGGTCAGCACGACCCTGGGGTTCGACCAGGGCTCCGTCACATCAGAGGTTTGTCGGGTTTTGCTGGGCGGCGGAGTAGCTGGAGCGGGGTCTTGGGTCTGCGTGTGGCGGCTCGTCGGGCGGCGGCGATGTTGGCTGTGCCGGCGAGCCGGGGTGCGGTGGTGACCATGTTGCGGACGGCGGGGGCGTTGCTGGTGCGGGCCTGGTGGGCGTCTTCTGGGTGGGTCATGAACCGGCGGCCGGCTGCTGCAGGGCGTGCGCGGACACGTCCAGGACCGTCACGTCCGACCAGCCGCAGGCCAGCAGCGCCCCGCCAGCGGGGACCGGCCGGCACCGACGTCGATCTCCGGGCCGGCCCGGTCGCCGGGCGACGGCGAGCAGCCGCAGCGAGATGTCCGGCCGCCGCTGGAACCCCTGGGCCGCTCATGGTGAGACCTGCGGGGAACCGGGAGCTGCCCGGCCGGGAGCTGGCAGGTCAGGGACGCGGCCCCAGGCGGCGAAGATCGAGATGGTGGCGGAGACCCCGACCGAGGTCTTGGATGCGATGCATCACTGCATCCCGAGCGCGGCGTAGCCGTACTCGACCAGCCGGGACCGGGCGAAGAACGCCTCGACGTCGGCCGCGGCGAAGCCGAGCCACAGGTCGGCCTGCTCGGTGCGCATCCACTCGTAGCCGTGCTCGACCTCGTCGGTGACCGCGACGATCCCACCCGGGCGCACGACCCGGGCCATCTCGGTGAGCATGCCGGCCGGGTCCGGGGCGTGGTGCAGCACCATGTTCGCGACCGCCGCGTCGACGCTGTCGTCGGCCAGCGGCAGCGCGTCCACGCCGCCCTCGACCAGGCTCACGTTCCCCAGCCCCAGCGCCGCCGCGTTCCCGGCGGCGACGGCAAGCATCGCCGGGGAAGAGTCCACCCCGACGACGTGCCGGGCCCGCGGCGCGAGCCCGGCGGCGATGAACCCGGTGCCGGTCCCGACGTCGAGCACCCGGCTGTCCGGGCCGACCTCCGCCCGGTCGGTCAGCGCGTCGATCACGCCCTCGTTGTAGAAGCTCGAGCGCATCTCGTCCCAGTTCACCGAGACCCGCTCGAAGAACGCCTTCACCGCCGCGCTGTCCATGTCCTGAGCCTGCCAGAGCCTCCGTGCGCCGGCACCCACTGCCCCTCGTCGCCCTGAACCGCCGGCTAGCCGTCGGCTAGCCGTGGTCGAGGGACCTTGGTCAGGTCACCGCGGCGCGCTGCGCGCGGGTGTGCGCGAGCCGGTAGGAGGCCGTGCCGGTCTCGGTGATGGTGCCGCCGAACGTCAGCCGGTCGACGATCGCCGCGCACAGCCGCCGGTCGGTAAACCACGTACTTCCCCCGGTGTCCGGCCATCGCCGCGGCCGCTGAGCCATCAACAGCCCGGGGTGACGGATGCTGGCGCGCGCACACACTCGGCTTAGGGCCCGCCAGGGTGGCGAGAAGGCATCTGCGCGGTGTGCTCTGACCCGGTGTGTGCTGTCAGCGTGGAGGCGCAG